>Ga0307509_10000124_pt1 | contig 113522 bp, 150 predicted proteins | sample 10_EM_MG_FD_202245 | JGI IMG/M metagenome (GOLD analysis project Ga0307509, IMG submission 202245) | Populus trichocarpa ectomycorrhiza microbial communities from riparian zone in the Pacific Northwest, United States - 10_EM | ecosystem: Host-associated > Plants > Roots > Unclassified... | reverse complement strand
TTTAAGCGTTTGGCATTCTACTTCGACAACAAACTTTTCCTCGAGAGAACTAAATTGAGTGAAGCTTCGAGCTTAACTATATTAAGTTTTACCGTTGATTCTTCTGAATTATTTTACCTCATCTTTATCTTCTACTTTGAGTGTTTGGTGCGGTCGCAACCTTAGAGTTCACCTCTCTACAGGGTGCCCCCGTTACACAGAGAGGCTGTACAATTGGTTGTTATTGCCCTTGCATGTAGCTAGAACCCTCGGTCGCGTGGTGGTGGGGACTCCCTTGGGGCTGCCTTTGCCTTCCCGAGCCCGGCATACTTGGATAGGTCCCTGCCAGGAGTGGTGTTGACGGAGTGGTGCGGTTTCACTATGGGTTCTACTGTTGGCTGCATACCAGAGTGGCTGTGGCATGGCTTGGGATTTGTTTCTGGTTGGCTTACCTGGTGGACTGTAATGCCTCAGGTGCCGAGGCCTGGATTGGCAGTGTAACCTTTACGTAGTAATAAAAGAAGATTGAATCTCATTGCGCAATGTCAATAAGAACCAGCGAAAATTTGTCCTTGCATTAGAAAACCTGTAGATAACATGATGAAATTTACAGAATTCTTAAATATTACCAAGTGATGGAGAAAAGGTTGTTTAAGCATCTGGTATCGGTTGCCATGTACTTTTTTGTATGGAGCCCCATACAAAAATCTAAGTCACTTTCACACTAGCTGACACAATCATGAACAATGAAGACAGCATCGATTCCTTACACTTCTACTTGTAGAGGTTTGAATAGATAGTGATTCCCTAACTGATAGAAAGATTTCAAGTGTTTTTATATAAGCATTGTTGAGAATTGTTTGTTTAAAAGTGTCCATTTTGGGTGTAAAAAGGGCATCGGACGAAAAGTTTTGTCCCCGTACTGTAAGTTAAGGTACCTACCGGTACTGTACCGCAGCACCGTAGCGCCTTCGCTTGCCTGCTATTATAGTACTATCGGTATTCTTTGGGTGGCCCCGCTAGGACCTTTAAGCTTATCCGTCTCTATTATGATATTACTTGTGTTCCCGCAAGAAGGAAAAAAACCCCCTCAAACAATTTAAAAACCGCCCAATCTTTCAATCCCTCAATTGATAATTCCCAATCATCAATGACAAGCACAAACACCTCTCCCCCAGTCCATCCTTTTTCTCTCCTCTCTGGTTGATGCCGAGTCGGCGACACCAATATAATAGGTTTATATTGAATTCTCAGTAACGTTTCCGACATGACGTGGAAACCAACGTTTCGACTCGCTCACTTTTTCTCCGCAAAAGCAGAATGTGAATTGTGCTCTATTGTAACTGCACGGTAAGGTAGACTCGGGGCGCGCGTTCACCCCGCCCGCTCCTGGCCCAATCAACTGGATTTATTTATTTGCCCTGTCCACGCTTACTTATCATACCTGCCAGCTAAACTAGGCTGGGAGGGAATTACGAGTGGAAAATGGTAACCGCCCAAAAACAAGGAACGGGAAAGAAAAGAAAAAGGAAAAAAAGACATTGGTGGGTCAAACACCAATCATAAACATTACCAGTATATTTCGAAACTTGAGGAACAGCAACGGGAATGAAGGAAGGGTGAAAAATAAAATAAAAAATAAAGAGGAGGAAACGTGGATCCAGAGAATGCTGCACAGATAGATGGACGAACTGACAGACAGAGAGACATTCCAGCTGTCAGGATGGTTTTAGAATTGTTGGCTCGAGGAGAATGTCGTGATATGTAGAGTTAAAAGGGAATGTCCTCCTCTCCTCCTATTCCCCTTCTTCCATAGATACCGTCTACCACACCAAACAGCTCCCCTAATCCATTTTTGGGCGAGCGAGAAAAGAGAGGAAGAAGAAAAAGAAGCACCATGTCCCCCACCAGCACCTCTTTCAACTCATCTTTACAGCTCGCCCTTTTGAATATTTCAATCCTCTCCTATATATCCACCTACAAGACCGCCGAGTCAGTACCTATCCTAGTTAGCATAGTTCACATTTGGATACTCGTTTCGAGCTGCTTGGCATTCCTGCTGTGCTTCCCAAAGTATTACTCCCCGAGCACCTATTTTCGCAGCATAGCTTCGTGAGCGAGGCTTGGAGAGGAGAGACATGGCGGAGAGGGTCCGAATTGATGCTTATTGGGTGAGTGAAAGGGTTCTGTTCCGTCTCAATGGGGGCGTCATCGCGTTTGTGGAGGGGAATGGTAGGGAACTCTACTAACAGTGGGTGTGTGTGTGCAGATCTGGAAAGATTTTGGTTCGCCGGTTGCTGGCTGGGGGTTGCCGGGTCTTCCCGTGGATGGGATTGGCCGGGTGTTTCATTGTTCATTCGCTTTCTTTTTCTCACCTCTCGATGAGGAAGGGAGGGGGAGAGAGAGACAGATGGACCGGCAGGGAAAGAAACAGCAGAATCTCTGACCCTTTGATACACGCTGTACCGATCCCCCCACCTCTGTTTCCCAGAGTGGGAACTTTGGAAATATCCTCTGGAGGATAAAGAAGACACGCTCGCCTTCACATTGGAACCAAATTCTTGACCTGGACCAAAGAAGGAATATGCAAGGGCCGAAACATGTCGTGGACGAACATGGCCGGCGCTGTGCTTGTTACCGAGTTATTTTGAATTTGCAGGACATTTGCGTTTTTCGGGAGTGGGATCTGGGAAACAGGGCTGGCTGGCTGGCTGGCTGGCTCTCACCCTCTCACCCTTTTATGGTGCATATTGGATGGTGGTTTATTTCTTTTGGGTTAGAAAAAATGAGGGATTCAAGATGAGTTGGGCGTTTTATTAGGATTTTTTTTCCGAGGGAGTTGCTGTTATAGATTTGTCGGCAGTTGGGCTTTCTATTTCTATTCTTTTACTGGAGTTTTCTGGTCGGATGGATGGATAGATGTACTAGTATGGATGAGATTTTAGGGTCTTTTCTACTATTTATGGTGAGATTGTGTGATTTGGCACGTTAAACCGGGTATTCTGCTAGAGAGAAAGTGTTATTTGGCTATGATACCATTTTTTGTGTTACGGGATTTGTGGGAGGTATACCGGTATACATAAAAAGAGCTATGATTCTTGCCCGGTATGTTATCACGTGGTGAATTTACAGCAGAAAAGCCGTCGGGGGTTCTCTCGGACGGAGTCTGGCCGTTAGAGTAGAGAGCGTGAGTTAATTTAAAGTGGGGTGGACTGCAATGATAGGCTCAGGGATAATTAGAGAACAGGAAGCTGTCTCCCCCGACCAAAGACCATAGTAGAAGGAGTGCAGCGGGTTGAGTTAGAGTTGGATCGAGCACTTCACTTGGCCTCAGTCCATTGCTCTTCGAGTATGATAATTCGATTCCAAGTCTAGCCCTAGGCATTGTAGTGGTCTAGATCTATTAATCAAAAAAAAAAAAAGACAAGGAACCTTTCCCCCTAGCTGCGAGTGCAGGTATAACGGCATATAATACTAACTGCTCGGGTGTGTGTCAGTAAGAATCGGATAACTATTTCTACTAATCCCATAATCGAGCACCACTACCGTACCCGTAGGAGTACAAATCCCTATGGAGACAAGGGCTATATTTTTCCGGTTCCTGTATGGACACACCCGAGTAAGTCATGTGGGGTTATGGTCAAGCATCAACACCATCAATCAATCGCCACCACCACTGCCACCGTACCGTATTCAGCAAGAATGCAAAAACTGCCGGTATGATAGTATGGTATGATATCTGTGACGGATTCCCATAATATGTGCTGTCATAGGGCTTTAAGACCGCTTGTCCCAAATCCTGAACTTGCAATTCCAATCCCACTCCCTGCACTGAGCCTCCCGTAAGATTTCTACCCGCTCTACTCCGACCCCTTTCTCCCTTATTCCTCCGATTAATCAATCTGATGGTCCCGGATCTTCTAGAGTAACGCCATCGCGTGTCTCATCCAATATGCACCTCACCTACTCGAGAACTTGGCCCTTGCTCTGTTGTTTTTTATTTTATTTTTCCTCCCATCTCGGGAAATTTCCCCTGTTCTCCTTTCGCCCCTCATTCTGTAGGAGTACAGTACCAGTACGGTGCCTGTAGCGAAGCGTGGATAGGTTTTATGGCGAGGGACGTCTGCAGCCGGAGTACTTGGCGAGGAAAATATTGTACATCTCCAACCACAGAAGGGCCTTCAACCACCACTCCTATGAGGAGGAATATGGCCTTCTTAGGTGATAGAGTGGATGATCCTCTACATATTGATAGAGAGAGCATAGGAATATCTCAAGTTTTCATGGGGATGCTGGGGTTTAGAAGTGGATAAGAATTTTTGGTTGGAGCAGGGGAATGTCTCGGATATGTTAGTTATGTATGATACCAGCTAATTTCCTTGGCAAAAATTGTTAACAGATGTTTACCAAGGTATTGACCTGTAAAATGGCTACTCTTGGCAAGTTAACACACTATTCCTGAGCTACAATGAATGCCCGCCTGTTCCGGTTACAGAGGTTCCTCACCATACACGCGTCTTTGCCAAGAATACATCTTCCAGCCGATATTTTACTGGAGTTCTCAGATGTTCCGCTCAGGCATTCTTGGCATATACGAGTACAGTTGCCCCCGGCTATAATGAACCTCGCTATAATGAATTTTTGGCTATAAGGAACAGCGACTCGCGGCCACGCTAGTGAATTTACTGCAGAGTAGAGTTGGCTATAGTGAACACCTATAGTAAAAAATAGTGAACGGAGCTTTGAGGTCGTGATTCTTGGCGTTCATTATAGCCAGGGGCGACTGTAGATTGTTACTATGATAGTAAGTAAGCTAAGCGGGTCGAGGATAAGGATGAGGAAGGGCAGCACATATAAGACCATATGGCGCCACTTTCTTCACTCCTAACGCCCCTCTAAACCCAGTCTGGAGAGAAAAAAAATATTCCCCCCCCTCCTTTCTGGGAATCTTTTGTCTGGACTTCCTTGGGCGAAGAAGGCTAGGAAAACAAGAAGGAGAAAAGGAAGAGAATAGGCAAAGTTTAATTCCTGATACTACTACTACTACCTAGCACCTCCCAGAATATTTCCCCAGTAGCCATATCCACAGGTTACATTTCCATAACCAAGAGCATTTCTTCGCGCCTTCCTTATCTTTTCCTGCCTTGCCTTACCACACATCGTATGACGAGCACGTACTTTGACGTTATTATTGTTGGGGCTGGTGCGTGAGAACCTTTCCCTCTCCCCCCTCCCCCCTTATCTGACCACTGCCTTCCTTACCCTATCACCTCACATCCTTGACTTTCCCCATAGATCAACTGCTACAACCTATGTACTGAAACCCCCTTTTCAACGCCCTCAATCAGGTCCCTTCGGCATCATTGCTGCAAAAACATACCTAGAATTGAACCCCTTGACGACCCTAGCTCTGCTGGAAACCGACACTTCGCTGGGTGGAGCATGGAGCAAAAACCGAATCTACCCGGGCATGTACTCGCAGTCTCCACTAGGGATGGTCGAGTTCAGCGATGTGCCAATGAAACCAACACCACAGCAGTATAAGGATTACGTCCCCGCACACCACGTATATGAGTATCTAGTCTCATACACTGCAACACATATATATAACGGAAAGAGCATAAAGGACAGGATTCACTTGGACACCCGCGTAGTTAGTATTCAGAAGCTACACAGTTCGCTGAATGGGACGGGCAGTAGCAGTGGAGGGAGGGGGAGCACTTGGGTTGTGGGCACGGATTGCGGACAGACAATGACTTGCTCGAAACTTATGATTGCTACTGGGATTACTTCGAAGCCTTATATTCCGTTCTTTAATACCCTGGACTTCACACCCCCTATACTCCATACGAAGGATTTGGCGAGACTAGCGCCGACGTTCATGGAGTCGGAGGGAGTGCGGAATGTGGTCGTCATTGGGGGGTCGAAATCTGCCTTTGATGCTGTCCATATGTTCATTTCTGCCGGGAAACGAGTGGATTGGGTCATTAGGGATAAGGGATCGGAGCGTGCTGGGATGGGCGCGGCGGAACGTGCCCCGGTTTATTACGAGAACTCGCATCAGATATTGTCGACGAGGCTGATGTCCAAGATGAGCCCTTGTATATTCCAGCCACCCGACTCCTGGATGCGCTTCTTTCACCAGACGAAAATGGGGAGATGGGTCACGGACACGGTCTGGAATACTATGCAATCCGCCTGGCTTAAGGCAGCCATATACGACCGTAGAGGTGATATGTCTGGCGTCCGACCCCAACTCCCGTAAGCCCCTTTCCCTCCTCATCACAACCTATCACCAATTAACGAAATGGAAATAGTATGTTCTGGTGCTCAGAGAACGTCGGCGTATCCAACGCCCCCAACTTCTGGGACACTATGAGTCAAGCGAATGTCCACCGCTCCTCCATTGACCGCCTCGAAAACTCCTCAGTAGTCCTTGCAAATACCACGGCCCTGCCCTGCGATCTCCTAGTCATGTCCACTGGCTGGGACATAACTTTCCCCTTCTTCACCCCAGCCGACGCCTCATCCCTCGGCTTGCCGGTACCAATAGCCCACCAATCCCTCCTTGATAGCAAAAAATGGCAAACCCTAGAAGAAGCAGCGGACTGCACCATTCTCCGCATGTTTCCCAAACTCGCCACCCCTCCGAGCTTCGACCGACATCCGATGAATACGACACAATTCTACGTATACAGGGGCATGGCTTCACCGCGGGAAGCCCGGGAGGGGGATAATTCGATAGTATTCCTGGGACAGGTCGGGGCGGCGCAAAGCTTCAAGATCGCCGAAACACAGAGTATATGGGCGGCCGCGTACCTCACGGGAAAGCTTAGACTACCGAGCGTGGATGAGATGGAAATGGACATTGCTCTCACCAACGTCTGGCGGAGGAGGCGGTATCTTTCTGCTGGAGAGCGGAAGCCGGTCTTTATGCATGATGAACTTGCGGTAACCCTTCCCCCACCCGCGAGTGAGATTTCGTGATACTGATATTTTTTTGGTGATGTAGTACGTGTCAATGCTCCTCCGCGACCTAGGAATTAACCACAAGCGCAAAGGTGGGTTAAAAGAATTGTTTCAGCCATATTCCAATAAAGATTACCGTGGGATGTTGGAGGAGTGGAGGAGGATACAAAAGGAGAGGGAACAGGACGAAATGGAGAAGGGGTATGAAGAGTCGCATGCGTTTTCTTCGAGAACAGTGGCCGTTTGAGTCGTTTATCAGCAGAGCATGGGAGGGGAGGGGCGATGGAGATTGTCTATCAGTACTATTGTTAACATTATTCTGACGCGGCATTTTCATTTATCTGATATTTTTCCTGTACATAAGCTAGGGTTGATGGTGGGCCAGACCGGAACAAGCAATAGAGCAGGGGGTTTAGAGGGGCAGGACATGGTAGGGATGGAAAGGGGAAGATTGGTGATAAAAAGTCAACCAAGTGCCTACTTGTAGAGGCTTTATAGGTAATGTAGCAATGCAATACCAAACGGGTAAAACGGAAGCAGCGATAGCATAAGCCATGATAATACAAAGTTGCCATAGGCAACCCCTTAACCACAACCCCGATGATTGGCCACGTCCAGCCTATCATATCAATCTAGTACTTCCAACCAACCAACCAACCAGACCAACCAGACCAACCGATAGACAAACCAACCAATTCAATCACTGACCCAACCATAAAAACCCCACACCGCATCCCAAAACCCAAGCAACGAGCGAAGACCAAAAACCCTCAAACCGCCATACTTGGGAAGATTACACCTCAACCTATCCATCATACCATGCGGAACCGCAACAATTCTCTCCCTCTCCCTCCCCCTCTTCTCCTCTCCACAAACCCCTAGGATAATCACCCTCCCCTAATCCCCTAACCCCTTCCTAATAAATAATATGGTATTATGGTATGATATACAGTAGATTACAAGACCCGAGTGACCTCCCATGATCGCCTCCACCCGGTCTACTCGAGTAGTATGATGATGAAGATACATGCATGGGCATGGGCAACGGCACGGCACAAACGCAATGCAATGCAACGCAATGCAATGCACATTCCGTTCGCATGAGCACTTGCACTCGAGGACAGGACAGGACAGGAACAGTTAAAAAAAAAAAGCACGATGACGTGCAGGGTGCGGATGTAAGTTACAATAGTTATAATAATGATAATAATAATGCAAGTAAACGAATCGTGAAGTAAAAAGAAAAGAAAAGAGAAAAGAAAAGAAAAGAAAAGAAAAGAAGAAGGGAGAGAAGGGAGAGAAGAGAGAGAAGAGAGAGAGAAGGGGTGGGGGTATAAAAGTTTTTCTTTTTTTCTTTTTCTCTTTTTCTTTTTGGAACTTATTTGTGCTTGGATTTTGTTGATTGATTGGTTTATTATCTTTGATTGCGGTTGTTTTTTTGATGGGAGAAACTGTATTTAAATTACTTCAAATTTACTATGGGGGTGGTGGAATAGAATACTGGTATATAGAATAACAACCTGGTCGGTCTCGAAGTTCTTCTTCTTCCTCTCTCCCTCGGGAATCGGGCGTGTTATTTACGATCTAATTAGTTTGTACTGTACGAGTACAGTACGAATGCTGTGCTGGGTATGATATATATAAAATATAGGTATGATGCTGTACCCATTCATCCTGTCTATTCTGTTCCAGATATTTGGGGTTTTGCAATGCGGGGGGGGGGTGGTTATTTTCTGCTGGGTTGTTGGTTGTTAATACTGTGTTTGGGTGTGTGTGCTATGTAGGGGGGGGGATATGTGGAGAAGGAGAAGAGGGCTGGGTGTCATACAGTAGTGCTTGATACCAGCGCTTATCGGAAATATAATATTTAATCACATCTCACTGGAGTACTTACAGTATACTGTGCTAGTACTGTACTATACGCTTGAATGGTATAAGGATAACGAATGGTGGAGTGCTCGTACGGTACAGTGCAGGTACGGTGTTACCTCCGTGCGATGAATGAAGCCCTCTCCCCATCGGCATCCTTCTTCCTCCCTTCCTCTCCTCCTTCCCCTTTATTTCTCGATAACTGAATGGTACAGTACATACAAGTACTAAACCCGTGATGTGCCCTACTCGTGCGCGTGCGCGAACCCCATCGTCCTCACCGCATCATGTATCAAACAGGCTCGCAACTCTTCAGCTCATCGTGGTACAAGTACTCCTCTAAGTTACGCTACCCTATGATGTTTTATCGTCAACAGGTTAAGTTACTTGGTTCGCGCTTCGTTCACAAGTCGGCCCTATCATATTTATATTGCAGTCGCTCCGTGGTCCGTCGCACATAGGGAGTGCATGCTGCGTGCATGGCGCAATTACATTACAGTACGGTAAAGTGCTCGAGCACAGCGCCGTACCGTGCTCTGCATTGATGGGTGAATGGATATGAATGTGAACGGATTTGCCCCAATCGAAAACGCCAGAAGGATTAACTCATTCTGTATTGTATGCATGTACCAGTAGTATGTATGTCTGAATGATTACGCCCAGGGTAATGTAATGTGATGGGTAACAATGGAAATGGGGAAAATGAAGCATGCAGGAAAGCGAAAGAAAATGAGAAATGAGACTGAGGGTAGAGATGAAAATAAAAACGGGGGGATGAAAGTGAAAAAATGAAAAGAAAATGCAATGCACGCCTGTTGCCGTGACATTACCCGTCAGTCCAGATCCACCTTATGTGTCCCCCTTCCTCTGCTGGTTCTATGCAAAAAAAAAGAGGGACATCTGCTACATCCTCCGCCCCTGTCCCTAAAATTCTCTGCATCTGCCCCTGGCGATCCGGGCCCCATCATGCACCATGGAGGAAGAAGAAGATGAAGTCAAAGGGAAAGAAAAGAACATAGAAGGGCAGAAGCCAGTAGAAGAAAAGAGAAGAAAAAAAGGAATGGGGGGAAAAGGGGGGAAAAATAAATTATCTATAGCACAGAAAAGTAATGGTTATCCTACCCAACCTACCACTACACAACAGAATCACCCACGAATCGCTCCACACTAAAACCAATCAGAGCGAAAACACTTAAGCCTAAGCTCCCTCAACTCCCCCTCCTCTCCCTCCCCCATCTCATGCACAGTAGGTGTCGTCTTAAACGCAAGAGGATCAGTAGAATCATCATTATCACCGACAATCACGTGTGTAAGGCTATTCCCGGCAGGGAGGGCTTCGGCAAGGGCGGAGATGTTAGAGGTCATGAGCCCTCTGCTCTCAGCGACCCAGACCCACGGGAAGCGTAGGTCAGCGGCGCGTACGTTGGGTGGAAGAGTCGGGACGATCTTGTGGAGCTAGTGAACCGAGAAGAACCAAGGGAAGACGGGGAGGGAAGGGTAAAGTCTCAGCAAGAACGTTCATGAAATGTATTTCATTTGTGGATGTCAAAAAACGAAACAGAAAAAGCAAAAAACGAAAGAAAGAACCAACAAAAAGGTTAGATGGAGGGTTTGTTGCATACATCTGTCGGACGAATGAAGTAGCTCATTCCTATCTCCCGAAGATTCTCAAAGTTTTTCATGACGTGTAGGGCCTTCGAAGGGTAATATAGCGATTCACCATGCCAGTTTTGGTTGTTTCTTAGACAGAGCGATAGGACCTCTAACGTCTTTCCGGACTCCGAAAATGCAGGTATCAGCTTTAGTATCCCTTCATCGGTGAAAGAGCTCAGGTCCAGACATAGGACCTTAAGACGTTTGCATTTGGCGACGAATCGTATAATACTGGAAACGTCACCGCAATCTTCCCAAGATATGAGCACCAGTTCCTCGATGCTAAGGACACCGGGGTACTGCGAGAGTGCGAGGCACACATTTTGGTAACCAACGCAGTCTCGTAGCTCTAGTCTACGCAGTGTCGAGGGATTAAAGTAGCTATCAATGATTGGTTGCGCATTGCACAAGCTAATCCCAGACAAGTCAATTAGGGCCAGCTTCGACCTTTCGTCATTGGGCCTAGGAGGCAGTCTGCTAAATTCATTATCTGAGTCCCAGTCGAAAGAGTAGCTCATATGGAGTGTTAGATTTTTCAACCCAGGGGATCCGATAGCTTTGGCAGCAGCAGTCATCTGTTCTTTGGTCCAGGCGTTTCTAATCTCCAGTGTTTCCAGATTATGGCAGTTCTCTTCCGGGAGGGCCTTGAAAATAGTGTCTGTTTCCGCTCCATCGTCCGAGCTGCGATGAGGGGGGGGGAAAGCAACCTGGAGGCACCGCAGTTTCTTATGTTTGACCAGTGCATCAACGACCCCTTTGTGAGGTGCGAAGCAAGCATCCCAACTATATTAACCCCAGGCTCGGGGACAGTCTGTTAACCACCTGCGACAATTTCCCGCGGATGCCCCAAAACTCTCCCCACCCAACCCCAGAGAGTAGAAGAGGAAAAAGCAAACAAACCTGAACTTGTCCAAGCTCCCACGCTCAATCCCGCTCAAAACCTTCGCCAGAGACCCACAAACGTCCTGCCTCTCGTGTATCCCAACAGGTTTCTTCAGCGCCGCCACATTGACGGACTTGATCCACTTCTTCCATCTAGTATCATATCCAGGCCGCAGGAGCGTGTTAAGCAGGTAAAGTCCGGAACTCTCCTCTCCCTCGAAATTGAGGTATAGAGAGCGGTACAGTCGTGGTGCTGCGAAATGATAGAGCGAACCAGATGCAAGACACAGACGGGAAAGGGTGACACGATCCCCGGCGGGTACCTAGATTACAGAGAAAGCGAGAGGAACATAATGTAAGCCCCATGTTACCTTTCCAGGAAGGGAAACAAGCCCCAAAGTAGAAGTGAGAGAAACAACCACGGCAAGAACCAACCTGCCAGACTATGTATTGCAAGATCTCATGTGGAAGATAAAGTTCACTCATTACGCCTGTTCTATCGTCCTCTTATATCGCGGAGAAAGAGAAGGAAGAGTAGGACAATAGAGAGGGCAGAGGAGGTGAAGCTTGTGTAGAGAAAGAAGGGAAGGCGAAGCGGATATCCCGAAGGCAGCTTTAGGAGGGTTGTGGGGAGAAGGGCGGGGGGGTAGGAGAAGAAGATGAGGAAGACCAGGAATGCTTGATAGATAGGGCTCTCTTCTTCGTCTTCTACTTCTCCTCTCCTCACAAAGGGAAGGGCTCACGTGTACGGAGGGAAGCATGGACCTCAACCCCCCGGGAATTGGTAGGAAGAAGGGGGGGGGGGGTGATGGTAGGGAAGAACGAAAGATAAAAAAGGGAGACTGAGGGAGAGAGAAGGGGGGGGGGGTCATTGCCAGTGCTGTTTGCAAGCCAAATTTGAAATGGTTCCGGCAATTATCCCCCTAAATCTTTGGCGCTCTTTGAGACCTTTTGTAGGAAGCTGCCAGTAGTGATTGATCCTCTTTTCTTACCTTCTTCTTTATGCACTGAATGATACTTCACCTATCCACCTACCCACCTATGATAGATACCCACCACACGAACCCTCACACTAATTGCCCTTATTCCTTCCTCCCTGCTGCACACAGCAAGAAATCGAATCTCCACCCCAAAACAAATGCGAAACCTGGATGTGACCATGTTCACCATATCATACCTGGACCGTGACCATTTCCCTCCTCCACCTGCATTCCGTTTGAACCTCTTCTGCCCCCCTCCCACCCTTTCAAAATAAAAAAACATAGGTGAGATAGGTAGAACAAAACAAAGTGAATACCCACCTTTAATTCTATCTTATTTTATTCCATTCTGTTCTATAACCCCACCCCACCTTCATTCCCTTTCCATGAGCCCTGGGAGCAGAAGGAGGAGAGTGTGCGCCTACTTCATAAATTCTCCACACCGCTGTTCCAGAGCTTGAGGGAAAAGCTTCCCTCCGGTCCAGTGTAACCGTACTTGTAGAGTTCTGTGCAGTCGCAGTACAGTGCTGCACCGAACAAACAATCAAGCAAGAAAGACAAAGCCGAGTTGGGAGAGAGACCGAGAGGAATAGCAAGAAACCCCCGGGCAAAAGCACCGACTTCAGACTGCCCCCCCCTTTTTTTCAAAGGGAAAAATGTAAAAAAAAAAAGCAAATCAAAAGAACCAAGAGGGAAAATAAAAAGACAAAATAAAATACGGATACATACGATATTGGTACTCAAACCCCGATATTCCCCCAAAAGACTGATCAGTCAGAAAAAAAAACATCCCCCCCCACCCCTTTGTCTCCCCCTCTCTGCCCCCGCCAAACGATAACATCCGATATACAATACGTACATTAGTTCATTCGTTAGTTCGTTCGTTCGTGATCAACTACCGCACCGTACGGTACAATACTTGTACTCCCAAACCCGTACCTGGCCAATAATAACTCAGGAACAGAAATATGATGGATGGAAGGTTAATGTGGGGTACAGTGGATGACCTGCTTCTGCTTCTGCTTCTCTCTTCTTCCTTTCTTTCCTTCCCTCTTCCATTTTTTTCTTTTTCTTTTTAAACCGCCATACTTGCCTATCTGGCTACGGCAGCTAGATAGATCTTCCCTTGTCTTCACCTCACCCCCCCCCCCCAATACGGCAGTCTTCCATTCCATGTCATGCCATGCACAAGCAGGCAAAATACATATAAGATTTATTCGGCCAGATAGAGGGAGCATATATATTCCATGTATACTCACCAAATCGCCACTCACTCACCTCCAATACCCTATTATCTTACCTACCTTACGGTACGGTACAGTATACAGCCTCGCCATACCATACTAGCGAACTCAGATCATAAAAATAAAAATAAAAAAACGCATCTCTTCTGTCTGTCATGGGACACTTCCCTCCCTTTCCGATCCATCTAGCTGAAACGCGGGATCCCGTGCTTCTGCTGCTGTTGCTGAGGGTAGTGGAGGGGGGGGGGGGAAATACTAATACCTATAATATACAAAAAAAAAGCCTATACCAGCAACCTCGCTCGCTCGCTCCTGGAAGAAAGAAAGAAAAGGCGAAAGAGGAAAAAAGCAAAGCACCAACAATCCACCGTGAGAAAATATGAAAATAAAGAGGCAAAATATGAGAAAGAAAAAGAAAAAAAAAAGACATCTTGCAAAAAAGAGGGAACTCCCATAGACACAAGCTGTGAAGAAAGACCTAAAGAGAAATAAAGAGAAGAATGATCGTTGTAAAAGAGAGGGGTTTCTTTTGGAAGGGAGGAAAAGGAAAAGGTATGGGAGTAAACGAGACATTCCCGTCGTTACTCATAAAAAAATCCTCGTATTGCCAATACGACCAGATTTCTCCTCAGCAGACAAGAAAAAACCCTGAGGATAGGAAAACGACCCCCATCCCTAACTCTGTAAGTTTGGCGCTCTTTTTCTTCTCTATCCTTCTGGCCGTGACAGCTCCCCTTCCCCTCTCCCTCTCCCAGTCCTCCACCCCATACGTCCTAACTTCTCTCTTTCGATGCAACACATCCACCCTCGCTGCCACTGCCACCTCCGGGCTCATCACAAAATGACACATGCCCCGTGCCCTGATTCTTTGCTACCCTTAGCGTTTGCGCTCAGGGCTACTCGGGCAGCTTCTGTGAACGCTTCGTTGACTCCTCTGTTCATCTTTGCAGAGCATTCTAATCCCCCGCTGTTAGTTTATGCGTCAATATATATATATCAAGTCATTTCTTCCTACCCAGATAGCGCAGTGCCTTTGGAGATGCACAAGTCAGCACGAATCTCTCAAAAGCCATCCTTCGACGCGCCTCACCTTTATTCTTTCAGCTACAGCTAATCCCTCGGGATACTGAATGAAACCACCAGGAACAGTTTTTTCCGGCCCATCACCATCACCAGCCTCTCTCAGATCGCATTTCAGTGCTACCAAGACGAGCTTAACACCTTGACAGTTATCTGCGATCTCACCGACCCACTTTGACTCTACGTTCTCTAGGGAGTCGCGGGAGTCGACCTGTGGCTATCAGCACGGGTATGGGGGAATGGCTGGTAAGGTGCACCCAATCAATGGCGATTGCGACGTACACTGAAACATAGCATGATAGTGTGTGTATCACTGTATGACAATGATCGTAGCCTGTCAAATTCCTCCTGCCCGGCTGTATCCCAGAGCGAGAGCTCAATGTGCGTATTGTCTACATAGATATCTAACGTCGTTCAACTGATGTTAGAAGTAACATTCCAGGGTTGTCCTTGCAGCAGAGGAATCACACCATGTACGTAGTTTTCTGTTTCACAAACAACCAATTAGCCCACCGACCCCAAAAGAGGTGTTATCCACACAAGGAATCGACTCACCAAACACCGTTGGCTCATAAACCTGCGGGAAATATCTAAACGCCCACAACCCAATCAATCAGCTCTTATCCTGCTATTGGCCTCTTCGAATGTGTTCCCGCTGTTCCCTCCAAAGCATTGAACGGACTAACGGCTCACCCTCTTGTGAAAACATTCAGCAATGATGTCTTTCCGCAAGCACCATCGCCTAAAGTTGTGCACATTCCAATTAGTGGACCACCCTTTTATACCCGTAACAATCCAACAAACGAACCTAGTAGCACGATTTTTCGCTGGATGGTCTGCAAACACAAAAGAAAAAACCGTTAGCGAAAAACTGTTCCCATCTGCAAGAATTCATCCTGCCTGTCCACGCTCGCAAAGTCGAGCTGGAGAATTTGCGGAGCGAAGCCGAAAAGAGAAAAACTAAAGCAAATAACAGAACAGGAAGTAGTATTCGCAACCTTGTTTGAGCCGCAAAGAGGCATATTTAATGTATCTGTGTACTGTCCAAGGGGCAAGAGCTTCGACAACAAGAAACAGACCCGACGCGAAAGTGGACAAGAAGGTTGCGAGGGATGTGTGCGTGCAACAGCCAGCAAGGTAGCGGAGCTACTGAAAGAAATACGGGAGAAGAAAGGAGAAGGCGAGGAAGCGTGCAGAGGGAGGACGAATTGTCTTTTGCCGCAGTGGTCGGGGGAGATTTATGTTGCACTAGCTATGCTTTGCTGCGGATTTCCGGATGTCGAGGACTGTGTTGAGTGCAGTAGAGATCGCGAGTTGTCAGAGGTGCGCCGGGGGGGGAGTGAGTGAGGGAACGAGGAAAGAAAGAGAAATAGTGTGCGATGTTGGGAAACCGCAAACTTGGCTCTAGCTCTCTGGTTCTGGCTTTTTTTCTCCTAGGTTTGCTGAGGAAATTACGACCACAACTTCTTTTCCTGCCGCGTGCCTCTTACCACACACAGGTCTGCTCGAGAGGGGGGGGGTCCTGATTTACTCTGAAGAGATTCCTTCACTTTGCGTAAGGCGGATGGTCAAATGGCAGCGGAATTGGGAGCTTCTCTGTGCTTTATTGAGGATCTCGGTATGGGTGCGGCGGTCTCTATGCAGACTTGCTGTTTCTTTCCTAGCTGTAGCACACCGGCGGGAAGGCAACTATAGTATTTATTTCCTTTTGTTTCCGAATCGTTGAGGCGGGGGAAGGGGGGAGAGGGTTGACGAAAGCTGAAATGGAGCGACGTGGAGGGAAGAAGCAGCAAGCCAGCCAACGCAGTCCTTATGTTATGGGAAAGCTTCGCCCGTTAGGCTAACTTTACCTGCGACGTGAGTGGATGATGCAGCTATGCTCCGGCTGCTCATGGCAGGGGAAAACAATCCTCTAGTTTCAAGCTGAATTATCACTACCAATAAAAATGTTTTCTTGTTTTGAAGACAATAGAAATGTAGCTGAAAAACCTGCTGCATTGATCTATTATCTTAACTACTGGAAATACAAGCAGGAAAATCATGATCTTTGGCCCGAAGTTCTAGCATCTTGTACTGGAGCCTCAAGTAACTTAATGGCCGCCTGCGGAATGCAGGCAAAAATAGGCCCAAGGCACACATGTTCGAGGGTGAGACATTTTAACTAGTCCCAATTCGGCCAAGCCAGATGTTTTTCATGGGGGAACTGTATGGTTTGTGCTCGAGTACATTTTTTCACTAAAGACGAGATATGTGAGCCTCTGGGTCCCTATGGGAGAAAAATATTTAAGCCAGAATTACCCCCAGAGCTACGGTAGGCGGAATGCCAGCCGCCAGGGGTTTGCTTAATAGTAATCATGCAGAAGAGTGCCCGCATCAACTCGAGAACTGGTACTCGTACAGGTTTAACTTATCGCCGCTGGAACGATTCAATAGACAGCTTCGTAAGAGGTAGGGATATGGGGATACTATACGCCCACGAACTATAGACACGGTATTGCTATCATTTACTTTCACCGGTATTACACCCACATTTCCAAAGCTATGCCCAGCAAACCACATACGACACCAATTATGATATCCACAGTGCATCCTCTGATCTCTGGCCTACGGGGGGGGGGGAATACGGGGCAATCACCGCAGCGTACCATACTTTTCCACGACCACAAAGGCTATCGTACACACAAGCGCAGCAGAGCACTATACAGGGAGATCTAACGTGCCTCATGCTAGAGCCATATGCTCTACTATACGTGATACCGGCACCTTATTTTTAGAGCAACGAGTACTCTGGCCGCGTATGAAAAAAGGTACATTTACAGCACCGGTACTTGTATGATACTCCAACTTATATCAAGGGTAAGTTACATATGATACTCCTCACACTTCCTCCTTCCTTCCCTCCCTTCCAGAGGCTTTCCCCATCCGTCGATCCATCCTGCAGAGCAATCAAACATTATGCAAGGCAAAGTACTCGAGCATGCCCTGACAGCAAAAACCAGTGGAGTGCAAAAAAATAAAATGCGCCCCTTTATGCCGCCGATCACTGCTTCACGATCCATCATCACTACTCGAGTACCACCGACCGCCGCACCGGTATCGCATGTAATCTCTACCGTACCGTACTTTACTTGTGTCAGGCAATACAAGTATCTGAAAATACGTCTATTACTACACAACCATCCAGTCAACGAGAAAACCTTGTCTCGCTCTCATATAGCACTTTGGGAGCACAGGACAAGCCAGCCAGCCAGTTGACATCTCATCGGGTCGCCGGCTAACTCAACCACCGGGAGAAAGGGGAGAAGCAAATGGCATGATACAAGCAGTAGTAGTACTTCCCCAGCGGGCTTTGTTTCAGGTTATGGTAATCATTCTTCCGCCTCCTTGCACATCGAGGGGATTTTGACTATTTTTGTCTTTCATGGTATTCGCGCTATAAAAAGGAGCCTTAGAGGCACGGCGCGGTATCTCAGATAGTCCCTGTTGCTTCCTTCCTCGGATCAGCCCAATCTCGAGGTTACATTGTCTACACTGCCGCCGTATTGTACGCTGAGCAAAAATCTGTTCGTCGGACATAAAAATGGGAGGAATAAACTCCCGAGCACCGTATCATATATATAATACTGTACGAGTACTTGTGCTTATAACCCAGGTTCGACATTCCCTGCCGGCATGCAACATTCTGTGCTCTAGAACACTAGAATTACTCGTAGAAGCCTGAAAGCTTCTATCGCTTAAGCATATCAGCGGATCTCCCGCCTCGGTTGAGCCAGTCCCGGAGTCTTATGGGAGGGAAGAGCAGGAAGAGCACAACCGCTTTCAGGACACTTCACAATCTCGGGTGTGTGTGTGCGTGTGTGCGTGCGCGCGTGTCAGTCTAATGAATTGTCCTTTGGTTTTCGTAACGAGCCCAACCATGGCAGCTTATATCATTTAATTCATACCATTAGAATAAAGCTAAGACCATGTGCCCGGTGACAGCCCCAATAAAATGTGAAGGAGCTTCTCTGGCACGTTCGCTCCACAGATCCAGGGCTCAAACATGACAACAGGGAAAAGCGGAAGAGCAATAGAAAATTACAGGTCGAATCTCTAAACATATACCGGCAAAAATTCAAAACCCAAGACAGTAAAAATAGCCACAATGGCCCATTGCCACCCAACATTAATAAGTGGATAATACACAGCTTTTCGTTGGCCATGACCTTTCCCTTTGCATCTCCACTCCTTTTATCCAAGCAAAAGTACCATGTAAACACAAATCCCGAACTCCTCAAACCACGTATCCCACCCAAGTATCCCTTCTGATAAGACACCCTAGCAATGACTTGTTTGAAGTTGTTTTAAGACCTGGCGTATCTGGTCTTTCCAAAGCTGAAGGGAATATAACGGTACTTGATCATATGCTGGATTTGCCTCCTCACTGCAATAAATCCACTGCGGTTAGTAAGGCACCATCAACAAATGGGGAGATAATGGGCACATACTGGTGAGGGTAAACAAAAGAATCCAATAAATAACAAGGACGGGCCAGAACACTGTGTGATAATGTTAACCTATCACTCTGTGGCTAGCCTGATAGTTTCCAAGGTGGATGGATAAATGGGGGTACCAACCGGGAACGTCAGTTGCCTGAATCCAGGTCGCAACAAATGCAATGAAAATGGCTCGGGTAGCGCTGTGCCAGAATTTGAATTCCGGTAATCTCCTGATAAAGGGTCTAAACTCCTCATCTTGCTTTGTTGGTAAAGTACTTGGGCCTCCAGACTCAAGCTCTTCGTCCTGTTCAAGAGAAGGATCAAATTTAGGTGTGAGGAAGGCGAGGAACAGGTTCAGAAGATAGATGCCGAGAGAGTAGCAGACTGTTGACCCATCCGTCAGTGGAGATCAGAAAGGGAGAAAGGGCGAGACATCCGAGAGGTGAATGTCTCGGGAGGGCAAATCTTACCAATATACCATCCCTGAGCTATCAAGATTCTCGTCATAAAGATCAAGAGCAATACAGCTGTTCCGACCCATCGATAGGTAGTAAACGGGGTGACCTTATCAAGGTATGTTTGGTACGTCTGTCGCAAGGGCTCAAAATCAGATGGGCCACGTTAGCATCACGACCAATCCCGTGTTTGTCAAATAAAGGGGAACCAAAAACTGACCCGAGTAAAGCGGGAGGTGTGAGCACTGAATGCGGCCGGGAAAGCCTGCTCCGGAGGTTGTGAATCCATAGTGCGATAACGCTTGTGAATGTCGAGGGAGTTTGTGAGTGGTAGTTGAAAGGAGCGACTGAAGTAGAAAAACTCCCAAAGTTCGAGAAGAGCTGGCCAGGAATGAAAGGAACAAAAACCACAAGGCGAGAAGTGTCCTCTTTGCGGCTAGTGCCTTGAGAGGCGTGCAGCCACAGGTTTTTAACAATAGGATTGTCCTATTTTCGAAGAATGTTTCATGATGAGGCTCATATGAGGCAAGTGATGGCTTCATTTTTCCGGCACCAAAAGCAAAAAAGGTCTCTCTTTGGAGTTTCCTCTCGGCTTTTTAACTTTACACTTTCCCCACCACCACTTTATCGCTCCGCCTACTGAGTGCCTTATCTCCCTCCCGCGCTCTCCCTTCTCCCCACATTTGAACATTCATTGCCCCAATTCCGAGATAAATGGACTGCTTCCTACGTGCTTAAAGAGCCTACGCCCCATTCAATATGTTCGCTCGTTTCATTAGACCTACTTCTGCTTGCCTTATCTCCCCTATAGTCCCTCGTCTTGTTCGTCCAATGTCTTCCTCGAGCTCTAAATCTTACGAGCATATTCTGGTTTCTACCCCCAGGCCGGGTGTAGGGCAGGGTGAGTATTAAGTAGTCTCCTAGAACGTTAATTAAGCTAATTGCTTACACTTGAGATCGTAGTTACTCTCAACCGTCCGAAGGTCAATGCCTTAAACACTCCTCTTATGTCTGAGCTTAACGATGCTCTTCGTGCATTCGATGATTCAAAAGCAACTGGTGCAATTGTCATTACCGGTAGCGAAAGGGCATTTGCTGCGGGCGCCGATATCAAGGAAATGCAGAACTTAACATTCTCGGAAGCCTACAGCAAAGACTTTATCAAGTTGTGGTCAGACGTTACCCAAATATCGAAGCCTGTCATTGCTGCTGTTAACGGGCATGCTCTCGGAGGCGGTTGCGAACTCGCCATGATGGCCGACATTATCTATTGTGGACCAACAGCTGTGTTCGGCCAACCGGAAATTAGATTGGGAGTTATCCCAGGCGCAGGAGGATCCCAGCGGTTGACTAGAGCTATTGGGAAATCGAAGGCTATGGAATTGATTCTCACTGGAAAAACGTTCTCTGCTGAGGAGGCGGAGAGGTGGGGTCTTGCTGCCAGGGTGTTTGAGACTCCCGAGAAATGTGTTGAAGGAGCATTGGAAACCGCGGAGACGATTGCTGGATACGGAGCACTGGCAGTAAAAGCAGCCAAGGAGGTTGTCAACCAGAGCTACGAAGTTGGGTTGAGTGAGGGTGTGAAGTATGAGAGGAGGGTATTCCATGCATTGTTCTCTACAAAGGATCAAAAAACTGGGATGACTGCATTTATCAATAAGACGAAGCCTGAATGGACTGGAGAATAGGTGACTACGGGGCTGAGAGATGGTATTGTCCTGATCTAGGTTCTTTACCCTGTGGTGTCTTTCTTTTGTATGATAATAATTATTATCATAATACTATTATACTATAATATTTATGATAGTGAATATCATACCAGGGCAGTTACTATTCCAGTTCTATTAAAACGTAATAAGGGCTAGGATTCTTGATTGTTTAAGCAAGCGCAGCCGCTCTACATTTTGCATACGAGAATGTTCACTGCATGAGCTGGAGGTATAAATGCCATAAGCCAGATATCTATTTTGTGTGCCCGTAGACTTATACGTATACCAGTACAAATCTACTGCTACCCTAGAATTGGCCTTGGGCCTAATATTTTCTTCTTTTTTATTGCCAGTAACCATTGTAAGCACATGTAGAGCTGTGGGCGCTTGTCGCCACTCCAACTGAAACGGCCCGCCACTCCCTCTCCCCCATCTCTCGCTCAGCGCTACTCCACGTGAATCCAAACCCGGGTCTTCAACCAACAACCTCCTTCAACGACCTATGTCGAAACAACCAAACGGGAACGCGCCTCCCCCGCCGCAGCTTCAGCAGCCGCAAAGCCAACTGCCAGCAGGCTCTGAGGACTGGAGCGATGAGAGACTCGTTGACGCGCTCAAACGTCTCGACGATCTTCACAATAAGGTCCGTTTGTTCCTGTATTAGCTCCCGCACCGAGAGAACACCCAGCTAAATCTCCGTCTTCATAGTTGATCAGTCTTCGCACGGTTATTCCGCGATTGACGTTACCGCTATCCACAAAATATCCTTCTCGTAAGATGAAATTTCTTCTCCGAGGGGGATGAGGCTGACCTTTTTTCCAACACAGCTGCAGAATTCTACGCCGATCTTGCAAATAGAGCACAAAGCAGCTCACAGGAGGTGTTGGATTTTAATTCGTCATGGGTCAACAGCAAAGAAATTTTCGATCGCGCAGCTGCTACGCGAACGAAGAAGCCGGAGGGGATACAGAGACTCTCGATCCACGATACTTTCATGCCGGATGATGAAGAGGAAGAGGAAGAGGAAGAGGTGAAGGTTGACCCCAAACCTGAGGATACGGAGATGAAAGATTCCGGTGATCAGCCAGAAGAGGAGGAAGAGGATGAAATGAAGGAAGACGAAATAGAAACTCCCGATGCACAGATCCCCACAGTCATTGGTGATTTTAAAGGGAGACATCCAAACATTGGAGTGGAGGTCAGCGATGGAGAGGAGTCTGGAAAGAGAACTGTCAGGGTAAGATCTTCAGTTTCCACACTCCGATTGCTCAAGTTAACTCATTACCTTGCGGGTATAGCTTAAACTACCAGCACCAACTGATCTGCTCTTCACTATCGACATGCACTTATCTACTACTTCTGCAGTATCGACGGACAAGTCGGATCCAGCGACAAGCACTCGTCGCTTCATTGTTACTTCCATCGTCAACTCCAAAAAACCTGAGCAACAACCGATCCCTCATCTTTACACCGCCCTTCTGCGTAGTATCACTATGCGACCCAACGTTGGGAATCTTCAAATGCTGCTGGTAACATAGGCCCATATCTGCTTATTATGACAAACACTAATAACCGACTAGGAAATGATTGGAACATACACCTCTTTATTTACAACCCCCTGTTCAAAATGCAATAAAATGACTGGAGGGACAAAGGCTGAACTTCCAGTAGTTAGACGGAAGCGTCTTGTACCAGTTGAAGAAGCTGCCCCTAGCGTTACAAACGGAGTAGCCAGTGCTAACACCACTGAAGTAGCCAACAAGAAGAAGGGGAAAATGAAGAAGGAAAAAGCCTGGTTGAGTTTCCATGAAGTCTGCATGTAGGTTTATAGCATAGCCGGCTATCAGCCCTTGCTTTGTCAAATGTATCATAAGTTTAGTTCATATCTGCGAGGACCTCTATTTGTGGCGAACAAAATGAAGCAAGAGTTAGGTTGAAATAAGAACCACAATAAACAAAACCCTATCAATACCTTCTAATATAGAACCCTAAGCCCCAAACCCTACAATCGGCCAAATTTCTCTTGGCACCCCCTTCCACTGAAAACTATTTAAACCCGCGCTCCCCCACACCCCTCTTACTTCTTCATACTTACCTGGCGACAATCTCGATTGCTCATGAAGAGTTGAGACTCAGGGATCTCCGACCTCATTGCACAGCGAGGACGCGAGCCTCTGCCAAAGGTCTTCGGGCCTTCTGGGTTGCTTAATTTTTGATTTATTCCCTGATGGGTTTCATTGACTTTTGGGCGCTGTCCGAGGGGTTGAAGAAACTTTTTGGGGGTTGTGGAACGGAGTTCTAACCGCTGTAAAGTTTGTAGGGGGGTTTTGTAAGTGCCAAATATATAAGATTGTGGCAATATCTCTGTTGTGATTGAGTTTTGTTTTGTTTCTATCCCACTATCCAAAGCGATCCAGCCCGCACAATTGATGAGGTCCCACTTGCTGCAAGCAATCCAGGCGTGACTTTCGTTCAGCCTTCAGCCTTTTTGACCACCAACTCATCACATCCCTCCAGTACCCAATCCACATGCAGCCACCACAACATGGCAATCCCTCGCCACAACAAATCAATCACACAAACCTCATCATTATCACTTCTACTCCTAGTATCACATTCCTTTTATTCCCTAACCAGCCACTCAACTACAAGTAAACCCGATCCGGCCATTCCACTCCACTGAACCATCCATCCTACGAACGGCACGGCACGCATACATGCATGGTCCGAAACACCCCCAATGTCAATACGAGTAAACAAATGTTTACCCACCTTACACGTCTAGAACTGCGTATGCCGCATCCGGAAGAAGTGAAAGAAGAGTGAAAAGGGGGGGAGCAAGATCTCTACTCGAGTACTAGTACTCGACAAATGAGCAAGAGAAGGGGGAAGGAATGGAGGGGGGGAAATAAACTACGTAGCAAAACTTTCGGTTGAGGCTGAAATTGCCCTTTTTGCTACGAGGGTTGGTGGTGCATTCCCTTGGTAACTCACAAACTTTAAACCAATATCTCTATGAAAGTTTGAGATTTTTCTATTCCCCCTCTATTAGTGTGTAGAGGATCACCTATTAGAGCCATAATTCTCATTAGACTTGTGGTTGAAAATCCTTTGGTGGTTGAAGATGGACAATATTTTCATGGCAAAAACACTCCGGCTACCGAGTTGCCTTACCATAGGTTGTTGGTAAGATAGAAACTGGTGCGATAGCTCGTGGCCGGTGTGTGGAGGGAAAGATGATAAAAGGAGAAAAAAATTAAAAAATTCTTGCGTACTCGGGGAGTCGAACCCCGTTCTCCCGCTTGGGAAGCGAAAATCATAACCGTTAGACCAAGTACGCATGTTATCAAGGTGGGATTATCTTTGGGCCTTGTGCTTTCAGGTTGAACGAGGATAAACGTTGCCCCGCGGGTGCCGGTACAGCACCCCAAGGGTCGTCGAGGGGGCACGATTACCGCGCAATACCACCACCATATAACTTGGAATTTGTATCCTGTGATTTTGATGCGTTTACGATTGTGGACTGTTTGGAGGGGGACCTGTTCGTTCGCTAGCCACCGTCAGGAAGGTTGACAACGTAATCCGTCGTAGTGTGCTGGAGTACAAAGGTGACACAGTACTAGATCTACCATACGTAATCGAAAGTATAAGTAGGGGGGAACCCCCTACCGTACTCGACACTTGATCCCTTCAACCTCTATCCTTCATCCCTTCAACCTCTCAAGCAAGCACAATGTTTTCCAAACTTATCCGTTCAATGGGGGTTGCAAAGTTTCGCATCGCCGCAACACGCCCCCCCCCCGCCGGAACCCTCCGTTGCAGACGATTCATTGCCGTTAAGAACTGGAATAATTGAACCTCGCACAAGGACGTCCAAAATTCCCTCTCCGGGATAGGGGGTCGAGCACACAACAAAAATTGACTCCCTCAGGCCAAGCTTAAGACAGAAGAAAAAGAACAAAGAGCCAGACCTTACCAGCAAAGGCAACTCCAACGTCCTAGCGTGAGGTTCAATTATTCCAGTTCTTACAGTAGGGGGAACCCCCTACTGTACCATACACTTGCTCCCTTCAACCGTCCTGCCATCTCAACCAAGCAAACAATGTCCTCGATTTTTCTTTTCTTTGCTTCATCAGGGTTCCCAGGCCCCGCCTTCCAAGAACCTACCCCTCTACCTATATCCGCCCCCTGGCTAGGAGCCTGTTTAGCCGCAACGTTTCCGTTCCGTTCCCCCATACAAATGGCCCTTTTCCTTCCGTTTCAAAACGGAGAAGGTGATTTTCACAGCAGAAACGGTCGCCCAACGGAACGGAACCGTTGCAGCCAAACAGGCTCTAGGCCTATCACTACTGAAGCACCCGACATGGGTGCCCCAGGCCCGGAACCGATTACCGAAGCCACTCGTACCGGTGGTGGTGCAGCTTCAGCACCGCTCGGCACTTCCGCTCGGAAGATAACATCCTCAAAATCACCCATGTAAGAAATGAACCACATATTGGAAGGTGGTCATCGTTACACGTGTACTGACAATTTTCTAGGATGTTAGGGACATAAAGGGCAAGCTTGGCACCCTTTCTTGGCAGATTGGGATCCTACTCACTGCCGTCGTTGGCGGGGGAGGAGCCGTGAGTAATCCATCTACACTTCATTGCTTCGTCTAGCTTGCAATTGCTAACGTATTTATAGCTGCTCGGGTTTCTCATCAGGGACAAGCTCGCCCAACGCCCCGCGGAGCCCGGCCAGCCGTTAAGGTTGGCCGTCGTGGCGAAGGGGGCACAGGGGGGTGCTGGGGTGGGGGGGGAAAAGGGGGAATAGATCTTCCGCGGGGGGTGCAGTGGTTTCTGCCCTGAAGGGCCTTTTTTAAAATAAAATATAAAAAAAACCCCTTTTATCATACTTAAAACGATTCATGAATACGTTCACTTATGGAAAATTGACCTAGCTAATCAGCGGGCTTGACCTTCCCCTAATTGAAGATGAACCACCGTTTACCGTTTAGAGTTACATAGGAGGTGGAATAAAACTAGTGTCCGAAAGGAGGTTAAGGGATGCCCTTGTGAATATCATAGTAGATGCCCTGCTGCAAACGGATTACTACTTGAGCACTACACTACGGTAGGCAGAGTTGATTGTGATAAGATGAGCCCGAGAGGAGAGGAGTAAACATGGTGAGGCAAGATAGGGTGTGCACTGATACCCGGGTGTTAGGCTTTTTTCTTGTTATCTATGGTGTCACTTGTGTTTATCGTACAGGCAATGGTAGAGCATAGACTACAATCATTCTATCCATCCGATATATCGCCCCATCGATTTCGGTGTGGAGAAGAGCAAAATGGTTATTCCGCACCGCCACCCCCGGAGAGTACGAGTAAGGCTCCTGCCAGTAGGATCCACCAGTATCTATTGTTCGTCCGGTCATTTGTTAGCCTTTGTTTCACGATGCGCGATTTGGCGTGGAGGGGGTAGGGCACTTCTGAAGGAAAGTCTTCTCAACATCTGGCTCTGGTAACTTCCCCTCGGCGTTCAACACAATGGGTTTATTCAGGAAGGGTTGTGGGCCCGGGGTTGGGTTTGTTGTTGCGTCGAGTTCTTCGAGCTACCGGTATTGTCATCCCCCAGTTAGTTACCAAGAGAGAGAAGGGTAATTTGGACGAGAATACAGTGTCAGCCGCCTGAAACTCCACCCTCCAAACTTTTGCCGGATTGCTGCGATTTCGACGGATGTTTATCAGGGCCTTGTCGGGATTTTTGAGTACTTTCTACTCCTCCCAATCCACCCGTTCATCCATCCATATCCAATTAGCCCCCATCCATGATCTCCGTGAGAGTGGGATACTTACACCGGTGGTAGCGACCCCTCTGAACACACCCTCCTCGTCCATAATTCCCACACGAACAATCTCGTTGTCACCGCACTCGCCGGTCATAGCGCAGTTCTTGCGGCCGGCCGAACTGCACAGGGCATCTACCAAGCGCTCATGATACCACAGCTCGCACAATGGTGTCGGGGATTCGGCGGAGATGGGCCATTGGTAGAGCTCCTGGGTAAGTGGGAGAGCGGCATCATGTACCTCGCTAGTAGTGAAACGCGACCTGCATGCTCTGCTGGGGGCTATGTGAAAGAGCAAGAGAGTTAGGGAAAAGGTTAGGTGGATCGGGGTGAGCATTTTCTTAGTGCCAGTGGTAGGGTGGTTGATGGTAGTGTTTGTAGCTCAGGGGATGCTTTTTCGCGTGGGTTTTCGGGGATGTGGCCACGAGAGTGGTTCTAGTTGTGCGAGGATACGGTAAGAGTAGGCTTGGTGAAGGCTCGACAGATAGGACCCCAGTAAAATAATTGGTTTTACTGGGAGAAGGTATTGAAAAGAGTAAGAATTGAAAGCTGAGGAAAGGCAATAAGAGCGTCGATTTGTACCTTCGTGCTCAGTGGGAAATTCCCAAGTATAATACGAGCACAGAATGTTAGTTACTGGTAAGTTGAGGCTCGTTTGTATGGATCAGGCTGGGATTCATGCCCAGAGGGAAAAGCCAGATATCACAAGATATTCAAAAATGATCAAAATTCTCAAAAATAATGCCATAAAAGCGTCGATAGAGTCTATACTTAATTCCGCCCTGTCTTGCTGTAGTAGGAAGGCATCTAGGGAGAGCGGTACCTATGATGGTTAAGCCCGGCTGGAGCTGGGATAGGACTGCTCCCACCAAACTGCCCAACGCACAAATAAAAAAATCAACAGACACAACTTAGGCCCTCCACTCCATAGCAAAGCTTCCTCAAGGCTAGTACCAGAAGCCATACAAACACCGTTGAAAATATCAAATCCCATCAAGAAAAACAAAGAAGAGAACTCCAAGTCAATCTAACAGGCTCTGGTGCTTCACCAAAACCCATCCCCCCCTCAAAAAAAAAAAAACTCCAAACGGCGGAAGAAAGAGATAGAAAAGCGGTTATGAACGATGAAGGACAAAAATAAACACGCTTCACCCACTACAAGTACGAGGCTCGCAAAGGCAGCTAAACTATAGGCAAAAGTAATGGAGGTATTAAAGGGGCAGCTAATCAGGAAAAACAGATACTCAACAAGGACTCAAATCCTACAGACATCAAAATCACCACCGCTGATAGTCATTGTCACGTTACGCATTCCATCCAGTTAGATGTCCAGGACAGCGATGCGGAACGTTTCTCATTTCAATCTAGACCAACTCGAAGTCCTCATCAGAATCACTTGAGTCGACAACCTCGTACTCGTTCTTGATCAAGGTAGCCAACTCCTTGTTCTCGAACTTCTTGACAGCCTCGGTTACGGCATAGCTCAGGGTATCCGTTCCAGCACTGGGCCCAGGTCGATCGAACGAATAAGCAACACCTTCAATGGAGTCACTATCCGAAGATGAATCGTCCCAGAGATATCCCCTCTCTTCAGCCGACGGCGAGAGAGGGTATTGTCGAGCTGTGCAGATTTCATCATCCCAATGGAGTTTCTCAATTGCCTTCCTCTTGTTCTGATCTTTGGCACACCAGCCACGGCATCCATGGCAATGACAATTTCGGGAATCTACTCGAGGCATCCGGAACCTGAACGGGCTGTTAGCACTGATTACCAGTTTGCACTCAGACTTATCAACTTACTTGTTTCGGTCATTCCAGACGGGAGCAGGCTTGGTCTCATCCGGCCAGAAGAGATCTTTAGGCCGCCCAAGAAGAGCCACATTGACATTTCGGTACTTGATACGTCGCTACCAGAGCCGAAGTTAGCCATGGAGAATGATCGACCAGAGTAATGGGATAGTTTTACCTCCTTGCTGCGTTGCTGTTCAACAGCTGGGCCTCTGAGATCAGCGGCAAGATCGTTGGCAGGAAGATCGCTGGCCATGGTTTCGTCGGTATTTGGGATCTTAGAGACGAGATGTACTATGGTTGTTAAATGAACGCTTGCGTGTGTCTAACTAAGACGTAGGCAAGAGTGTTGTGGAGACTGGTGAAGGGTGAAGAAGAGAGGCAATGAACGAAAGTGAATGTGAGGGAGAGTAAAGGTGAGTCAGACTGCGGGAAATGGGCAATAGATTGGTGAAGAAGATTGGGCGTGGGGTGGCGGAAAGGCGGAAGAAAGGAGGGAGAGAGGAAGGTTGGGGTGGGCAGGAGCTTTATAGAGCTTCAGCTACAAGTATGGCAGCTTTCTGAGGCGATGACGGTAGCAGCTGCATGCGAGAATCCGGAGAGATTCAGATTACAGAAATAGGGAAGGGAACGAGAAGGAGCGAGCCCAGGGCCCTCTACTTCCATTCATTCCTGACTGACCCGTCACCCATCCCACCCACCAACTTAGACCTCTGATTTTTTGGGGGAGACTTAACAAAGTTCGTGTTTAGCTTGGTCGCTCGTCACGTACCCTGGTGACGCCTGTACGGTAATGGGCCTTAAGCGTAGGTGCACCCGTGGTGTACGAGTACTTCGACCGGTAGTCCGTCGAGCCTCATGGCAACCGCTAGAAACCCAGTTGGACGCCTTCCACCAAGTGAGCAAGAGCGTACGGTACACACTTTCAACATACCGATACATTAGCACCTACGGTAGTTTACATAACAGACACAGAAAGGGATTCCGTGGATTCAACGAAATCGTATGCTGCATCCGTGCACAGCAACCACGATTTAACAACCGACAAGCCGAGCACTTGGACTCATATAACTTACATACACAACACATCTATTCTTTTTCACATTTATACAATGGATCAAGAGCACGTCTGGAGAAGCCAAAACAGGTAGGTAGGGGGAAGAGTGCCGGTGGATGTTGTGAAGTGTTCTCTCACTCTTTATCCCCTCTGATCGGAAAAAAACTACTCTCTATGTTTTCCCTTTCACACCATCACATCACGCCTTATCTTCTTCCGGACAAGATCGCGGTTTCCCCCGGTTGGATCAACCTCAGGAGTAGCGGGACCGAGCTAGGAGGGAGGGAGGGAGAGAGGTATTTTGGAGATTTGGGGAGAAAGGTATTTTTATTATCGGTAAAGCGCAGAGGGGTTTCGGACGGCGATTGCAAGTAGAATTACTCGTAAAGATGTATGCAATAATGTCCTCTGGCTCATTTGGAATAAGCTACCGTGCTGATAAATACACTGAGAGGGATTCTGGTGGAAGCTGGATCACATTGTATTGTCCTTAATGTGACAATAATGTCATATCATGCGGTGGCCTCCGATTGGAACAAACAAATGATTTGAATCACTCTTCCTTTCTCTCACTCACTGCCCGGGTGACGTATTTTCCCAACCCTTTTTAGTTGTATCATACTCGAGTAACTGAGCCCCAAAAGTGGCTGGTCAACCTCCGGTGCCGGTACTAGTACTGTACGGTACGGTACACGCGCTCAATTAAACAAGAGAAACAAGTGTGTGTATCAATTCAGCAGACACTGAGCACACTCACTTCCGTTTCCATGCTTTCCACCCCCTTCTTTCCTCTTCTTCATCATCATCACTTTGAGCTCCTGACACCCGATTATTGACTCACTCATAAACCCAAAGCTCCGCCTCGCTTCAAAATTTTACCCAGTTCCAACCCAGGAAGCATGGGTAGGTTAACCCGGATGGACCAACGACGAATACGACTACAAGTATAATATCATACGGTACTGTACCAACCCTACCGGTACCTACAATAACCCGTGGTACAAGTACAATCAATACCATACCGTAGCTTAACCCCCTCTCAGCTCAAGAAGTATCGGCATGATACAACCAACCAACAAATCCCAAAACACTAAAATAAAACCGGAAACATTGTTTCTTCGCTTACCCAATCCCCGCCACCATCCTTGGATGGGAGCACATCTGGAAACCAGCCGTGCTCACCACTCATGTCCACGTGAAGTTCCCCCCCTCCCCCTCTTGTCGTCACAATCACTCCCTCCCCGCGGAGTGCTTGGGCGTGACGTGCTGCGCCGGAGGGGTTATCTCTGGGGCAAGTTGTCACAGGTTAGTAAAGGGAAAGGAAGGGTTTGGGGTTCGTGTTAGTCTAGGTTTCTGGGTTGGAGAAGGGAAGGGAATATTTGAGAAAGGTATGATGTTTTTTTTAAGGCCAGGGCAGGCCGTGGGTAACCGCTAGAGATGGATGAAAATGGGGGCTTGGGTCGATTGCATCGTACTGTTCTGTCCGGCTATATATGTATGTACCGGTACGTCCATTCCAGACAGGGAGACATACAGATAGTACAGGAAAGGACAGGGCGAGCTACCGGCATTTCGCCGGGGCAATAATGGGGCGACGCAACAGACAAGCAAGGCGAGGTAAGGTCAAGGCGGAAAGGTGGGAGAATAGGAGGGAAAGTACCGTTTAGGAATTACCCCGCCAGCTGCTATAACCCTCTGCCACGGGACATTTCCATGGTGAAACGTGTTCGCTGGATCTGTTGGAAGGTGCTTTAAGGCTTGACCGACTTGCCTGTAGCATGTATGAAGGAGTGGATGAGTGAATGAATGAATGATATTTTTAATCGCTTTGGGGAGGAGGGTCTTTATTTGTTCATTCATTCATTCCCTGGCTTTTCATCTGAAAAGCTTCGGGGGGGTATTATATGATGATACTGACCTTGGACATTGTGCTGGAAGGCATGAATATTAGCTATGCTAAGGCCAAAGGAATTTGCTTGGTTGGTATTTTGGGTTCTTTTTGAACACCACTTACGCTTTCCTATCAAGTGGGCGATGTGGCCGTACGAAGTAACCTTTCCATAAGGTATCTCCTGCGTTTTTTTTAATAAAAGGTGCAGTTTAGACTCCCAGAATATTGCATTGTATCATAGATCGAAAGGTGAGGAGATGAGTACCTGAACGGCCATGTAGACAGCTTCGAAGAAAGCTGTGGCCTCATCTGACCGCGGCATACTGCAGGCAGCTTGCTAGCTATGATACGCAAATACTGATGGGGTAGAACCCGGGGTAAAAGGAGAGAGGAGAGTGCAAAAACGTGTGATGCCGGGTATGATACGTATGGAGGAAGTTTCAGGCCTTGTTTGTCTGTGGATTTCTTTCTAGACTAACTTTAAGGCCCTGGGGCAAATCGGTGACTCCTCGATAGGATTTGCGGCGATCCACCGAGTGACAGGGCCGGAATGGCTCTGCATGACAACCACCCTGCCTGGTCAGAGCTACCGTACTCGTAGCAACCCTACCGTCACACGAAACACCACAGGTTCACCAACGAGGCTGTCGCTGACTAATGCACACATATGCTCCCCCTTTGCGAGAAAAAAAAGCTATCTACAAGCTGCCGCCGAGACAAACCAAAACCCAACAAAACAAGCAATGTCCCGAGCAGAATACCTTCAAAAATACCTAACGAAGGACGACCCCACTAAGAAGAAGACGAAGAAACGGAAGCGCAAAGAGACTGGCGTGGTTATTGCGGATGACGATGTGTTGGGTTGGGATAATAACAAAGGAGATGTGGATGAGGATGATCCAGTTACAAGTATGGTTCCCCGTCCTACGCACACTGCCCAGATATAGACAGACACACATGATCTCGATATGACTATTCTTATATATAAAACCCTGACGGGGGTAATTGCTCTCCGTCAGTCGGTCCGTCAGCCAGCCAGCCCTTCAATTCACTAATTTTAATTCACAGTTGGCGAAATGACAAAAGCCGTTAGCCGGACAACAAAATCGAACTGGACATCCGTGGTCGACGATGACGCTGCCGCCGCCGACGCGATAATCTCTGCAAGGAAGCCAGAGAACCCAGAAGATCAGCCGGCGATCGTCGAAGAAAAGGATGAAAAGCCCACAACAATACAGAAAATGTCCAGCGGTGCCCACGCTGGTCTGCAGACCGCCGCACAGGTGGCTGCCCAACTGGAGCGCCAGCGGAGGGCCGAAGCTGCACGTTTCGCAGCGGAAGATCCAGAGACCAGCGGGAAAGGGCAAGAGACCATCTACCGCGATGCCTCAGGACGAATAATCAACGTCGCCATGGCCCGCGCTGAGGCTAGGAAGAAACTGGAAGAGGAGGAGGCTAAGCAGCGGAAGTTGGAGGAGCACTTGAAGGGCGATGTACAGCTCGCGCAGAAGGCCGAGAGGAAGAAGGAACTCGAAGATGCGAAGTATGCGCCCATGGCGCGCTACGCCGATGACAGAGAGCTCAACGAGGAATTGAAGGAGCGGGATCGCTGGAATGATCCTGCGACGGCGTTTCTGAGCAGTAAGAAGAAGGGGGTTAGCAAGACGGGGAGGCCACTATATCAGGGCGCCGCACCGCCGAATAGGTATGGGATCTCGCCCGGACATAGGTGGGATGGTGTCGACCGGGGGAACGGTTGGGAGAAGAAGTGGTTTCAAGCACAGAATGCTAGGAAGAATAGGGCGCAGATTGAGCATGATATGGAGATTGATGTTTAGACCTTAGTGTGCTCGGTCAATGTTCCCCTTCTTCCCCCCCCCGCATATATATATATATCAGATTTGTAGTACAGCGTAAATGTTTTAATGGTCTGGTTGAGGTTTTATCGATAGGGCAAGCCCGATTGTATCGTGCAGTGCAATAGTCTACCGGCAGGTTCACACGAACATTTTCCACTATGATATCAATCCTCCTTTGTGCACGCGTAGATTGTGGTACTGCGAATTCTAACTTACCCCACCAAGCTTTACACGTTTTGCTTGCCACATCCCTACCACCTCCCCCCACATCCCACTACGAGCAGATCACCACCACTACCACTACTACCTACCGCCACAGCCTCAGCAATGCAGCCCCCCGCTGTCAAAATAATTCTCCAAAACATCCTTAACTCTAAGGATCCATCTTCAGAGTTCCCACAGCCGGTGTTACAGGTCACGAATGCAAGTCTGGTGTACAGCGACAACAACCACCAATTAGAGGACCCCGCCACCACTCCCACCCCGGCCCGGCATGAGCCTAGGGAAGGTAAATCTGCAGCAAAGTTGCGATTATCAGACACAGCCCATTGGACGCATGGTATTACCTCTCCACCCTCTCCCCTCGACTCGGTACAAGTTAACCTTTCGATTGCCACCAGCCCTCCTCCAAGACAAAAACCTTCATAGCCTCGTCTCCAGCAACAAGCTCTGCAAGGGCCACATCGTGCGATTAACAAACTACGAGGTCATCAAGCAGGCGCGGCGGCCTAAGGTTGAGGATGAGTATGGTGAAGAGGAGGTTTGGTCCTCACCTCCAAGTAAGCGGAGGTGTAGGAGCCCCGTCGGGAACGGATTTAATGTTGTTAAACCAACGTTCGGGGGTGGGGAGACGGAGTTGCCGTATGTTTTCCCTTTGCGGGGTGATGGATGAGTGGGCGCTAACTTGGTGACCGACCTACGGCACGAGTAGTTGCCTTTTGATACGTGGGCTTGAGATTCTTTCTTCAGAGAAGAGAGAGAAAGAGAGAGAAAATGTAGAAGATGATGAAGTGAAGAGGGAAATGATGAAGAGTGAGGCTAAGCTTCCGGTTGTGTCACCTCCGGGGATGGTCTTGAAGCCGTCGTCACAGCGGCCTGGTATGAACCATCTGGAATCTCTAAATTGTGTGGATTGGAAAATGACGATTGGCGGAACAGTCTCAAAGGTGTTATCGCCTTCGCGGTTTCTATCACAGAACCTTACCTCCGATAATAAAAATCCGGACCTTACTTCTAGCTTGGCAATTAATCATGCCTCCGCGATTCCGGGCATTCCCCGGAATAACTCAATCTCATGGACAGACCGACGAATGGCATTCAGCGAACTGGAAACTGCGACACACGGAAAAAGAGCTTGTATATACACCCTCCTCCCTCCTTCCCCTTACTTCTCCCCTACCCACATATCTAACAGACTCACAGCATTTCTCGCGGTCCTCCTTTGCCGCCGTCATCCTTACGACAACAAATCCCTAGACGGGGCAAAACAAGACTGGTACCTCTGGGACCCCACTAGCAAAATCATCCCTCCTCCCCCCTCTACTAACACCTCACCCCCCCCTCCCTCCCGCCGCCGCAAAACAATCCTAAGCGTCTGGCGCGACCAGTCCAAATTCCAGCCCACCCCAGGAACCATACTTGCGCTACGCAACCTCACAATAGACAAAAACTGGAACGATACCATAGCCGACCAGAACTGGAAAGAGATCCTCGATGATAGGCACTGGGACAAGCGCATAGGCCCCCCTGTCAAGATGGTGAAGGTCAACCGCAGCATGGGGCATGGTAACATCAACGCTTTCGCGACGACCCCCGTGGAGTGGTTCCTACTGGACGCGAGTGGGGTGGAGGGCTACAGGGCCGTGAAAGAGTGGTGGGAAGACGTCGGGAAGAGGGAGTGGGAGGCTGAAGTTAGGATTGATGAGAGGTTGAAGAGGGATATTGGAGTGAGGAGGGAGAGTATGAGGAGGGAGAGGAAAGCAGTGCTTGCGAGGCAGGGGATTGGCGGCGGCGGTGCAGGGGATGGAGCAGAGGCACCCAAGAGGAAGAGGGAAGGTGAAGAAGAAGATTACGCCGGAATGGACGATTTGGAAACCGAAAGGCTGATGGTGGAGGAATTGAAGAGAGATCGGAATTTTGGTAATGGGTAGTTGATGGCCTGCCAAGAGCTCCCAACTATCCGGCGGCACATTGTATACAACATCCCAAAATGTTTTTCTCATGTTTACCGTAAGGCCTGTTTATCAGCCACGGGAGTACCGGACGTGTATTATCTATCCATCCCCCTATTTATCTATTATCATCCATCCATCATTCAACGAGCAATAACTCGATCACCCAGGCAATGTACCGGGTATGGTATCAAGGGTAAGTCTGCCGGACCCCCCCTCTGGTTGGCCCAGTTCTCCTCCTTTGGCCCACTCCGAGAACGGGATTCCCCTCTGGCCGCTAGGCAGGCGAGAGTTCGACAGACTCTTTTTTTCTATTCCGCTCACTCGCTCACCAAAAATTAGCGTAGATTGGCAAGAGTATGAAAAAAACGGTTACACACACCCACACATATAGTAAAAATTTCATCCAATGAAGCCAAAGTTCGACAAACTAACACTCACACCCCCTTTAGTACTATCATACTATACATATGATACAATATCTTCCAACGACATCACACACCCATTGATTCAGCACTGTATGACGGCGACGGCGCAACCTGGAATGACAAAGTACTCATGGAATCTCACTCGTGCGGAAGTCACTGGTCCGGGGGAGGTGAGGAGGACTTGAATTTTTTTTTAATTTTTTAATTTTTTAATTTTCTTCTTTCCCTCCCCAATACGGTATCGTACTCCTGTCGATCTGGGGAATGTGTGATGGCGCGATACCATGTTGTTCCTCTGTTTCTTGTGTTACTGCGGGTGTGCGCGGTGGCATTGGCGTTTTCGGGATTGCCTCGGAGGGGTTGAGGGAAACTGCCTTGATGCTTTCGCACGACCATGCCTTGCCGAGGAATGGATGGACAAAATGCAGTGCCCGTCGGGCTTTTAACATCGCACGACAACACATCACCTGTGGGGGAACGTAAAAAGACAACGCACGGTCCGACTTGGTTAGAGAACTAGTTTTTTTTTTTCGTGCCTAGAAATGCAATACAAAAAACCCATTTCCACCCCGGCATGCTAACATACCAACATACAGCAAGGTATATTATAGAATGACATGAACAAAGTCAAGAGGAGAAGCCGGATACATTTTGTTCTACTTAATTTACCCCACCATACCTACCCCAACCTAGGTTTAAATAACTGCCTAACTCCCCAACCGGTGCCCTTGCCCCCTATGCGTCCAGGTCCCCGACGGTGCAAACATGGTCCTCCCAGTAGTGGCCGCGCCTCCAGCAGGCCCTGCCGCAGCCACGGAAGGCGGGACGCCAGCACGAATACCTCCAGTAGCCGGATCACCGCGCTCCTCGAATAATCCGTGAATCCATTGCGGAGTGTAGATTATGTGTCGACCGCCGGCGACACGAGGCCAGATGTTTGTGAGGAAGAGGTAGAGGTGCGCTGCTACGATGCCGGTCCCCTCGACGAGGGCTGAGTTGACACCTTCTACTACCAGAGTGACGAAAATCATGACCCAAGGAAGGTACTTTACCGGAAAACGGACGATGAAGAAGTTGACCGAGTTGTTTTTGTTCTCGAGAGCAGTCCAGTAGTATGCTAGGGCGAGGATCATGGCGCCACAGAGGAGCATGCCTTGCAGGATGAAGGTGTTTAGGAGCTGCAGGTTTGGTAAGTTGGGTTGTGTTTGTTGTACAATTGCGCGTGGGGTGGTATATGATATTTACTGGCTATCGGGCTTTATATGGCCACTTACTAGAATCACAAATCCACAGAAGAGCACAAATACTAATAGGTCTCCGGATCTGAGGAACTTTGTGGTCTCACAGCTAAATTCACATATCAGCGACCCATTGCGAAACTCTCACAAGTTTGGTTATATATATATATCCCCGGTGGTAGCCACTTACTCGCTGCAGTATTTATACACTTCATCACAGAAAAAAGGAAAACCAGCAGTCAGTTATCACTGAAAAGAGATGGTGGTGTTAGGATTGGCTACTCACGGAAGAAAGGTGTCAGGAGAACTGGCTGTATGAAAACAATCAGCATATACTTCGCCGTGCGATAGGAATGAGGTGTATAGCTCATACCATGTTAGGCTGCGATATCATAAACGAGGTCACGATCCTCCATATTTCCGGGCGTGTAGTATTAAACACCATGGGTGCATACCATGTCAAGTAGTATGGGTGGAGGGCTCGGAGCCCCAAAACATGAGCAGAGAACGATAATAAAAACGCAAGTCCAGCAAAGACCCTAAAATTTTCGTCGATCTATCAGTTTTATATGTTCCACATCATCACTCCCGCCCCAACGTGGGAAAAGATAACACATCGAAAGCACAATCCAGCCTCCCCTTCCCAATCAAGGGGTTTCCTAAAGCGTAGGGGATTTCTCGAATAAGAAGAGAACCAACATACCTGCTCACTGGTGGAGCCTGACTGATGAAGGTCGCAAAGTCCGACATGATTTTTCCTCGGGGTTGCGTTCGGAAGGATTGTGTTCAAGAAATGGTTTCCCGAGCCTTCCACGTATGTAAGTTTAGGACATGATCACTTGAAGTGAATGAGTTTGATTAGTCAGCGCTTGAACCCTGCGTCAGTAGTGACAATCACGTGATCCCAGGATAACCCACGAGAATGAGAAGAAGGCTCGGTGGTCATCCCCACAGGATGGATGGGTGGTGGCCTACGGTAGGGGGAAGTAATAAGTCAGGTAGGGGAAATTGGGCCGAGACCCTTTCTTTCTTTCCTTCCAATATTATCATATAAATTGTCAAGATCCCAAAAAGAAAAAAAGGGAGGAGCCGGGAGGGGAGAGGGTGGGGAAAGGCACAGTTAAGCGAAACACCAGTGAAGTGATATGTGGGGCAGGCGTGATAGTAACTCTCCACATCAAGCAAGAGAGGAGGATGGTATCCTGTTCGAGGCCATGCTACCTACCGGTATTCCTTTTCCAAACCCAAGAAGCGGGCCGTCTTTTTACTTTTGCTGTCGGAAACGCCTAGGCCTACTAGCCTAGGTAACATTTCGGGGTGCTTTGTTCCTACTTGGGGATACTGAATGCGAACGCCAGATATAGCAAGTTGGAGCGATTGGAGGGTGCAAGTTTTTTAATCAATTTTTCTACTTCCTTGTTCCGACAACTGTTAGGATATGTTACCCATTTTCGCGGCGGACGCATGGGATTTGAGAAGCACGGCAGAAGAGGTGGAGTGGAAGAAGAGGATGAAGGCACCTCCGGTATTCGCCAAATGTTTGGTGATATTGATCGCTGGGATTGTCGATCTCTTTATCTCGCTCACTCACTCATTCGCTTCCCTCCCCACACCTCTTCCTCTCCGCCTCGCCTTCTGTCGGTCCGTCGTGCAGGGTTGTCGTGGTACAGTACCGTAGCGAAGCGGATTACCCTGGCATAAACGGGACAAATGTGATCAGTAGTCAGTATGATAGAGCAAGGTACTCGAGTAGTGGAGAGGGGAGCAAGCAAGAATCATAGGCCGGGCATTTTCCCCTCTCCCTTGGCTTGATAGTGGTTATGACGGTTCCAGTGTCACTTGCATTGGTGTAGTCTTCCGTAAACCTTGGGCGGAGCATATATACCCGTGAGAAAAAAGGGCCATGAGGCAGAATATCATGAATCAAATATCGAAGATGTCAACTCGCTCTATTGGGAGCATGGTATTATATAGATCAAGAGAGAGGATTGGTCCAGTGATCAGGTTGATGCTTCAAGTTGGTTGTACTAGTACTTGGGAGTACTCGTACACCAAGTGATACAGACATGGTACTGAGCACCAGTTCCTCGTATTCCCGGTATTACCGGTCTGATCTCTGGTGGAAATTCCCCAAGATTGTGGTAGTTACACCGTGGCTGCGAATTGGCTTGTGCTTCGAAACCGGATGCCAGCTGAAGAGTCTCCAGCAATAGAGGCTACCATAAAGGCCGAATGGATACCATACCGGTAATCCCCATTTCGAGCAAAGGTCGGTGTTGGGACTTCAACAAAATATGCCAAGGACAAATTGGGTGCCATCCACGGTTTAGCGGCCGACGGAAGACGAAAATCTGTCCGGGATCCTCGTCCATCGATAGCGAAGATTATTATTTTTTCTTATTATCTTTTTTTTTCCTTTCCTTTTTTCTTTCCTTCCTCGCATCCACGCTTGGAACGTTAGAGACGCAGCTAGAAGGCCAATCATTCCACGAGTCACTTGCATGCCCAAATGTTACCGGTACTGTGTGATGGCTCAATTTGAGGTGAGTTCCTTCGCACGATAGAGAGGTGAAGAAGCTAACGTGTGGAGCACATTTCTATTTGTTTTCATTTTTTTCTTTTCTTTTCAAGCCTCACTCGACAAACGAACAAGCGATGGGAGGAGAAAGAATGGAGGGGGAGAAAAATAAATTATGCAACAAAACTTTCGGTTGAAGCTGAAATTGCGTTTTCTGCCATGAGGGGGTTGGTGGTGGTAGTGGTGGTGATAGGGTGGCAATATGGGAACTGGTATCATAGCTGGTACGGTGCCGTCAGCAGCGGTACCCATACAAGAGCCAAATCGGTCAACCGCGCGCGGTTGTGACAAGTTCAACGACGGTACCGTAACTAGTCTACCGGCATACGCGAGTGCCCATATATTAGGGATATATTCCCTTGGGCATGATGGATTCGGTAGCCATACGTCCAGCCCAACAGATGGACACAGACCGGCGAGAGAGGGACAGCAGACGCGGGGCCCGCGGTATTCTCCAGGCTGTCATATTTTATAGATGGTAGGTAATAATTCAGACAACTTCTTCGCTGTGTGCACTGGTGTGCTCGCTGTTGCACATAGCTTGCACTGGGAATGATTGACCGGCTTGTCCTATGATACTGTCCTCTTATCCTTCTTTTTCTACTTTTTATGTCCCTCCTCCTCTCTCCCTGCCACTCCTCTTGCCCACGGTAGCTCTGCCTCTGGCCCACCGTACTGCCTGCCTGCCTGCCTGCCTGCTTGTTGTTGCTGTTGTTGTTGTTGTTGCCGCCAGCTGCTCGGAATCTCACTCAATCGCATGTCGATTTGAGCACGGGCTCTTTCCCCGCTTGCGACATCTTAAATTACTTCTTACTTGTGTGCTCTGGATTTGTCGAAGAACTAAGACGATCAGATCGAGGCCTCATCCAAGGCTTAACGTTAGCGAGCTAGCGCTTCCTGCGTGCTCCATTTGATACGTTTCTCACCATTTCGATTCCCCATGCTATTGCCCTAAGAGTCTGTTCGGGCTCTGCTTTTCTGGAACCCACCGGTTGGCAGAGAACCATGTCGACTACCGTGTAAACAGCGATGCGACCAAAAGAGGCCACACAGATCACGAGCCTTATACTTAGTGCTCTAACGGGGGGATATTCGTCGCCGATCTTTTGTCTTGTATTGGTGAAAAGGGATCATGTCATCGAAGAGGACTTTTTGAATGGATTGTGATACCTAGAATATGGTAGGGACTTTTGTTGCGCTTATCATTGCTATTTTTTTTATTTTTATTGTTCCTCCCTTCCCCTTTCATCCTCAAAGCGCCTAGTCATAGGAATTTGCCAGGAGTGGGTAGGCTGCCGTGCAGTACTGTACTGTACGAGTACATTTTTTTATCTCGTACCACATTGTGAACTCCATCCATCATCTGTGCAGCAAACTCTCACGAGTTTCTGAAGATTATAGGTGGAAAAGAAAAAAAAAATGAAAAGAAAAAATAAAAAGATCCAAAAAGGCCTTCCCTTAATTTCTTTTTCTCAAAAGAAAAAGAAAAAGAAAAAGAAAAACCGTCGCAGATATTTGGAAGGTTGGCACGGACACACGTAAACCACGACAGGCAGGCAGGCACATATTGATTATTTCATGCTGCAATTTTTGAATCCCTTCAACGTTCGCCGTAAGTCCTCTTGCTTTTTTCTGCCTTTGAGGGCTGGCGGTCAAAGGCCGGTGAGGGGGACACATATTTCATACCTTCACCAGTTAACTGCCTACCCTCTTGAGACATGCACGCGCAGTGAAAGCTACCATGGTCAGATTTCGAGTGGCTCACTCTCACTCTCATCTAACGAGAGTCAAAAGTGTGGAGTATCGTAGTCGCGGGCTTACAGGGCCAGGAGCCGCGTACGGAATCATGAATGGCCGTATTTTGTGTGTCCATATGTGGAGGAGACGGGTATGAAGGGGAGGGTGATTTAGGGGGGAGCAGGGAGCAAGGATTGAAGCGTATCATAGATGAGGAATATTGCGCAGTCAGAGCAGGGTGTCGGTTACCTGCTATGGCGAGCAAGAGGCAAGAGGAGGAGGAGGAGACGGTACTCGAGCATCATAAGGATGGGGGATACTGTACTAGCACAGTACGAGTAGAGGGATAAGGTATGATTGTCCGTGTGGAAGAATACAAGTACCACTGGTAGGGAGAGAGTGAGAGAGAGGGGGGGGGGAAGCCAAGTGAGAGGCTGAGAGAGAGAGCGAGTGAGCAAGTGAGTGAGCGGAGGAGAGTGAAGGTAGATGGAGGCGAGCTCCAGCGAGCCCAACTGTCTGCTATACCTGCCAGATCGACATGAAAGTTTCCCCTTTACAGTGAGAGCCACAGACCATGAGCATCCATACAGTGCATTTCATTCACATCCCCATCGGCTTCCATCCCAAATCCTCATCCCAATCATCCATCCCCCATACCTTCCTTCCACTTGCACCCACGCTCACGCTCACGCCCACCCCATCCATCCAACCCAATCCACACCCACACCCACATAGGGGAGAGTCTTCCAGGCCACCAACCATGCGTGCCCTACTCCTTTGAAATTAGACGATGAAGTACTGTACTCTACTTCTTGGTTCTAGATCTCCCCTTTTTCCAACCCCCTTCCCCCGTCAATGCAAATGTGAAATCGGTCCGCCAATTGTTGATGGTGATCGTCCTCGAAAAAGTGAGCCTCTACTACTACTCGTACTCTAAAAATCTTTTCACATCCCCTCCGCTTCCACTCCTTCCACTCCTTCCTTTCCTCCCCTCCTCCTCCCCGTTTCCCTTTCTCCTCTTTGCATTTCCCCGGGTTTAATGCTGTTACCATTCCCTCCGCCTACCTACCCTGTCTGCACACATACATATCTGCGATATCTACCGTTTCTGGGTTGTGGCACGGTAAGAGGAAATCCCCCCTCCATTTTCTCATCTGCAGTGCTCTCCCGTTTGGTTTTTCTTTTCTTTTCTTTTCTTTTCATTCTCCGCACCTTTCGTCTCACCCACTCACTCCATCCCAATCTTTTTCACTTGCTTGCGTTAACCGCCTTCTGCCATCTGCCTACTGCCGCCGACGCCGCACTTTTGGTCCCGGGTTGGTTGCGGTCGTGGGCCGTTGCCTGTTACCGTACCGCCGCCGCCGCCGCTGCTTCTGCTTGTGTATAATTTTTTTCTTCTGCTCCACATACCTTACCTTCTTACTGGAGTGTATTTGCTTATTAGTTTTTTTGGAACGTTGCATGCCCTGCGTCTTTCTTCTTCTCTCTCTACCTAAGCAGCAACTTCCCCCCCCCCTGCTTGTCCTTCGTTACCGTACTTCAAGGGAAAAATCAAAAGAAAGAAAAAGAAAAGAAAAGAAAAAAAATCATATCCATCATCTGTCTATCAATCATCCCTCCCTCCTCTTTTATTTCCCTTTCCTGCCCAGCAAATTATCACTCTACCTTATTCACCTCCCAGTCTAATACCGCCGTAGTCAACCCCTTCAGCTGTCACTCACCTTTTCAGAGGCTAAACGTCCTTCGTTTCCGTTGTAACCCTCAATTAGTCTTAGAGCCGCGACTACTCCTACGACCCCAAGTGTTTCTGTTTTGCCATTCTTGCTCCGGTGGCCTTCGTCCTCGCTGCTTCTCTGATCCGCTACTTTTGGTGCCCTTGCATACATACTCCAGGAGGGCGAATATAGGTCCTCTTTTTGTTCCGTCGGACCTGGAAGATTGTCTCTTCCTTCCATTCCCCTTCTTTTGAAGGAAAATTTGCTTCACCCATTCTCATCACACATCCCGGCTGCGCACGTTATTGTTGCCCCGCCAACGGAGCAACGGAAAAATTATCGAGGATTTGGGAAAGAGGAAAGAGAGGATTGGGAGACGGACTAATAGATTTCGAGGGGAGAACCATAGTCGGAGGCATTTTCTGTGACTTACAAGCTTAGGCAGGAAATAATTTTGCCGCTTTCGCCCTTTCTCGTTCGCCCACCTGCTGGTACCCGCGCCCTCGACGGGATCGAAAACCCTCGGTCACTACTGCATGAAATTCTAGGATAGCCAATTGGCCCCGTTTTACTTTTTTATCTTATTTGCCCACATTGCATTGTTGTCCGAGGGGCCTATAATTAGGGCCTTTACTGGTCCTTTGAGTGTGCTTCCTGGTGACCAGGAACCTTTGCTGCTAGAGATCGGTCCAGCAGCATCATCGGATCTGGAACCTCCCTGAGAAGCTAATGGAGCAACCACAGCAACATACTGAGTCAAGGAATCCGTTTTCCGGCGAACCGGGCCAGCCGGCGCAGTCTTTGTCCGAGCCAAAGACCGATAATACCAGTAGCCCCGAGATGGATCCGGTTGAGGGAATGTCAATGTCTGCTTCTATGGATACACCCATGGGGAACGCCCCAAATTCTGGACCGGGGTTGGGGCTCGGGGGTGCTGCCGGAGGGGTTCAACAACCTAAAGTCCAGACGGCATTCATTCACAAGCTTTACAAGTACGGAGCCCCTTGCTGTTTGTTCGCCGAATGAGTGGAGCGGAATCTCCCTGGCTAACATGTTCTACTAGCATGCTCGAGGATGCAAATATTCAACATTTAATATCTTGGTCACCGTCTAACGAGAGCTTTGTGGTATCGCCCACTGGAGAATTTTCCAAAGTCTTGAGGTATTAACATCATGATATCGTTATCTCTTCCGGAGCACTGATCATATGGGTGAATTTAGTCAATACTTTAAACATACAAATATATCGTCCTTTGTTAGGCAGCTAAACATGTACGGATTTCACAAAGGTCAAGATTTCTTGTTTGGGGGATGGTAACTCTATGCTGACGGATATGATATAGTCAATGATGTATTCCACACTGGATCGCCAGATGCTACTTTGTGGGAGTTCAAGCATGGGAATGGTAGCTTCAAAAGGGGAGACCTTGTTGGCCTTAGGGATATAAAAAGGCGGGCATCACGACACGCACTCATTCACCGGGATTCATTCTCTGGGCCAAAAAGCACTGTTGTCTCTGCTCCGGGAACTCCGGATGAGCGGCCTGGAGACTCAATTGATGGCCGATTTATATCCATTGAGCAGTCTCTGTACGAAATCAATTCTCGACTTGCTCGCTCCGAGGATCACAATGCTATGTTGGGCATTCGTCTTCAAACTGCTATTGAAGGATTGACTAGATGTCACCAGGTGAGCCCCGAGCCTCTGCCTGCTGTTTTTTTCCCTTTTGTTTACCATCGGGTTCCCATTCACTTTCCCTTAGCTTGCCTTTCGTTTTTGCGTTTTCTGCTTTTGATTTATTCGCCGGGTGTGGTGGTCGCTCATACGTATATAGTGGAAAATTGATCTTTCGCAATTTATTACGAATTTGTTCCCTTCCGATGCCCCAATAATTCGCGAAAGTAAGAAATCAATGGTGCCCCCCCCCCCCCCCTTCGGGATAGACGAGACTAACGGGCTGTGAAGTCAATTCGATGCAGAAAGAAATAGAGCGCCACACCCAACTATTAGAAGAGCCGCAAGAGGTGTTGCTCCGTGAGCGCCAACCTTTCCTGTCATCATTGGCTATCGATAATTCAGCCCCGTTGTCGCCCCGGCAGCGCCCCATGGAGGACGAATCCCGCCGCTCTTCTATCACCGGACCTTTACGTCCGAGTGGCTATTTTAGGGCGCCGGCACCACCAATATCGAATGCCCCTCGGCGTTTCGGATCTGTGGGGCTAGCAGGGGGTTCTTCGCCAAATGCTCTGCGTCCTCAACAGCCGTCCCAACAGCCACCTGCACAGCACCCGTTGGCATCTTTCCACTCGCCCCCTAGTCATCTTTCTCGTCGACATACATCTGCGGATATCCGGTTGCACGGATGGCAAGCAAACTCGCCATTCAGCGGCATGTCTGGTTCTACTCAATGGCCTCCGTCGCCGAATCGCAGCTCCAACCTTCAGCATGATAACACTAGAGAAATTCTGGCAAACTATGAAATACAGCAACATAGACCCCCGAACAACCCGGTGTTTACTTCCCAAACCACTCCGCCTCTTAGCGAAACGGCCTCCAACAATGGTATCTCGGATTCGGGCTGGAGCTTCGGCGGAGGCGGGCCGAAATTTCCACCCCAACGAGAAGCAGGGCACACTGCTCCCCCGACCCGACGTTCAAGTCTCGCCTCTAGCAGTGTGCATGCCCTGTTAAACCCACCAGATTCAAACTTGTCGGCGGAAGCCAATAGGGATGGAATGTCGGATTGCGAACCGGATGACCGGAAACGGAAGCGGCTTCAGTAATACAAGCTGGTCAACCGGAGTCGGTACGGGAGAAAAATTCAAAAAATTCCAACGCTTCCCATCCAACCCTTTTTATTTTGGATTTGGTGGTTTGGAATGGGTTCAAAGCTGTATTATTGTTGTAATGATGTCTTGGAAGATACCCCTGGTGGGAAGGTGATAGTGAGCATTTGCTGGCTGGAGCAACGCGTTTCTTGTCGAGTGGAAGTTGGCATCGTGCATACACCGGGAGGGTTGAAAAACGAGTGATTGTGATTCGCACGTGCGGTGGTATCTTTGAAATTTTATTTCTTGAATTTTTTTCTTTTTCTCTTTTCCAGTTGAGGGATGGAGCGTTAGGGAATGGAAAAGGGCGGGGAGGGCTGGCTATGATAGTTTTTTTATATTTTTTATTTATTTATAACTTCCTTCTTTTGCTTTTCTTGAGTTAGGAGATATTCATTTATTTGTTTTTTATGTTGGCGTTTTGGGAGCTTCGATCTCATACGGTAGCAAAAACACTCACATGTATGTACTGTACAACAAGTAATACAGAAAGCAAGCAACAGAAAACGGGGAGAATCTGCTACAATAAGTTAACTTTTGCGTTTGAATTCCTGGGGGGGGGGGGCGTGATATGATAGTATAATACCTATACATAAGTCAAATGGTAAATGTATCGATCTCAGTCATGATTTTATATCTATATATATATTGTTAATGTACAGCATAGCAGCACGGTTCTATTATCCTCCGTGCCCTACGATTTGTCGGTCCTGGCGAGTTTCTTTTTCTTCTTTTTCGCTTTCTGCGCTTGGTAGGCGTCTAGGAATGTGCCGAATCGAGTTGGGGGGGTGAGTGACCTCTTCTTGTTGACTGTCTCTTTGGGAGGAGCGAGAGGAGTACTAGCAATCAGAGTAGCAGAACTAGTAATAGTCGTGCCAGAGCTATTAACACCTTCCTCTTCCTCCTTCTGTGAAACCTTCACCCTCTTGTTTTCCTTCTTCCTCCCGAGTGCAGACCTCCCTTCCTCCTCCTCATCATCACTCCCTTGAACCCCCCCCTCCTTCCACTTCCTCCTTTCAGGCATCGGCTTCGACCTCCCACCACCGCCTCCACCTCCGCTCCGCCCCATAATTTTCCTCTTCAGTAAATCATTTGTCCGGACTCTAGTCTCCCCGTTGAGGAATTCTTTAGGTATCGGTGCACCGAGACCGAGCCTAGAGTATCGATTCATTCCTCTACATTAGTATTGACTCCGCAAATTCCGGAGGATGAGGAAGAGGGGGTATACCTTGGCGGCACAGGGGTAAAAAATTCCTCATCTTCGCGAAGTATTTCCTCTTCGGACTTTCGTGCTGCCGCCCGGTCTGCTGGTGGTGGGAGCCAGGACGAGACTAGCGAGCGGGTGTGCGAGAGGTGGAGGGAGATGCGGGCTTGGTGGGCTTCTGTGGTGGATGTGGATGTAGGGATGCTCATCTGATGGGTGGGTGTGGGCGGCTGGTATGCCGAAGGTTGAGATTGGGGTGGAGGAGAAGGAGGAGAAGCCGTATGGTGGTTTGATGTGTGGGGTATTGTACTCGAGTACTGGTCCGGCAAAGGGGTATTTTGTTTGGATGGTTGTGGGAATTAGTTTAGCCGGGTAACAACACTTGCCCTGCTTCAACCCGTAACCCCTGGTTCCAAGAGTGGGACGAAGTGGGTGTCTTGCAGGAGCATAATTTAACGGAAGGAAGGAAGATTAGCTTAAGATTTTCGGAAGAACTTCAACAACGGCCGACTATTTTTTTAATTTTTTTGTTATCCTATTCTTCGGCTTTCCCCTCCTTCCCTCCCCCCTCCTATTCGGAGATTTGCACACATCCAATATCGTCAAGATGTTTAGGCTTGCAAGAAGTAGGCCTTTTACAACGGCTCTGAAGGGTATTCGGGTTTGTTTCCCTTTGTTTTTGTTTTTTTCGGTTGTGGGGGTCGGTCGGTCGGGTCGTTTTGGGAGAAGCTGACGATCATGGGAAATATGGTAGAGCTCCCAGGTGAAGAATGGAATTTTGCAGAAACGAGGGTTGTCGATTCACGAATATCTTTCGGCGAATTTGTTGGAGTCGGTATGGGATCGTTTCCTTTCTTTCATTTCCGTCGCTCCTCTGGAGAGGGCGAGTTATTGGATTTATTGATTTCTTAATTGATTGATGGGTTGGGGGTTGTTTAGTATGGCGTCGGAGTTCCTAGAGGAGCCTTTGCGAAGACTGCAGAGGAGGCGGAGGCTGTTGCCAAGAATATTGGTATGTTGTTGGAATCGAGCCCCGGGGGGGATGAAAAGAAGAGCTAATGATGCGTATTTGGGATTTTTATAGGCGGAGAGGACATGGTTATTAAAGCACAGGTCCTCGCTGGTGGCCGTGGAAAGGGCACGTTCGACAACGGACTCAAGGGCGGCGTGCGTGTGATTTACTCGTACGCAGTTTCCCTTGCTATCTATAATATGAGAGCTCAATGATAGCTGATGATGTCCCATCCAGACCCACTGAAGCCAAAATGTTCGCCAGCCAAATGATCGGTCAGAAGCTTATCACCAAACAGACCGGCCCTGGAGGGAAGCTCTGCACAGGAGTCTACATCTGCGAGCGTAAATTTGCGCGCCGGGAATTCTATCTGGCGATCCTAATGGACCGGGCTACGCAGGGTCCCATCATCGTCTCGTCTTCCCAGGGCGGTATGGATATCGAAGGTGTAGCTAAGGAGAACCCGGACGCTATAGTTACCACCCCAATCGACATCCACAAGGGCGTCACGGACGAGGTTGCTACCAAGGTTGCTACCAGCCTAGGCTTCTCGGAGCAGTGCATTCCGGAGGCTGCGCAAACCATCAAGAATCTGTATAAGGTGTTTGTGGAGAAGGATGCTACGCAGATTGAGATCAATCCGCTGAGCGAGACGAATGACCATAAGGTTTTGGCTATGGATGCTAAGCTGGGATTCGACGACAATGCGGAATTCAGACAGAAGGAGATCTTCTCATGGAGGGATAAGACCCAAGAGGACCCGGATGAGATCAAGGCTGCTGAGTATGTTATCGCTGTTCCGGAGATTTGTGAGTAAGGTGGAGGCTAACGGATGGGGTGGTAGGCATGGCTTGAACTTCATTAAGCTCGACGGTGATATCGGGTGCTTGGTTAATGGTGCTGGTTTGGCTATGGCTACCATGGACATCATTAAGCTTAACGGCGGTCAGCCCGCAAACTTCTTGGACTGTGGTGGTGGAGCTACTGCACAGGCCATTGAGCAGGCCTTCCAGCTTATCACCAATGACCCTAAGGTCACTGCCATCTTTGTCAACATCTTTGGTGGTATCGTCCGCTGCGACGCTATTGCCAAGGGATTGATTGCTACTGTTGAGAACATGAACCTTAGAATCCCTATCGTCGCCAGGCTTCAAGGAACCAACATGCGAGAAGCACAGAAGCTAGTGAGTCCCTTCTCTGACCCCCGACTCCCGAAAATTACTAATAGGGATAATTCTTCAGATCAATGAGTCAGGTCTCAAGATTTTCTCTTTCGAGGATCTGCAAGATGCTGCTGAGAAGGCTGTTCAGTTCTCAAAGGTTGTTAAGATGGCTCGCGATATCGATGTCGGCGTCGAATTCACCCTTGGGATATAGGAAGTGTGTGGGAAGTCAAGTAGTGGCGAATTAGTTTTGCATAAAAAAGGACCTGCGGCAATACCGGAAAGACGACGGAAATTTTTATTGCGAAAGCGCGAGGTTCTAGAAGTGTATAATCTGCTGTTTTTCCTTTTCTTCACTTCAGTAAAATGGTGATACTTTATTTTGCGTGAGTCGGGCTGAGTTGAATTGTGGTCCAGATTGGTTTCGAATCGAGTGAGCAAATGTGGAAAAGTAGGGTTCTTTCGCCAGATGCCATAAGTTAAGTTATGGGTGGAATAAGCGATGCTCTGACCTGCCTTGCCAACCCACCGATTAAGCAACCCAGTCAACGACCCCACTATGATATAACCCCCACTACCGAGTCTTAGCAATCATAAACTTTTTTTTTGCACCGCCCAAGTTCCTCCTCAATACCTACGATACTTACCTCCCTCAACGCACTAAATACCCAACACTAAATAATCAGCGAAAGATAGCTACGCGATGCCTACAGAACTTGTAAGTATTCCATTCTCCGAGAGCAGTGACGTTCTCCAGCCAACAGAATTGCAGGAAGAACTAGTAGACTTCCTTGGATCTCCGCGGCCGGAGGTTCGACACATCGCATTAGAGCACCTAGTCGGCTACAGCCAAGGTCCGCAGAACTCGATATTCAAACCAGAGGGCTTAAAGGCCATCAAGAACCTAAAAGTTCTCGTGAACGACGCAGCTGTACATTCACCCATCCCCACCCCCCCACCCACCCAGCACTGACTAACAGCCGCACAAGCCCCGCGCCAAAAACGCCCTCAAAATCCTTATAAACCTCTCCTCGGACCCTCCGATCCTAGCTTCCCTAGCGAAGGACACGCCCTTCCTAGAAGCCCTACTCTCGCAGGTCACCAATCTCTCCAATCCAAACGCGGACCTGATCTCCATGCTCCTGGCCAACCTTGCCAAGTCCGATTCCATCCAATCCCTCATAACCCTCACGCGCTCGCTCCCGGCGAAGGAAGTCAGCACGAGCGATAATGCTATGGATCAACTCTTGGATCTGTTCGTTAGGGGCGCAGATAGGAAGTTGAACCGGGAGGCGTGCTTCGACTTTTTGAGCTACTTCTTTGCGGACGTTAGTCGCTTGGGGAAGGGGCGGGAGTACTTTGTTAGGAAGAGGGGATACGATGGGGTTGTGCCCATTTCGAAGGTTATTGTGTTCACCGAGTGTGGGAGTTTGGTGAGGAGGAAGGGGGTTGCTAGCGCTATCAAGTAGGGGGCTTTCTATTCTCTTTCTCTCCCCCTTTCCTCCCGGCGGAGCTTGTGTGTATGGAGGTGGAGTGTGGAGAGAGCTAACGATGTCGAGGGTGCGGCAGAAATTCATGTTTTGACATACCGTCGCATAAAACCTTCCTTGCGGAGGACGGGATTAACATACTGCCGTACATCTTGTTGCCGATTATGGGACCGGAAGAGTACCCTGAAGATGTACCCACCCACCCACCTACAATTCCCGCACCCTCTCTTTTCCCTTATGCCTTGCTAATGAATGACAGGAAATGCTCGAAATGCCATCCGAAGTCCAACTTCTCCCCCCAGACAAGGAGCGTGAATCGGAGAAGGATATCATCATCACGCATCTGGAGACTATACTCTTGCTCACCACGACACGTGAGGCGAGGGAGTACCTGCGCAAGGTGAACGTTTATTGCATTGTCAGGGAGGTGCATAAGCTTGTTGAGAACGAGAGCGTTGAAGAGGCGTGCGATAGGATTGTGCAGGTGCTTATGAGGGATGAAGAGCTGGAGGAGAAAGTTAAGGAAGTAGGGGAGGGTGAGGAAGATGAAGATGATGACGCTATTATTGAGATTCTTTAAAAGTTGTTATATGAGAGAAACAAAAGATGTAGATAAAAGTTATGTTATTCCGGTTTCCGGTCGCTTTTTTTTTTTGTTCTTGGAAGGCGGGGGGGATTGTAAGGATTGTATATTATTAGATGGCTATTATTTTAATTTTATTTTGTGATGCGTGGCGGATGCTCTTGAGTACAGTACATGTAGGCATTGCTATTGCCGGCAGTCATCTTTTCAACATCCCGTCCGTCACGAATCATATCTCATGATTCGCGTCAAAACTACAATAACTTATTCATTCTGCTTGGCCTTCTTTCAGTAACGCCTCACGGCAATTACGAAACCACTTTGTATACTTATCCTCCACACCCCCATCTTTACAAACCACCAGATCGATCAACTTTATCGCCTCCTCCTGAAACCTTTTTTGCGCTTCGACCTACATTATGGTTTCCACGAATTAGCCTTCCTCCCTCTATCCCATCCCAGTATGAAAAAGGAGAAGGAAACTCACCGCCTCCCCAACCTCATCCTCATAAAACCCCATTCCAGCGTCATCCACAGCCTCGCTAACCCCCTTAACCCTACCAACAACCTCCTCGAGCACCCCCTCCGCGACCAACCCATCATCCGCCAACCTCCTCTTCCTCACAGCCCCCAGCAGGATCTCCACAAGCCTAACCTTCTTCAAAGCGGCCTCAACCAAACCCCTGACCAGGGCAACTTCGTCCCCCCCCCGCTTCTTCCTCCTCCCCGGCTCCTCCTCCTCCCAGAACTCCAGCCCACTCTCCTCCCCCCTCACGCAATCGTCGTCAACAAACCCCTCGTCATCCTCCTCGCAAACCTCCGCAACCCAAGTGCGTAACTCCCCCGCAGCATCGGAGATTAGTGCTTCGTAGCTCCGGACCAATTCCGCCACGACGCCGTAGGTCCCCATCGCTTCTAGGGCGATCAGCGCATCGCAGGATGACCAGATTGCGCCGGTGCTGGAAAGTCGGTCCCTGGCTGCTTCGCTGTCGTCGAAGGAGTGGGTTATTGAGGTGAAGAGGTCCTCTACCCTTTGGATTACCCAGCGGCGTAGGGATGGGATGTTTGGGAGGTATTGGATCGCTGGGAGGTATTGGGGGATAAGGTTGGTGATTTCTCGGATGCTTTTTGAGGCTGCGGGGTATAGGAGGTTTGGAGGCCGGAGGGCTATGGAGAGGTTTGTGCTGTGCGCGCGGAGGAGGGATGAGAGGTCTTTTAGGAGGGGGTAGGGTGCTATTGTTGGAGCGGCGGCGGCGGTGGTGGTGGAGGGAGGGGGAGAAGTAGGGGTGGAGAGGAGGGGGCGGGTTTGGTTGATTAGGGATTTTAGGGCGGTGATTTCTGAGGTGAGGGGTTTTAAAGCCATTGGTATTTTTTGTGTTGTTGCTGTGGTGTTATGCGGTGGTGGTACCTTTTCTATGGGTGTGAGTTGGTGAGGTTGGGATGAATGGATGAACAAATAGATTCTTATTCCTCGGTGGTGGTGGGGTCAGGAAACACTTGGAGTATGGCCGGGTAATTGTCATGGTTTATCACTCTTGTCTATTTTCGCACACTAATAACCTGCCTCCTTTTTCGCAATTATATATTGGGACGCCTAAGCATACCAATAGCGTCCCGAATTGCCATTGACAAAGGAAAGGAAAAACACGAAGAGCAAAGATGGGACAGAGTGTATACCCTACTTCATCACAAAGGCTAGATCAAAAATGCAAAGGAAAAGAGATGTTGCAGGATCAAACCTCAAGTTTGTCCCCCCCCCCCTACTGCCCCCAGCAGTCTCACCGAATGGGCCTAAACCTACACAACGTCAACACATATAAACTGCCCCGACCCCGGAAAGCAGGTATGATATATAAGAAAATCAACACTTACCCCGGACCACCCCCCAAACCCCCCACCCTCCGCCAATGTTCTATAAGCGCCCTCAAAACCTCTGCCTGCCCATTCATAATTATTTTCAAAACCTCCGCCACAACCTTGAGGATGTCCGTTGCAGCCCTGAACCTATCCGCAATCCTGTCGATGGGCCTGACTCCATCCTTCCCCTTGGTGAATAGCCAATCCTTAATCTTACCATGCACCCAGTCTCCCATTAGTCCGCCTAGAGCCCCCCCCACACCAGCGCCAATGATCATGCCGGGGAGACCGCCGAGAGCACCGATCGAGCTGCCAATTGCGGCGCCGACTGCCCCGATGGCTAGGGAGCAGACCTCGTTTGCGAATTGGTCCATCTTGTTCTGCGCGAGTAGTATTTGGATTGCGGAGAGTGTTAAGGTTACCGGCATGATGGCGCGGGAGCCCCTGCTGGCGACTTTTAGAGGACCAGCCGCTTTGACCTGAATTGTTAGTGGGGTTGGAGTGTTGGAGGAGGGGAATAGAGGGGGGGGACTTGCTATGTTTCTGATGAAAAGTGGGCATAAGATGGTGGCTTTTAGAGTCCGGATTGGGTTAATTGGGGAATTCTGGCAGACGGTTCGGAGTTTTTGGATGCCATGTAGGAGGCCGTTCCCGAGGCGTTTCAGGAATGAGAACATGGTGCTCGTCCAATGCGGCTGTGGTGGGAAGTCCTGGAGTTTGAGAACTAGCTTATAGTACCGGTAGGGACTCTGCTAGGATAGTGGTGATAGGGAAGAAGGGTAAATAAGAAAGTGAATGAAGTAGAGTATCACAAGCTAGATATTCTTCCACTTTCATCCAGTGTCCGCTACAGTCCAAGCGATGGGGTATATTATATACCCCCCCCCTTCACCTAAAAAACTTAGGCCTGCCGCCGAAGCACCAACCATAGAACATTTATACAAACCACCAATCGCCATCCTTCCTTCCTTCCCCCCAAAGGGGATAAGTACCTAGCTTGCCCGCGAAATCCCGATAGAGCATGTCTACCCAAGAGCCGAAGATCTCTTAAGGCCTCCCGAAACAAGATCTGCTGTATATTGCAGCCCTTGATTGGGAGCGGTGGGAGATGCACAGTAGCTGTTTGTGTCGTGTTCAGGGCGGTGGGGGGGTTAGGCACTATAGGTATCATAGGAAGGCAGATTGGATTCGGCTGTACGAGGATCAATGATAGGATGGTAGAGTCGGGATGGGTGGGGTGAGAGAAATGAGGGGGTGGTACGGAGATGCAGAGTTTTGTGAACGTGGTTAACATAGGTGCAGTAGAGAGACAATTGTAGCATTGCCTAGAATACTTGCACAGTTTACTATTGGCTAGGTAAGCGCGGTAGGCGCCGGCCACCACCACCACCACGCCCTTTCCTTGCTTGCATAGTGCTTGAACCTATTACCGCTCAAACATCCAAAGTGCAGGAGAGCGGCTCTCCTTCCGTCGTCCGGTTAGAACCATTAGCCGAATCTAACTGGATGCCCACTCGGGACATACTCGAGCAGACTCTGGCGTGTCAGTAAAAGTTTGAAAAAAAATCATTTCTGCTGATCTGGTATACTCGAGTAGTCTAAATGTCTGTGGCCAAAGGGGGGGGGGGCTATTTTTCTCTTCTTTTCTGGTTCTTTGGACACACAAGAGACCTTGAGCAACCTCGAAGGATAATCTGGCGAGGCCAGCGGAGTCCTCCCCGGTGAAGATTTTGATAGAAGCAGTTTTAGTTCCTCCTCGCTCCTTTCTTGCTTATGATACATGATGCGCAACTACCTCTTTGTTTATCTGTGGGCTCGGATTAACGTAGTATTCCTGATCAATAGGGGTCCCACATTCTACAACAGATATGTAGTGTGAGTGTTATTTCTATGAAAACTGCAAGTTCAAGTTCGAGGCTAAGGGCGGAGGTCCGTGGCGGGATCTGCTGCACTCTGTTTCCTATTGTATTCTTTGCTGGTGTGGGGTATATCGAGGCTGAATTACCCTGGTACTGCTGTACTGGTACAGCGCTTATTTGCCTGCTTATTTGCCTGCTTAATAGTAGAGTATATGGGGCATGCTGTACCTAGTGCACTAATCTCCGCCATAGGAAATCACCGAAAGTTGTTGTCAGTCTGCATCTTGGCAATGGTCACCGCTCAACAACTAACCTCTTCCTAGCAGCTATCTATCTGCCTTATGATCAAGCAACCGGCAAGTGCCGTGCGACTACAAGCAATAGAAAAGCACAGGTGATTAGACTTCGTGCAGAAGAAAATAGGAGCCATCAAGAAATCGCTTGTGGAAAAGACATCTCGGGAGATGCTGCTCAGAGTATTTCACGAGAAACTGCTAGTCAGAGACTGGTAAACCCAATCGCGCACCACAACTGGGAAATAACTCAGCTTTGGGCAAGAACAATGCCCGTAACTTGGCACAACCTCCAGATTCATGTTCTCAAGCTACGCTTCAAGTTACTAATACTGCTCAGGCGTGAGCTATGTAGTTTGTGGCTCAAACCTTGAACAATTGATAAGCATATATGGCAAGCCAATTGCATAGCTTTCCCTACCTGGAATAGGCCGGGACTAGAGAGGAAAAGTAGAAAAGAGAGAAGGTGGTGGTTTATGGGAAGAATACGGTAACTTAGAGGAAGGAAGTTTTAAAACATTCCTCTCACAAATGGTAAGACCTGAGTCTGCCTGCTAGTGTAGTATGAAGACCCACAGCCTCTATTTATTTATTAGAAAACCAAGCTCCATCGTGTTCTCTACTGCGCTCACATAACTATTATAGTCATCACACATAATTGTTTTTTTCTTCACGAGCAATCTAAAGAAGGCTAGGAAGAAGAAAGAGGTAAACCCGGCGTTGATTCCAAGTAGTATGTTCATGACCTTTTAATTCCATATCTTCTACAAGTCCCTTTTTCTATCGAAAGTGTGGAGATCTCGAGAAAGGTATTCGAGCTGTTGGAGACGATGCTAGGTATCAGTATCCTGCGTCCGCATACACTTGACTATGCTGTCTACAAAATAGCATTCGGGGAATGGACTAGCAGCCGTCACACTCAGATGACATAGTCGGATAGAGAATTTTTAGAATTTATTCAAATACAAGTATCAGAAGACAGTCTTCAAGAGGCAAAGTGTACTACAGAATAAGCAGGAGATGATCTGTTTGGCACAGGAGGCAGGGAAGGGCTTTCATGATGTGTATTTATAACTTTATTAGTAATGACGCACTTTAACTCGAACAGATTGTACCCTGTATTCAAGGGGATAGTGGGCCAACTCGACTGTGAAGCGGTATTTCGTTCTCATTGTCTCCTTTTATATCTTTTAGAATTTAGCAGTTATGGGAGTGTTGTTTTGTTAATGATTAAAGTGGTATTGTTACCAAATGGCCTCTACTGTTAGGTAAACGATGATACATCCAAGCACGATGAGCCCCCCTCCCTCCACCGCTAATCTCTAGGAGTACCCAGCGTCCAGTCCTACCCGAAAAACCCGTGTTCTGTATCGGCAGGCTGGACCAAACAGACGGCCTGGTGGCACGTACCCACATTTCCGATGCGGTCCTCAAACTGCCACGCCCCTTCACTGGCCAACGTGAAACACCCTCATCCCCCCAGTCTTTGGAACTGCCAGCGCATCACACGGTACTCGAGTACTCTGCTTACCGGGAGGGTACGTATTATCGGGGGTGGGATGAAATGAGATAGATAGCCCATTATATTGTATGATAATATGAAATGAGATGAAGTAAAAATAGCGGGAGAAAAAAACCTCATTCATGCTTTGAAACTCATAAACCCAAACCTAAGAAAAACCACAGACCCATGCAGACCAAACCAGACCAGACCGAACCAAGCGAGAGAAAAAGAACAAATGGGAAAAATGGGGAAGATGCAAGTGCTATAATACAAAAATAGAAGGAAGAAAGGTTCCAGTGCTGGAAAGGGTGGGAATATGTTAAGAAGACTGTACAAGAATGAATGAATGTGTAAATGATGAAACAAATGTCATACCAACTCGAATTCTTGCGGCAATGGTGACGAATGAGGGAAAACACGTTTAGAAAAGGGGTGGTAGAGGGCCTTGGGAAGAGCAAGGAGAAAGAGACCAATGGAAGGTTTTTGTTGTAGTGCGGATATCCCCAAGTACAGGTTAAAAATAGTTATCGCATGGTCGAGGGAAGGCGAATCCGAATGTGAAGCGATGCAATGCACTTCTGCAAGACAAATATCACTAATTTCTCCTATCACTCGCACCTACATCGCTTAGATTATTTGTGTCGCCCCCGGCTGCTGCACCGCCCCCAGGCGGAACTACGTCCGAAGCCGGGGTTCCAGATGGCGGATCACTACTCTCAGCAGGAGAATTCTCTTCAACAGTAGAGCTACGATTCGACCCCATGCGTCTTCCCAGGAAGCGTCTCAGCCGGCTTAGACCTGGTCCTTGGACGTGACCTCGGTGCCTGCCTCCGTTGGCCCTGTCCTCCTCGCGGATCTGGCGGAGGGCTTCCATGAGCTCTTCCCTTGGTTGTCCGTGTCGTAGGTTGTCGGTGTGGTGGGTGGATCCAGAGCCTTGGGAATGGCGGTTTTGGTGCGGGGAATCAGGTCCTGGTGGGGGGATTTCGGAACTCTGGCGTTGGTCTTCCGGACGGAGATCTATGCGACTGTTGTGGTGGGATGGGTTAGTAGGAGAGATTCTTCGGGGAGATCAGTAGATACTTACCACAATGGACATGAGCCTGCTATGTTCAGGAGCCATGGGTCAATACAGTCCGGGTGGAAACTATGACGGCAAGGCAGCACACGCAAGTCTTGGCCTTGTTCGAAATCCTCTTGGCAAACTGGACAGCGCACTTGATTGACATCAAGCTCTGTCTGGGACTCTCCTGCTCCAACTTCCACTCCTACTTCCTGAGCCGCTTCCTCTCCTCCTCCTCCCGCTGCTGCCGCTGTTGGTGTCGTAGATGCTGGCGTATCGGATCGTGGTACCACCGCAAGAGTTCCTGCTGCCGCTGGAGTAGTCTGAGATGGTAGAATGTGGGGCACCGGCCTCTCCAGTTCATCCGTATCCGATGCGTGTGCTGCAGACCCCTGGAATTCAACATCCGATTTGACGCCCTCTTCTTTCCCCCCTCCAAATCTCACAATCGGAAGTGTATCCAAGACAGCCCTCGCAAGTCCCTTTGCCCTCGATTGCCTTGGTCTGCCAAGGCGAGCTGTTGACCTAGGTCCATATCTATCCGGGTGACGATGGGCCCGAATAGCCCCAGTAACAATTATCAAAAGGAAAAGGGCTGTTATGACACCAGTGATGCTGTATAATATTATCAGGGCAACGCTTGTGGAGGGTGTTGGCCCGAGGGGATTCTGGGGATTGGTATTATCCTGCGTATTGGTTCTAGTATCCGGCATTGCTCCGTCGTCAGATTCGTTGTAAGAGACGCTGACAGCCACGGGCGTCTTGGTTGTTAATAGCAGGTTCTGGAAAGCAGTTGCTTTTCGGCGTTCTAGAGTGGTCAATATATAGGGAGATGTAAGGTTCTCGCTACCCTGCCACTTGCAGTAATCGTGTTTTGTAGTGAAGAATATTACTGCATATGGTATGCTTCCACCCTGCGCACCCCGGTTCCAGACAAGGTTATTATAAGCTTGGGTAGCGTTGTCCCTGTCGCAGTCGATGTATGCAAAGTTGGCAACATTAAGCTCCGTGTTCGAGCTCGAATCGTAAAGGTTGAGGTTTCCAGCGAGGGTAGCAGTCCTTACAGTATCCTATATGCGCACTCGGAGGTAAGTTGACAAAGGTCAAAACAAGTGCGACACGAAAGCATAGCCCAGTAGCATGACATTTATAATCATGTGGGAAGCGCACGAAAAGCGAAAGAAGGAAGAAGGAAGAAAGCTGTAGTATGACAAGCGCACAGGGGTCTCAGAACGCAAAGGTAGAAAGGGCTAAAACCTTGAGCGAATCCTCCCCTGAGCTTCCAACCCATTGAGTAATAGGTACGGAAATAGCCTGCACCTCATCTGTGGTCTGGAGAACAAGACCAGATCTGCTGAGGAGGCTCTGGTTATCCTCCGGTGAGACAATCTGGTCGGCAAGACTAAAGCCCGATATCGCAATCACGTAAACAAGGAGATTAGCGAAATGGATGGAGCCGAAGCCACCGCGATTTAAGGCGCATCCAAACATCTCTCCCAGGCAGCTCACTCAAGTATATATGGATATACACACGGAAAAAAAGAGAGCGAAAGGCTGGTGAGAGAAGTTGGACAATGCTCTGATGCCCAATATTGGTGGTGGTGGGGCTGCGAAACGAGATGAAAGGGAACCCAACCCAACGGAGGGGGCGAATGTTTTTTTGTACGTGGCGACACGGAAGGCCGCAAATGGGAAAAGGGTTGTGAAAAGGAAAAGAAAAAACAAAAAGAGTGAAAGGTTGGGGAAGATAATTAGGATGAAGGGAGGGGGTGGTTGGGATCTCTGGGACACTAGGGAGCATTGCTTGGCTTCCCACAGCACCCTGGCTGCAAGCAATTGGAAGATCAGGCAAACAAAGTTCCAGGTACAATGATACTGTATGCTTTAAGTTACCGCTGCGCTTGGTGGGAATTGACCATTCGCTTTGTTGTGTGTGTGCGTGTGTGTGTGTGGGTTGAATTTGAATTGTTTATGTTGATTGATCAATAAATTGAAACAGTGGGTAGCAATATCGTAGAAACTGGAAATAATTGGACCTCGTATTAAGACGTCCAGAATTCCCTTCTTTGGATTAGGGGGGGGGAGAGAAGAAGGCTGGCCTTCAGCCCTCCGGTGAGACAAAATAGAAAGAACACAACCAACCTTACTACCGTAGGGCAACCCAAGTACCCGAGCGAGATTCTCAAGTGTTCCTGTTCTCACGGTATTGAGTCAAGCACGGATACGATACGCATGGGATCAGACCCACCACAACAGATTGCATGGGCAACTCTGGTGATACGGCCAATGAGCCGGCCTCTTGGATTTTGAGCTCCTGGTGTCGGACACCATTATATATTATCCTACTGGAGCACTCTTCGAGAATCAAGGCTCCTCCCGGCATGTTACATGGGAGCACTACCCTGCTCGTCGGATAACCCTACCACAGTGCCGGAAGCCGCGAGAGGGAAAGCGTTTAATTCCCCTCTTCCTCGAACCCTTCGATTGGATTGGCAGGAGGTAGCCACCTGCTCGAACACTCAAACTGCCTTTGGGTTGCGAATAGAACTATGAAATCCCTGTGCTTTGGTTCAAAATCCACACCCGGTCCACCCTGTGGCAAGGGCAATTACGCACTTCCTATCTAGTGTTCTAGGGCCATACCAGTATACTACGGTAGTCGCCAGATCGAAGATCGGAGTTGCCTTTCTCTTGATGGTCCCCACCAATAAAAGGATAGGAGAGAGAATAAAGCGGCTGCGATCCTATTGCTCTGCTGCTTGAAGCAGTATTCTCCTTGCCCCTCTGTTTGGCTATCTGGAACATTGGATAAAACTACTCCTGAGCTGTCTGTGGAACCAGGACTACCCAAGCACCGGCAGTCGATTCGAGTACGAGTACCGATAGTAGGCTGTATCATGATACCGCACTTTCTTCTCCCGATGTGTCAAAGGGCTTATCTGCACATGAAGAAGACAGGGTTGGAACTGCCCCATCTTTCTACTTGCAGATGAAATGGCCTTTCTCCACCAGCACCTGCTATGTTTGCCAATACCATGCGAGCGGTGTGCACGACTTACTTGATTACTTTGGCTTATATCCAAACTTGGCCACTCGATTGCCGGTCTTCAAAGTTGATAGCCTCGATCACTATGGCAATTTTGTATATAAAATAACACTTTTGGGTCACTTAACGACCCTGGGACCACAAGGGACTTCCCACTTTTGACAAAAGGGGTGGGACCTATACTAGAGCATGGGGAGGCTGTAATAATCAAGACCCAGAAGTCCAGCTGGAAAGACAACTGGTGGCTTGTAAACTACCTGTACCATAAAAATGCTTAAAATCCACTATCTCTGACAGCTCTGTAATCTCTGGATTCTGAGTCAAAGCACCCGAGGAGGATTAGTGTTGTCACCATATGGTATAAGATTGGCCCGCTGGAGATGTTGGATGGTGTTAACAAGTATTTGCAATTCTGTCAACCTGCTGGCTAAAGAAATTGCTAACTGATAGACTAAGCTAATTCCATTGATAAGCTGATAGTGGATTTCCAGAGTTTTTACGGTAGCTAAAATTCAATGCTTTAGGTGTACCGTATTATCTCGTCAAATTCGCTATCTCCGTACAGGGTTCTAATCTCCATACCGAGAGGATACCCCCCTAATAAAGCCTAGTTCTCAACGTAAAAGGAATAGGAGAATTGCGCCAACCCCCGCCTACCGGTTCAATAGTGACTAACAAAGCCTTCCTATTCTTTTTTTGTTGATAACTAGGCTTTATTAGGGGCAGATGCTCTTGGTGTGGAGATTAGAACCCTGTACGGATATAGCGAATTTGACGAGATAATACGGTACTCGAGTAAGATTGCCGTTTTATCAACACATTTATGCAGGGGCCGCAGCTTGTTAAGAAAGATTCCTGACGTTGTGGCGGTATGTAACAGCGGCGGACAGTAAAACTGTGGTGTTTTGGGCGCCTCTAGCACTGATTTCCCATTCAGCGGGGCCTTCGGGCAGCGAATTCACTGTGGGGCTAGTCCTTAGGAGGAATAATGGCTACCTTCAGAAGTACTCGAGTATGATACCGGTATGGAGGCGGGTCGAGTTTACCCAGAATCTACTCGAGGAGGACGAGTAGGTGGGGTACTGTACAGTACCTGGGATTTATGTGGCAACCATTCCTTTTAAGTCTCTATCGAGCTTTCTTTGGCGTGGAGGTGATTTGGTGGTGTCTATCCTTCTACATCCTACTGTACGATGAAACCCGCCTCCCCCAACCAAAGTAAATTTCATCAGCGCAATCATCGCCCACTACTGCCTCCCCCGCCTCTCTCCTCTTTTTTATCAGCATAGCGAGCAACATGGATACCACTATGATACCGGTACCTTCACATCCCAACAACCAAACCCTTCCCGAAACATCAACTGTGGCAACGTGAGCGGTGCTACAACAACACCTGTAACAATTGTGACATATCGGTGACAGACGAGAGGCGCCACATTCTAGAATGGTCATCTCCCTTAGCTCCTCGCCTGAGGCATCGGGGTGTTAGAAGATCTCAGGTAGAGGGGGTAGGCAGTTGGCTATTGCAAACAAACGAGTTTATAAGTTGGGAGACTGCCCAGGACGGGGTCGTTAGCCCTGTATTGTCCTGCTATGGAGACCCCGGGGTTGGGAAAACACATCTCAGGTATGAGCTAAAATTCTCTGGGGAAATGGGGGATCCTAAGCCGTAGTTTCTTTGCGCAGCTCTTTAATTATCGGAACACTGGTGGGAAACGGACCGCCGTCGCGTGTCTGTACTGCGACTTCCATACCCACAAAGAACAGTCCACGCACGGCCCACATGTTAGGCGCCATCCTCAAGCAAGTGGTAAGCGGCTTGCAACCTATTCCGTAGGAAATCGAGGACGCATTCCAGAAGTCGAAGAAACTCCTTGGCGGTCGAGAGCTTGAATCTGTTGAGATTCTCAAGCTACTGATATCATCTCTCCGTACCTTGCGACGGAGCTATATTTGCATCGACGCGCTGGATGAGCTCACCGGAGAGAGTATCAACCAGAGCTTTTCGAAGCATTAGCGCAAGTCGCTCGAGAATTACCAGGCGCTCGACTGTTCATGACAGGCAACACATTCGGGAGGAGGTAGGGAGATGTTTCACCAGAAGGGGAGAGATCCGGACCGAACCAACCGAAGAAGATATAAAGAAATATATCAGCATGAAGTTGAGCAAAGATACACAGTCTAGGACGATAGTCCAGAGTTTAAGAGAAGAAATCTTTAGGATGATTCCGGAAAATATTTCCCAAATGTATGTGACAAATATCATGACATCTCGACAGCACTTTTATTCACAGATTTTTTACTGGCACTTTCCCAGATTTCTGCTAGCTTCGTTAAGAATGAACGAAATATTGGCGCAGCCAACTATTCGCCGGAGAGAGACACTTAGGCAGGTGAATAATGGCCTGGGGATGGGTGCCTATGCCGCAACTCTGGAGCGGGTTATGGGACAGGACGGAGACAAAGGGAAACTGGGGATGGGAGTTCTCATGTGGATTTCACGATCCGAGCGGCCATTGGGCGCAGAGGAGCTATGCCATGCGCTGGCAATCGAAGAAGATTCGACTGAGCTTGACCCCGAGAATGTGCCCGCAATTGGGACGTTATTAAACTGCTGCCAAGGACTAGCCACTATGGACGAGGAGGGGTCGGGGGTCCGGTTGGTGTGTTTGGCTCTCCAAAAGTACCTTGGTGGACATCCCGATCTTTTCGGTAGAGCTCGCCCGAAAATGGCGGAGGTTTGCCTCACATACCTCAACTTTCAGATCATTAACGACTTGCCATCCATCCAGTCTTTGGGAGACGGCACCCCTTCTCGATTATGCGTCTCGCTACTGGGGAGTCCACGCTAGAGAGGAATTAACAGAACATACAAAATCACTTGCACTCCAACTTCTTGACCGGTACGATCACCATGTATCCACAAACATGCTTCAGGTAAACCAGAGGGCCTGGCCATCTTATAGCTATCCGCGCTCCACCGTCAGGTTTACTGGGTTGCACACTACCGCGTGCCTTGGGGTCGCGGAAATTGCTGTGGCCCTGATGAAGCCGGGGGGTTGGGCGTCAAGCGGAAAGGATCCCCAGGTAGTTACACCGCTCTTATGGGCTGTCATACACAATAAGGCAAGGGTTAGTAAGTTGCTCCCGGGATCAGGGGATGTGGATCCCAATATTTCAGACAGCGAAGGCCGAACACCACTTTTCTTGGCATCTGCGGGCGGGCCTGATGGTCTACTTACTAGTAGTGAAGCTTCTCGAGATGGGGAAGTCAATATCAATTTATCTGATAACGAGAATCAAACACTACTGTGGCAGGCGGTTTGTCATGGGTACGAAAGTATCGCAAGGCTACCCTTCGAACGCAACGATGTCTGCCCCAACCTATTTGATACATGGGGCCAAACGCCACTGTGGCAGGCAGCTGTTCAGGAGCACGATGGTATAGCAAAACTGTTCATCGAACGCAACGACGTCAACCCCAACCTATATAATAACGACGGCCAACACCGCTGTGGCAGGCGGCTCGTTAGGGGAACGAGGTTATAGCGAAGCTTCTCTAAGAACGGCTTGGCTTTGATTTAGAAGCCCCAAGGGAGTGTGACGGGAAACCCCGCTCCCTAGCTATGTATGATACGAGCTTATCAGATAGCCCTCCGGCGTCAGGAATCGTCCCCGATTCATTCGATGACGATAACCTGAAGCCACAATCGCATTCTCAAACATGTCCCCGAAAGACCACGCTATCACGGCGAATACTACAAACGTTAGCCGCAATTACTATCTGGCGGCCTTTGTCTCTTGTCTACTTTTCTTTTGTCTAATCCCCCTATCAGCCTTTTTCAGTTGCTTGGCTCTAGTACTTTTCGTATTCCTATTTTAGCCCTTGATTCACATCACGGCTTCTCCCTCACATCTTCTATAGTCTCCCATCTGTCCGTTTCTCGCCTTATATCTTTTCACTTTTCACTTCTCACTTCTCACTTTTCACTTTTCGCCTTCTCCTAGTATTCTATTGTTCGAAGAGCGAAGTTCATGATGAACAGTATAGAGCAAGATATGATAAGATTGGAAAGCCAGAGAAATAATTATGGTAGCCAGATTACCCTTTCCATAATCTGGAAGACACTACCACCCTTATAGTACATAGGAAATCCACTTGTTGTACGCTACCCAGCCTTCTCTCTCCTCATTTCGTCCAATTCCCTCCTTCCTCTCCCTCCTCTCCCTCCTATGCCGTGAAATGAATCCCCCCCTCCCTCCCAAAACGCAGAAAAGCCCGTGCCACTGGGAGTGTCACAGGGATGAGGGCTTACGAACAGGGAGAACAACTATCCTATATCTCCCTATACCTTTCCATGTTCCTCCGCCTTTATCCTACATTCCATCTCCCACATCCCGTGATCGACCTTCGACAATGTGAAGAGTTAGCTGGTAATACTCTAATAATATCGCACATCACTATATTGCAAACAACTGACCCTGTCCAGTAAATTATAGCCGTAAGGTACAACACCGGGAAACGGCATATTGTGCATACAATATAATTTGATGCCGGGCAATGGTGCCTTTCGCCATGGAAGCTCATGCCTGGCAAGCCAGCCGGAAGTTACCATACTGCATGATAAGGTGCTCTATAATACGCCATGTAAACTCCTATTCTAGAACGTTAAACGCACACAGTGTAACACTCACTCCGTGACCGAAAACAGCTCAAACACTCTCAGGCCCTTCGGGTAGAGCGGCGGCTGGGCTCTGCCAATGCAAATGATTGGGCCCCGGCACATATCCTATTTACCGGAGTCGACTACCAACTCGAGCAGGGCACAGTGCCCCAGGCTGGGTTTCCCACATAGTCCATCATATCCAGAAACACTAAATGCCTGTCCTCCCCACCCCCGATCGACCCATCAACTCAGCGCCCTTCTTATTGGGATCTTCGGGGTAGAGACTCCGCTGCCGGTACCCGCATGTCGTGCAATGTAGAGTACTGAGTATAGCGCTTGCCGCGATCGTTCGAGCATGCTAGCATCGACTCCTGAGGAAAACAGCCTTCGTGTCATCGCCTTCCTACTACCGGTATTCGAGCACCCCTCCTGCCAAATCAAATAAATTCACCCGCAGTCGTGCGCTGCGGATAGCCATTACCAGAAATCTTCCATGGATGTTGTTGCTGAAACCCTACCGGTGGTAACAGGGCCATACCCCGCGGCGTCCTTGGAACTTTGTTATGTGTTCCCTGGGACAAAGCGGTAAATAGGTTCCATCCTTTCCCCCCCTCCCCCCATCCATCTATCCACCTCCTCCCATCCGTTTTTAACACTACTCGAGTACCACCATCTCTCATGCCTTGGTGTTTCGAGTCTCGTGAAAGCTCATTCAAACAAATTATTTCCTATTGAAGACACTGGGAGTTCGCCTGGGGGTCATCATCATAGCAACCCGGCTTAACTCCGCTCATCGGAATAATGCATTTCCGACGGGCCCGGACGGGAGCATGCGAGGACCCACCACCTGGCTAGCGCAAGGGCCACTCGTATAGTGAAAATAAAATATCATTAGAAAAAAATAGGAAAAAGATTGTGTGGGGTAGGGTATGTATCGAATGGGCCCCGCAATGCCCGCATTCCGAGTTCTTCCTCCTCATTAAAAGTGCCTAAACCTCTCCTCTTCCTCATCTCCCACTGTCCAAGGAATAGTGAGTAATGAAAAACGGATATCATAGGATGTCCGCCGAAACAAAGACGGGGGGCGCAATGCCCTGTTTGATAGAGAACCCATCAGCGGAGAGGTTAAACTAAAAAATAATAATCAAAAAGGTGTTGAGTGACTTCCTTGGCTTACAAATGAACACCTCCAGACAAAACAAGACAAAAACAAAACAAATGGGTCCTTGTCGTTTTGGCCTCTTTTTCCTTTTTTTCCTGATTGCTCAGATAAGTCATATCCTATCAATTCGTATAGCACAAGCTTTAGGTTTCACCTACTGTACGACAGAAGTATTCGGAACAAGTCTCCCGCTGGTAGGTAATTGCCCACGGCCCAGTATCTCTAACCGAATAACAATCCAGTATGATACCACGGCTACGGCGCACGATATTATCGAATCTCTCCAGCGAATTCCACAGATTGAACCCACAGATCAGCTAGATAGATTGATGAAACCGCGAGGAGTTTATAAAAATTTAAAAAAAAGTATAATGACCTAAATTTAAAGTAAAATAAAATTGGGGGCATCTACAAGCACACCCGGGATGTCGAGGTGTTGGAAACACCCACCAGGCCTCTGGCATTCCACAAACACGGGCGCTCTCATTCCCCGGTTATTGTTCTATTCGGCGTTGTGTCGTTTTTCCGGATAGGGGATGGATAGATCACAATTCCCCTCTCATATTGTACAGTACTATACAAGTACACATATCGCCTCATACCACTGTCTAATTATTATATAGCCTAATTGAGTGTTTCGACTCCTTCCCGAATGAATATCCTTTTCGCGAAAAGGATTGATCTGCACTTCGGGATGTTCCGTGCGAGTGAAAATTTATGGTGTGAGTTGGACTTCATGGTGCTTTGGTCACCTAGGTATTATTATCTTTTCGCTCTTGAGATGCTGGTATGCATAGGTGCTGCATAGTCTGATGTGTTCTGTGATATCCTCAACTGCTTAGTTTATATGGAGGATAGGATAAAGGGTTTTTTGGGGGTGGGGAGTTGAGCCGCCAGGAGTTGATACTGAATAATGGAAATCTTGGACATGCTATTATAGAAAGGAGGAATCTCAGAACCACCCGGTTGAACTGGCGCTCCAGGACCCTGAAATGGGGTTCCTATGATGGATTCTGAATGTTGGGTCAGCGCGCTTATCACTCGCAAGAACTCCCCACTAACCTAAGTTATCTCCTCGGGACTCGGGAATAGTTCTGAAAGTGGTGGCACATTGGTAGGGTCATCATGGCGTCTGCCGAGTGAGATATGATGATGAGGATGGTCTAATGTTGGTCCTTAACTCAATCATTGCGCCCGGAGCAATCCCTTGTTAGATTAGTATCATATACTAAATAGAATCAATCAGGGCCTGCTTGACTCGCCGTGATTTGGGATAACAGTGATTTGAGACCACGATTTCCAAATCACAATTTGCAAATAAAAATTTAGCCCTCAGCCAAACGAGCCCGATTTTCAGGCTTCTAAATCACGATTTGGGGTAGCTCTACGAGGGGGGGGGGAAGGAAAAAAAAATCATAGCACTATATCTTCGAACTACGCTTTGAAGTTTTCCCAAAATCACAATTTTGGTAGACTATCATACCAAGCCGAACACAATGAATATCTCAAGTCACGATTTAAGCCTGAATCATTCATTACTTGTGATAGTGAGCAATTCAGATATGGTGTGTCGGAGAGGTTCTAAGTTATCAGGAATCTTGAGGTACGGACACGGCTCGAATAGGTGATACTTTCAGGGAACGTTTGGCTCCCCGCGGTTTTGATTTGAAATCGCATGTTAAACCAGTAAATCGGGCTTGCCTGAAATCTCGCTCTGAAACCACCCCTCACCAGACACCTACTTGATTCTTTCAAGTCTCGTCAGGCAAAAAGAAGAATCTCCCTCCAAACCGATCCTAGCAGAATGCGAGCGAAAAAAACGACACCATATCAGACATAGGAGGTAAAGCATGTGTTAATACTAGCGGCCGAGATGGATGACTTTCGCCCCCGATGGAGCCATTAGTTCACGAAATTAGGAAGACAGGCGGTACAGCCCTCATATATTGTCGAAAATTGGTGATTCCTGCCCGCTGAAGTCAACCCAGTGGCGATATATGATCCAACTCACCCTCGGACATGATGGAAAATGGCATATGTTGAACCAAGAAATTTATGGGATGGTCGTGAATTATTAGTAACTTACGATATCTTGACACTTGCTTCATTTTGAGTCGCAGAGGGCCTTAGGCACTCCTTTATAAAGCCTATCATACCTGGCGATTATTCAATATAGTCCACTAGGCCTTTTCCTTCAGGAGTTTGCTCTCCGTCTCCAGCTCTGCATCCCAATTAATGCCCCCCTGCAGATGATGCCTGGGAAGAGGTTCGAACTGCGATGGCTTGGTAGTAGAACTATATCATAACTTTAATCAAACCTATGGGAGCTAATGCAAGTCCTATCTCAGGGTGTGTTGTCGTGTTATTTGCCTTTTCCTGAGTTATCACCTCAAGGACCCTAATATCCTCACCAACACACCTTTCACTGAGGCCAAACTCTTTTGCTCGTATTAGCCCATAACTTAACCGTCTCAAGACCCCCTCCATGGGCCATACGAAGAGCCCAGAAATTGCATACTATTCACCCTTCGGTCCTAAAAGGTGCCATTCTGAGAACTTTCTTAAGTGTATGCCACGCAATAAGCCGTAAAGGGTAGAGTCAAAATCTTTCAAACATAGGAAAAATGATCATATTTCCAGGGCGCAGCTAGTGTGGTATTCTAAAGCATTTCTATACCCATAGGAGTAGAACCACCCTTATCCATAGACGGCATAATTAGTATTCCATGTGTTTGTAGCGACCAATTAACTAATTTTAGAAAACTTTTTTTTTTTGCTGAAGTTTGAAGTAGGTTTGGGTGTTGATCATAAAAAACAGCCTGGGCTACCGTACCGCAAAACCTCAAATGATCGGACCATGTGCTATGTCGTTCAAGCTGCCTCTTCTGATGAAGTCTGGAGTGCTTTTTTTGTCTTTAAGAGGGGCTGAACGACACACCCATGGCTGCCTCCCTCGCCCTTTCCCCGAGAAGGAAATTTTGGACCACATAGCCAGAAAATGGCCCAATTATTTAAGATTCTGTGATACGGTAGGGCTGAAAACTTTGTTCGGACGGACACTGTGCAACCCAGCGCGGCACCGGGGGCTCAGTGGATCGGGCGGGTGACCCATGCGCCAAGACCAGTCTGGAAATCGGCAACCGTCTAGCCGTTGTTACTATTGTTAGAGATCAGCCCTAAAGGTGTACTATAGCTGCGCTGCTCAACTATTTTCTGGTTTTCGAAACTTGAGCCCCCGTGGCCGAATAGGAGCGGTCCGGAAGACTGACTGGGTTTGTGTGTTGGCTTGGATTCACATAACCCATACTGGACAACATCTCCCTTCGGCAATGAACACTTTCTTGAGAGATTTGGGGGCCGATGTGATAGATGCCATCGAGTGCCTCTGCATGCAAGTGATCGATCATTAGTACAGTCTTCCTGGCTGCGTTGGTTGGAATAGCTTTGTGAAACGGGTGATATTCAAGTGACATCGGTCGCCTTATTCAGCAGCTCTCTATTGCTCCGTTAAGGCGTGCAATTTAAGAGAATAACAAGAATTCAATAAGGGATCTAAGATCAAAATAGCCATTCATTTAGATGAAACTAGAATATCATGAGGGCATTAGTGAAAGGTTAAAGGAATATATGATACTGTAGGTATAGCGGTTAATCCAACGGGAAACTTACGGGGAATGGATGAAGCTACTTTGTTTAGATATCAGACTCCTGCGGTGATATGTTTCTTAGAGTGTAGTGTGAGGAAGTACCTCGCAGGTGAATCACCCGGCGCCGTACAAACAAAACAAAACCGTTCTGGGGCGAGTCCGAGAGGATAGAAGAGAAGAGGGATGGATCCCTTTCAAAAGAACAGTCCTGAGCCTACAAGTCCCAGTGCCCCAATGCCCCCACGGTGGTGTCAAGCAATCTGGAGTGTCACACCTCCGATTTCGTAGGCTTGAACCCTGAGAGTGATACTCATTCATGCTAAGGCTTGGGGAAGAGATAATTCATGACGAGTAAGTCTTACAAAGTTGGTTAAGTACCATAAGCTAGGCCCCGGAATCCTTTAACTAATTATCCACCAAAACACCTTTCGTATTGGATTAGGTTGTTGTATTTACCTGTATTATTGGCTTTAGAATCCTAAGCTAGCCCTGCTGGTACGGGGGGGAGATAAAGGCGAGAAGGACTCGTCAAAGTATATCAAACTTTAGAATTATAGATAGTGTTCAATTCCCTACCGGTATGGTAAATCTCTAATCAGATTTTCCAACGATATTAAGAATGTCAGTATTGAAGAAACCTCAAACTCAACATGGAGTTCACCACCTTACAGTAATCTAGCGGGGTGTGTCGCTTCTTTATCTACTACAAAATGTACTAGCCCGACAACTCCTCTAGAATTTTAACTCTTGCTCTGCTTCCTTCATTAGATAAACCCTAGATCAGTAGGGCTTATAACATAAGGTATATCAATCTTGGAGGTGACAAGAAATTTCTGTGAAAGCCGGAATAGATCCCCGGATAAGCCCTGAGTGTAAAGACGGGTATTCTAGCATCGTATACTGATATTTTATGACATTGAATGTGTCCTGACTGAAGTTTCCTGGCTTGCTTATCTATGGATTATATGGCCTTGTAACTTATATATCGTTGGAGAGCCTTAAGACTGCCTTCTTTCTTTCTGCTTCGCATTTTACCCACATAGTAGCTTAACACATTGGATCCCTCAGTACCGTAGCGAACTAGCAGCTTGCAGGATCTCTGGGCTTCATTTCTCGGTTCAGAGGCGCTCGGCGGCCCCTGCTGCCGGGTAGCATTTCCAGGAGGAGATATCGTGAGCTTCGGAAGCTTTTTGAACCTGTTGCCCGAACACTAGATACATCCTCTGGCATTTCCTTGGCTCATTGACGATGATTCCACACAGTTGTAGCCGACGAGGACTCCAGAGTCCGTATACGCGTCATTTTCTTTGCAAACAAAGACCACCTCGCCTGCCGCTTGTTTGTTGTTACCCTCATCCCTCATCCCTCATCCCCCCCACCCTCCCAGTCATCCTTTCCTTCTCCTTCATCTCATCCATCTCCTTCGCCCCGTTCGACCGACCTTTGCTTACTCTAAAGCCATACATTCGTTCTACCCGACCCACAGACTCCTAATTACAATCGGGGCTTTTTTAATAAAAAGAAAAAAGGATAAGAAATCATTCACCCCTCATTCATAATGCGTTCCAATCTAGCCGGCCTTCTGGCCCTTTGCATTTGTTTTCACACAATCGGGACCTTTGCAACCCAAAGACCTGACAAGGCTGTGGTGGGTGTTTGCCAGAGCTATTCTGTTCAAATGGCAATATTTCCTGGAGGAGCACTAGAAGCCAGAGCCCCTGTGGATTGCGGAAACTGTACACCCGGCCGTAAGTACTTACTCCGCGCTTACTCTCCAAAAAATCATTTTCTTTTCAGTGCTATTAGTCAAGCACGGACTACTCATGTTGTCAATACATCTTGTGTCCCCTTGGGTTACTCAAATGTCCCAACTCAGTGCTAGCCTAGAAAGTCGAGTGGCTCTTTGGGTGTGAAATACTAATCTTGCTTTATGACCAAAATAGAGAAATGTTGTGAACCTAAGGGTGCTGCTACCTTCTGTATCCCAGAAGGTGCTAGCTGCTGTGGCCGCACTTGGTGTTCAGATGGATTTCAGTGTTGTGAGTACGGTGACTCCAATGGGGGTTGCTGTCCTATCGTAAGCACGCTTTGTTCCGGCCTTTGATTGATATCAAATGATTAGCGCTGATGGCACTAGGATGGGAAATGCGCAGTTGGGGGTCGTGGCTGTTGTAAAGAAGGGTATGTTACTGATTGTTTATAACTCTCGGCCTTTCGCAACCCTAACCCGGCACAGTAGGGAGTCCTGCTTTGGCCCTTTCAACTGTCACAATTTTGGCAGCACTGTATGCACTATGGGAGAAGTCGACCCCTTCTTGTGCTGTAACGTAAGTCGGATGGCAATCTGTGATCTATAGCGACTAAAGTTATTAAAGGCTGCTTATCCGCACTGTCGCTGGGACCCTTCATTCGGATATGGATGCTTTGATTCCGAGGGCGTTCAGCCAGTCATCAGCTCTGAATCTAAAAATGCTTCTTCTACCCCTAGTACTAGAGGAACCGGATCTCAGAGTACGGCTACAGCAACCTCGAGTAAGAGTCACTCCACCGAAGAACCTCCTATTTTTTTCTTCTAACAATGATATAGTTAGCGGTTTAGGGAGCGAGGCTGTGACTAGTGTTCTGAGCACCTCAGAAAGGACCCGAAAAGAAACCCACACCCTGCCTGCCACGAGCGTGGCTGCCACACTGCCAAATACCTTCTCAACTACCACGAGTGTTAATATGACCACGAGCTCCGGATCCACAAGGTCTTCCAGCACAAAAAGTTCTACTACTAGAACCGGGCCCGGGACTACAGTTCCTGCGACAGGAACTGCATCACCAAGCGATACAAGCACTGCTATAGGTGCTGGATTTGCTGACTTGAGCAAAGGTTTGGGGTGGGGGGCAATCTTTGTCTGGTTAGCTAGGCTACTAATTGCCTAGCGGCTCTGGTTCGAGTGAGAGTGAGTGATTGCCCCACATATTATCTCAGAAAGATGCTAACTCAAGAAAGCTGCTTTAATTTGGCTTTCCCTCTTACAGGTATATCTCGGATAAAAATTCATGTGAAGAAAATGCGTGCGTTGTCGATAACTTCAAGTGATTTTCCTTACTACCGGTAGCGGAAGCGGGAAGCGGGAAGGGCGATTAAAGGGTCTAGGTTGCGTTCATCTTCAGCGACGGTGGCATTTAATTCTGTAGCAATTCTAAATTACAAGGTTAAACCCGGGCTTTCGCACTGCTTCGAAAGGTGATTTCTTGAACTAGTTTTGTTTAAAGAGAAATACTCCCACAATTGTAGCGGCTGTTGCCCTTGTGGACCCCTGATCTTAGTTAGCTTGCGTGACAACACATTCAAGCATCGGCGTCGCTAAGGCATAGTAGGTTAGGTTAACTTGAAAGGATTATCCGCGGTTTCTAGGGTACGGTATCGTAAGGACATGTAAGGAATAAAGTGCGCCTGAGCTTAGGGTATGCATCGTGCAGTATCGCGTTGCCTGCCAATTTTGGGAGAGCTGTCTCCTGGTTGGCGGATGGGAATTGGATCCCTTGTGGGGCGCATAGTGGTTGTATGTTCAAGTACTCGTACTTGTAGAGTGCAGTGACGATGCAGGGAAAATATGCACTCGAGTGGCGGATGAAGTACACGGATTCTGAAAATTGTCCATCGTGAGAGTTCGGGCTGGGAGAAATGGTGGTGATGATGATGATGAAGAGAGAAGGAAAAACAAAACAAGATACCCCAAGAGGTGTTTTTATGCTAATATATAAGTCAATACTAAGAAAGATTGATAGGGTAATCACTGCCACACACTTCCGTCACAATGCTCACTTGAAGAGCTCTACAGTAGTGCATTTTGGTGCCGGCATTATACGAACGCTCGCACTCCTGAGGGCCGGTAGTCTATGTGCTCCTACAAGTACTCGTGCTTGTAGCAGTACCAGTACCGGTACCAGTATTGCAAGGTAACTTAATCAGAAGATAGAGTAGATGAGTACTCGAGTACCGCCCCAACGCCGATCGAGCTAACTTATAGTAGCGTAGCTCAATGCTGAGCCATCGATCCATTCATATCATCAACAGCACTTAGTCTACTATTCATAGAGTGTGTCACGGGGAGCGAGCGAGGTGGGGGAAACAAAATCCCAATTGGAACAATTGAGATTTCTTCCTTTTACCTTACCGTACAGTAGAGAAATTCTTGTCAACCGTACCGTATTCCCGAGAAAGAAGAGAAAAACGTGGGAACACGGGGTATCATTTTACTCTTGACTGACTCGGGTGGGACTAGATGATGGTACGGGAGGATTGATGGAACGGGTGGATGGATGGAAAAAGACATCGGGTGCAGTACGGCTGAAGATTGTGTGAGTGAAGAAAAGATCCAAAGCAGAGGTTTACTTTTTTTACTTTTTTTATATTACACTTTTCTTCCCCTTTCTTTTCTTTTCTCCAGTTCGCTGTTGGAGGGGGGTTGTGGATCGAGAATTTGTTGAGGTTGGAAGGGATGAAAAGAGTTATCGTAAATAAATTTACGCTTAGGGGGGGGGGAATGGGGGGAATGAAAAAATGTGAGAGATTGGTTGAACTGGTGTATATAGAGGTGCTGAGCTGGCTGAATGGGAGAGATACGGTCCGGCGTGGTAGAGGGATAACGGTCGAACCCAATTCTGGAGTTTGTTCGCGGCCAGTTATGATAGTCCCTGTGTATACCGGCACTGCACAGCGCATGGGGGAGATTCTATGGGGTCGGTTGGTAGGTGGGCCATGTATGCTAGGCACAAGCATTCACGATATGTGTGAAGCGAAAGGTTCCTTCCTCTTTTTCTTTTTCTTTTTTTTTCCTACGACGTTGCACTGTGAGAGTTTCGAGCTCCCGTTAAGTAAAGTACCGAAGGTACCACATGGTGGAGTCTTGGGTGGGGGTTCGAGGAGCGAAGGGGACAAGGAGGATAGGATCTGTGGTCGACAAGATCACGCCTGGTACGGGAGGACATTCCCTGGGAAAGGAAGGGGGAATGCAAAGAGTGGGAAAGAAGAAGAAAAAATTGTCAAAGTTTTACCAATCAGATGCGGGTTCCTGAGAAGTATCATACAGGACAGTAAGGGTGCATATTGATTGGGGAGGGGGGGGTGAGAGAGGAGAAGAAGAAAAGAAGGAGAAAAAAAGAGGAAGGAGTTGGTGATATCTTCCTAGGTGCGCGATGCGCTGACCCATACTCTACTGTGCTCGTACAGATGTAGGTACGGTATGTAGGAGTGAGTAGGGATTTGTCCCCCTTATGCAATGCGCAGACATGATGGCAGAAATACGTATCGATAGACTACTCGAGTGCATACGCTGCGCTGCATAAGGCAAGTTCGAGTAGCCATTCAATCCCTGAATGCCACCCCCTTACCGCATCTGGTATGATGATCGGGGCCCTGATGTTTAAATCGTCCAGAGCCATCAATCAGCGAATAAACCCCACCGATCTACTCGCAAGTGTGGAGATGATATATTCCATCCATTTGGAGTATACCGGTATGCTGGAATAGGGTACCACATAGTGCATATGACAGAGAAACGAGGTACGGTATTCGAAGAGGGTGCTGTTAACACGATACTGAATTCAGTAGTATATAACAATACACGAACGATCCGTGATAGCGGACTCGTATTGTACCGCTCATAGCAGTATGTTATGTAGTAAGGAGTGATGGCGTCGTGTATGTCCCGAATACCTAGCGATCTGGTCAGGGGAGAGTAGGATGGGGAGGAAAAAATGGAAAAGGCAAGAGATGTATGCGTTAGATCTTTTCTGCAGTGAAGTTGTAATACCGGTAGTCTCCTGGTAAAAATAAAATATATATAATATTGTAAAAGGAAAAAAAGGAGGGATTGTGTTTTATCACAACATATCATAGCAGCCGCACTGTATCGGCAGGAGTGCTGCCTCCGGAAGACCAGCTCATCCACTGCTGCTGCTTCTGCCAATCTGCCAATCTTTGGTGCCTACAGTTGTGCACATTCCAAGCATCTGGAATCGATATATTTTAGGCGTTGCATGCCGGCGGCGGGACTTGATTGGTGCTGCCAAATCCTTCTCCCGGTTTCCAACCATTCGAATCCACTAAGCCCGTCAAAGGCTGACAGTCACTCGAAACCCTTCTTTGGGTGGCCTAAACCGCGTTAGGAAGGGGAGACAAAGCAGTCCAGTACGGTATTTAGAACAAGCCAAGCCCACCCATAAGTCTAGGCAAGGCTTAGATAAAGCCAGTTGTCCTCCTCCCCCCCCAAGGATCTCCCTTCCTCACTTTTTCCAGCTTCCTTCACATCAACAGAACCCTTCGCTCTTCCTCGAGGTTATATACTCACTACTTGCCCAATATCTGTCCTTTTCGATTAAGTGTCCTCTCTTCCTTCCCTCGAGCTCTGTATTGCCGAATAATCTGTCGTCTCACCTCCCAGACCCCTTCTTAACACTTTTTTCTCTTACCTGTCCTTGACGCACCCCCTTTCCCTTCTGGGTGCCCACACCTTCTCATACCATCACTTCTCTCTCTACTTCCACTTTACTTATTCCAGAGACAACAATAAATACTATACACACTTGCAACTTGTCCTCTCCAAAAACTTATCATGTCACACGCATCCGTTGACCCCTCATTGCTTTCGACCTTTGGCGGCTTCCTGGAGCATGAGGAGGATTTCTTATTATCGGATAGTGAGACAGTCGCCTCGCTGTTCGATAACGAACCCTTCAGTTCCGCAGCATCGAACGTGAGCAGTGATTTTACTTGCCCGACAGACACCAGCTCTCCTAGGGAGGCGTTTACCCCTGGATGCTCTTCCTCTCCTCAACCAGAGAAGGAGAAGGAGTCGGGGGCGGACAAGAAAACAGAACCTGCAGCAAAGCCGGTAAAGAAACGAAAGTCATGGGGCCAAGAGCTCCCCACCCCTACTACAAACCTCCCGCCTCGGTAAGTCTTTGAATTATTCATAATCCTTTTGACCGTTACTTGAGCGTTCCTTTACTGACATCATTTTTAGGAAACGAGCCAAGACTGAAGAGGAGAAGGAACAGCGAAGGGTCGAGCGAGTATTAAGAAATCGTGCCGCCGCCCAGTCCTCTCGTGAACGCAAACGGAAAGAAGTTCAGGCTCTAGAGGAGGAAAAGACGAGGCTAGCCGAGAACAACGCTGATATGAGGGCTCTGCTTGTAGCTAAAGAGGAAGATAACAGGGCATTGCGTCGGATGGTGGAGGAGATGAAGCAGTACATGAGAGCTCGCGACCCGAACTCAGATTTTCTAGTTGCCGAGCCGACTGTCAAGGAGGAAGAAAATCCCTTTATGGAGGAAGAAAATCCCTTTATATTCCTCCAAAGTTCAGAAGCAGCACCAATTACTACCCTCGACCCTGTCAATCTCTACTTGTGCATTCCACAAGTATCCGGATGACATGGCACCAAAATTCAATTTCAACTCTCGGCGGGGGAAGCCTTAAAAGGGAGTCTACTAGAAATGGTGCTGCATCAAACCCCTATAGCTCACTCAAAAATTAATATATTTTGTATATTTTTCAGCTCTCTGGATCTCTAACCTATTGTCTATCGAAAGATAGGGCACTTTTTAAGTTACAGTACTGGTTAAAGGTTTTTCTCACTATCTGGCGATCAGACCTCTAAACGCCTTGGCATCCGGATACTTTTGGAATGCGCAAGTATTCAGGATTGACCAACACCAGTGAGACTTCCGAAATCGGAGAATCCAGTATGGCACATCAATCTGTTGAATTGATGTGTGGCCTGCAGTGCCTGCAGGAGGATCCGTCTCCGGAAGCTTGGTGGGGGGCACTTCCAGCGCTCCCGGCCGTCCAGTCGGACGGGCGTCGACGGCAGTCCGACTGCCACCCCTGGTAGGCCGCTCTGGCACCACCTCTTCTTTTTTATTTTTTCCAATTTTTATTTCAATTTTTATTTCAATTTTTAACCTTAACTCATTTGAGTACTAGTATTTGTCTCATTGACCAATTTTGCGCGCCCCCGTCCCGTCCAAGGACGAGACAACCTCGTCCTTTGTCGTCCTCACCCCGTCTTGGACGGACGGGACGACTATACTATACACTAGGAGCTCTTCTCACCGCCTAATCTAAATCGAGACATTCGTTCATCGGTTTCAAATCATCTCACCTACTGGAAACGCCGGGCACTCCTATCTTGGATCACTCTGCTATTTTTGACTCTGAATACTTCGACACGTCGTTTCTACTCGGAGTTGATGCCTCGAATGGAGCATGCTCAAAGGATTCTACACCAGATGAGCATTCAACAACCTTTTCTTTTGAATCTCTCGTCGATCTCGAACAAATTGAAGACACAGCTCCAGCAGCAAATTCAGACCAGCAGCCAAGCCTTGGCGCGCCTCATTGTGGCAGCGACGGGCTTGGATATGCGGTCAGAGTTATGAATCTGGGTGGTGTTTTTTGGTCCAGACATACGTGTACTGGTGTTGTACATTGTTCTACGAGTTGGTTGAGTGTATTATAGTTACTTTTTGGTATTTTTTTTTGGACTCATCTCATGAGTGTACTAGTGGTTATACACTGCTGCACTGTACTAGATATCATACGGGTATAAACGCATTATAATTATGATACTTTTTAGACTTTTTATCCTCCTCTTTCAGGGACTCATCTGATTATCGTAAGAAAAGAATTCGAATAATCGGACATTATGCAAGGACGTTGGAGTTTCCTCTCTTAGTAAGGTCTAGATTTTTTTTCTTTTTTGCCGGTCTTGGGGGGCAGATTTTTGGTGTGTTGTTCGCCCCTTTTCCAGAGGAGGAAATTTCGGACTATGATACATACTCGTCCCAGGCAAGAAGTACCCGAAAACAGGGATTAAAAATATATATATGGGAAAACCCCTGCGGTTGTCTGGGCGTCCATGCAAACTCAAAACTCGTATTTTCGAATACTTCTTGCCTGGGACGAGTACCGTAAACTACAGCCTCCAGGCCAATGTGATTATGAAAATGTGAGACATCTGACTAAGCCAATTCACAAAAACTTTTTGCCCAGGAACTGCAGCACCTGGTCTGACTACCGTATTCGAGTTTTTTGGTTTTTTTTTACGGTATGACACCTCGTCCTCGGAAATTTCATAAGCGTCCGAACAACTTAATACCAAGGGCCCACAAAAGCGCCAGTCCTTGACATGAAAGGGTGTCCGGATATCTTTCATACTGAACCGAGCCAGTGGCTGCAACTGCTGAGGAGGAGGAGGAGGAGGATGTAATTTAACCTCCTCCCCACTTGGATTTTAATTTTTTTTTTTAACCGGCAGAAGGCAATCGACCAGACTGTTGTGGAGTTTTAGAATCACGATGGATTTAATATTTGTACCTAAGCTAGGATACTCATATCTGAATAGATTACCGGTGTACTATGATCGTGTATTTTACAGTGCTTGATCGTAACAGGGCTTACCATAGGATAGAAATTATAGGATTAATCATGGCGAGGGAGTTCCGACTACCGGTATCATAGGTTATCATAGATTAATGTAGGACAACCGGGTGAGTGAGTGAGTGGCAAAGGAAGGAAGATGGCAGTATATTATGTGAGCCTTACTGTACTGTACTCGAGTACAGTACAGCACTTGTTCTCGTATGATATATAAATTACAGTACAGTACAGCATAGTAGTAGCATAGACTTCCAACCCCCACCACCACTAGGTAAGGTATACCAGACTGTACCACCGCCCAGCGTCCTTTCCACTGCGGAATGCATTACTATACCAACCTCCCTTCCCCTCCTTTGCAGCCTACCGGCACAGCGTTATACCGGAGCTAGCTGTGCTGTCCCACCGGCCCCCTCCTACCTATTATACCATATTATGCGCCGAAACGCCAATAGCAAGCAGGCCCCCCAAAAAAACGCCCTGAACGATAGGATACGAGTACGATGGGTAATCTTTGCCTGCGTATGTATAATATATACCGGTATTGGTGATACATTTCATCGCACCGGAGGTTCGTAACTTGACTTCCTACCGTACCACCCACACCGCCTTACCGTACGAGGAGAGTGTGGAAGCTCGGACCCTTCCCCATGTATTCGCTTATACAAGTTATCAGTTTATCTATAGTTTGGGGAGGGAGGAAGGTGAGGTGAGGTGAGGTGAGGTGAGGATAGGCGGAATCCATCCATCCATCCATAAGTTAGTCAAAGTTCCTGTAGTCAGCGGCTGGAAATTGTGGAATTTTAAAGTGGTCTGAATATTATTATTATTATCATTATTATTATTATTTCACTTTCACTTTTTTTTTTCTTCCTTCTCTCGCCATCCGGTTGAAGGTGGGATGCGAGGGGCGATGCGATGCAGTGGGGATGAGATGAGATGGATGATTATCCGGAATTTGGTCTGGTACTGTATTGCATTCCTGCCTTGGGGCTGCGATGAGGCGCGTGGGGTGCGTAGGTGCGTGCGGCTTCATGGTATCATAGCGGTATATTGCAGATGGAAATGTTAGGGGGAGGGCGGGAGGTTGAAATGGAAATTGGACTATGGAGGTGGATGGGGTGGGGTGGGATGTAGGGTGCGCTGTGCGCTGTGCGGGGATAAGTGGTTATTGGGATGATAGAAAGGGCGCTGGGGATTGTGTGCCTGGGAGGATCGGTGGATGTTTGGATCCGGGCTCAAAGGCGAAGTTCGAGGCTTGTCCCCTTGATTGTGGTGCCTGGCTTTTTACTTGTGCTTGTGGGTGGGGTTTGCTAAAAATAAAAATAAAAATCCTAAACGCTAAAAATTCGGTGAAATTGGAACTCGACTTATGTATCGTAGCTTAGGAGGCTATGAAGGTTTGGGGTCGGAATAGGATGGAAACAGAGTATAGCTATAGATTTCTCTGATAGGATTGAAGTTGGTTCGAGAGAAAGCTGTCAATCGAAAGTGGAGGAGTTACCGGCAAAGTGTATTATAGAAATGATACAACTATGACTATTGTACTGCCTATAGCAAGTCAGTATGGTCAATTAAAAGGTTAGAAAATATGACTGGTGAGAGTGTTGAAAAAGGGTCAAGGGATACTGGATGCATAATATTGGATAGAGGAAAAGTGAGATTAGAAGTATAATACTAAAACATGGGAAGAGGGTTTCTTAAACTTGGTGGCATAGGGAAAGAAGGTGGGAGCTGGCCTCATAACTTTTGAAGTGGATGGCAAAAACTGAAGAGTTGATAATAATAATTTGGAAGTACTCGGGTATCATGAGGGGGTTGGGGAATCTAAACCAATTATATATATGAATGGATAGTCTGAGGGAAGAATTCACTACTTGTAGTGTTGTAGTTTGAAGTGTGAGACATGTCTAAACTCATTTTACTGGGTAGGTTTTTTTATTTTATTTTTTACTTCGGGACCGTCATCTATCCTCGGGCGCAAATCGTCTCTTTAATCATTTATTCTACTTTAACCATAATAAAGGTACTGTACCCCTCAGGGAATATATCCAACCAGCATTGCAGCGGGGCAGGGGAACCCGATCCCGCCTATCCCGGCGGGACACGAAATGTTTATGCCTATCTTAATTGACTCGTAACTTACCCCTCCTTCCTCGCTCGCTGGCTTCCCTCATACTGTACAGTACAATCCCAATCGACGATGGCGATGATGGCGACGATGGGCACCAGTAACGACCACTTCCTCGGTGTCGACGTCGGTACAGGGAGTGTTCGCGTCTGTGTCATTGATGAGACTGGGGAGATCAAAGGTGTCGAATCGAAGGAGATTAAGACCTGGCATGAGAAGGCAGATTACTACGTACTTTTCCTCACCCATCCTTCTACACTTTCGGCCGGCGGGCTAACAGGGCCGGTAGGAACAATCCACCGAGGACATCTGGAGCGCGATATGCTACTGTAGCAAGCTAGTATTGGAAAAATCCGGGATTGGCAAAGCGAGTGTTAAGGGTGTGGGATTCGACGCTACCTGCTCGCTCGCGGTACTTTCGCAGGAAACGGACGAACCGATCTCAGTTGCCGGGCCGGCCTTTGAAGATGGGAGGAGGAATGTTATTTGTTTGTGTCCTTGTCTTTCGCCTCGCCGGTCGATTGGCTAACCGTTGTGTAACTAGTGTGGATGGATCATGTAGGACTTCTTCCCACTTCCCTCCCTGGTGGTGATCGAGAGACCCCTCAATTTACAGATATAATATAGCGTCCAGAAAAAGAGACCAAAGCGATTAACGCCACAGAGCATAAACTTCTCCGATATGTTGGCGGGTCGATGTCCATCGAGATGGAAATCCCGAAGGTCCTCTGGTTAAAGAATAACATGCCCAAGGAACTGTTCAGCAAATGCAAGTTCTATGATCTAGCGGACGTGCTCACGCACCTGGCTACGGGGAGGGAAATGAGATCCTACTGCAGCGCCGTGTGCAAGCAGGGCTTTGTCCCCGTGGGCGTGGATGGGAGTGTTAAAGGGTGGCAGGAGGACTTCCTGGGCGATATTGGGTTGCCGGAGTTGGCGGAGAATGACTTTATGAGGATGGGGGGTGTGCATGGAGCTGTAGCTTTCCCTCCCTTTGCGCTGATTCCTTTAGTACGACTATTTGCTGATTGTTTATGGGCGGGGTAGAATGGGACTATGCTATCTGCTGGAGAGTTGGCTGGGGAGCTCAGTGAGAAGGCGGCGAAGGAACTCGGGCTCGTTGCTGGGATCAAGATTGGCAGCGGGGTTATCGATGCCTATGCGGGATGGGTAGGAACTGTGGGGGCTAAAGCGGAGGTGTCGAACAATTTGGTGTCCGGGGGCCATGCAGGGGGTGACCCTGAACAGGCTTTCCACAGACTTGCGGCTGTTGCTGGGACTAGTACCTGTCATTTGGTGGTATCGAGGGATCCGATTTTTGTTCCGGGGGTTTGGTAATTTTCTAGGTGCCTGCACACGCGGTGTTTGTAGGACTAATTGGCGATAGGGGACCGTACCGTGACGTCTTGCTGCCAGGTTACTGGATGGCGGAAGGTGGACAATCATCCACTGGAAGCCTTCTGCATAATGTTTTGACGACGCACCCTTCGTACAACGAGGCCCTGGAGAAATCTAAGGAACTCTCGAAAAACATATTCGAATATCTCAACGAGCACCTAGAGGCCCTTCGAAAATCTGAAAATGCCCCAACTATTGGCTACCTAGCGCGCCATCTCTTCTTCTATGGCGACAAGCACGGCAACCGCTCACCGATAGCCGACGCGGCTATGCGCGGCGCAATTGTGGGGCTAAGCATGGACTCGAGCATCAATGACCTCGCACTCCAATACTTCGCAGCAATGGAATTCATCGCCCAGCAAACACGCCACATCATCGAGACACTGAACCGCGAGGGTCATGAAATCACAAGCATCTTCATGAGCGGCGGACAATGCAAGAACAACATCCTGATGCACCTAATCGCCGACGCAACTGGGTACCCGGTCGTGATTCCCAGGTACATTGATGCAGCCGTCGTTCTGGGAGCTGCAATGTTAGGCGCTAAAGCTGCGAGCGTTGATAGCGAGGGGAATACCGAGAGTTTGTGGACCATTATGGATAGGATGAGTAAGCCCGGGAAGACGATTTACCCCACTGAAAATGCCAACGAAAAGAGGTTGCTTGGAGCAAAGTATGAAGTGAGTTGTGCTACATAAGTTGTGAGTGATGAAGACTCGGTGGATTTGCTAATAGTAGTGGATGTAGGTCTTTTTGCACATGTCGAAGGCTCAGCGGACATATCGGGATACAGTCAACGCCGCTATTGGGGATTGGAAGGCTTAGCTGGGTGGGGCATAGCTGCCTTAGGAGATATACTTTAGACCCACAGCCCTTGCTGTCGACGACACTTTCTGAGTTGTGCTTTGGTGCTTGTGGTGGTGGTGGGGTTATCGCTGCCAGCTGCCGTTCTGATGGCCCCATGTCTTGCGGCCTCGGGGAGCTAGTCATTAAGGACTTTCGTTTTAGATCTAGATACTATACGTTATTAAACTAGTCGGTCCCCCAGTCATCGCTCATTTGGCAATGTCCATTAATTCCAATAACGAGTGATTTCCTGTGATGATAGTACACATGGCCCTCTCAACACTGGGATTGCTTTGTGGGCCTCATCTATCGCCATGACTACTGAACTCTACTTGCGAACAGCAGTCAGCTTTCCGTGAAATATCATTACGGGCAATTACAATTCTAAAATAACATGAGCACTCACGCCTCTAAGTTAATCCCGAGGTATATAGTAAGTATGTAATCGTATGATACCACATCCAACCAATCCCTCACCCCATCACATAACCACCCTCCAAAAACCTACACCACCTACCCTACAATACGAACCTCCACACTTATGATACTAAAAAAAAAAAAGATGGGGTGGGGGAATGGTGGGTACAATGAATAGGCAGTGTTAGGGAGTTTTCGGAGTGGATCATCGGGAGGAGGGGGAGGGTGGATTTGAGCGTGAATCGAAGTTGGTAAGTTTTCCTGATTCACTAATGCATAATAGATTTGGTATAAGTTTTAAGGTGGGGCTTTTTTTTATTTTAGGCGCAGAGATAGGTGTGCTTGTATTGTATTGATTGTATTGTATTTTTCTGAGTGAAAGGAGATGGGGATGGGGGGCGTGGGAGGGGACTTACTCGGGAGGTTATGCCTGGGATTTGGAGATTTTGTGGAGGAGGGGGGAGGCTGGCATTGCCCAGCTTTTTCTGTTCGGGATTTTTGATTTTCAGTGTTCTGTTATGTGGTAATGTGGTGTACGGGTAATCGAGCCACCCCCACGAATCCAAGATATTCAATATTAGCCTGCCATAATATTATTGTACAAGCCCTGCTACTACTGGTCCTCAAACACGAAAATTTGCTTCTTCCCGCCAAAGCCCTGCGCACTACGTTCTATCGCAGCCTTGAGTTCCTCTTCTGTGGTATCCCGCTTCCAGACTGTGATTTCCATCGGCACATCCTTGAGCTCTCCGGACGCGATGTAGCGGAATATCTCTTCTAGCATGGCTTCCTTCTCTGCAGGGTGTTGGTCCGACCACCGTGAGACCCAGAACCCGTGGAAATGTAGGTCCCGGAAGATCAAGAGGCTCGCACCCAGGGTGAGGGGCTTCTTGGACATGGCGCCGTAGGTTACTAGATGCCCCCCGGTGCTATACGGATCATCAGAAATCATCTTAGGGATAGAGATAATGGGTGAAGGTGGAGAATATACTCAAGCAACTTGCAAAGATCAATCCCCGCTTTTCCCCCCACACAATTCAACCCCAACATTGCCCCCTTCCCGCCCATCCTGTCAACAACCCCCTTCAACACCTCAGAATCTGCCAACTCCTGATCCGTAAGCACCACAGTCCCGGCCTCCCCTCCACCCCCCAACTCCATCAACTCCCTCTTCAACTCCTCAATCTCTTCCCTATGCCTAACCACATTAACGCTCTTCAACCCCCACATCCTCCCAAATTGCAACGCAGCCCTACCCACTCCCGAATTCGCCGCGTTCTGAACGAACCACTGGCCCGGCTGCAGCGGTACGAAGTCCTTCAGCATGCGGTACGCTGTGCAGGGATTCACGGACACAGTGGCCGCTTGCAGCGGCGTGATGGATGGAGATTTCGGAAGCTTCAGGAGGTTTGAAGAGCGCGCGATGGCGTGGCTGCGCCATGTGCCGAACGCAGTGTGTCGCATTATAGCCGTGTCGCCCGGCACGAAGTCTGTTACTGACGAGCCGATAGAGAGGACTTGCACGGCGGCTTCGTTTCCCGGAACTGCATGGGGTGTGGGCGTGCCGAGAGTTGTGGTGAAGGTAGGCTTTGAGGGGTAGACACCTTCGATCTTGGGCTTTTAGTTGTTGAAGGAGGGGGCAGGGGGCAGTAGGAAGGGCGGTACTTGGTTTATGTCTGCGGGATTAATTGGTGAAGCGAGAAAGCGGACGATGATTTCGTCGCCGTAGGCTGGGGAGATGGAGTGTGAGTGGAGCCTGCTCTAGTTTTTAGCACCTATTTCGTCTGTTTCCTGTAGCATTGAGGGACTTACCTCAAGACATCCTTTGGTTGTCCGTGCTCTGAAAATATCAGGGCTTTGGCTTGTGTGTAGCCGAAGACGGTGATTTGACGTTTCGGAATCGTGGTTGCTGAGCGCAGGAGTGTGTGCCGCAGGGGAGTTCTGAGTGAGAACATTGTGCTGTTTTGGTGATAATTTAGCGGTGGAGGAGGATGAGATGGTTGAGGTTGTATGTTTGCTTGCAAAGGTGAACATGGATGATGTAATGGGTGCTTTTCCGTTGTGGGAGCGCGGCAAATTCCGGGTGCCCAGAGGTTAGTTAGCCTACGCCCAGGGTCCTAGGGCGGTGAGTTCGATACCGGTATGTTTGAGCTTTAGCAGGGGGAGAATTGTTGAAGTTGGTAGAGGCTAAATTGAGATCTTGCGATGTCAATTGGTGGTTTGGTTTTAATGGATAGTATCATAGGTAGGATGCGAGCAGCTGCTTGCTCACTACCGGTAGCCCAGCTGTCAGTTTGCGATCCTAATGAACTCGGTATGGGTATTTAGAGCTCTCAAAAGCCTCCGAAGAGCCTCAAGGCATTAAACGCCAGCACCATACAATCGACCCCGCTATCGCTTAAGCCTCCCCCACCAACAGCTGGCCAATCACGTCCCGTCACTCGCGAAAGATCCCCGAAACAGTCTAGCCGCTAAATAATTCACGCGACGTCATTCGTCGAAATGATTTATCAACTGCCAGCAAATCCCCAGTTTTTCCTCCAGCACTTTCCCCCCTCCCCCACCTTCACACAAACCAACAAAACGACCAAACAAAAAACCCGCATTCCCTCCCCCTCATTCACATCTCCGCCTCCAATAAATTGGGGCCTCTCTCTCTCTTTAGTCCATTCCCTAAGCCCCCAGGACCAGGAGAGAAGGGAAAGAGAATACGAGCAAAATGTCTTCTTACAATTTCAGAAACGAGCTCAACGCTCCCAGACGTTTCCGCGAGAGCGACAACATCTCGCTACTCACCATGATGGAATTAGCCCCCACGCCAATAGAAGATGAGGACTACGTAACATACTTCCCCACGCCGCCCGAAATTCAGCAGGGGAAGACGGACATGAGTTCTTCGACGGGCTCGCTATCGGGGTTATCGGGCTCGGGGGCTCGGGCAAGCAGCTCTTCTAAGGGTGTTGTTTATTGGTGTAAGTTCATCATTTCCTCTCCGAAATGACATTGTGATAGGTGTTGATGAAATAAGTGCAGTAACCAGGACCCAAAAATACTCTTCTTACGCCTTCACCTCCTTTCTTGGGATCCACGCCACGACCGCATCGATCACTCCATTGATCCTGGGTCTTGATGCTGGTAATAGTGCCCTACTCCTCGCCAGAACATACTACTACCAGGCAAGTCCCTACATCGAAATGCTCCTCATCCCTGGTTCTCTAGCATTACACATCGGCTCCGGCTTCGCTCTGCGTGCATACCGATCCTACCAGCAGCGCCAGCGATACGGCGGTAAACCACCAAAGTCCGTGTCGCAGTGGCGGTGGAGAAATTTCTCGGGGGTCTCGCTGGCAGGCTACGCCTTGGCTCCGTTAGTAGCGCTCCACGCGAGGCTGCTGAGGGGCGTGCCGTTGTGGGTTGACGGCGATAGCTCCCAGATTGGCTTGGAGTTTTTGGGGCATGGGTTTTCGATTGGGAGGTGGGGTGTGTGGATTGGGGTGGGGTTTTATACAGCTATGGTTGGGCTGGCCTCTTATCATGTTGTTTATGGTGAGTTTGCCCCGTTTTTATTGGGACCAAGGAGGGGGGGCAGAAGGTTCGTAGGCTGATTGCATTGTTTTGGTGGCAGGGTGGGCAAAGTATCTTAAGGTGAACCAGCGAAACCGCAGGGTTACGGCTGGCACTGCCATGGCGGTGGCTGGGGCTTGGTTGTCCGGGTTATTCGTGGTCATCAGGTCGGGGCCTGTAAGAGGGTATCTTGGGAGACATTATGACCACCTCTATAATGTCTTCTTCCTAAGGGTTTAGACGCTGATTGAAATACCCCCACGATCATGAATTACGACCTATCCCATATACAATAGAGTTATGTGGAGACTCACGAACGAACCTTACAAGCGATAAAGCTTTTTTTTCCTTTTCCTCTGCCTTACTCTACCATTGCCGGCGCTGTGGTTTTTTGATGTTTAGATGACAAGTGTATATTACAGTGTACTCATACAGGGAGCAGTGCAAACTTCTTTCCCTTTACTTCCTTCGCTCTTGAAAACTACACTTTTACGGACTCCAAGAAATACGCCCTTACTCTTAACTTAGAGACACTCCAAGTAGACTGTGGGTTCCCCTAGTAAGGAAACGGACCTGGAATGACCAGATCCCCTATCACCCACCCTCCCTTAACATCGAGCCCTGGGGGCAAGGAAGGGGTAGAGAGGATGACCCTGACTCTAGCTCCCTCCAACATAAGAACTCCATAATGGAATACCCCAACTATGCTAGGATGCCTAAAGGGTAGCCCTACAACGGAAACAAATATTTGCCCTCGAGTCTAACATCTCGGTTGACTGGAGGTTTATATTGCTATTAGGTCCCTCTCCAGAAAAATACTCTGCCTAAGGAAGATCACACTTAAAATTCGAAGGGGAGAGGTTACTGTCGACCAGTTCCATGATCTAATGGCTAAGGAGCTGGCCGGTACTAATCCGAAGCAGGGACCACCGCATGCTCGGATCCCTGCCAAGCGGATGAATGCCTGGCGAACCACTTTTGTTTTGCTGATGAGGGTCGAGGGTGGTTAATGAATGCCCTAATAACCATACTGCAAGATTATCTGATCACAAATAATTTACTTCGACTGTATCGGGATGTGCTGTTTTTTTTAAAAAATATTATTAGCCACTTTATTGTGCTTGCTGAGCAGGGCCCAAAATTATTTATTTATTTATCCGGTAATCCCACGATAGTCTGATGGTCTCGTGGCATTATGTAGGGGAGATGGGTAAGTACGGGAGATAAAAAGCTCTAGTATCATACCAAAGACCTTAACCGAAAGAGAGGAAAAAGGGAGGAAAAAAAAAAGGCTTAAACATCAAAAACTCCCCACGCCATCCCATAGTCTACTCCTATCTCTCAATTCGTAGGTCTCGCAGGATCATACCTCTCCCACCCCTCATCCTCCGTATCACTCTCCTCCACCTCTATAACTCCACACACACCCCCTCCCCCTCCAGCCCCAACCCCAACCTCCATCTTAACCCCACCTCCCTCACCCCCCCCAAACGCATTCTTAAACCCTCCCTTCTTGAACCCCCCGCCCACAGCCCTCTTCTCCTCGATTTTGATGGGCTTTATGACAGCGATCCCCTCATCCATCCTCCTCCTCTCCCGCTCGCGCCTGCGCTCCGCGGACGCTGGGTCGCGCTGCATCGCCTTCATCTCCTGGAAGCGCTTCTTGTGCTGGTGGTCGTAGCTGTTCTCGTGCGCCTCGTATTCATTGCTGCGGCTATAGCCCTTGCTGCAGAGGTCACCTTGACGGCAAAGTTAGTGCGGTAGGCCGAGGAGGGCCGAGGAGGGCCGGGGGGGGGGGGGTGGAAGGGTTACAGTAGAAGGTTTTTCGGGCTTGTAGGGCGGATTCAGTTTTTGCGGGGGGGATTCCGGTTGGGTTTCGGCCGCCACCCTGGGAGGGGGGGGGGAGGGAGGTTAGCTAGCTGGAGGAGGGGGAAGTGAGGGAAGGGGGAGGTCTCATACTTCGCCAGTTAGTCGGGGCATTGGCTGTGGTTGTAGTTGTTGGAGTAGTGAGAGGAAGGGTAAAGTGTGATTTGGCTTGTACGGGTATGATACTGAAGGTGCCGTCGAGCTATAGTTGGCGTTAGCATAAGCTTTGTGGCTTTTGTCTCGGAACGGAAAATAGGGTTTGTTCTTGTTGTGGAGCCGCGGCTAGGCTCTGTCTTGTCTTTATTTTTTTGCCAAGACGCAGGTTTTGGTTACAAAGTGCTTGCCACAGTAATCACAGTTGCACCTGGCTATAATAAACCCTCTTATAGTGAATCCCTACTAACTTTAATACAAGTATGAGGAACAGTGCCTCGCAGCCACACTAGTAACTTTGCCGCAGAGGACGGTTTGCTATAGTGAACGCCCATAGTAAGAATTAGTGAACGAGACTTGAGGTATTGATTCTTGGCGTTCATCATAGCCAGGTGCGACTGTACTACCGGTAGTATGGTGCGTGGACAAAATTAACCGCGGATCAGCCAAGTGGGAAAAACTTAAGCTATGACAACAACAACACCACAATTACTAAATCCAAGAGAGAAAAAATAGTATAAGGTAGAATACATAGTAGCAATTAATATTTGAGCTAGATAAAGTTTTTTAAATGGTGTTGAAAGTGCAGGGTGATAACGGGGGGGTTGCCATCGATCTCTGATCCGCGGTTAATTTTGTCCACTGACAATACTATCCATTTTTTAAAAGTCCGTATCATTTTGAAATCGTGATTGCGACACTTTCCATTCTCTAATTAGACCCTCCATCCTTGATGAGATCCCGCGCCGTTAGCCCCTTTTACAACTTAATCGGTACAAAATAAAGAAACTACTATTATACAATTTCCCGCGCCTGCTGATATCCAACACTAACGTACTAGACACAAGAAACTGTTATTACACGAAAAAAAGCAGTTATTGCTTGACCGGCCTCATGCTTTCCACTTTTGTCATGGTCATCTCGTATACATATTGGCCCATATGCTCCACGTTCTCCATTTCCGTCCCTTCCTTAGGCCTATCCCTCCTATCCGTGGGCCACATCTCACCGGTAACAATTTCAAGCTTATCGCTCTTGTTCTCCAGTAAACGAGAGAAAGCCCCCGACAGCTCGTAGCAGCTTTCGAACACCTCCCGGCGGCCAACTACGTACAGGCCTAGCCGGGCACGGGAAAGGGCAACCGTCATGCGGCGAATATCACGCAGGTAGCCAACGCGTTTCGTGCGAACGAGGGAAAGGATCACGTCTAGTCACTCGTTAGCCTCTCATATGTGCGTAGGCAGGTGGGTAGGTAGATATGGAGGAGGGAAACGCACAGTCGTTTTGTTCGCCCTGGTACTTGTCCACTGTAGTCAGGGATGCAGGCATTCCGAACAAGGGGTTCTTCGCGCATCGTCGATTGAGAACGTCCCGGATGAGGGAACGCTGGCCAAGGTAGGTGGTCAGTATGGTTATATTTTCGGCGGGGTAGCCGAGAAGACGCATGTACTGGTATATAGCCACTGCGTATTCCGCTTCTCCGAGGTTCTGGATGAAGTGTGGCGTGGGCTCGTATTCTCCCTGGCCCTTGTAGTCCTTGACGTTGATGAACTGGAATTCGTGGCGGAAACTGTATATGGACAGGTCAGCAAGCAAGCCACGAGACGCAAACCTTTAGGGCACCCCCGCTACTACATACCCAGCATTTGCAGTTTGGTATTCCGGCTGCGATTCCAATAGAGGCAGGTTCCCGAGCTCGCGGTAACGCCAATTGTACAATCTAGCAATTGACGCGCGTGCACGTCCCTGTTGGTCTAGATTGACGGTTGGGACCCCCAGCCTTACTAACCTTGCAAACAGACTCTGCTCTAGATTGGCATACTGCCTAAATGCGATGTTTTGCACGATAGGGGAATTCTGATAGTGGTCTCCGCACAGCACGACGCGCTGCAAGGGGAGTTCGCCTTTCTTCGGAGATTGCAGAGCTAACGGGATGAAAGTCTCAACCTCCGTGATCTGTGCGGCCTCTTCCATCACAACGTTGTCATACTCGAAGCCTAGCTTCGCAATGTCGGCGCGCTAAAAAAAAAAAAAGGGGGTCCGTTAGCTTCTAGTCATCACGCTTAACGGAGGTTTATGACCTACCTTCATTGCAGCATGGGTCGAAGTCATGGCGACGATCCTCGCTTCTTTGGTGAGCAAATAATTCTGCCTATCCCTTGCAGTCTTTAGCAACTCGAACGGCCGAATGTCCTCTAGTTCCGTAAACAACTTCCCGATACGCCTGTAGCCACCCTCTGCTACCTCAATAGCTTCCTCCAGAGACAAGCCATGTGAAAACATCGGCTTCGGAGCATTCGAAAAGTACTGATGGAATGGGAAGCTTCCATAAAGTTTTTCCAACGTGAGACCTTCCCCAGACAACACTTTCTGATACCTCTCCCACGCTGGTTCAACATAAACTAGGTTGAAGTAGTCCGCAGTCTCACAGGAATCACCATGTGCACCAGGAGCGCCTAGAGTAGCAGCTAATCGGTCAACCTCTGCCAGTAGTTTGACACGGTTGTCCTACGATTATTAGCTTGTCCCAAAATTTTAGTACTTGTAGAAGTCAGAAGAGCTCACCATGAAGGATTCCACCCTCCCCTGCTTGCTATAATTAGTATCCGTTTTCAACTCTTCCTCACCATGCCCTAATCGAAGCAAATGCCGCTCATCGATATCTAGGGCGGTGATCTTCTCAAAAAGCTGATTCAAGGCTTGATTGCTGTGGGCTATTAATAGAGTGCGTTGGGTAGGGAAGTTGTGATACAGGTTGCTGATGATCTGGGTAGCGACATCAGTCTTCCCAGTCCCAGGTGGGCCGACAATCACTGTCAGACCCGGGTTGGTGCCAGAGCGGATAGCCTCTACTTGTGTTGGGGTAAACTTGATATGATTCGTACGCGGCACATCAACCGGATAGGGCCCCATATTCGGAAGCTTATAAGTCGAGACTTCCAAGGATCCCTCCTTGTCGGAGTTATCCTCCTGGCCTCTTCTGCGCTTCTTTGCGGACTTGGGCTGGTCTGCGGCAGTTCTTTGCGAGATCACATAAGGAGGGTCACACCCCTCTTGCAAGCCTTCCTTGGGCTTCAGTTTCTATGACAGTAATCAGTATGGGTAGCCCGAGCAGCGGAGTAGACCTGAGAACACACTATTCCTGGAAAGCTCTCTACCAAATGTTCCCAGTCAAGGAATGTGTCCCGGAAATCAACCAAATTTGGCTGATTCGGAAGCTTGGAGTAATGTGCCCCGGCCGGATCTCCATATCCTAGGAAAACCTCCTGTAGCCATGTTGGCATGGGCACATCGGCCTGAGTAAGCTCTTGAATTGACTCCAGGACAGGCTTGAAATTGTTTTCCTAGTTTTCACGTTAACGTTCGTTTCAATGCAAATTATAGAATTTTGCACTCACTCTTCCTTTTCGTCTAATCAACAGGTTTATGGAGTCGTAGACGTCTGGCTTGCCGGTCTTCAGGTCATCTGCATCGATCTGTCACCAAATAAAGAGTTAGATTATACGAAACTCTATAGCATTCAGTTGATATCGCGATATACCCTGTACATTTCCGGATCAAGGCGAACATGGAGCCTACGCCTTCCGCCAGCTCTCCGACCCTGGCCATCGCTGGTTTTAATTGGTCGCCCATCCTGATCGAGCAACTGTACGACTTCTGCAGCCCTCAAGCACTTAACCCCGAACTTTTCTGCTACATTCAGCTTATCGGGTGACCCATTAGTGATCATTCGGTCGCCCTCATCAATTCCCTTAACGGCAAGTAGGAAGACCACATCATCTGGCCGAAGAGAGTCCCAATCGCGCCGAACGTCTTCGGAAAGTCGAGTATAGTCAAGACTAATCTCCGCGCGAACATACGCTGGTTTCTCTTCACCGACTTTGGGTGGGGCCGTTTCAAGTATTCTGTATGGGGGTTTGCCGTCAGTTCTACCGCAATCACCCAAACAGAAACAAGATGGACACATACGAAGGCCTCGCGATCAACAAAGCCATCTTGGAGAACCCATGGAACTGGGTAGTCATGCTTGGGTGCGAAAGTTTTGGCGCAAGACGATGTAACGCATCCTCGATATCTCTTCGAATTGCAAAAAATGCTTCGCATCGATAAAGAATAAAAGACCGCCATAGAAAGTCTCCAACAGTCAAGTATTGCAAATTGAGCTTCGGAATGGCTAGAGGCCCAGACCCATCATAATATTCATTACGAAGTAAAGAAGACTCAAAAAGTGTATCCTGGTTTGGCAATATAGGTAATTGCTTCGCCTGTTCCTGAAAGGTCTTTCTCTTCTCATGACACAGCAATATTGCCTCTGTTAAAAAAGCTCGGTCCACAGACATAAGAACCTTTTGTGGATATTCCGTACGTAGTCCTAACAGGCGGCACAACTCTACCACTCCTCCATCCTCCAATTCTGCAATGTGGGACGCGAGTTCGTCTCGTTGCCCAATGCTCCCGTAATTGGCCAGAGCTAGAATAGTTAATTTATCTTTGAAGTGCTTGAACGCTGCTCTTTGGAGCTTCGCTAAATCTGCATTGTGGATTTGCCGGGACTCCTCCTGGGAAAGCTGTAATCCAGTGTGATCATCAATCGAAAAGTTAATGTAGTGGGAGAGTAATGCATAAAGATCACGAAATAAACCATTCTCAGAATTCGTATAAAGGGGCGATAGTTTAATTGCTGTGAGCAGATGCAGATCCTTTAACAAGAAGTTAACGTATCGCCTTGTTGGCATTTGAGATTCGAGATCCGTTAGAAGCTCAATAAACCGCTCGCAATAATTGAGGATCTCTATTCAAGTTTAGCCAAAATTACGGACATCCGGGGGCAGTCACACGCACGCTTCGGTTCATCGCCTTCCTGTTGATCCGATGGCTTATACATCATGTTTAAGAAATCCAGAATCATCTCAAAAAGCCACAGTCTATCGAATCGCAACCGATCTTTCGTGCTATCATCGGCTGAATCAAACCGTTTCCCAGCTGCCCTCCACGCTCTCTTGGTCTGGGGGTACTTTTCCAGTCGTGCATCCCGTGCTTCTCCACTTGAAAGATTGTTCCATATAGATATCGAAACTAGCGGAGCACACTCTTTCCTCACTAGGCCACTATCGAGCGATTGAAATGCGGTAACGATGAAGGTCAAAAGATGGTTTCTTATGAATAGAGGGATTCCGTGATCAATGGTCATAGACAATATGCGGCGGAATAGAGACGGGAAGTGCTCAGGCAGCAATGATATGTACTCTAATACTCTATGTCAGCAATTCACAACACCATCAGCATTTACGAGCCCGTTTATATACCCCAGACATTGAGATTCTCCCGCCTCTTGACATTCACCATTAGTGCGATCAGTACGACATGGTAATTCGACGCTGTTTCAGTGAAATTGGGCCACAGGAATCTGGCGCACACAAATCGGATCAGCAATTGAGGCTCATGGGGGAGTGGCCGGGGAACAAACTTTTCCAGAAACTGAAGGTTCTCAAGAATTAGCAATGATCGGAAACGAAAGCCATCCCTCTCCAGTGGATCGTAGAATTCCGTCTTCAAAGCTTCTGGCTTGAAACCGGCCGGTTTCTCGGCAAGCCAGTACTTTTTGGCAGCTTGAGCAAAAAGATTACCGCCATGGAGATCCGCGACGGTCGGCCGTGTCTCCTCAATAGCTCCAACTATAGTTTTGTCGAACTTTTCCATTGATGATTCCACGGGGATATAGTGCCGGCAGGCCTGCGCAGATTGTATCGGACTGCGGGAAAAGACAATGATTAGTGGGTTGTTGGAGTGAATGCTCAAGGCCTTTTGTTTTTCCTCACCAACCTCAAGAAGAACTATGATGAGCTTGGCGATTATCACGTGACTACACCCAATGAAGCACAAAGTTCTCGAGTGATGAGAGGTGAATTCCTGGCTCTAAGAGTCCTCTAGCGGTCACGCGTTCTCAAACTAAAAGCAAGCATGGTGCTAATCCAGCAGATTCGATCCACTAATTTCCTACAAGCAAATTCCTATTCTACCCTCTGGAATATCTTTCACAATAATTGCCCTACAGGACAAGGTTGTGCAAGCTAAACCCTTGTCGCGTGGGCTTGGCATTGAAAGCTTTACATCACGTGACGGGCACCCGTCAACCGCAGGTACACTTTCTCGTGTCGTTTGCCTTTCGCTTTATCTCACATCCTCACCGATCCACCATACACTAACGACATTGTAACGAAACATAACTACCCGACCTTTTCGACAATGTCTCCAACTCTCCTCCCAGATGGAACATCTGCGTCGAAAACGGTCGATCAGCTCTCCTCCTATCTTCGGGAAATTCTCTCCTCCGTCAATAAAACTCACCTCGAGCCCCCACTGACCGAATCCGATTTCGACCCTGACCTATTGACCCATATAAGATCGCTGCGGTCTTCTCCGGATGAATTATACAGAAGTTCTCTGGATACCGCGTTTAAAGGGGCGCTCTACGACCTTGTGGTAAGTTCTCTAGTCTTCCCTTTGGGGACTATGCTCACTACTCCGCAATAGACCAATAACGATGCTATCGATTCCGCAACCCTTCCCGTCTTCTACAACTTCTTAGACCTTTCTTTAGTTTTAGCCGAGTTAGGTATGTTCGCCCTTATTCTCTTTCCTGGCTCTTCTAACCCTACCACAGAAATCTCGGGTGCAGGGTTACCACTTGACCTGATTGAAGAGCTCTTTGACTCACAAACTATACCGTCATGCGAGTGCCTCTTCCAATATTTGGAGTCGCGTATCGATAGGGTTACCGCAGGAGTGGAAGGCGGAAAGGGGAAGGCTCTCATATTATTACGTCTATGCAATGAGCTTCTCAAGAGATTATCCAAAACAGAGGACACAATCTTTTGTGGTCGCATCTTGATCTTCCTTAGCAAGAGCTTTCCGATTGGCGAACGTTCCGGAGTTAACTTGAGAGGCGATTTTAATGTGGATAATGTCACGGTTTACGACGAAATTCTCCAAGAGCCGCCGACTGTAGCAGATGAAATGGAGCTCGATACCAAGAAAGATGAAATGGAAGTTGACCACAAGAAAGAGGAGAGTGCGAGTGGGGTAGAGGAAGCAGATATCAGCAGTGCCCGTAGCCCTAAGAGGCTAAAAGTGGAGGCCGAGCAAGATGCGTCTCAAAAAGAACCCACGGTTCTCGATGCCAACACCCTGTACCCTATATTTTGGTCACTTCAACACGACTTCGCCGACCCTCAGCGACTATTCATTAAAAGCAATCTTGAAAAATTCAAGGTGGGCCTTGGAGCTACAATGGCGAAATTCAAGAAGGCTGAGGATGATTCAATTAAGACCACTGGAAAGGTTGATGTAGCGAATGGGCCTAAAAAGGCAGATGAGAAGAAGCCTGGAGTTTCTCTTGGCGAGAAGAGGAAGCAAATCGATGGTGGTGATGACGATATCAAGGGTGAAGGATTTAATCCGAAATATTTGACCAGTCGCGAATTATTCGAATTAGAGGTTTACAACCCTCTCTTTGCAGGTTATGGATTAGATGTTGACATGATGCTCACACGAGTGATAGATCAGCGACTTGACTTTTAGGCGACATGTACTTGTGCAGGCCTTGATTCTAATCGACTTTTTGTTAAGCCTGGCACCACAAGCGAAGGAAAAGTGGAAGGATCTCAAAACACCAAACAGATCCGTTCAGTATACGTTCACTTTGGGCCCAGAAGATGTAAGCTTTCCCTATTCCTTGAATTGCTCCCAGGATGTGAGCGAAGAAAAGAGTAGCTTGGCCGCTCTCTCTCTCGTTACGCAGAGACCATTAAACTATCTTTGGCGGTACGCACATGCGCTTTCTCTAGCTTGCATAGGGTGCCGAAACAACCTTATGCTACAAAATTGACTATGTAGTGGCATTGGGCTACTTAACATACAAAGGCGGCCGTACGGTTCGCACGAACCTATATTCGTGGATACGTGTGCTACTATATATGAGATTCAGATACGTAGATCACGAATGATATACTAATACAATCGATGTAGGAGAAATGGGCAGTCACAACAAAGGAACAAATACTCAGGAGTCTCGAACCTGATGTGCAAGGGAGACTGTTTACACGAACCATTAAAACGGTTCTGATTAGAGAACAAAACTGGGTTCGGTGGAAAGCAGAGTGTTGTCACCCATTTGATATGCCTCCACTGGGCGGTGCAGACATTGAAGATGCCAAGCAAAAAGCGGCAAAGGCTTGCGAGATTCCTGAATCTTACAAATACACCATGGGAACGCCAGCCTTGAATTCTCTGTGGCAAGCCACTGGCGACCTAACAGGGCTTGAGGGTCTTACAGATCCGACGAGGTATGTGCATATATACGAATCCTTGTTGATTTGTCTGTCGACATGGGTTTACAGGGACTGGCCGGCTGACTGGCTTTATCCAGGCACAACCTCCCGTCTCCTGAGTCATTTAGACAGCCCGTGAAAGACGCAGAGCTAGAATTGTTAGACGCAATGTTTCCGGATGACATTGAACTAGCGCAGACCAAAAAGTTCACCAACACCTGGAAAGCCTTTCGCCTCGCATCCCGTGATCGCTTCCATCTTTTCAACAAGTTCGACGACAAGTTCGACGAGAAGAGGAACGATCTAGAAATGCTGTTCGGGGTGGAAGAAAAGACGAAGGAGGAGGCTAGAGCTAGGGTGAACCAACAAACGCCTGTTACCGCTACTCCAACAAAGGCTCAGGGAAAAGCTATCGAGACCGGCGGCAACAATTCGCTCGTGGCCACTGATGTCGATACCACTCCCTCCGCTCCTACGAAAATCCCAACCCCTGCCGCAACACCAATACCAACTGCGCCTATTACGAATACCTAGTGTTAACCTTACCTACCCCATCAAACATGGTCTCAAAAAGTCGGAATCGGGAAATTTATGTCACGCGCCACTAACGGGAAGGTGAAAAGAAAAAAAGAAAAAAGCACACAACCCAACGAGCTTAAATCCCCGTCTACCTACCTATCTACCCATTTATCTACCGGTATCTGCCTACCTGTCTATCTATACTATAATAAGCTAATAATTGGCAACGAACTTCTCCTGGTATAATACTGTGAATCTCTTTCCATCTTCCTCCCCGCCCTACATTTTGCATTCAAATTCAATAGACAACCCCGATGGCACAAGCGCGAGAACAATAACGAGCCCAATCACTCCTCCAACAGGCAACCTAGTTTTAGGGATCTTGTATGTACAATAGATGACGGAAAGTGAACAGCGGAACAAAGTCAAAGGGGGGAGCAAGAGAGAATGAGGGGAGAAGAAGAAAAAGGAAGAGGAAAAAAAAGGAAAGAAAAAAAAAGAAAAAAATCTTGGCAAGAACGACGATGGTGATGGTGATGGGTGATATCTGATGTTGGAAAGTGTGTGTCGGACTTGATTTCTCCTTGTCATTTTCCAAATATTCCTTTCTACTTTTCACTTTTTCCATGCGTGTATGATACGATACTGTGCTGTATTGTGCCGACTATTGGAGACTACTAATTCTCTCTCTCTCTCTCTCTCTCTCTCGTGCAAGACACAGTTCACGGCAATTCACTTACCCCCAAGTGAAAAAATCGGAAACCCATGTCTGGCAAGCAGGCAAGCAAATGAAGCAATCTTATCAACAATCCCCGCCGGTCTGTCCGTCCGCTCACTCACATACACACGCACAGTACACCGCGCAGCTCAGCCAGCACAAAATAATAATACGCTCGCATATCCAATATATGCAATTTCCGATAGACGAATTAGTGCACAAGTACTGCACTGAAATTACTCCGCACTAGTCTTTTTTCTCCAGGGCGAATGAAACAATAACAAAAGGCCCTGAGTGAAAAATAAACCACCCACGCCAAGATATGCTACGGCGCAGGGCTGAATTTCACACATTCGTTCATCCATTCATTCTCCAAACCTAGCGCAGAACCACCCTCCACTATTAGCCAACCAACCCACCAACTAAGCATCTAGGATTCGAATGTATAAGTCCGAATTGGAAATGGTCCAACCCTCCCCCTCTTGAACATCTACCACCCGGTCGATCTTCATAGCACTCACACCCAGTTCATCCCCCAGCCTTCCCTGGGGGTTCACCTAACGCCGTTAAAATCCCGCTTCAGGCTCGAGTTTTTACCAAGCCATTTTCTCGTTCCGGTTTCCCTATTCGCTGGTCTAGGCCAGGAGCCTCGGCAGTCGTAGGCTTGGAGATTAACTTGTGCAAACATGCCTTGGAGGGCTAGGGCATGAAAAATATCGTATCATACTCGGAGACAGGCAAGGGAAAGGAAGAGTAAAGCTTTAGCTAATAAAAACAATGGAAGAAAAGAAGCTTAAAAAATAAGATGCTAGGACTGGACAGAAGCCCTGATACTCGAGTATCAGCGTTAATATCCTTTTCCCCGGTTAGTGAGAAAGTCGGAAAACATGAGGGATAGTAGTGCACCAACCGTGTTAGCAGAGAGGGTCTTTCTCTTTTCCTGTATATTCTATTTAATTTTAGTCTACTGTCCTTTCCAAAGTAGCAACAGCCTGGAATAGAGGTTCCTCTCCTGCTCTGCTTACATATGCCCAGGTCCCCACCCTCCTCAGGAGAGTGGGTGAGGGGTGATAATAAATTATGCAAGTCATCGGGGCAACTAGATGAGTATGAGCAATGGATGGGAGATCCATCGTATATTTTCCACTCGTCCTTCCTTACACCCTGTACGAGCTCTCACACACCTTGTGACTTCTCCATTCTCCCCGCGGAATCCAAAAGGAATGAGTGGGCAAGGGTGAGGGATGATCTGTGCTTATTGCCTTCTCTCTTGTTCACCCCCTTCCTCTCGAATCTCAGGCCGTGTGACTTCTTGGTGATAGATGAGTTGGCTCCTCCTGCCACGAAACTCTGGGAGCACGAGGCCAGCTCAAAAGGTAGACCTGCATCTCGACTGGCTCACTTGACCCTGTCTGGAACTGCTAATGTTGTGCGGTGCCCTAGAACTAGGCCCAACTATCACTTTGAAAGGTATTATCAGGTTGTCCCCGTCCCTTCCCTTCCCCTCCCTTCCCTTCCCTTCACCCTGCCCCTCATTTCTCACCCTGTTTGATCGTCTGTGTGAGGGATAGTATAGGTTCTAGTAGCCGTAGATCAGGGACATCGACTAACTCTGATGGCTAAATGCAGGAGAAAGGGTGAGGGGCTGGGGGCCGGGCGTTGGACACGGAGAAAGAGGAAAAGAGGAAAAGGGAAAGCCGCCCAACGGGTAAATCGAAAAGAAAAAAAAAGAAAATCCATGCATCATGCCATACCGCGGCGTGTCAAAATAGCTTTCTGGTCAATTAGTGTTGGAGAATGCTTTAGAATAGGATTTGTTACGTTGCCCCGCCTTTTCCTCCGCGTCTCTCGTTGCCCACCCGCCGAGTATGTTTTGGTGAAGATAACATTCGATGGCATGACTGAAAAAAATTACTTGCCAATGGCCGGTACCCGCTCCGTGTCTCCCTCCTCTCACTCTCGTTCATTCACATTTCTTGGTATCCTGCAGGAGGAGGAAGCTGAGTCTGGGGTTGGTTTATCAAAGTATGGGAATCCTCGTATGCTTGTAAACCAACCAGGAAATACAGAACAAGTCGACCGAGCTGCCGGAAAGCAACAAATAAATCAACTAAATGAATGGCAAGAGAAAAGAAAGACAAAGAAAAGATTTCCTGCCTCCATATTCTCCCTACGCCCCCCAATCCCCGAACATCGTAGGTCCCAATGAACTGTCCAAACCACAAGGTAAGATGAGATTCGCGAGACAGCTGGGAAAGCCTATAATTGTATCCAGTTTCGAATGAATACCAGGTAAGTAATCAACCGCGCCAAAGGCGAGCTGGGGTGAGGTGAGAGAGGAAATAGTTCAATGTAAAAAAAAAAAGTAGAATCATGGACGATCACTCAAAAATGCTAGCACTGCACCTACCATCTGACGATGAGGCATGACTGAGGTTAATCGCTGATAGGGAGGTAAAGTGAAATAGCGTGTTGTTTTCTGGAGGAAAGAAGGGGAGAAGAACAGAGAAAGGGGATAGAGTATACGAAAAGATGGATTTGATTGTAATCGACATCTCCTGTAATAAGGGTGGGTGTTTGTTTGATACTCGTCGTGTACGTACGTATGGTATGGTACAGCAACTCATAAATTTACATATACGTACAGTACCAGCACCTACTCTCTTCCGTAGTATAAACCCTCCCAGTGCAAGCGTCTCCTCTCATCTAACCAGAGCCAGCATATCAGACCAGACCAAATCAGACTATCACCACCATAATATCAGTATCGCCCTCGAGTACTCGAGTACAATACAGAAATCTCTCCACAATACAACTTGTAAAGTTAAAAACTTGCAAGACCAACAATCTACCTACCTACGACCCCATGAATCCATCCGGCCCTCATATCATCCCCCCCATCCCATCCATCCATCAACCATACTGCCCAAACCGCATCTCAAACAAACTAGTGCCTACCCTTACCCCAATTCAAATTCAATTATAATACCACTTTACTTACCAAATCCCGCAGGTAAATCAACATGTCAAAAGAAAGAAAAACAAAAAAAACAAGACATGACGCACATATGCCCCGCATATCGAGAGTAAGACAGCGGCGGGCACGTCACATTTAACGGGGAGAAAAAAGGAAAGAAAAAGAAAGAGAAAAAAAGAAAATATCATAGAAGCAATGAAAAAACAAGTAACATCAACGATCAACGTCAATTAATAAACACAAGTCCCCGGCAACCACAAAGTGTCACCTAAAGAGCTCGGATCATCGCATCCCTCCAAGATTTGTCTCGGGAGGGGAAAAAAAGCAAAAAGCGAGACAAAGCGCGTTGCATATGCCTACGCATGTGTGGTTTTGTCGTTTGCAATAGAGAAAAGCGCTCGCGGGATCTAGGGTATCTGCGCTTTCATTGGCAATGCCGTGATAGGGGGATGGCCCGGTTGGTTCGGTGGTGATGGAGGAAGAGTGCAGACAGCGGGCAAGACTTACCCGGACACAGGGATCGAAAAAGACATATCGTCGATAATCCGTGCGCCCCGAGCACCCATTCTAGACTCGCAGTCGAATTTTCTGGTACCTCTTGTCTGCTGCTATGTATTACGCCTCGACAGGACTCATGGCATATGTAGGTAGTGGTATTGCATCTCGAGAACTGTACTGGTATGACAAACCCCCCCCCCCCCCGTAACTGACCAAGAATGGTCTCTAGAATACTACCACCTACCGAATAGCACTTGATGCAATGCGACCAGCTACCATAGCAATCGCCCATGGAGAGAAAGGGAGAAACCAAAGCAAGCCATGGAGGTCCAAGAGGAAACAAAAAAAGAAAAGAAGAGAGAGAGAGAGCCTCCCCAGTGCGCACTTGAGTCTTGAGGCTTTTACATACATGAGACGAACACTACGGACCACACGGTACCGCACATAACTAATCCACAACCTCGACCGGCTCTCGCAGTGCCGTACTGCACAGCACAGCGCAGTACAGTACAGTACAGTACAGTACAAGCCTCCAGGGCAGGATACCGCACCACGACCGGGCAACCGCAAAAAAATCCGACAGAGTTTCCCTTACTGCATCGCAACGTGCTGTACTGTATAATCAGTATAGAATGTATGATATGCGGCAAAACCACACTATGTGAAAACTACCGTAAATACAGTATTAGAAAAAATAATAATACTCGTATGATACTCATGCTTTGTAGAGAATGGGCTAACCTACAATAGTTTAGCGCAACTTTGCAGAAAAGAAGAAGAAAAGAAAAAACCTCAATCCACCATCAACCAAAAAGCAACAAGGGAAAAAGAGAGAAAAAAGCAACAAAAAAAGCTCATGCTTCTGGAACGGCGCTAGAAGGGTTTTGTTTACTTTTTAATTTTATTTTAAACTCTTTGGTGTGGTTGCCAAGAGGGGGGAGGGGGGGAGGGGTTCTTATTCATTTCTTTTTCTTCTTTCTCGTGGGTGACATGGAATGGCATGTCACGACTAGGCTAGACCAGGCTAGACAAGACAAGGAAAGACAAAACATGCGTTGATAATCTACCGGGCGTTTTGTGTTCTTCTAGAAGGGAGGAAGGAAGGAAGGAAGGAGGCAGGGGGAACTGCTGGTTTAGTTTTGGCAGGGGGAAGGGGGAAAGTACCGTACCTACCTGGGCTGATGGGTAGGAACGGGCAAAAGCAAAAAGCAGAGGCCAGATCGGATCCGGAAATCCTGTGCTACGAATTTTCCTACTTTTCTACAAATATTGGTACAAATCCTTTTTCAATATCCCCGATACAGTACGATCCGACGGCCTACTGTACGGAAGGGGAAAGGGGTCAAGGGGTTTGTTACCGTTTGACCGAGTTTGGTAGTACCGGGCGTTTAAGACTAAGGTGCTAGCTACTGGATGTAGTTAGTTGGATTTATGTACTGGAGCGAGAAAGGAAAAGGGGGAGGACGGTGGCGTCGGGAGGTGCTTCGACATTCGGAAGATGGAGGGAATTACTACTGCACGTTGCGCACTTGCAGTGACTTAGCCAAGTACCGGTAAGAAAGCAGAGTAGGAGAGTAATAACAAAGAGGAGGAGATTACTTGCAGTCAGTTAGTTGGAAGGGGTAAAACGTGAGGGGGAAAACAATTACCGCACCAATATACACCCCGATCCTTTGGGTATTCCGACAACCGGGCAAACACACCATGTACTGTACTCGAGTACCGGATAGTGTATCATAGTGTATAATTTAATCCTTGGCCAAAATCTTGATGTGGGGAATATATGAGGGGACGAAACCTACAGCGTATTATCATCATCATACGGTAGACGGGCAGACTGACTGACCACCACCTCCCCCCTCTACCCCTGCCGGCTTCGGGAAGCTGGAAAGAAAGAGTGGGTCATTAAGAAAAATATAATAAAAAAAGCTTAGCGTCAACCAATCAATCAATCGAAAGAGTAAAAAAGTGTCCCCTGATTACCGAATCGAGGCAGATCATATAGCTTCCTAGATTACCTTTCAGGTTTCGCCCGTTGCGGAGAGACAGAGGAAGGTGGGTGTAAAGGGAAATCTTCCAGAAGCGAAGAAGAGGGGTCTCGGATGTCGTAACTTCTGGTCGCGTGGGAAAGTTGGGGTCCCTGCACGCATGCACCCACGCACGGCCTTGGGGTTCGCTTTTGAGCGGTGAAACTGTGGATGTGTGGCCTTGCCGAGGGGGGCTATGATCGTTCTATAATAACTTACAAGTACCTGTTGGAAAATCCGGGTCAAGTTACTTCCCGAGAGCTTGTGTTTTCGCGCACACTTGCGGTACAAGTACTGTGATACCAATCATCGGAAAGGAATTGTATGGTGATCCGGTCGAAGACTGGGAAAATAGTGGGTTACGGATCTCGGGATTACTCTCGCTTTCGGCGCTTCCAGCTCCGGGACAATCTGGTGTCCGTGCTGAAGAGCATCATCAGTGGTCCGTACTCGTAACCGAACGACCTTTGTGGACACGGCTGCTCTTGCCTGCCGCCAAAATTCAGCTTTTTTGCCTAGGCCTTATCCTCATGTAATAGTGGTCGTGTCCAACAAACATCGTTCAGTTATGATACGAGTACGGTGAACAAGGCATACATTGCTTCAGAGCGGGGGCGCTTATTTGATCGAATTCAGCCCATCTCACTTACATTGTAGAGCTGTTTAGCCTGGGAAGCTTTCTTCCTTTCTCTCTCTTCTGCTCCTTTAGATTTTTGATGGGGTGAATAACTTACTTGTATATTACTGCATGATCGGCCTCCCTTTTAGGTCTTACTGCCTCCTGACGCTCTATTCCGGGGGCTCTGGTTGCTAGTCTTTTAGATTTCTTTCCCTCTAATCCCGAATTCCTCGTGCGTGGGTTCACAGCCGCAATCCTTTAGCTCTACTAGGAGAAAAAAAATAGAGATGGTATCATAGTATAGCATGGAAGGCTGGCTTTCATCTTCCTCTTCCCCTCCGGAGAATCTCTACCGGCGCCAGGATGATATCCCTACCGAAGGCACACCCGCTCTAACCGTACGGGTACCCGTCTGCATCCATTACCGGTACTCCAGAAGCAAATCCATCCATGCACTTCACACTTCACACCTATCTGTAAAGGAACAAGAAAAACCAATTAAACCTTGCATTGGTAATCACCAAATTTCGGGAATCTTCAGATCCCTGGCTAAGGTTAAAAAAAAAAACGCCCCTCCAATGTGATGGGTCTGCGGTCTGGCGCAGTGGTAATTTCTTTTCTTTTTTGCCTTACGGGTATTCTTCCTTTTTACAATACTCTCGTCCTTTTGATTTCGGGTTTTCCCTCATTTCTGCGATAGGCTATCATATGGTATGATATATGGTACGGCAAGTATGGTATACTTATGGTGCCTTATGATGGATGGAGAACACACAGTCCAGCCCCCCCCCGCGCCGGAGCCGACTGGTCCGTACCTGGTGTGCATCTAGTTTAGCTGGGGAACATAGGAGACGGTTTCGACGAGGGCATATGGCGAAGTACTGTACCGTACACATATCACAGGGAATAGAATAATATTTTCCATCCCTCCACCATCCACCTTCACATCAACATCCTTAAACTTGTCACATCACAAATCACTCCACCCATATCACAACCGTTCTCTTCCGTCTTATCATTTTCTCGCCTCCTCTCCGCTGCACTCTACTTCCTTACCTTCCCTCCCTTTCACCAGGATCGTCGAAGCACTTTATCCCGTCGATCTCAATTTCGTCAGTGAAATTCTCCGCATGTGAGTTTGAACTAGTGCTTGCGTGTAAGGGGTGTGCTGTGTGGTGTACTTGTGCCCCGACGTGGGGCACGATGGGCAGAGTATCATGGGGGGTAGAGGCTCTAGAAAAGTGGGGGTGAGAGGAGGGGGGTGAGGGGGGGGGTTAACTCCCTTATGGCAACCATCCCACACAGGTGAGGGAACAGGAGAATCGCAGATTTGTTTCTTCTGGGGCTTGTTTTATCGAGTGTATATCCCCCTTTCACCCTAGCCGCAGATTTCCGTAGTGGTTCCAATTCTCGAGGAAATTTTTTTGGCTGGCCCGACCCGACCTGACCTGACCTGACGGGCTTACTTCTAACTCCCTGTTATCATATTATACCTGCGATGGCGAGCCTCTCCCCTCCAATTAACTTGGCCTAGATCCATATTATTCATGCCTCCCTTTCTTCTTCACTTTTGTTCAATTGGAATTTTACCGTATGTAGTCTCGCTTCTCTTAATTCTTATTTTCTTTTATGGCACGATACCCTATTTTCCGGTTGTTGCTTTTTTCCATCAGCTCCCTTCCTTCCGGTCTTCGGCCCCCGCGAGCACTAGACTTGTACGGTACTGCACAGTTCCAATTAGTCTGCACGACCCAGGGAACACAACCCCACTTCAAGTGGTGGAGGTGGAAGAGCGTTAGGGCGAGAAATAAATTTATAACAGCCGCATCGCAGGAACCGTATGTGTTTGTTGTAATTTTTCCCTTCTGACCTTCCCCGGCACATCCCACAAGCAGCCGTTTTCCCTCCCATTTAGCAGGGATTTCGCTATCCGTCAAATTTCCTCTCAGCCAGCCGCGCGGTGTCGACAAGGTTTGGAGCTAGAGAAGGGGGGTGGTGGATGTCATAGGGAGAAGAGGAGAGGGAGAGGAAGAGGAGGTAGATATAATCTGCTGTTCAAAGAGAGATCGCTGTTTCCGCCAGTTCTGTTGCTAGGGATCGAAGATTCCTCACTGCAGAGTTTTGCCTAATGAGTTTCTGTATCATTCTGCCGTTGGCAACAGTGACAAGAGGACATACCCCCTCTCCGATATTTTACCCCCAAATTAATGAATGGGTAAAAAAAATTATGAACAAAAATATAATACAACCCATCTCCGAAAGTAAGAAGAATACAAAACAATTCAAGGTAATAAAACAATGAGATTCTCTAATTAGCTTTCCAGTCTTCGGATTAAAACCTATGCACTGGTTCCCACACCCAGAAGGTATTTTGGCCAGCATGTATGAGTATTTAATTGATAGCCTAGCGTGCTCAAGTTATATTGTATTTCTTAATACTAGTTAGATAGTTGAAAGAGAGGAGAGATTGACTTATTTATAACTGATTATTAATAAGGTAATTCTTATCCATAACTCTTTATTGAAACAAACAGCAAAAGCAGTATAAGACCAGGGCTTTCTTGACAGTACACTTTAATAATAAAGAAGGAACCAGATTTAAACTCAATTTCTTTTATGCCAATACAACTCCACCATGCCAGAAATTTATCTATGCTTATATATATTGATTCAAGGATTGATATATCCTATGATAACAAATTAGAGTTTGTTATATATAGTTAGTTGGGGCAGAGAGTTTCTACGCTATCAGCATCCGCTTGAGTGCAGTTCATTGAATTGGGGGGTTATGGTGGTGGTGGTTGCAGATGATTTTCCAACTGTTGTGGTTCATTGGCAGTTGTACTAGTACAGTATAGTGCGGTTACCGTACTGTACTGTACTGCGGTTGGAGCATAACGTTGGCGTTGGCAATTGGATTCGTCAATTGAGCTGACCAGGCATGGAGCTTGTTCCTAGGGAAGGACAAGGAGCTAATTGGGGTTACGGCAGTCTAATGTATGATCTCAACTACTCGAGTATACCGTACGTCCCCTGTCTTACGGCGCACTAGGGCAGGGAGGGAGACTAGGCGGGTATGATAAGGTGTGTGTGAGGCAGAAGGCAGAAGAAGGACCAAACAAGCAAGCAAGAAAAGGAAGAAAAAGGAAACAAGACAAGAAGGATGCGATGCGATGCACAAATGCCAGCTTCTTTTGTCCCGATACTACGAGTACGAGTACTTCCAGCGCCACCATCCACACCTACCCCCCCCCCCGCCCTTCCCTATCTTTCTTACCAATGGAGGTGGAGGTATGATCTCTGCTTTCTCCCACCTCAGCGCTCGACGCCCGCATACCATGCCGTGCTATGATCAACCCATGATCTAGCGGCCGTTGTTGCTGCTCCCATCGTGGCCGCTGCTTGATGATGTTGCTCACCAGATCACTCTCCCTCAGGCTCTCTCTCTCCATTCTTCTGCTTCCTTTTCTCCTCCCTTCTCTCTTTCCTGCAAAGGAAAGAAGGAAATCCAGACACTGGTAGAGAGAATTGAGGATTTAGAACGAGAGCGAGAACGAAGTGTGAGAAGGGGAATAAAAATAAAAAGGAGGGAGAAAAAAGAAAACAAAAACCGAAATATTAGAATTGTGGAAGGGCTAGAATGGGAAAAAAGAAGAAAAGAAAAGAAAAAGAAAAAAGCCCTATTCTTCCACAAATGCTGTGCCCGTGCAGTACGGTACCCCAGTCCAGCTGCCTCGGGAACCTTGTTGCAAAAACTCCGGTACTGCGTGCGCGCTCGAGCACTCGCGACACTCAACATGAAACAGCTCCCGGTACACTTTTCCACATCCAATCCAAATCCCAAACCCACACCCCGCCCTTCGCCTGTGCTTGTTTTTATTATTCTTTTTTTACTTTTATTTTTTTCTTCAATTATTTGTTATTCCGTTTCTTGTTGCTTGCTTGTTGCTTGCTAATTACTTGTTACCGTTTACGAGGCTCGCGCAGTGGTTCCTACTTGGGTGATGGTCGACGGTTGGTTGGGCTGGGTTTGATGGGTTTCCATGTTGCTTGTCCACACTTTACCCGTACATATGGCTGTCCTGGGAATTGGGAGCCGTTTTTTACTCTGGTGTTTGGTCGTTTACCTGTGTGTGTGCTTCTATTGCTTCTACTCCTACTACTTTCTGCTTGTTATTCCTCAACGCGACAAGTACAGTATACAGTACAATACCTAGCGCCTGTCCTTCAGCTAACAAAACCGTCATTGAAATTCAGCTGGTGTTTTGATGCAATTCATACTTTTCTCTTGTATCCACCGCAATTGATCGGGACAGGCTCTTGATCCCTCGCTGTAAGAAGCACTCCTATCCCCCTATCTTAGTACTTAATGACTAGGGAGATTTGTGCATCTTCTTGCACCGTTTGATGGATTGGTAAGTATGCCACAATCGTGCCCTCCTTGTACTTCTGGAGAAAGAGGGTAAACAGATACTTGTACCAGAGAGAGGGCAAATGAGTAAGTGAGAGGCTAGAACATTACTACAGCCGCCCCCGCCGCTGCTGTCACTGGGTACTACTACTTTCGGTACCCCTGGAGGTTTTTGGTAGCGGAATCTATCCTGATTCAGAGGTGCAAGGCAAGACAAGGGCCACAGAAGGGGGAACACGGACATTCGATATAACTGGGAAAAAGGAAAAAGGCAGAAAGAAGGGATAAGAAAAGAAAAGAGAGAAAAAAGAGGGCTTGTATCGTACTACCATCGTGAGTTCTTTGAAGCCAATTCACCCATATCCATACAGTACGGTGTTATACCAGGCATCAAGCTCAGAGGGTATCACATCTCAATCACCACTGCCGGCACAAGAGAAATCGGTAGCTCATTTTTCCCCATTTATTATATCCTTTTGGTGCGTTATATGCTGCTTCTGCCGTGAGTGTAGTGGCAGCTCTTCCAAGCACTCGAAAACCCTCGTCTCGAAACTTGACGCCCCCCCCTCCATCCAGGAATTCCTAGGTCAAGATCACTTCTTGGCTCTTCAGCTATCTGCTATCAACTCCTGCATCCAAGCACTAGTCCTACCGCTACTCTCTCCCACTCCCTTCCTACTCTTGCTCTTACTTGGGCCTAATCCCTTCCCTTCTTTCCTTTTACTTACTCCTGCTTCTCCCTTTTGGTCCTACTTCCCTTCCTTGCTCCTGGTACTCCCCTACCTATTCACCTCCGCCTCACCTCGATTGCAGGTGAGGCAATCGGTCTGCTGATTTTTGTCACTTGCACTGGCGCTACTCCTCCTCTATTGGCCCCGCCTTGTTCAAACCCGGACCATCGACATTCATGCAAAGGCTACACGATCCGGCCCCGTGCCCGCCGCTTTCTTCCTCCTCCCTCTCATCCTCGCCCTCCTCTTTCTCACACCGAAGGAGTTCTTTGGCAGCCCGTGCGCGTCTCCCGGATCAGTGGTCGTGTTAGTGCTTTCCTTTTGCGATCCTTCTTTTCTCTGCTCACTGTATTCGATCCTCCATTCCTCGGCTTAGTGGGTCATCCGTCTTCCCCGTCAATCGCCTCCGGCGTGGAGTGGGCAGGGTTTACAAAAGGGTCTTCCCATTTTATCCCACATATATCTTGGGATCCCCGCTCGTTTGCTCCTTTTGAGACTTCCCATTACATTTTTTTCTCCTTATACTTCTCTTTTTTCTTGTTTTCCAAAAAAGAGCGTTTACTTTCTTTTGAGTCATCTTATTTATTGATAACTCCTTTGCCCTACCTTCGTCGATCCTTCTCCAGTTTTTTCTTTCCTTTTTTTTCCCTTTCTTCTTGTGCTGGGTCACGCTGCTGGATCAGAATCTGTAGAGTCACAACTGTTGGCTTTGCCGCTGGTCGTTCCCTCGTTCAAGCATTTCTCCGTACAGAGGGTATCGTTGTCATTCATTTTTGCCGGTCGACTCGCCCCGAAAAGTCCTCCCCCCACAAGCAACTTTGGCCTAAAAAAGATCACCAACGCCCTCTCTATCCTATTGGCTCACCAATCAACTCTCCTGCCTGGTCACTCCTTCGACCTGGGTACTCCGCTGCATGAGCCTACAAATACTCTCTCCCGCAGACAGACAAGAAAAGAAAAAAAGTAGTAGTCCATAATTCCCACGTTAGTATCCCAGTCCAACTCTAAGAATCAACATTCATTGTTATAACTTAACTTGAGGTGCCGCGCCACACTCCCTCCCTCCCCCCCCCACCAAGCGCAAACCGCAATCACATACCACAACCACATCACTTTTACTTACATACTTTTTTACTGAACCAGTTCTAGTCTTATTTACTCAACGGTACTGCCCACCACCACCATTACACACTTATAACTACTTTCTCTATCCCCCACACCCAGACCCCACCAAAGGGAACAAGCCGCAGATCTCTCCTCACCTTCATTCTTTTGGACCATCGCCTTTCGCTTTTAAACAATCACATATTTATCCGGTCCATTCATTCACTGATTACGTCAGTCAACCAATTCTCCGCATCTAGCTGGAATCTGCCCTGGCTTACATTGAACAACTCCGGAATCCCGGATTTAACGAAACGAAGAACGAGCTACGAACGGTCTGAACTTAGATACTTGGCGCGTCGGGAACTGGGATTTGTAGGATTTACTGTTTTTTTTTTTGAATTTTTTTGAATTTTTTTTTTTTAGATTTTGGGGGTCCTTGTTTCTCGATCTCTATTTCGATTTGTACCTGTTGATTCGGTTGTTCTCGTTGGTTACCTGCTGCCACGGCACATTACCATCGCTACTACCACTGCAACTAGAATTACCTCTACTACCAGAAACTTACTCCACCGCAACTACCTGACAACACACACATATCCGGAAAAAAAAAAACAGACATCTAACCCCCCCCACAAAGAAAGACAGCCGCACTTCTAGTGGTGAGCTGTTCGAAGATATTATTTTTTTAACTCTTCATAGTGCCTTCACTAGTACACGTCTCTTATCATCGGGAAGGCCGAGGCGTGGGAGAGTGGGAGGAAACGTCGGCCTCGAAATATTTCACACTTTATCAAATGTCGGACTTTGGAGG
>Ga0307509_10000123_pt1 | contig 113751 bp, 111 predicted proteins | sample 10_EM_MG_FD_202245 | JGI IMG/M metagenome (GOLD analysis project Ga0307509, IMG submission 202245) | Populus trichocarpa ectomycorrhiza microbial communities from riparian zone in the Pacific Northwest, United States - 10_EM | ecosystem: Host-associated > Plants > Roots > Unclassified... | reverse complement strand
CTAACGGTAATAACTTGTTCCCGGCGCACTTGGACTTCCCAGGGGTCCAGGTTCGAGTCTCCTCGGGGTCAGCAGTAACACCCCCGAGGAATGTAGGCCTGGAAGAGGATGTAGCGTCCAGTGTACGTGAACCTTTTGCTCCCAGTGGTCAATAGGATGTCTGCCTTTTTTTTATAACCAATCAGGCATAGTAGTATGTCTTCCATTGTGATATTTTTTAGATTGTTGGTTCTGAGGATATTCTGTAGTGGGCAAGTGCCGGTTGGTTGGTTTATAGGGTTTGAGCCAGGGCTTAGTATTATGTCCAGACAATTATTTATGTGTTAACCTCTTCCAAGAATCACAATGTGATTTAAAGAGAATCTAAGATATTACAATCCAGAAGTAATTAATTATGTCCTAATCACTCCTCCCCCCTCCTCGAAGGCTCATATGAAGCAGACTCTGTGGCACTACCTTACTCTTTCAAGTAATAAAACCCTCAGACAAGGCTGACAGAGGCTTGGACTTCCCCACAACTATTACAGTACCCAACAGCTCTTGTCTTCTTCATTTGTAGTAACTACTCATACCAGGCCTTCCAAGAGAACCAAGCCAGTTTACCTTACAAAGCAATCAATAGTGACAATGTAGCTGAATGGTATACAACCTCAAAGGCCAAATCTGTGATTTTCGTATTCCCTGCAGTGTTGATGGTGCCGAATTTCCCTACATCGTGCTAAAAAGGCACTAGCAAGATTAGCGTATTTCTCTGATTGGTGGATTCAATCTCATAGCTGTGTAAAGCTATCACATGACTCGGGATGTTGGTTAGTAAATCTCAACAGGTGCATTACCTGACAGCTACGGCTAACATCGCTCTCATATCAGGTTTAGTGCTCCTGTGGATGGAAAAAGATCTGCATCATAACTTGACCTGAAATGCTTTGATATTACTCAATTGACATATCTAGAAAAGTGGGAAGCTAGTTTTTTAGTTTGCATTTTAGCGTGATGTAGGGAAATTCGGCACTATCAACACTGCGGGGGGGAAGAGACAATACCCCCTTCTTTTGATTTGACATTCGCTGGTTATTTGGCCACTATATTGAAGAAGGAAATGCCTTCAAGTTGTTTACTAGCTCTACACAAACACAAGAATATAAACTCCTTTTGTAGACTGTGACCTATGCGACACTCGTTTCCCTCCTACATCCACTGATCTGGGATCCTGCTTTGGCAATAGTTTACACTCCAAAGGACAGTAAAACTCATCAAAGGGGGGGATAAAACTCAGAATATAGAATCGCTTTCCCAAATCAAAAGAGGAAAGCCAATTCTTTTTCCCCAAAAAGAAAGAAAAGAGATTCTTGTGTTATTTTTTTCTTCCTTCTGCTACTGCGTCAATCGCCAACCTTTCAGTCTAGAGTCGGATTCTACCACCTCGTAGCAGGTCTGATTTGCACTACAGCCCTCCTGAGGAGGGCTAAGGTCTTCAGCCTTATCACGTATGATAATATTAGTTATTCAATCATTATTATACATGTGTTTCGCAGTGGTCGGCTTCACCCTGAAGTGAAAGATCTCGGATGAGTACAGTACCGATATTACTTAGTATTGGGCCTCTGCTAAGTCAATAAAACTCTAGAAAATCAAGTCCGAGTTTTTATCAAGATACTGCCTATGCTTACACTTAAGCTCCAAGGCTGTTAGGGACAACTTTGTGGGTTTTTCTTTAAAATATATAAATAAACCTCTAATGGGTTAGAGGCGACTCCTTCCAGAATCCACTTATACCCTCAGTACTAGTAGGATAAGACCTTCTAAACACATATAAATGCCGGCATGTACCTAGCTCTCCATGCACCTGCAAAGCGCGTGACAACTTGGTTGATTGAAGGTTTAAGGTTAGTCTAGCTCACAGAAGTCCACTTCCCTTCCCTAAGCAACCAATCGAGTCATTTGACAGAGTCCCAAGTAAGCCGGGCCCCAAGGAATATCAGGTCAAAAAGCCATAAGATGTATCCTTTTACCACCAGAACGCTGCTGGCCATCTAGAGCACAGTGGATGAAAGAAACTTTTCATGTTTCTCAAATTAGCAAACGCAGGGATTCCCGAGGGGCAAAGGAAGCAGTGTTACTTTATTGGTAAGATTGTCCTCTGAATGTCTTTTTTTTGTTGCGAAAGAGAGTAGAACACCTGAGCTCCGGCGATCCGGGTTGTATGATGGCGGCAGTTGATTGATGTTGCATTATTATATGAACAGATCATACTTTCTAAGCCAGTAGTACAGTACTGTATTGTGCATAGTAAGATATGAAACTTTAGTATCCAAGTTTATATTAGGGAATTACAAAAGCTGAACGCACCAGGCACTGATTCCTAAAGATATGGATTGTGATTGCCAATCGGTATAGACCAAAGGTCTGGGCGAGATTTTATCAGAAGCAATCTTTTGTATTAAGGAGAATGCAGATCGAATACCTGCGTTACCTGAGGATTCACGGTCTGTTAGCAAGATACATTTTATCATCCCTGAAGTCACGTTTAGTATCCGCTGTAAGGAATACGTTCACCGACCACTGGCAGGCAAAACCTCACAGCTTCTATGCCAGAGGATGGAAATTCAGCCTAGTTTTTGATAAGACGAGGCGACTGGACAACAACGTTGGCTATCTGATCTAAGAGAACCCCAGGTCAGTGCCTCAAGTCAGTGAACTGCTTTACTTTCATTGAGGATTAGAAGGAATCTGATCGATGTATTGACAGTGGCAGAGGTCCCAATTGCGCTGGGGATACCCTCAAGCCGTAGGGCAAGAGAGTCCCTCGTTTGAAAAGACCAGCGTCGAAGAGGGAAGGAGCAGTTGCCCCCAGAATCCTGACTATCTATATCTCCCACCAGCTATCATACCCGCAGGTCCTACCGCTACCCCAAGCCACCTATAGGCAACTGTTAGACTCGCCAACTTGAGACACCTACAGGCTACAGCGCGTTCCAGGCACTGTTCAGACACTGCCATTCATCCTGTCAGGACTCCGAAGGCGGGTAAACTGGACTGGCAGGCCAGATAGCCGGGCCCCAAGTAAGCAAGGAGAATAGAAATGTAAGCTTTCTTTCCCTGTGGTCTTGTGGGCCCACAGTGTGTCCAACTAACTTTAATAGGCAGCAGCAGCAGCACGAAGTAGTTAATAAAGGCAATTTCTATGTTTTCCGGAACCCACCTGTTCCAATCACATATCATATGTTGAATCTTTCAAATGGAATTTTTATGAATATCTCTGGAGAGCACACCCTGTAAGTCCTTACCTAATTAGTGGCCTCTGGGCAGCTCCCTCCCCTAGGGCACATCGGTTCTAGCTTTAATTTTCCTTCCATATCCCGTCCTCAGTGTTCGCAAGCGGCCAGTCCGGCCTTGCTTGAGGTCCTGGCGGGCTGGCCTAGGCTTTTTTGGTCGCTAGCCAGGCCCGACTACAGGCCGTAGTCCGTCTCCCGGGACCTATTTGACCAGGCCTAGCTGATGCCGAAGGCCTGCTATCGTCGCCAGGCTTCCCAAAAGCCTCGCCTGGCCGGACTGTACATCTACAGGCTATCTGCAGGCCGGCCTTGCCGCTTGCGAGCTCTGCTTGTGCCTTTAGAACTAGTGATGCAATTTTTACTTGAAACAATGTACTGGTACATACTAACTTTATACACAAGTGCAAGTATACTGTACGAGTCGATTCAATTGCAGGCGCTTTAGGGTGCCCGTGCATTAGCAGTCCTTAAAAACTCTCCGACACTACGAGTACCGGTAGTCCAAAGAGGTATGGCATTTCCTGCTCCTGATGCGGTAGGCAGGGCTCTGTTGATAGGACGGCCCTAAGGTACTCGAGTACAAGCACTCGCATCGGTGGGGTTGCACAAATGACCCCGCTTTTCTCAGCCCCCAAGAATCCCAGCAGCCGACAAGACTAACCCTCTCACCCATCAGCCATACCTCCAATATCCTAACCTGCGAAAAAGAGAAAATGTCGCAATCTTCTAATATCAACTCTTTTAACACAAGCAATACGGTGAACGTGCTGAATACCTTTACAGTTGCCAATGACCGATCAAATATCCTAGCTTGGCTATCCCCACTAGATCCCAAGTCACGGCATCAAGACATCCAAGACCGCCGGGTGGAAAATATAGGGGAATGGCTCTTGCAAACCAAGGAGTTTAGAAGCTGGCGCTCCGGCAGTGGGGGAGATGGATCCGGTGATGCAGTTTTGTTTTGCTATGGAGATCCCGGGGTCGGCAAGACATATATCAGGTAACAACAATCGACCTCATGGAATAGAAGAAAAGGGTAAGCGCTGACCAGCCGTGATGTTAGCTCGCTGGTGATAGACAACTTGTGTGATCAGGCTAGAGAACGAAATGCTAGTGTCGCATGTTTTTATTTTGACTTTGCTATCCAAAAGGAGCAGTCTCCCACGAGCACGATGGGCGCCCTGCTTAGGCAGGTAGTTAGCGGACTCGAGGAGATCCCGGAGGAGATAGTGCGAGCATACCAAGAACAAAAAAAAGGCCTTGGAGGACGGGGACCGCGGCTCTTGGATATCGTGAAGATGCTACAGATTACCTCTTCCAAAGAGCGCACGTTCATATGTATCGACGCTCTAGATGAATGTGTGCCAGGACATCGAGTCAAACTTCTTGATTCGCTAAACAAAATTCTCCAAAATTCTCCAGGCACTAGAATATTCGTGACTGGAAGACCGCACATCCGACCGGAGATTAGAAGGCGTCTCGCTGGAAGAGTGGCGAGTTTACCCATAAGGACTATGAGAGATGATATTATTAGATATCTTCACTCCAGGCTGGAAGAGGACACAACCCCAGATGCGATGAACGGTGGTCTGGAGGCAGATATCCTGAAGAAAATTCCTGAAGATGTTTCCGAAATGTATGTAGAAACACCAGAGGAAAGTAACTCAAACGTCCACTGACAGATACATATCTAGATTCCTGTTAGTCTCGCTAAATATCGATGCGGTCCTACAGGAAACCACAATCCATCGCAGGCGACAAAAGCTCAGCGCAATGGCCGATGGCCTAGGGTTAGGGGATGCATATGGCGCGACGCTGGGTCGAATAAAGGGACAGGGTGGGGAGAGGGCGAGGCTTGGCATGGCCGCTTTAATGTGGATATCTCACTCGGAGCGGCCCTTGAGTGCCGATGAACTATGCCACGCCCTAGCAGTCGAACTAGGGTCGCCAAGCCTCAATACCGACAATGTTCCTTCAATAGGTACATTACTAGCATGCTGTCAAGGACTCGTTATGGTAGAAAAGGAGGCTTCCACGGTCCGGCTAACCCACTTCACCCTTCAAGAATACCTCCGGGCTCAGCCCGACCTTTTCGGCGCAGCTCACTCGGCAATGGCGGAAATCTGCTTGAGTTATTTGAATTCCCAGCAGGTCAAGGCCTTTTCGACCAGTCCCCCCTCCGGCCTCCAAGACACACCATTTCTCGAATACTCTTCTCTTTATTGGGGAGTTCATGCAAGAAGGGACCTTTCAGATTGTGCGAAGCTGCTTGCGCTAAAGTTATTTGACGACTACAACAGCCACGCATCCACTAAAATCCTCTTGGAAGCACAGGAGATATGGGGTGTTGATGCGGATAAATTTTCCGGGTTCGGTGGTCTGCATTGTGCATCCTTCTTCGGGATTATTGAGATTGTAACTAGTTTGGTAGAGATGGAAAGTTGTGATATCAACCAAATGGACTTCACAGGTAGTGCGCCGCTCCATTGGGGTGCCCAGAATGGGCACGAGGAAGTAGTTAAAATACTACTGGGACGGGATGGCTCCGGCTCCGACAAACCAGATAACGACGGCCAAACACCACTCTGGAGGGCTGCCCACCATGGGCACGAGGGAGTGGTGAAAATACTACTCGGACGAGACGACATCAACCCCGACAAACCAGATAACGATGGCCGGACACCACTCTCGTGGGCTGCTTATTCTGGGCACGAGGGAGTGGTAGAAATACTACTCGGGAGAGACGACGTCAACCCCAACAAACTAGATAACGGCGGCCAAACACCACTCTCGTGGGCTGCTTGCAATGGACACGAGGGAGTGGTGAAAATACTACTCGGACGAGACGACGTCAACCCCGACAAATCAGATAACGATGGCCAAACGCCACTCTGGAGGGCTGCTTACTGTGGACACGAGGGAGTGGTGAAAATACTACTTGGACGAGGCGACGTCAACCCCGACAAACCAGATAACGACGGCCAAACGCCACTTTGGAGGGCTGCTTACTATGGGCACGAGGGGGTGGTGAGGATACTACTTGGGAGAGACGACGTCAACCCCAACAAACTAGACAACGGCGGCCAAACACCACTCTCGTGGGCTGCTTGCAATGGGACCGAGGGAGTGGTGAAAATACTACTCGGACGAGACGACATCAACCCCGACAAACCAGATAACGATGGCCGGACACCACTCTCGTGGGCTGCTTATTCTGGGCACGAGGGAGTGGTAGAAATACTACTCGGGAGAGACGACGTCAACCCTAATAAACTAGATAACAGCGCCCAAACACCACTCTCGTGGGCTGCTTGCAATGGACACGAGGGAGTGGTGAAAATACTACTTGGGAGAGACGATGTCAACCCTGACAAACCAGATAACGATGGCCGGACACCACTCTGGAGGGCTGCTTACTATGGGCACGAGGGAGTGGTGAAAATACTACTTGGGAGAGACGACGCCAACCCCGACAAACCAGATAACGACGGTCAAACACCACTCTGGTGGGCTGCTTACTATGGGCGCGAGAGAGTTGTGAAAATACTACTCGGGAGAGACGACGTCAACCCCGACAAGCCAGATAATGATGGCCGGACACCAGTCTGGAGTGCTGCTTACTGTGGGCACGAAGGAGTGGTGAAAATACTACTCGGACAAGACGGCATCAACCCTGACAAACCCGATAAAGTCGGTCGGACACCTCTTTTCATGGCTGCTTGCCGCGGGCGGGAGGGAGTGGTGAAAATGCTACTCGCACAAGGCGTCAACCCCGACAAACCAAACATCAACGGCCGAACACCACTCCATCTTGCTGCGTGGAACGGGTACAAGGAGGTGGTGAAAATACTACTCAGACAAGACAACGTCAACCCCAACAAATTAGATAAGGATGGCAAAACCCCACTCAATCGGGCTACTGAGAATGGGCACCAAGAAGTGATAGCGCTACTCCAGCCCCCAGAACATGCCGCCCCCAGCCCGTCATAAGAACGAGGAGCCATTATCCCCCCACTGCCTTCGAATGTCGATAACCTATGTGCCACCCCCGCAGGGACCGCAGTAGCTCCACAACGCGCCCATCGCCGCCATTGTCTCCCCCTCTCGCACCCGCCTAACCCCCTCCCGCGATTCAAGTCCCCGCCTCGTACTAATCCCTGCCTCCCCCTTCCTCCTGGAATACCGTATTAACTCGAAAAATTGAGTATCCCCGGGCAGGGTTCTAACCCCCGCACCAAGACTGCCCACCCTTAATCAAGCCTAGTAGTGGATAAAAAAGGAATAGCAAGATTGTGTCAACCAGTGTGAGGCTGGGAAACGAGAGTGAACGCAATCTTCCCATACCTTTTTTGTTCACTATTAGGACTAATTAGGGGCCCTTCGTCATGGCACGGAGATTAGAACCCTGCCCGGAGATACTCAATTTTTCGAGTTAATACGGTAATCCTTCGACAGAGCCTCAGCTCAAATATCCCCCTCTCAGTCGCAGGAAATGCCCGCCCAAGCCTCAGCACGGATCCTCTTATAGTCAAGTCAGCATTTATCAATTTCTATTTATAGTCCAGAGTTTGGCATTGGTGGGGGATATTTCTACTAGTATTGTATCAAGACAGGCCAGTATGGCTCAATATTTCCATTATATTTACCCTTTTCCTTTTTTTTCTAGTTGTATATCCTCTTTGCACATGAGTTTTTTCTTTAATTCTCCCACGATTCCCTTTTTTCCCCTCCCCTCCCATCTAATGTCTAGACGTGACTCGGAGGGTAATTTAGATATAGGTAGAGAAAAGAATATAAAGTTCAAGTATTTCTGACAGCCTGCGAAAAGCCATGAAAAGTTAGATATTAGCTAAAGTATTCCGGTGGTAACATAGTTTAATGATGATTATGTCTATATGCCACCACCCTCCACCCGCGAGCTCAAACCCGAGCCTTGAAGACGTCTCACACTTCCCACTCTGGCCTACTCAGGAAAGCCAGTGTACTGTAGTAAGAAGCTCCTTGACTGCGAAACAAAGTCCCATTCCACGGCTTCTACATCATTACCTCAAAAAACAAAAAACTCTCAATACAAGCAAACCCCATGTGCCAACTCCTGGCATGGAATAGTCTCGGGGCAAATCATTATCCAATGAGTGATACTATAAATAAAATAGCCCTTTTTCATTAACTAGTGAATGACCGCGTGTCTACATAAGAGAGTATCCACTCAACGAGGGAAGGGGCACGGGTTCTGGGTTCTTTCTCAACTTTTCCCAAAGGGTTTTCACTACAAAGTCGCAATATAATTCCTTGAAATCTCTGCACTCAGAATTCCGCAGTGCAAAACATTAGCAAGCACCAGAGTCCAGTCTCTATGGGAACTGGTGATTCGTGATCATAAGAAATCACCCGTATTGTTATCCCAGAGGTAACCCTGCCGAATTGTACGAACCTCAAATCCTGAAGCTAGGTCATGTGGTTTTAGGTTAAGAGAGATTGGGGCGGGGCCAGGTTGAGCTAGACCAGATATTTCATGGATTTTTGTGGGTTAATATGAAATCTGGGGAGCCCACCTCGTCCAAGAGCCCTGGCGGTTTGCAGGAGAAGAGGTAGTAGAGGGAAGATGTAGTAGGACGTGAGATGCGTCGGCCAGTGGATACCAATACCTCCAATACTTTCTAATTCTAAAGGTAGGATAACTGGATTCGGAACAACAAGCAGTGTCCCCATATCGCTATTTACGGAGAAATCATCAATAGGATGAGATTAAGTCACCTTCCATTGACAACAGGGCCATATCAAATGCTCTAAAAGGATCTCAGTCTTCACTTTCCTTCCAACTCGATTCAACTCTAAGTCCACTACTATCATACAAAGTAATTGAGATATGGGTGGGAGGAGAGCGTGTATTTATTCTGGGGTGGGAAGAATTGTTTCAACGCGGAAGACATCACAGATTTGCTACCTACCCTCAGACCTCAATTAAGTATGATACCTATCCCCCTAGCAGCGATCACAAAGCGCAAATACTATGTAGTAACAGTGAATGGTGTAGTACAAGAAAGGTCCCAGATCTGGGAGAGTGATGCAGTCAAAAGAGGAGAAGAAAACAAACTATAATAATAAGAGTATGGCTTCTGTAGAATGGCTCTGAAAAATTGGATTTAGTACTCCTCCTGACTTATCACAGCCCTTTCTTTCCCAGAATGTATCCTGGGTTTGTTGCCTAACCGTGCTCGGTTAGGTAGATTGGACTGAAAGGGTCGTTCTTCTCCCAAGATAGCTTTAGAGAGTAACCTCCCTTCAAATCCAGATCACTCCATTTCACGGCCCGACTGATCTAGGTGATAAGCACCTTGGGTATAATAGATTGTCGATGTTGAAAGTTAGGGCTCATAGGCTCACCAAGATACTCAATCCCCTAGCCCACCATAGTCCGTCGAGTCCCTTAAAATTCGAAGATGCCGGGATTTGTCACCAGCTATCACTCGTGTCTGGTACCCTCTCCCAGAGCGCTATCCCGAAGAGCAATGGGGGGAGAGAAGAATAGGAAAGGTTCACTCGCTTCTTTCTTTTCCTTTCGTGAAGGTGTAGGCGTATTGAGGCGACTAAGTTGAAGCGAACCCCTAAGATGCTAATTTCCATACAAAGTGTCAAACTTCAACCCGGCTGCACCAGTAAGTCTAGCGAATGTAGCTAGCGGGATTTCTATGCGCTTTGACAGCCAAGGCTCCGCCCTACCTCCTCCTGTACTGTGGCAAACCATGACGTTGCATCTCCTGCAAGAAGTGTCCATACCCGACTAGCTCCCGCCTCTCATATTGCCTTTGTGAGAAGATGCCTACTTCTCAAACACTTAATTGCTCTCCCAATGAGTTCTACGGTTCTACGATTCGTCCCAGCGCTCGCAGCGTGGAAGCGTCTTTGAGAAAAAAACCCGCTTTTGCATACCGCCCAGGTCCTGGCGGGAACGACAGAGTTTGGTGGGATGTAGCAGCAGTCCTTTTCAAAAGAAATCTCAACATTATAATACGAGTATTCAATAGGAAACAGGGTTAGTTCGTGAACCCTACTTTATTGGCCGCGCCTTCATAAATACCCTCCTAACTAAGAAAAATCCCAAACGGCTCACGGAATTTCTCCTCTTTGAGAAGTCAAAGGATTAGCTGCATACAGTCTATCATACATCCGGATGTTAGAAGCTCCCAAGGACTAACTAACCCCAACATCTGAGTGTGACACTTCCTGTGTTTTCTACCCGATCCGATTTTGAGCACATAGCATATTATTCTGAAAACAACGAACGGGCCGAAGGTAGTGCATAAGTATTATGGGGGATGACTGGGGGATCTCAACAACTTGCGAGTGACTATGTCCACAAATGCCGATAAATGAGACACTCGGATAGCCAAGAACCTCTCATATGATATAATTCATGCTTCTATGCACCTCTAACCAAGTCCCATTGGTTATTTTTGAAATGACACAAAATGGCATATTTAGCGCTAGAAAATGCAGTTCACAATCCAATTCCCACGTTAGGGAGGGTGAACCGTTTCTCAAACCCTCCTATAGTGCGGTACCTCCCTCTTTCACATGTCTAGGAGCAACAGGCAAACCTGTTTTAGCACGCCCCACGCGATTCCCCGCAATCAGGAATAACGAATCACATTCCCTGCTGTCTCAAAAAAAAACGCGAGAAGCGGGGTGGACCCTGATTGCTCAAGCTCCCGTTCAGCGCAGCTCACCCCGCCCCAGATCCCCCAGAATCCCGCCCTTATTACCCTTAGTTCTTACACTTGAGAAATCCTAACCCAAACCAGCGCCGGTCAAAAGCTCCGACTTCCGCTGAGGCAATAGAAGGAAGTAAGCACCCTTCCATTCAATTACGCATCCCGGCCATGTCCTCCCGTATGCATAAAGCTCGTGAATAATACCTCCTACTGCCCCCCAAAGCTACGGGAAATATGACCAAGCCCTGGATTCCCGGATTATGTTCTTTTCAATTAATACCTCAAGACTGCCCGCGTGATGCCCCTCGAGCAGTCACCACCTATGTATGATTCATCAAGCATAGGAATTACCTCCTGCCTTGAAAAACACGTCTCTTCTACATGCAGGAGTATACATACAGATATGATATTAAATAATACTAATACCCACGTTGCCTTAACATGGCATCTCAAAGTAGTGGTATCTGATATGATTGACCCCTACGCAATGAAATAAGATGGATATGATATAGACTAGCATTAATTGCCCGCTGAAGGCAAATAAGAATCTTCTAGAGTGGTCCGCAGTGGTCAGTGCAGAACGCCCAAGCTGGTTTGCCTACATACATCTATTGCTGTAGCTCTTCTTTTACGTCACAAAGGCCACATCACGACCTTCGAGTGAGGTAACTGACATGCTACTTTCCCAACTCTCAATGAAGCTACTACCTCTCTTTTTTTTTTGGCCCCGTGACCATTTCGACCGACTGTCATCTGATCCTGCACGCTATGAACCCCCATGGCTCCTTTCCCACCTGCAACCCATCTGCACTCAGGTAAAGTCCCGAGTGACAAATCATGATCTTCAAACCCCCCAATGCTGGCGAACTCTTTACGTACTCTTCTCAAGTAAATAATCCATGACAAACCAAGCTACTCGCCTCAACCTGCTTACAATTTCTAATCCCACAACATGCATCGAATGAGATCTGTGAACTAGATGCCCTGCTTAGAGGGAGTTGGCTAACACAAACCGAGTGCGACCAGACTGTAGCCAAATTACTTGCTTTTAGCTGTCAGCATTAGCATATTCAAAAGTCTACTGCTTTTTCTTCCAAAGGCTAAAACAAGAATAATTCTATCTCTTACATTCTCGGTGTCAAATTGAGTAGGTTGAGATTATAAGTTTTATATCTTACATAGTGGTTGTTCTGTGGTAAAGCTTCGTGCCATGGTAACACGAGGCAAGACAAGGTAAGACAACAGGGCAAGACAAGACAACACGACAGAAATTCGAACACAAGCACGAAGTCTAAGCCCCGCACCTACCTCCTCTCTCGCTTTTCTCGCTCTCCTGCCTCCTCCCGTTTCTCCTCCTCCCGCTCCTTCTGCTCCTTCTCCTGCTCCTCCACTTGCCAACAATCCCCCCACCCCTCCGGCAGACGGCCAATTGCCCTATCTCTGCCTCCTTCGGCCTATCTCCAATTCCACCTGCGCCCCGAAAACCCCCCGATCGAATCTTCCGCCGCAGATCACCAACTCCAAACTCGTGACTCCCAAAACCAATTCCCCCTCCTCCTTCTATTTCTCTTCTCCTCTTCTAACAGCGGGTGGTGCGTCCACCACCACCACCACCACCACCACCACCCCAGTTCTCAAAGGCGCTGTGGGCCAATTCAAGATATCGCTGCGACAAACATGCCACGATATCTTGACTAATGCACAACCAGCGATTCCTGGGCGATGGATGGATGAATGGATGGATGAACGGATGGATGGGTGGGTGGGTGGCGCCGATTGAATCGACCAACGAGATCCCGATCTAGAATATTCTATATACGGCATTGGCTGTATGTACCGTCTGTATAAGTATGCACGATCGATTGCCGATGCGGTTCCCTGCATTGGGTTACCACTTTTGGAGGGGGGTTTACTTGATTTGGGGAGGGGAAGGTATCGCATTGGCTTGGTTTGGATTGGGGAATAGGGCTTGCGTGACGGTGCCTGGATGGGATGGGGGAGAGAGGCAGGGAGAGAGACATGGTATCGTATGGGATATCACAACTGACAGCACCATAGCTCAAGTTTCCTGTACGGGTACATGTCATTCTACCGGCACTCTACCACCTTCCAGGTTACTGGCTAGCCTTCCCGGTCCAGGGAGAAACTACCTACCTGCTTGGTGCAACTGACAAAAACCTACCTATCGGCAATAAAGCCCACCCCCGGCAGGTAAATGTGCATTGGACTTACAGTATGACACGAGAGATGAGCTGTCATTATAAGGCCGGTATTCTCTCCCTTTCTCTGTATGGAGTGCCTGCCAACCTGCCTCCTTGCTGACTACCAGCACAGCAGTTCTGCACCACAAATTTGAAATATGACTTATCAGGCATGGGGGTTCCACAAATTAAGGGGCATCTTTCCCTTTCACTACCCTCGTCCCCTGGGCTGGCTTTGCACAAGCACAGTACCGGTACTCGTAGCAGCAGCAGCAGCAGGCAAGAGGCACCAGAAAATAGGGATTGTCAAAAGATTTGGCAAAAAATTCCCCGCCTATCTGAGCGTCCCATCCAACCTCCATGCCCCGAGTGTTGAGGGCCCAGTATAATTTTGTTTGTAAGCACAGATACGCACGGATGATTGGCCGCACGTCCCTTCCCTCAATCCCCACTTCCAGGCGCTCCCCGCCGAAGATGAGTAGCCGAGTATTAGCAGTTGATAAATTCCCGGCGATGTATTTATACTGGGCAAACAAACCCATGGATCGAATAGATGGATCTACTTTCCTAGATAGATAGGCAAAGCACGAGCAAGAACGATAGCCTTGTGAAACTTTTTTTTTTGATCTCCTTTCTTTTTTTAGTTTTGTAGTTTTTTTTTTTTTTTTCCACAAAGGTGAAGAAAAAAAATGAAAGAAGAAAAGAAAAATGAAAACAGGGCTGGAATGATTCACGCGCTTTGGCCTCCTGCTTTTGAGGCGATGGTAGGCTAGCGTACTGATCTCCGCCGAGAACCGGGGATTCGCCAACTGTTTCCGATGGGGGGGGGAAGGGCTGGGCTGGGCTGGGCTGAACTGGGCTGGGGCCAGTTTGGCTATTGTTTCGTTTTGTATCATACCATGCTCCAACTACCCATACCTGCCACACCTCCCTCTACAAGTAACCAGCACAAGTACCGTACAATACCCGCAACAAGGCCAACGTCTATAAGCTTCAAGCTGTGCTCGGAGCTAGCTAGCTATCTAGCTCACAGCACCAGCGCTCGCACCACACCCAAAGCCACACCCGAAGCCTAACTCCCTCCCTCCGCAAAACCGCACAAGCTCTCACTCGACCCACCCCCACGAGCCTCAAACTCCCTCCCTCCCTTCCCCCCAACAAGTACCGGACATACCATAATGATACGATACAGCACCCATCCACCCGGTCCCACCCCCCTTCCAAATTCCAGCGAGGCTTTTTAAGAATCGCTTACCCACACCCACACCACCACACCCACACCACACCCACTCACCACCCAAACCCCTACATGTAATGTAACCAACCGGCACAAGCAACCACAGAAAACCTCAAACAACAACAACAACAAGCACCCCCACGCCGGGACTAAGCGAATCCTTCCCTACCCGACCCTACCTACCGACTTTAAATTACCCCCGCAATCTTTTTACGAAAATCTCTCAAACATCTATTTCTGTCCTACCCCCTCCTCCACCCTACATGCATAACACACACATACGAGTACTCGAGAATTCATACTCGTACATGCATCCCATGCATATTGCTACCGGTTATTGTGGTCGAGTAGAGTACAGTACAGTCCCGTAGTGTTCTTGTGATACGCGTTACCACCCTTCCCTTCCCTCCCCCCGTGGTGCGGTAATTTTGATTTTTGATTTGTTCAATGCTTATCGGGGTGATAAGGGTCATGGACTGTCACTCGTTGTAGAGTGGTAGGGGGGTGGGGGGGGGAGGAGGTGAAGTAAACCGCGCAGCAGTATTGTTGGATACTGTATGATACTGTATTATGGGGAGGACGGATGGGTGGAGGATGGATGGAAAGAATAGGAAGCGGAGCGAGGAATGAGGGAAGGAATGAGGGAAGGAGGGAATGGAGTTTGCACAGCTAGGCGACAAGATGAGTTGGTAGGTTTTTATCCCTTCTCTTCATCCCATTCTATCCCTCCTTCCATCATGCTCGCCTTGCTACGATACCATACAATACGACACGATACAATGCAATAGCCAATTCGAGCACAGTACTGCACAGTAACTGTACATACCATACCTAAGTTATGCCAGTTGTGTGTGTGTGTGTTGCTCGCTGGCTCCACCACTTGTATGTATATACCTATCATACTACCACATCGCGATTTTTTCCAAGCCGGTCTAGAACCACCGCCTCCCCCCGATGAATATGATATGGTACTCGAGGACGATAAGTGCAAATCCTATCTTATCCCCCGCCATCTCTTTTCTCTTTTCTTTTCTTTTCTCCCCTTCCCCTTCCTTCCGCACCGTCCCCCTCCCATCCACATTCATGCATTTTTCTCGGATGCGAAACTCCAAGCAATCGAATTCATTTGCCGTTTCCGCACCAATTATGGGCGAGTGCCCCCCCCACGCTCATAGAGATGTTCTTACGTTTTGATAGGTATTATGTACCGGCGGTTTGGGAGCCGGTTGAGTTGTGGATTTTGTGTGTGTGGTGCCATTTCTTTTTTTCTGGGGGGGGGGTGGGAAGGGTGGTGAGATTTGGGAAATTTTGCTTAATATCTTTTTTATTTTATTTTATTTTTATTCACCAATTTTGCATGTCCGATGCATGTGCTTTTTTTGTGTGCTTGGTGCTTGGATGGTGCGCATGTGGGTGTGTGGAACTCATTGGTTTGTGGAGGGACGTTTTCCCCTTCTATTTTTGCTATTTCTCGAGTACGGTAAAGAAAAGTGCAGTGCCAGGTAATCTAAACCGTAGTCGACTTCCGTGGCCATTTGGAAGGGTTAACGTGGCCGCTGCTTTCGTTTTCTTCTTCTTTATTGGGTTACCCTACGATACTAGTACGATACAGCCGGCAGTCCACCAAATCCTCGCTCTCTTCATCCAACAAGAGTTTCACACTTCAAATTTCACAAGTATGATACTCATTCAATGAGCCTAATTTTGCTCTTTATGGTAGACTAGCTCAAAAAATGTTCTGGCGAGCTTCATTAAAGCAAAAAAGTTACCGTATACTAGTAAGAATATTTCCAAGTAGAAAATGAAAATAAAAAACTAAAAGCGCCCCAGTTTTGACCTTCTATGAAAATGAGTAAGGGAAATAGGGAAACGGGGAAAGAAATATAGTTCTGACAAAGCGACAATACCCCGAAACAATACCCGCTTCGGAAGAATCAAGGAGTTGGCTTGCAAAGCTCAAGGAAAAACGTAATGGGGGAAGGAAAAATGCCTGTAAAACTACAAGAGCGCTCGTTGTAGGAAAAGATGAAAAATAAGCTAGGGAGAATGAAAAAAAAAAAACTGCTGCAAAAAACGTAATAACGAAATTCGTTAATGCAAGGTTTGAGTTTGTATGGCGCATTACCCACGAAACGCGCCAGACGAACCACATGACCACAGATTTTGATATCAACTTAATGAATCAAAATCACGTTTCGACTTCTTTGATGAGTTGATTCTTCTCGTTTTGCGGTAGGCGCTCGTGGCGTTGAAGAAGCAGCTCGTGACGTGACGGTGTCATGGACACTGAGTCCTGCAGGCGGAAATGTTACTTTAGCTCCATTGGCTGCTCGCTCGCTTCTAGTCATTTCGATACCTTCGACAACGGTCTGGCTGGTGACAGTTTTCTTCTCAGGCTTTTCATCGCCAACTGAACTGCTGACGCTCCCTGCCCTGCTTCTGTGCATAACAGGAGTCACAAAACTACTGCCGGTGCCGATACTTAGACCCAACTCGCTCCCAGCCCAGCATCCATATCGCCGTACCAATCCTCCAAGCAGCTTGACGAAGCACATATGGACCTCAACAAACAATTCCTCCCGTCCAACCAACTCTGCTAAACCCCGCTGACTACCGCATTCACCAGGGGCTCGCCTCCGCAGAAACCCATCTGGTCCTCGAGAAGTGATCGACGAGATTGAGTTGCTCAGAGCCGGTGAGACTTGTGCATCTTCTGCGGCCTTTTTCGCTGCCAACAGTTTTATGCGGTGCACCAACGCTTCAAAGGCCGCAACAACATATTTCCACGATTTTACGACAATCTTCTGGTCAGGGCAGATACAGACCAATGCGTATGATCGTCTTTCACCACGAGCCTTGGAATCTGCAAGCCTGAATACGTAGGCGATCGTATAACCCGCTAGCGGATCACCAAACATAATGGGCCCGGTCTGAGCAGGTATCAATTCACAGGACAAGGTCCGAACGCATGACTGCCGAAGAGTGGAGTACCGGGAGGGTACGGAAGGAGCTCTTGTGGAAAGGTATGTGATGTGGTGGACATGTGTGGAAGAGACCGCCGAGGATTTCCCACCAGCCACTTCGTCATCAGAGGCTGGGGTGGAATTGAAATACGATCGTGCATTTGGCGAACCTGATAGATGCTCCGGATCAATGGTAGCCCTCCGCCTTCGAATGTAGGACGGCAGCTGTCCTTCAGAGGTCTCATCCTCGTCCTCGCTAGAAAGAAACGGTGCAGAAGAGATGATGACCTCCTTCGTCCGCAAAATTGGATTGTTGCTCTTGGTAGCAGCAGGGGATTTGGCTCCGCCTAAGGGTGATAGTTTTTCATTGAGCCGACTCGGGAGTGTCATACTACAGCTCCGGCAAGTGTCAGCCATCGCCGATGTAGTTGGTGAGGTTGTCGATCCCTGGTTTGCTAGTCCACCCAGATATCCGGGCCCAATTCCAATACCACCTGCAGTTGCAGGTAGAGAGGAACTTGTAAGCACGGGACTTCTAGGCGATGGTGGCGGCGTCTCCATCGGCGAAGATAGATTAGATGAAGATGCCGAGGATGAGTTGGCACTTCCAGCATGGTGAGAAGTGTTCGGTCGGAGACCGGCGTTTGGTGGGCCACTAGGCCTAGCGTTCAAATTCGATAGATGCGAGTTACCACTCGCTGGTTGAGCCCCAGGAATAAAGGGCTGATGCGGGGTATTTGGAGAAGGAGTAGTAACAGAAGGAGGAAAGCAAGTAACGCATGAGGGAGGTATGGCCTGGGTGCATAAGATGGAGGTAGGGCCATGAATCTCGCAGAAGTGGGCTAGGGAGACCTGTTGTAAATTAGTTTGTTAATAACGACTGGGTGAAGTAATTATGCAGGGCAGCGAACTGGCAGCAGCGCACGCATAGAGTAGAAAAGGGAATGATGCACATACGATGAAGTTCATAGCGTCGAGTAGGGGCGATGGTTGGTCTGTAGGCGCGTCTGGTAGCATACACACGATGCTGCAAGGTCGGGAGGCTGCAAATGGTGTTGGCTCGGCCTGGAATGACCGGCGGGGGTGATCTTTTTTCTTTTGCTTTGTCCTGCTTCTGCCTCAGTAGTGCGGGCTGCCAGGAATGGGTGTTGGTTGCGGGTTGTGAATGTGGGATGCGGTGGTTGCTGTTGCCTTCCTGAGAAGCTAAGCTTTTTCCTTTTCTTGCTCGCCGTGGGGGATAGGGTTCTGTCGCGTGGCGAGGCGGTGATGGGCGGGTGATGGCAAGAGTTGCCCGAGCGGATACAGTCCCTGCCTAACTAGCCCGCAGGGGGAAAAAGGGGGGGTGGTGATGAAGAAAGGTAGGAGGATGGGGGAAAAGGGGGGTCCTTCCGTTCTGTGCTCGTGTTCTCCGAGGCAGCCCGGGATCAAAGCCTGCAGACCAGCCTGTAGCCGTTTGGTTATGATAGGGCAGAGACCAAAAAAAGTGTTCCTTCTACCCTCTTCCAGTTGGATCAGCACTTGCTTCTTGCTCGCCTGCTCGTTCGTCCAACTGTTCTTCCACTTGGCCTATTGTTCCGTGCCTTGTCTCTCTTTCCCTTTCCTTTTTTTTTCTCCGTTCCGTTCTTGAGTGCCAGCAGGTTACTTGTCCGTGGTTCCTCTCCTCTGCTCGGTTGCTTTGACTATTGAACGTTCAATTAGTCCAATCGGTCGACCAACGAAGGAACGGATGAAATTGTTACCCTTTTCCTCCAATCGATCACTCCTCAACCTCAACGGGTGCTAACGAAGGGACAAAAATAGACCACTCAAAAAGCAAGCAGCACACCAATTGATCCTTTCATGCAAGGTATCCGGTTAAGAGAACATGAAACGCAGTCCTGGATGAAATCAAAAAGCCAATCGATAGGGCTGACTTTCAGGAGGACATTGTTTCGAGAGGACAGCAAGGGCGATGAACGATATACAATTTACTGAGGGAGGGCGGTGGGGAATAAAGGGTTGGATGGAGGGGGCTAGAGGCTGGAACCGGAAAAAAAACGGCAAAAGAATGTGAAATTCAAAGACGCAAGAGGAAAGATCACGGAAAAACGAAGTAAAGTCTGTCCACCCCCCGGAAGCAAAAAAAAAAAAAAAGACAGCTGTTGTGACAGTGATTGTGGTAGTGGTGTGTGCACAATACTCGAGTACAGCAAGGAGAGGAGGGGTCAATGGTGGTGGGAGGGAAAATTCACGATAAGAGGAAAGCCACTAACTGAGGGGGAGGTAGTCCTCCCCCCAAAAAAGATTGGAACTTCTACAACATCTCTTCTAAAGGAGATGGAGGTGTATGCTTGCGCTGGCGGACCAGGAAGGACACGAGTCTCTGGTCAGGAGTAGAGTACCATATCATATCAGCCCATATCGGTGAGGGATGCCCTCCGCCTGCTCCTCCTATTCTCGCTCATAGGACGCGGGGCCATGAGTCTTGGGCGGTCTAGTTCAATCGATATGCGAAAATAAGTTAACGGCGAACACTATGGTAGAATATTAGACTATGGTAGAGGAACAACAGACGCTCAAAGCCCAAACCGTCAATTCCCTATCAATTGCTCTAAAATAAGCCGTCTCGTACTGACAATTATCAACAATTCATCCTTCCGACCCCCCCCCCCCCCACCCTAACTTCTACTAGTACTGCCGATGGTTGTCCCAGTATTGCATACCTTATTCTGCGAAATGAAAATAAAAGATAAAGGCTGTTCTAACTCAGGGCCATCTGGAGTATCGGTACTCGAGTGTATGTTCCACCTATGATGATACAGCACCGGATCACACAGTTCGGTTTCAATTCAGCACTCTACCAGCACCCTACTTTTTGTCTGACACGCCATTCGGGAAAGATCCAGCCTTTGTACTACCGGTACAGCAATCCTCGCTGTCCTTCTCCCGTGATTGCTTGTCAATTCAACATTTTGATTGCTTGACAGTTTCAATACAAAAGCAAAGGAGTGAGTCGATACATGCGCGGCGTAAAAATAGATCCTATCACGGTGTTTCGTGCTCCACACGGGTGCTCTGTTGTGGGATCTGAATTCCTATCTGTGTTTTTGATACAGGATGCCCATCCCAGGTTCTTGACATTGATATCCCCATTTCAAGTATCTTCCATGCGATGGCCACAGATCAACGTTCTAGAGCAGAGGATTGCAGTCCACATAACTACTCTTTTTGGTGTAAGACATAGCAGAAGCCAGGCTGGTATCACTAGAATAAAATTTAATTAATCAGGCAGAATTGTAATTTCTCTGAATTTTGTATTTTTACTCTGGGAACCGCTGACTAAACCGATAAAAAGCTTATCTCGTTTTCTTGTTGCTATGGCAGCAGCCATCACCCCCTCTTTTACGGTAAAACTACAGCTACACATAAACTCCTCCAGGTGAAAAGTCATGATGGAAAAACTCACACCCCGCGACCCCCCAAACAACAAACGAAAAGGGATCGCCTCATTACTTGAGAGAGAGACAGAGAAAAACTTCATCTCGATGACAGCGTCGATCTCTCCCATTTCGGGACCGTTGGCGCGGTCTCCTACGCATCGGAGCTTTCTTTTGGTTGCTTCCAGCGCACCATGGGAATGGGGATCGCGAAATTAGTGAGAATCGCCTTTCTTTTTGCAAAGCCTACCGGTACTCATGCTGACCACCCCACCCCACTCTCTTCCTGAAAGGAATCCCTTGATCCACGAAAATTCATACTGTTTGGCGACTGTCCGAGGTAGAAAACCAAGCGAATATGCTTAGGAAGCGGCAGGGAAGAAAGAAAAAAAATCTTTTAATTTTTTTTAGGGCCAGTTCAAACTCCGGAAGATTTAGGGAGAAATCGAGATTTTACAAGTCAATCTCTTGCCTCAAAAAAAAAACGAAAACCCCCCCTCCCGCCTTTGTCGCACACTTAGTGGGAAAGGATCCAAGAACAGTTTATTCAGGGTCCCATTGAGGGTCGTGTTAACACACTACGGCACTTGTGGTAACAACAGACGCAGAGAGTTCGAGCTAGATGGGATTGAAAGTGCGGCTCGTTGTCCTCTTTTTCCTTGTGGTGGGCATCTCAAACTGAAGGGGTCCTAATCTCGATGGGATGGATTTTGGCGCCCTCCTCGGAATTCATGTTAGTTTGGTCGCAACGATCAAGAATCCCGAACGAATCGGTTTACGCCGGCTTCCTCTATCGTTACGTCGAGGGTAGGCAAGGCAGAGCAAGTGAGATCCTAAGGCGGAGAGAACCTGAGCGAGAGCGAAGGAGGGAACGGAGGGAGGAGGGTTTCCCTCTTGGTGCCGCTGACGCTGGCTGCCTGCTTGTCTTTTGGGTTATCTTGCCTTTCGCGTTCGTGTCTTGTTTTTTTTTTGCCTTTCCTTGCCTCTCCAAGCCCCTTCATCTCGATCTCTCTCTGCACGTGAGGATCCAAGTTTCTTTCTCTCGACAGATAGGACTGAGGTCTTCTGAGTTTATCAATCCTCACGAGCAGGGCCGAGGTGAACACAACGAGAAAGATGTTTTACGTGGACAACAATGAAAGAAAAGATGAGAGGTCCCCCAGGCAAGCCAGGGAACACATGAACCTTGCTCACCTGCGTCTTTTCCCCCTCCGCCCGCTCGCCCATCCCCTAACCTCCTGGGGAGCTCGTGCTTTCATATCCTTTAACCATTAGTTGGATAATATCTATTTGCTGTAGGATATCGCTGTGGGTACAGTACCGTATTCCCGTGTGGTGGTGGCTAAGTACCTCCTCATGAAGATACTCAGAGGTACACAAAAGTCGCCATATGTCCTGGGGTCCAAAGAGCGTAGAACCGCAGTTTATATGTACAGCCTGCAGACCATACCACACTGGAACTGATTCAAGGGTCGGTTCAATCTGTGTCTCCCACATGATATTTTTTATTGTTACTATTTTTCTCATTTTCACGATTTTTCCTTCTGAACTCATGATCTTCGGACACTTTTCTTTTTCTTTTTCTTCTTTTCTTCTTTTTCCATCCCTTGCTTTTTCCCCCTTCTTTCCCCTCTGAGCCCTACACGATGCATTGGGATTCTGAAGTGTCCTTAGGTAAGCCCAATTTATACCCTGTTCGGGCGATCTTGAATATTGAAGCCAACCCAATCCGTAGTCCGGGGTGTCCCTAATCCACATCGGGATGCTTGCGCAACTCAGGGTCCAAGGAGTCAGACCCGACCGATAGCGCATCTTTGCATCGAATTTTTACTTTTTCTTTGGAGAAGGGGGTGTGAAGGACTGGAACGACTAGAAACGGGAGTTTTTTACTCTTACATATTCAAGAGGTCCAAAAATAAGTGAAAAAGTGTGTTTGGTGGGCTGCGTTGTTATTAAATGGGGGACACTTTTTTCTTTCTTTCGCCTTTTTGGGAGGGACAAAGGTGGGGGGTTAAGGGTGCCTTTGGTGGGGTGTTTTGGCTTATGCAGCCGATGGGCTGTTTGGTTAGTAAGGCAATAATACGGTACAGTGAGTTTAGGGTTCCCTTTTTGGAGCTGTCACCCGTGGCTATTTGTTAGATGTCTTGGTATTTATCGATCCGCGCTAATGGCTTGGCGCCTCGGCATCGACAGTCTTGCCTGCCAATCTGACAAACATTCGTGGGGTTCGGAACTGTCGAGATCGAGCTTTATTATGGCCAAGGGCCCAACGGTTTCCCACGAGATGGCGAGCAGCTCTCAAAAGCTAGCCAGGAGTCAGGGCATTCAAGGACAGGGAAGCACCAGATGGACTTTTGGAATGGAGGAAACCATTCCAGAACGGGGGGGGTGGAACAGAGGAGGAAGACCTTCTGGGGGGGGGGGGGGGGAGGAGCTTCCTTTTTCTTTGGATACCAGCAATTGCGAAGGATCAATGGAGGCAGCCCGGCGACACGAGAGCAGCAGGCACAGCACAGCGCAGCACTCGCAGCCCGCAGCAGATCCATTGCTGATTGCTCGAGTACAGTCCGATTCATCGGGTTCGCCCAGTGCCACCACCAGACCCTTTTAATTGATGACCCTATTTTTTTGGCAAGATTTTGATTCGCTTTTCCGATTTTCGGCCTCATCGTTCTATTACGGCCTCAAAGGTTGAAGGGAGCAGAAAGGAGAGAAAAAAAGAAAGAAAAAGAGAAAAAAAAGGGAGAATCATCCATACCAAGAGACTTGATATCGGCACTACGGGAGTGCTGTTACCCCTATAACTTTAACATACAACTAATTGTATGAATATCAAGAGTTAATCATTTGGCCTCAAACAGTCAAGAACTAAGAGAAAAGTCACTTGAGTTGAAAAAGTTGATCATATTCGCCTTACGCGCAAAGGGCGGACGCAATTAGAACCCTATTCTCCCTTCATCGCCAATTGTGCTGGACAGGGCGAGCATAACAACCAAAGTTATCACCAGCCAGCAACAGCGAGCATCAATCAGCAACGAAAACCCTTTTGGAGAATAAACCCCCCACCAAGGAGTGAGAGGAAAGCAAAAGAAAAAAAGAAAAAAACCCCCCCCCCAAAAAAAAACAACGCAAAAGCCAGCAAGTCGGAGCATAAACCTCTTACACACACGGTTCAATCCCTTACTGCTCATTGCTGCTCCTTCCGCGCCTACCACTTGGAAAGAAAAGAAAAGAAAAGAAAAAAAAAACCATTACTCTGCACAACTTACTTACCGAAGCATTGCAACACAGCAGATACGACTGCAATAGGCAGCCTCATTTTTTGTTTTCCGGTGTCCATTGCACAAGAACAGAGAGAAATAGCTATTCCCGCTCTAAAACTGTGTGCTCTTTCCGTACCCTTCCTCGTCCCTGTTCCCCGTTCCCCGTCTCGGTTTTGAATCCGCCTGCTCCCACGCTGCCTGGGCAATCCACTTGCAGAACGCAACCACCACAACTTCCGGCACCACTGCCTAGAATATTACCCCCATACTCACCTGCGTCTCCACACAGGCACCACACCCTCTTGGCCCTTCCGCTTTGTTCTTATCGGCTTTTGCTACCGCACAGCTCTCAATATTACTCTCGCTTCCCTCTGGACGACTGGATCTCAAAACACGCGGTCGTCGAGATATACAACGGCGTGGCCCCTGCCCTACGGTCCACTCTCGATCGCAACTACGAGCAGCAATCTCTTTACCTTAGAACACTAGGTATAAACCCCGAAGGCATAGGTGGAAAAGCCCCTCATACACTCGTTTTGTCCCTCAATTGTCGTTCGCTAGCTAGACTATTTACCAACGATCTGGAAAATCAGGGCACGCAATCAGAAAGACCCAAACTTCCGAAGAGATACCTACCATAAGCTGTTTTTCAACTTAAATCTCGAGAGGCCTTCCTCTTGCACACACACACCCACACACCCACACACAGCCTTAACTCTGGCTAGCTACGAAGCCAACTATGAGTACTCGATCTCGACCGGTCAGCCGGAGTCCCAAATAAACATCGATCCCCATAACAATTTAAGATCCCATCGACATAGGAGGGCCATGCCAACTATTCCTACTCAACAACAACCCTTTCCTTCCTCCCATTCCCACCTGAAACATCAGCAACAGTATCGCCAACAATTGTTAGTGAGGCCAGCAACAACTTCTACACCTTCATCAATGCCAGATCAGAACCCACGAAGAAAGCCCCCAGAGGAATCGAGCACCCACCACAAGGGCGCTATGAATACAATGCAGCCTGCACATATACCGCATGCCGGTGACGCTGCTGTGCAAGGAAGGAAGCAGTCTATGGAGGAGATGTCAGGCGGAAGAGTAACGAGGGATTCCGGCTTTGCAAGTCAAGAATCACTTTCTATGAACACAAATATGGACAGCAGCTTTAACAGCGTTGGCCGGGATGTTGGAATGGGCGTGCCATCCGCCGAAGAGGAGCAGGGAGATTTTGCGCTCGGGGAATGGAAGATGTCGGTAGGGTCTTCGGGAGTTGCTGGGGGCAGCGCAGGTTCTGCCCCCGAGACTGGTCCCGGAGTTTTGCCACCTGCCGTGGAGGAGAGCTCTGGTGCTGGGGGTGGAGAGACCAGAAATACGGATCATGGTACACCAGAGGACTGGATTGATGGACTTAATCAGAACGTTAGCGCTAATAACTTCTCCGCATACGATGGTAAGCGCTGTTCACGAGCCTTTTGATTGCCGACTTGGATGCTGCACAAGCTTGTACAAGAAACAACTGACGCTATGGATCGTAGATGGGCAACCTTACTTTATCTCCAGTGCGAACCGGAAAAAGCCTTTTTCTCCTGGAGCCTCTAATTACTCGCGCCCTAGATTTCCCTGCCGTGCTCCCGGTCTTGGCTTTGATCGTAAAAGAGTCTATGGGGGCTCAGGCGCATTGGACAGCCCGGAGGAAAGTAATAGCGATAGTTTCAGAAGTGTAATCGATGATTTAACTATAAAGAGTACAGATCTATCTTTTGAACTTTATTACTACTAGTATGCATGCTGAAGGATACCAGATCAAAAACTCAAGAAGCGCCTAAAGAAGCTCGAGGGCCTTCAAGGCGGTAATCTACAAGATGAAAAATTGTTTGAAGTCCGAATACATGGGCTATCCTTGTATGTTTTTTCTACGACAGCTGCTTTTCTGATAGTGACGATATGCCCGACAAACCACTGATGCCAATGAATCTTGGAAATATAGATCCAAAAAGCAGGAACTTGAGAAGTTGCTCGAAGGCTTTGCTTCTACCCTCCATAAAAACGGTAGCGAGAGCTCTCCCAGCTCCAAAGCCGACCGACTCATGACATCCCCGAACCGGACAAACCCACCCTCTCATAATGCAGACTCTGCTTACGCGTCGAATGCACGATCCGGCACTGGCTCTGTTGCCCCATCCCAGCCCAAGCCCAGAAGTGTTGCTACACCTATGTCCACATCGTCGAGCGATAAGCCGTCGAGTCACATGCGAAGCATATCATTGCCAGTAGTTACTGAGAAGCACAAGATGAAGGAGGTCGTCTTGAGGCTTGAGCAGCTCTTCACGGGTTTCAAGTCGAGTAAAACGTTGAGTCCAATGGATTATCAGAAGGGAGATCGCGAACTAGGGAGAGAAGTTCCCGGGGAGGGTGCGCGAGAAGCTCCAATAATGTCTCCTTCACATGACGATCGAATCGCTGAATTCGGTGATTCCGTAGCTGGTCCGCATCGGAGGCCTTCGGAAGTCCCTGACCAACGCCCTACGAGGCTTACAGACTTGGACCCCTCCCGCCAAGCGCCGGGAGAGAACCTCGAGTATCTGGCCAACCTGACTAAGGATAACACCAAACTCGAAGGACTTGGCGATGGCTGGTTCTATTTAAACTTGGTCGCGGGTTTGGCACAGCTGCATACAGTAAACGTTACCGTCCCATTTGTGAAGAAGGCGATTACCACCGTTAGTAAGAAGCTTGAGTTGTCACCCGACGGCAGGATGGTGAGGTGGAAGGGTGGGTACGAGGGGACAAGGTTGGGCAGTGACAGCGGTTCGGGGGATGCTGCGAGTACGGGAATGTCGAGTGATGGAAGTCCTGACACTTGGTCCAAGAGCTCCCCCGAGATCTCTGTGGATCCCACGTCTAGATCTGGAAGATCCTCAGGAAGGTTACCGCTTGCCGCACCTCCTAGCATAGGGGATAAGTTTCATTACAAGCCCCTTTTCGCACGATGCGGCTCTTTCGATGATGACTCTTCGAGCGCTGTCAGCACTTCCCTTGGTTCGTGTGATTTACTTAAGCGTGCGAGCTCGGATGAAGGCACTAGGCAGTCTGGAAGTAGTGGTAACCGAAAGGGCCTTTCGCTCGACGGGCCGATCATCTACTACGAAGGCGGCAAGTTTTGTACCGATCTCAGTGCTCAAAAGATTGATGGGGAGGGACATGTGATATCGAAACCCGGGTACGATAGGTTTACGAATAGCCCGATTGGAGAGAGGCAACTTGGACCTGGGAGCCCGACAAAGTTGGAGAGTCCGTTGTTTGCCAGGGCACAAACCGCTCAGTCTTCGGATGAACCTATGGAGGATGGAGACAGCGATGTTGGTCTTCAGTTTTCTCCAAGATTTTCCTCGTCTTCCAGTCCTACGGCTCCACCGACCCCTATTGAATTAGAGGTCTCAGGGATTGGCGGGGTAATCCCGGAAGATAATTTCGCTATCAATGTTCAAACGAAGCATTATCTGTTTCCACAGAATTCGAAAGGAGCTTTACCGCTTCCCCGGGCTAATACATCCAAGTCGAGGATTTTGAACTTGATTGGGCATCACATTCCCAAGTCTTCCATTGACGTTTTTCAGAAGAACGAGCCCATGGGAGATGAGTCGGAAGAGGAATCGGGAGAGGAGTCCGGATCCGGATCCGAGGAGGGGTCTATGGAGGAAGAATCCGGCTCGGGGGAGGATTCGGGAGAGGAGTCGGGAGAGGAAGATTCGGAGGAACCATCCAAACCATCTTCCGGGGCCGGAAAGCACCCGTTTTTCCCTGGCCACAAATTCCTTCGCCCGGTGATCGTCTCGACCAGAACCCTCAAGCTACCACCCTCACAACTACCCCCAGCAAGTTTCCTCTACTACCCACAATCTGACGAGACCTCCACGGGCAGCGACTCTGGCTCCGGCGCAGTACCACAATCGTCCAGCTCGGATGAATACTATCGGCAACGGCAAATACTCTACCTTAAGAACAACGCTGACATCTACGGCAGCTTCGGCGACGAGGAATTCGACACCGACGCCCGCTTTACGAATGGGATGCGCATTTACAGACCCGTGGGAGCCGGCGGCGCTAGGGATGTCGGGTCATCCGCTGCCACGGCGGGAGATGCAAGCGAGGCTTCCAGCCCCGCGAGCCCCGCCGGCAGACTTGCCAGGGCGGCCGAGTCCACAAAGATGAACGCGCTCGGCCCCGGTTTTACCTGGGGTGACAGCGGCGATAGCGGGAGTATCAGCGGGGATATCATGTCCTCCTCCACTGGCGATGAGCAATTTGGGTTACACTCCGATAACAGGCCGAATCGTAAGCGGGGACGGATGTCAGGGACCTCGTCCGAGAGCGCCATCCCAGCATTGAAGTCGCAGAGGAAGGGTAAGGGCGCGACTGGCGACTAGAGGGCTTTGCCGCACAATTGGCTATTCTTGTGTTTCTTGTGTTTTTAATTTTTGAGAATGGCGAAGGGCTTGCTTGAGATGTGCTTGGGCTGTTTTTCATTTCCATTTTGGTTTCATTTGATTCTTTTTCGAAGGATGTCAGCATTTGATATTTTTACTGGATTGTTTTCCCTTTGCAGATTTTTTTTTCTTGACTCATGAGGCGGCTTTTCATTACCGGAGCTCGGGGAGTTTTTTTTTTTTCCATTGGTTTTTCCTTTATCTCCATTAGTGATACCAGCTTTTCCAATTCCACGTGTACCCTTTTTTTTCCCTTTATTTTTTTCAAATCTGGAGTCATTTCCCGCTACAAAGTTATACAAAGATTGGCTTGTTTTTACTGTTATTCTCGTTTTCACGGTTTTATTTCAATCCTTGGTAGATGGTAGGGTTTTTCTTTTTCTTTTCCATTTTCTTTGTCATGAAATTTCTACTTCTTCTCTCTTCTTCTATACACGCATTTACGAAACGCGTTGGAGTAAGTGCAACAGCACAGTGCAGTTCCTACTAGTGCTATCATATACTACTTACTACCAAGCGTAGTTGCGATAGTAGTAGTAGTAGGGTGGAAGAAAGAAAGCAAGGAAAAGTTAAAACCTTAAAAAACCTTTTCTTGTCATTATTATTATCATGTATGTACAAGTTTGCGACGTTTTTTTTTAACTCGCGCCTGAGTATCATACTCCATTGGGTGGGTTGGGTGGTTGATTGGGTGTTCTGGGTGGGCGGTGTTACGTTAATTATGAAATTTAATCTCTATTTTACTTCTTGCAAACAAAGCAAAGCAAAGCAGGTAAAATCATTTTTCAAAGTTTACCGCATTCGTTGTCATTTCCAGAAGGGCAAAGCAGGTAAGTAAAGCATACGTGTTCGAACTTTTTTTGCTTTCCATTGCGCGCGGAGAGGATATATAGACCATCCGCCAGCAGAGGAAGTATGATAATAGGGAAGTAGGGAGAGGGAGGGAAAGGGAGGGGGAAAAAAAAAAGGGGGGGGGGGGTTTACACTACGCAGTAAGATCGTCGGATCAAAGTTTTATACCAACATCTGAGAAATACGATTCTCGACCAGGCACGGATTCACAATAGGGCTGGCTGGGGGTTACCGCATAACTGATGATTGGTTGTTGTGGTGGTGTGATGAATGAATGGATGGATGAATTGATGCTCTCGCGGTACTATGATACAATATAGCCCGCAGGGCAAAAGTAAGTAAGAGGAGGAGAAGGAGGAGGAGAGGAGGAGGAGGCAAGTAGTAAGTTAGGAAAAGCACCAGAATTTAAAGAGATTCCTGGATCGTGGAAGCGGCCTATTCATCAGTATAATACCGTAATATGTGACTTATTATTAATGCAGCGCTTCCCCGGTTCCCACCCCCACGTAGTCAAAAGTCAAGATGATTCCCTCGAAGAGGAAAGTAAAAAAAAAGGATAACCCTCCCGGAAGAAAAGGGGATGATGATGATGATGAAGAAGAAACGACGTCACAATACCTCACTCGCCCGGCGATCCAACATCCATACTTCCCGATCATCCCAACGCCCCCCCTCCCCCCCCCCGTCCCCAATCTCGATCCGGCCACAAGTGGAGCTGAGAAAACCGTACCGCGCTAGGCTAGATAGTTTATAGTACCTATGTATCATAGTTCTACTGTATGTACCTACCTATTCAACTTTTTTTATACCGACCTAACCGCCCCCCCCTTTCCTCCCGGGCATTACCGTTGCAAACATCAGAGCCTTTTTTTCTTTACCGGTCTCTCCGCTCCGATCGATCGGAAGGAAGGAAGTAAAGAAGGAGGAAAAGAAAAGAAAAAGAAAAGAAAAATATTTATGGCCAAAATCTGGATCATTGTGGCGTGAGGTTTGGGATTGTTACCGTTTACCGGTATTTGGAAGGGGGAAGAAGGGGAGGGTGGGGGGGGGGGGATTTCCATGCATGTATGGCGTAGCGTTTTTTTCCAATCGTGGAAACAAGTAACGTAGTTAGTGTGCAGTACAAGTACTCGAGTACTCGTACACGAGTACCGGGTCTTGGGCTCTGGTTGGGTATTATATTTTGTTGGCTGGAATGGAGGTGGGACGGGGTGATCGACGGGGGGGGTTCAGGTTAGAGATGGATTGATGGGGGGGGGGGAGGGGATGAGCTGATTTTCTGGGTGAGGTGAGGTGGCGGTGATCTTTGTGGTGGGGGTTGTGTGTGTGTGGGGGTTTTTTTGAGCACGTGATGTTGGTGTCATGTGATGTCACTCGGATTTGGGTTTGCTTGGGAGGGGTGGATTTGCGTTGCTGGGGGGCTGGGGGAGTCGTATGATAGGGGACGATAGGTATCATAATACGGGATCGGATAGGGGGGACTTTCTTTGTTCTCGTTTGGTTGGGGGGTTAGGATTCTGGCTTCCTGGCGGGCCATTTGTGTCATGGGTTTCTATTATACTCACGGGAGGGGCCGAGGCCGACACATCTTGCATGGGGGTGAATACCTTCGGCTTGGTCGCGCGGGTGGGATAGGGCCCTTGCCGTGCCTTGTTTCCACTTTCTATTGTAGTGTCCTGTCGTCCCGGCCATGGCGTGGGTAGTCAGAGTAAAGGTCTCACGCTAATTTAGGCGTGATCGGGTGTTCTGACAGGACCTGTGGCTCACCTCGGACATCTGGGGCTAAGATCTGGGGCTAAGATCTGGGGCTAGGGGCTTAACGGGTTTTGATGATGGCGCGGGTGCGGGATGGGTGGCGCGGGTGCCCGGGAACCTTCCTGGATCGTTTGCTACGATAAGTGGATGTGGAAGCCAGATCCAGGGCCAGTGATAACTTGGCGTTATTTAGGTTTGGGTGCGATGGCTGGTGGTATGATAATGGTGGCGGGTGGGATGGGATGGCGTGGGCCGCCATAGCTTATTTTGACGTTTGGGTATGATACCGTAAAATCTCGTGAAATCCACTATCTCCATCAGCTCCTAATCTCCGGATTCTCAGTCAAAAGTCCTCAAGAAGGATTAGTGCTTTCCTGACACGGTATAGCCTGAGCCATTCCGTCTTGTTGGATCTCGTTAACCTGGCAAACTAAGCCCATCGTGGGCTGATGTCGCGATTTACAGGGATATTCGTCACTGCTCGGAGATAGTGGATCTCACAAGATTTTACGGTATGGAAGGATACGGCGCCTCGACGACGGGTTTGGGTATGGTGTGATATCTTTGGTTGCTGGTCGGATTCAGAGCTTAGAGTCCTGCTTGGCATGTATCATGCATCATATCGTTTATGGTCATAGAAGCTGCAAACAGCATATATGTTTTTTGTTTCTTTTTTTTATATATATAAAAAAAAGCAAGACAATATTTCTGGGAATATGATATGATATGAGTGTTCGGCATCGCAAACTTTATAAATGCTACAAAATGTATATGGTTGGCATCGGTTTCTTGAATAGCCCCAATCGTGTTCTGTACCTATATGTTGAGAATTTATGCTACAAATGCCACCTCTATATAAATGACTTGCAAAACAATTCCTTATTTTTTTGGGGGTGTGTGTAGGGTGGTTTCTGGGGCAGTTATTAGGGGTGGGTGGCCTTGTGAGTGGATGGCCTTGCCCAGACTTGCTATTCTCCCTTCTCGAGTACCATAGGAGAGCTTTCAATGGGGGGATTAGTTTAAAAAAGAGCTTGCACCCTAAGATGGAGTCTTAAAACTATACCGAGGCTTTTGAGATAGTGTATCTACTAAAGCCTGAGGATTAAAGATCAACCTTAGGGTGGTGCTGGGGTCAATCTTGATGCGCAAGCTCTCTGATGGAGGTTCTTTCATATTTTGTGTAGTTTGCCCTCATTTCGTGACATTATTCCGCTCTGGCACAAGGAGCTTCATGTGCTATCATTCGAAGCGCAAAAAAGCTGTTATGTTGGAAATGGCAGTTTGATGGCCGCATTTGGTGAGGGGATGTGCCAGCACTCTGGCCGTAGAGGCATACGTACACACTACTCAAAGGACGCGCAAGCTCTCAAAAGTGTTTTCACCCCACTTGTTTTTCTTTCCTTCACACCTTCTCCTGGCGACACACTCTCCTTCCTGTACACAACTTTCCTCAAGTCTTTCCTTCCACCAAGTTGTCATCAATCAATCATGATTCTCATCTTCACCTAAGCGGTTTTAGTCCACTGCGTAATATCCTCACCGTTAATCATTACCTCCGCAACCAAGATTTTCAACATGTTAGCCCAAGCTCATGACCAAGTTTATACTATGGCCCAACGAGTCTTTGCTGGGATAGAACTCGACTTTTCCGAGCCCTCATCTATACTATTTATCTGGAACAAACCAAGACCGCTCGTTACCCCATCCAAGAGCCTACTAGGTGCATGACTACCGGGAGAGCCAAGCTAACTAGAGATACAAAGGGGTAGAACTAATTGCCTCGATTAAGCTCGTCATGTAAACTTTGTTGAGGTAACTCTAATGAAACAACGGCATTAATAATAAAAGGCTCATCTCATCTGTCTTTGGAGAACTCATACGGAGCATATACATCTAGAGCATTGAGCTTCGTACCAGTTGATCCTGATTCGAACTGGATAGTAGCTCTAGACGGCTTGATCTTAAAAGAACACTGTGGTAAATGCGGAATCAGCAGCCAGTGTTTGAAGACCTAAGGGGCCGTGGTGATTAGCCTCCTCCGAGCCACACTGGTGACGCCTACCTTGAAGGTGGCATTGCAAGCAGCCCACGAGAGTGGTGTTTGGCCGCCGTTATCTGGTTTGTTAGGGTTGACGTCCTCTCTTTCAAGTAGTATTTCTAAGGTTAACACATAAATAATTGTCTGGACACAATACTAAGCCCTGGCTCAAACCCTATGAACTAATCAATTCGCACTTACCCACTACAAAATATCCTTAGAACCAGCAATCTAAAAAATATCACAATGGAAGACATACTACTATGCCTGATTGGTTATAAAAAAAACGCAGACATCCCATAGACCACAGGGAGCAAAAGGTTCGCGTACACTGGACGCTACATCCTCTTCCAGGCCTACATTCCTCGGGGGTGTTACTGCTGACCCCGAGGAGACTCGAACCTGGACCCCTGGGAAGTCCAAGTGCGCCGGGAACAAGTTATTACCGTTAGGCCATTGTTCCCGGCAGTGTTCATTCTACCTTTCCAGAAAATTTAATACCATACTGGGGGTAAAAACGCCCCTAAACCCAAGAAAGAACCTGAGCTGCTCTGATTAAATGCAGGTTCATGAGATACGTGACCAAACCCCAGGAAGGCAGGCGCCTCAGTTTTCTAAGTTTGAATAAACCATACCTTCAAGAATCGAGTTACATGGTGTTATCAGGTCTCCATGCCCCCTCCTCTAATCTATCATAGGATTTTCAGGACACAGTCGTCCTGATTCATGTTTTTCCTGCCAGCACCCCTAATAAGATGGAATTCACACTTAAAAAGTGGGGGTTGAGTGACAGGGTATGAGTCAATTGGACTCCTCAAGTCTAGGGATTTGGATTTCCAAGATGAGTTACAATCGCACGGCTTAGAGGGAAAAGGTGAGGGAAGCGAAGAAAATTCCATCATTAATTCGGAGACTTGGGCGCAGCGCTAGTAGCATGGCGAATATTTGCTTCTACTAGGGGAGGCTAAAAACAAAAGAAGTCTCTTGTTTATCATAACTAAGTATACCTACTTTTTTCACCCCCGTCGAGGTGAGGACGAAAGGCAAGGCAGACCAGAAACCGCAATCCAGGCACCAAGGCACCTCCCTAGATCATGGAGCAGCATCGGTTTATCCCCCCTGCATCGATTGCTGAGAAGGCTGCTTGGGAATGTGGGCGGTGCGTTTCCAGCCAGCCTTCTTCCTTCTCTGAGTGCCATGCTTACAGGTAACGCAAACACCCTCTGATGTCCCAACCCCCCTGGTCTTCCTCGCCCCACCCACCCCCGCACTCCGTCCCCCGATCCATCCCTCTCTAAAGCTTGTACAGTCGTTCTAAATCTAGTCATTCGGCACCTCCTCTTTCTTACATTTCTCCTCTGTCAGGCTCTGGGAAGGCAAATCTTCGGAGGTGGTGACAGGGTAGGTGCTACTGTAGTAGGAGCAGGCATGGAAGTTGAAGTGGCTTGCGACGTAAGGATGGCTCGTCGGCCCGGCGGCAGTGGGTAGTGTGTCGGTTTATTACGTGAACATTGCGGAAGGCAAGAAGAACAGTTCAAAAGACCCGAGCTTGGGGTAACAGGTCTTTCAGCAGAGAGGTGCCCCACTGTAGCCTGTTTCCAGGAGGGAGCCAATAAGTTTTAGTATGATATCATGGGCTTTTTTTCTTGCCTTTTTTCCCCTCTAGTGAAAACGGGTATATAGTAAGCAGTCATTTGTTGGTAGTAGCTCTAGCCATCTAATGTTACGGGGTACTCGTCTACCGTATTGCCTGGCTTTATTTACCCGCCGCTAAGTTAGTACGTTGAAATAAAGTAGGGGCTTAAAACATTCAATACAGTCAGGAAGAGTCCAAAATAAGCCTAGTTTTAGCCATAAAGGGTTAAGTGAAGGCGTTTTATTGCGAATTTGAGACAGGTTATAGAGAAAACTCTAATTTCAACGTACTAGTGGCAGGCTAAAAAAAACAGGTAATGCGGTAGTGGAAAGTGCAGTAACTTTACCCTCTATCAAATTTGCCACTCATCGTTGATTAAGTGTGGCCTAGCGTCACTCAGTTCCTAACGGGTTCGCGGAAGCATGTCTTACACAAGCAAGCCAGCCAACAAAAAAACACGGTGACTGAAATGCCACTAGAATTGATTGGAAGAAGGAACTCTATGCAGACCCCCGGTTCCTTTTATCGGACCAGGGGCGGGCTCAACCAATTGCGGTGGATACACCAAAGCTGTATCACACATCTGAAGGAGCTTACAAACAAGGATTGAAAGGGCCCCACTCTATTATTAAGTTGGGCTCGTATTGGAGGCCAAGCCTATTATAAACGCTCTTGAGTGGGCCATTAGCCACGCTCTAAATTTGCAACGAGCCTGCATAAGGAGATTCTACACTTATTGCGCCCCTAAGGTAAATGCTACCTTGTGAGCTCCAATCGCGTCTGGATTTTGTGCTCCCTACAGTCCAGATATCCTACCGAGAGAAACTCCTCAGATAAGTATTTGCGCCCTAGTTCCCATTTCCGATATCGAATATCACGAGGTGTTCCCAATACTCCGTTGCCAAGGTTCCTCGTATAATGGATACCGCCATCATGCTGATCTACCCCGATAATTGTTCTTGATCTAAGAACTCACTAGTCCCCCTTTTACATTCATTGCAAACCACATATCATAATTCTAAGTTCCCCTTTTACACGTCTTGCTCTGCCCTAGTATGTCTCGAATCACCGCATCAAGCGGGGAATAGGCTCACGGCCAGCCTAATAGGTTGCCAAGAATATCTCTGCAGCTCCAAGTTGCCCTATCGCTTCGCTAACACGTGGGAGCAAGTTCACCATTAGGCTCGTTGGGGAGCCGTCAGCAAATGGGGAGGGAAATATAAATTTAGGTGGTAATCCCTGAACGATCTACCCGAGACATGCGATATTCCCGACGTTCTTGTAGACTACTAGTACCAGTACTTGATAAGGTGCAGAAAATGATAGGGTAACGGGAACCACCGCCTCCCCCGGATCAGTCGGCGTGTTCCAATTCAAGTTGAGTGCGACAGCTTACCGGTATCTCCTGCGAGGGAGATATTAGTTCCCGCTATCCTATTATTCTCGGTACCATATCAAGTAGTCTGATGGCCAGGGCGAAGCACCGTTGTGCCGGTGAATCGTAGGCGGTGATGATGTACTAGTATGACTGACAGAACGGTGTCAAGTGAACTATTACTTGCCATGTTCTATGCAGGAACATAATAACCAGTAGCTTGGCCCTACGATATCTGACAGCTCACTCAATAGTGTAGCGAAACACCAGTACCATCAGAGGGCAGGGGTGCACCACAGATTTATTGGCTGACCATGGTTGGAATCAGCCTCGTGGCTGGGGACGTTCGAAAGCCAAGCCCAAGATCGTATTCGCTACTTCTTGCAGAACCCTCTCTAAATCTTACCGGGTCTGAGGAAAATTATAGAGCATTCCGATGCGATACTTGCAACACCCTCTAACAGGTCTACTCAATAGGGGCGATGCATGATTAAATATAGATCTCTGGAGGTGAAATCCTGGTCACAAGATCCCGGCTCCTCCGACCGTACGCGAAACATCTGGCAGGTGAGTTGTGAAATAACCTACAGGCACTGTAGGAACCTGGGAGATAACCATAACAGTGATCAGACAAGGCTCAGGTACGAAGGAGAACAAAAACAGGATAAGCTTTCCCCACACTGATGATACGGCATTATCTGGTTTTATTCGCCTGTCCGGGCTATCGGCGGGGCGGGGCTCTGTGCAGGGGCTGGGGTGGAGATACAACTGGAAAAAAGGCCCCGCACCGGCCGGTGAGCGGGCCGGGGCGGGGAATAGGGCCGGGGGCCCGTGTTTCTCGGGGCCCCGGAGCCCCCGTAACGAACCCCAACCACTAACCAGAGCAATTCTATTATCCCCCTGCTTGTCCCAACATTCCCCCCCTCACCCGGGTACGTTGAAATAAAGTAGGGGTTGAAGCAAGACATTTAATATAGTCAGGTAGAGGCCAAAATAAGCCTGGCTTTAGCCATAAAGGGTTATGTGAAGCCGTTTTACTGCGAATTTGAGACAGATCACAAAGAAGAACTCTTATCTCAACGTAGCGGTACTCGAGTACTTGTACAAGCGTTAGGCGAATAAAACTAGATAATGCAGTATGGTTCCGGTCGCGGTAAACTTGCTTATGGTAGGGAAAAGGTAGGGGAAGTAATCGCTTTGTTTTCAGTTAAACCATCACTACTAATAAGAAGGTAAGAACATACCGGGGGGCGAAAATACGTTCACACTTTTAGTAAGCCCCGGCACCTACAAAATGTGAATGAGGCTTCACCTCCCGGTGCAGCCCAACACCACAGCTTTGTCGGTCCGGTGCGCTCAGAATAATGGTTTAACCTCTCCGAGGATAACGCGATTACTCGCTCGGCATTGTCAAGAATACCTCCGCCAGCCGATATTTTACCAGAGTCCTCACCAGACATTCGGCTCACGGAGGTATTCTTGGTAAAGACGGGCGAGTAGAGGATGATGCAAAGGCTGATTTACAGCGAAATACGATAACCCCCAGGATAGGCGTAAGTTAGCGTGCTCCACCCTTAACACATTAAGTACTGCACTCCATAGCCTAATCACAAACTACCGCATCAAGTATTTAGAGAGAAAAGAGCCGCCTGGTACGGTACTACCTACTGCCAATGCGCTGCCGGTATCGCACTCGATGACCAGGTAACTGGGTTGCTCGAGCAAACAAAGGTTTTCATAGCTCCATCCCTCACAACATCTTTATAAGTCCTATACCTTGATAAGACTACTACTATTTCTTTGATCTCGGGGACGGACCCAAAACCAAATTTTGCAAAAACCCTCTAATTAAGGTGTAACAGTGTTGCTTACTGAAAACTGGAATGCCAAAGCTGTGAGCCCATAGCCCACTTCTTAAACCGGATAAACTTCCCAACCCCCATAGACACAAGGGCATTGGCAGGCGTGGCCGTAACGCTGGAACTGCATGGAACACAAACCCCGGTTACCAAGTTGGATCCTTAGGCGCTGGGTGACTAGCTAGGCGACATAGTTTGGCCCCAGCTACTATTAAGATTATTTTTATCGCCAATTCTCACAATAAGACAATTAGAGTTGTTCGTGGGAACACTCTGAGGAAGTACGATAGATAGGTGGGATTCTCTAGGGAAACGTCGGATATGGCGCTACTCTAGGTGAACATAACTTGTCATTCGAAAACTCCTCTGTATCGTTGAATAACCTTGAAGGGAATGAAGGTGACTCCTCTATGGCTGTGACCAGGGATAACCCATAGCCCCGTTCGGCTACCTGAGTTATCAAAAAGGAAGGTGCGGGCCTTAGTTACCGTGTCAAACGCACACCGGGAGTACCTGGAGTCTTGGAATATTAACGTCACAGGAACATTCGCCACGCTAAGAGTAGTTACTGGCCACTGCCGATCTGTTTGCATCGCCAGGCACGGTGGACGGCAGAGAAATGCACTTCCCCCTCCGGCTTCCCCATAGAGCCTATTTTCGCTGGGATACCTGCACCCCTCATGGCAGTCCAATGGCGCCCTTGAGGACCCTTACGCTAGTATCGTCCTAGCGCAGCCAAATAATAGTTCCCAAGCCAATCCAAGAATGAGGGGAGAGGCTGGGGCGCAAGATATCTCGCACACTATCAGTAAACACCAGAGCCTCGTGAGTAGACCTCCAGAATAAAGAGCTTCACTTCTCCCCCAAAGAAAAAAACCTCCTCATCACAAGCAACAACTTTCAGCAAGCCATCAAGAAGCATTGATACCATAAAACCACTATATATTATACCCCTCTTTCTATACACGATGAAGACCACCAGTATTTTGAGTGTCGCCAGCTGTATCGCTACTGCTTATGCGGCTTTAGGAAAGACTGCATGGCTCCCCGAGCTTGGTCCCACTTTGAATCCCGGACTTGGTGAAAAGCTCCCGTTCAAAGCCAGCACCGGGAACAACCCATGGACCAGTAAGTCCTTGCTTCACCAAACCGATATTTCATTTTCCCAAAATCTAATGCCTTGAACAGCTTCTATTCCAAAAGTTTGCCAAGAAACCGCCATTAAAGAAGACAGATGTAAACCCTCTGAGATGGAAGTCTTCGAAGTTACCTACCCAGACGTACGCCCACCAATCCGGCGCCCACTCCACATATTTCACTAACACCAATATAGTGCTCCAAACCATGGATAATGTGCCGCTGCTCTAAATCTCCGATGGCGTTCGTACCCCCCCCCCCTCCATATCACTCCTTCAGAGATACCCCCAGCTCACATGATACAATTACAGCCAGCAAACCATCAGAGAAACTTTTGGGAAGGTGCCTGTGCGCCTCCGATCTACCGTCCGCCATGTCATGGCCTTCCCAAGCAGTAGTAAGTCCGGCGGAACCGGCTGCAATGCCTATTCATCCAGCAACGATATAGTCTTCTTTGGCGACTGTGGAAACAAGACCGCTCCCTCCGTCTTTATGCACGAATCGTACATTTCCCCCTCCCTCCCTCACTCCCATTCATGCATCCCAAATTGCTAAACTCCCATCTTGACTAGTGCCCACACCAGTGACAAGGACAGCTACAGCAGTAAGCAAATCCACCTGGCATGGCCGCATAAAATATACTAATAGATGTGTAGCAAAAACCATCCTTCCCGCTGTCAACACTGATAAATGTGTTCCTGACAACTACGCTAACTCTAGTAAGTCCCCCCCCCCCAAAAAAAACACCTAAGCTTCAGTCAGAGCCCCGCTAACCTCAAACAGGCCCAGCTGAGGACTTTGCTCAATTGATGGGTACCTCCCCCTCCCCCTCCCCCTCCAACCCCTAGCCAAAATGTTAACAACCCCCCCAGTCGTCCACACCCACAAGCTCGTCACCGGCTCCCTTCCCAAGCCCACAGACTGCATGTCCAACCAAATGAACATCATGGCCCGTGATTGGCCTGCGTCAATCCTCTGGCCCGCTACCTGCGACTTGAGCATCAAGCCCCCGAATAGCCCTACAGTACCAAAGACCGACTCCGCATCCGTTGCCAACCTTTCCAACCGTTCCGGCGATGAACCCACATCAGACCTCCCCGACGTTCACATGGAAGATTTCGGGTAGGTTTTTAATTTTTCTCCCAAGTCTAAGAGTGGGTACTAATTTCTTTCGTTTCTTCGGATAGGGTTATTTATTAGGTGGTCGTTTGCCAGGTTCACGGAGAACGCTTAGACTCCTCTATTAGAATAGGCCATGCTAGAGGGGCTTGCATTTGTAGAGAGTCGGCGCAAGAAGATATGTGAGACGTTCAATTACGGAAAAAAAGAAAGAAAAAAAAAAAGATAGATGGAGGTTCCCTATGTAATGTTTCGTATAAATAAATTCCTTTTTGTCCTGATAAATTTAAAAAAACGGTTATTTGATAGGATGCCCCTCGGTCACGGCAAATTTAACAGAATGCCCCTGTGAAAAAAAGTTTCATAGAATGCCCCTCTGTCAGCCGAGATATAAGACTAGAAATGAAATAAGGGTGCTAACCCTAGTACATAGATGGTGTGTGAAGTAAGAACTATCTTGAACCTGGGCATACTTGTCTTGTTTCACACCCGGCACCACCACTATGGCTCTTCTACACAACCAATATTTCGACACGTTTTTGGACTTCAAAGCGCAACTTCACCAATGGGCACTCTCCGATGATACTACCGGAAGGGAAATTCCAGGAGCGGGTAGCCGTCACCTACCGCACGTATCAATGAAGGCACCGGTAACACGAGTACCACGCGGAAGGCCAGCCAAAAAGGGCAAACGACTAGGGGACCACCGATCAGGCATTCCCAGCATCGGAGCAGAAATCATGAGTAGAGTACCTCCACGATGTTCTACCTGTGGTAAAGTTGGCCATTATGCTCGGACATGCCATCAATCACATATTTAGTGCCTGCCTCTGTATTTTAGCATAATAATCTATTTACATTTTCCGCTTATAACATTCTGATTGATATAAGCTACTCGAACATAGGGTGGAAGGGCATTCTATCAAACTTTTTTTCACAGGGGCATTCTGTTAAATTCGCCGTGACCGAGGGGCATCCTATCAAATAACCGTTAAAAAAAACTAAAATCTGTGAATTTCCTAGAGACTATCCTCGAGTGATATTAAGTGAAATACAGCTCCCAAATAAATAATTGTCTGGACACAATACTAAGCCCTGGCTCAAACCCTATGAACCAATCAATTCGCACTTGCCCACTACAGAATATCCTCAGAACCAGCAATCTAAAAAATATCACAATGGAAGACATACTACGATCCCTGATTGGTTATAAAAAAACGCAGACATCCCATTGACCACCGGGAGCAAAAGGTTCGCGTACACTGGACGCTACATCCTCTTCCAGGCCTACATTCCTCGGGGGTGTTACTGCTGACCCCGAGGAGACTCGAACCTGGACCCCTGGGAAGTCCAAGTGCGCCGGGAACAAGTTATTACCGTTAGGCCATTGTTCCCGGCAGTGTTCATTCTACCTTTCCAGAAAATTTAATACCATACTGGGGTAAAAACGCCCCTAAACCCAAGAAAGAACTTGAGCTGCTCTGATTAAATGCAAGTTCATGAGATACGTGACCAAACCCCAGGAAGGCGAGCGCCTGGTTAGAGGGGGAAGTAGCTCAAGCGGGGATCAAGGCTAGTGAAGAGAATTCTCACTCTACGGACAAACTGAGAAAGGCATAATAGGTGGTTGCTCCTTAGGTGTTCTATTCCCCGCCCACTCAGGTTATCGCACTTAACACAAAGTGCCCAAGATATCCCGCAGCTAACACTTCAAGATTTGGCTTTGGGAATCGTCTAGAAACTAGCAGCAGCTCTACTAAACCACTTAAGTGTGCATCCAAGCACCGCGACAGCTTCTCGTGATACTGCCGCCCCCAGCCACGTATAAACAAAGAAACCTGAGCTAAGAAATCCCTCTTGGATAATTTATTCACTCAAGTGCATATAATACCCCCCTCCAATCCCGTAAGGATCCCAGTAATCGCAAATCCCCAAAAGCCTCAATCTCCCAATTCCTAATTCCGAAATTCAAGCCTTCCGAGTGGTTCTTAAATATAAAAGCAAGAATAGAAAGAAAAGAAAAAGGAAAGAAATTTTATTTTTACCTTGGGACGGCAGCCGTTGTCCCTCTTCCTATTTATTCCCTTGCATACTTGAGTACATAGCCTTTGTTCTTAGTAAAGGTAGTACTAGCAGTACTACACCTGGCGCGGTCTAATTATCCAAGCTCTTACGGTACTTGTCCTTGGAATTACTAGTAAGTATCTAAAAAATATGGCTATTGTTACTCAGCCACCCCCCCTGTCTGTTTTTCAGATACCTTATGTCAAATTAGCTACAGCACTCTGTGTGTAATAAAAGAGCCAGGCCCCCGTACCCAAGATAAACCCACCAATGCACCTTTGCCATACCGCTCCCCACGGTCATTCCCCACCTCCTTCTATCCCCACAAAGCCGCCCACGGCTAGTAGACAGGGGCTAAAACCAAATCAAAACTCAAAAGGCTCAAATGTACAGCACGTCCACCCTTTAGATTCCCATCCAAAAATGGGAAATCAGGAAGTCAATATGAATCTGATATACCTGAACCGTCACAAATCCAGATCCGGCACTCCACAAGAACTAGCAACACGTAGTTGCACGATCGTATTAATCTCGGCGAGCGAACTGGTGGGACCACCCAATGGCCTCTGAACAGCGGCCCGCAAGTTCATTTCAGCATGTCCTACAGTACGTTAATTAGCTAAAAAATTGGAGAGGCCTAGCCAGGGAAGGAAATTGGCAATAAGAACACTAGGGGGTGGGGGTTACCTATTCAAGTTGCTCATTAGAAGATTGGAGGGTTTTTTTACGCACTCTGCCTCGGTGGGTGATATCGGGAAGGGTTAGAAAGTAAGTTAGATTGAGTGGAACATGTCACCAAGACGTTATCCCTCGCAATACCCCAATACACAAACCTACCCCCGCTCGCTTCTACACGCATTCTCTCCACTGGATCCCTCTCTATTGAGATTTCCAATTACAAATAGCACAATACCTCTGCCCACACGCTCTCCCTTGTTCCAATGTCACAAGCTCCGCTCCGACTAGGAGAATACACTGAGTGATTACACATGATGAGAAAGACTTAAGACATGCAAATGATTCATTTCCGAACTCTCACCCAAGGAAGCAACTTGCTCCTTTTCAGAAAAAGAGCCTAGGTTGCAAGGCGATCAATAACGAGAGTGTAGTTAAACTATGGGTAGCTGGTCTTCGGGACCGGTTCGTCATGTTCGCAGTAAGAGGGTCGGTATAGAACTCGCAACTATAGCTGTTATTACAAATCAAGTTGGGGAGGGTTTCTTTTCTCTTTCTTTTTCTTTCTCCTAACGAAATATGACTTAGGATGTCCCGGAAGTCCGCTCAGATACCTATGCATTAGCAATCATATTGCAGAAGAGTTGCATAACACTACACAACATCCACGGCTTATGGAAATCTCGTGCAGGGCGTGGGTGCTAGGACCCCTCAAGCACCTTCTTCCCAACCGGTAATGTGTGCAAACTTTTCAGCCAGTGACCCCCGGTGAATATCTACATCTCAAATAACCCGCCGGGATTTCCCACCAGGGCCACAACCCGCTGGCCCGTGAACACCAGGGACAATGACTAGTCATGGCGGCTCACAAGGCTCTCACGCAAAGCTTAGATTTTTCCCTAGCGTGGTGTGGCACAGAACAATACATAGTAGTAAACCCCTTTAGCACCGCTACCTGCTGGAAGGGTAATGGAAGTTTACACCTCTGGTCACCCTCAACGCTAGAACCAGAAAGCCAAGGACTTGTTAGTGAGTGAGTCAAAAGGGAAAGCCATGGCAGACGTTCCGCCCAGGAGTGCACCTTTTTTCCTTCCCAAGCTCTCTAGGCTAACGAAGAACGGGACCTGGGTTGAAACCTGCCAGCAATATTCGTCACCCGGACTGAACGACTGAGAAGCAGGTATGTTGCCCTACCATCTCAAGCACTGGAGACGGCGAAGAGAGCCCGAGATGCATGGTAAGACTAATATTATATCATAGCGCCTTGGGGGGGAAGGAATGCTTGGAGTTCGCAGCTAGGCCACAGATATTATATATATCAGCGCATCTCTTAGTCAAAGACAGGCCCAGTACAACAAGTCAAAGAACAGAATTGCGGACAGCGCTCCTTGACAGCAGGTCAGGTGTTCCCCTCCCCCTGGGGGGGGGGGTCGGGCCAATAGACGCTTCCTCCATCTCTTCCTAATTAAGTACTGGTGAAAAACTCTTTCCCATTTTTCATTTTCAATTAACCAGCAATTTTAAACGACGGCCGTCAATTCCGAAAGGGAAAAGAGTGAAAAATAGAAAAATGAATGAATGAATGGAGCTGTCTCCTAGTGCTAATAATGTTGAGGCATGAAAGTGGCTTTGAAGGAATAAATCATTAAAAGTGGGGGGAATAGATAGCGCCGCGGCATCCGGCGGAGTGAAAGGATTTGCTTTTTAGAACTTGGGTACTATAGAGAAGGGCATTGGAAGGTATTACGGCCTTCACAGCTTCATCCCACACTCCCTTCTGAAACCAAACTACTAGTGAAAAAATAGGAATGAGTATCATATCAGTACAACACACAATCAACCCATCCTGATCCTCCTATGGCTCGCCATACATATCTCCAGACCGCATTGCTTCTCACGTCTGCATTCCTTCGCACACTCCCATGACAAACAGAGAAAATATATTTCGGCAGGATCCCCTCCCCTCTGTAAAGTATAAAAGCACTATGATAGCAATCCATCACGAGCCTGTAACTTCCGGAACCAAGCAAACACTCCGAACATGAATTATGGCAACTAAAGAGCTTTTACATTTGGGGGAACATTAGCGAGTGCGTGTGCTATAACGTATTTATATTGTTTTTTCCCCCTTCCTGTTAAGATATTGTTGACCCAGGTATGTGTGGACTAAAGGGGTAGATACAGAATGGATAGATAGATAAATAAATAAATAAATAAAAATTTCAGCTTTCATAATTTGACCCCCGCAACTCGACCATAATAATATCATGTGCACGACAAACAGACACAGATTCTCTCTCTTCAACTACGACTCTGACCATTTTCGTGTTGGTCTAGGTATAGTTTGCTGCAATAACGTATTGCACAACAGAGCCTATTTTTTTGTAACTGTAGATGAAGCAAGAAAAATAACCTCTCTGCCCTTCACCCAGACGATCATACTAATTGAGAGTGTATTTGTATATCATATCATACCTGATCCAGTTCGCAACAATAGCGGCCCCATACAGGACCATTTTCTCACTATTCTCCATCAACCGATCGAGTTCCTAACCATCATACCACAACCTGTAACCCCTTCCGCACCTCCTCTGCCAGAAATTCTTTGACTCCCACATGGATCTTTAAAAGCGATGCCATGCGGCCATTTTGCTATCTTTACAGCGATGGAGTATTGCATCCTTACTTGTCCTTTCGCAGTACCATCGTATTATAACAGTAGAAGCTGGCTTTTTCACTTAATAGTATCATATCCCACTTCATGACTATCGCAACCCACAAAACCAATTCAATTTCGGGCATATTACTACTGCGCAATCGTACACACATCACATTACCACAGCTAAACCTAACCCAACAGGCTATGCGAGCAAGGAAGAGAGAAAAAAAATACAAATCCCTCCCTCACACTCCCATCCGTAGACGAAAACAGATAGTGTCATGAAATTCCAATAGCAGTTTAGCAACTATGAAATACTATGACCACAGTGGCAAGTACGGTCACACCCATAATAATACTGATACTCTGATCCTGTTTTACGAAAGGAAATCTCACCATCTGGGGTATTGAAACAGGAGACAGGACAAAACCTAGGGATAGCTCAGGCACTCCAGACGTGACACCACACGCCACTCTATTAGATGACGCCTTCATAGTAGTCTCCGGTTTAGTTTCGCGTGGCGCCAGAAATCGGAACAGGAAGCAGGAGACTATCCTCGAGTGATATTATGTGAATTACAGCTCCCAAATTAAATAATTGTCTGGACACAATACCAAGCCCTGGCTCAAACCCTATGAACCAATCAATTCGCACTTGCCCACTACAAAATATCCTCAGAACCAGCAATCTAAAAAATATCACAATGGAAGACATACTACTATGCCTGATTGGTTATATATAAAAATGCAGACATCCCATTGACCACCGGGAGCAAAAGGTTCACGTACACTGGACGCTACATCCTCTTCCAGGCCTACATCTCGGGGTTATTACTGACCCCGAGGAGACTCGAACCTGGACCCCTGGGAAGTCCAAGTGCGCCGGGAACAAGTCATAACCGTTAGGCCATTGTTCCCGGCAGTGTTCATTCTACCTTTACAGAAAATTTAATACCATACTGGGGTAAAAACGCCCCTAAACCCAAGAAAGAACTTGAGCTGCTCTGATTAAATGCAGGTTCATAAGATACCTGACCAAACCCCAGGAAGGCGAGCGCCTGGTTGGATGGGGAAGTAGCTCAAGCGGGGATTAAGGCAAGTGAAGAGAATTCTCACTCTACGGACAAACTGAGAAAGGCATAATAGGTGGTTGCTCCTTAGGTGTTCTATTCCCCGCCCACTCAGGCAGGCTATCGCACTTAACACAAAGTGTCCAAGATATCCCGCAGCTAACACTTCAAGATTTGGCTAGCTTGGGAATCGTCTAGAAACTAGCAGCAGCTCTACTAAACCACCTAACGGTGCATCCAGTTCAGAGTTATCCATAGGCACCGCGACAGCTTCTCGTGATACTGCCGCCCCCAGCCACGTATAAACAAAGAAACCTGAGCTAGGAAATACCTCTTGGATAATTCATTCACTCAAGTGCATACAATACCCCCCTCCAATCCCGTAAGGATCCCTGTAATCGCAAATCCCAAAGAGCCTCAATCTCCCAATTCTTAATTCCGGAATTCAAGCCTTCCGAGTGGTTCTTTTACCTCACCCATATGCCCCGAACCATATCAGAGAATTTTCTAATATCTCTACGCAGTAATTTCACTCACCACCTTAAGCTCAGGAGGAACTACATACCGTGCTAAAGTTAATTAGAGTCTGAAATAACCATTAAATACTCACAGGAGATGGCAACATAGCTTACTAAGCATCCACTTGAGCGAGGGGGTTTGGACTCATGGAGTAACTTTAACTCTTGTGCATCGGGTAACATGTAGGAACTATCCTGCACAAGCTAAAACTACTGGTTAAAAGCGGGAGCGATGGATAGACGCTAGATCCAGGAACCAACAGAGGATCAGCGAATTGTTTTAAACGGGAAGCCGTCTATGGAAGGTTTACCATTGTGCGATGCAGTTTATGATAAGGGTTTAGAAGTCGGATGTTGGTGGGTGTCACGATATCTCACTCGGTTTGAGTCCCCAGGGTACTGAGCCATTGCTTTTTGATGGTGTATTGCTCCCCGCTCGACTACAGTATGTCATCCGGCTTGTCCGCGCTCGAGCCGGGAGGGATTGTTTCAGGGTGTGGTGTTCTTCGCTCTATTGTCATTCGATTTCCTCCTAGACGCCCCTCACAGAGTTTATCTTGCCTGATATCCACGAGTCCATTCCCAAAAGAATTAAAGTTTCTATCATACTTGATTCAGTAGTAATCCAGGATCCCATGAAAACCCGAGGAGATATCCCTGTGCTCGAAGCGTTTCGTCTGAGAGCAGGGGAAGGAGTCTCCCTATTCTTACCAACACTCCCCAAGTAGCACAACACAAACAATTTATAAATGCCTGCCATCTCCCTATCCCCGCATAAAAGAGACTGTGCACGCGATAGGGTTACCTGGACGGCGCTGTTGCACCAAAGCGGTTGAAGAACGAGAGAAAACAGGGGCAGCTCCCCGGTCCGGGCTCACATCCACACTCGTATATTAAGAGCTCGAAGCAATTGAGCACTATATTTGTGCGGCAAATAATAGCCCCTTCAAGAGGTAGACCTATCGCCTAATTCTTTTCACACCTTTCGACTATAATTCGTCGAAACCGGTATGATAATATTATTATTATATCCCGAAATCAGTAGCCTTTTGAACCCAAAATCTACAACCCTTATCACTACTTCCTTCCACCACCACCACCACCACCACCACCACCACCACCACCACTAACACATTTCAACCATTGACTCACGAAGCCTTACCGACGATTGATAGTTTCCCTTTCTCCACTCAGGGACATAGACAACAGTAGTGGGCTGTACCCGAATTGTTGGTTCTACCGGCTAGCCCTCTCGAATAGGCCTGGAAAGGGGGGATCCCCGGGAGCGAGAAACCAAGCGCAGTTAACCCTTCTTTAAGGTTCTGATCCAGAGCACATTAAAGCCAACAATCTTCTAACATAAGACGCACTCGCTCTGGATAGGTTGCTCTCTCAATTGCAAGACGCTTTGTGTCTTGGTTACTTGAGACGTTGCAGCGGCACCCATGATGAAAGATCTTGTGACAGTGCTCAGGTGACCAGCAACAAAAAACGGTTGCTTCATCAGAATGTTGGTATCTTGTGGCATTCTAGACTCTGGAAGAGTCTGAAACATTACGGGTTCCTCTACCTCCAAACAAATTACATTCTAAGATGTTGCCCAAGACATTACCATACAAACTGCAAAGCGAAGCCCAATTGATAACCTGCGAGCCATGTTGCGAGCTTGAGCTTTATCGATAAGAGTTGATTCCCTAAAGTTACCGGGAACCAAACTTTTCAGTGACCCCCAGAAAAAAAACCCCCTAAACGTGACAGGATCTGCGCTGCGATCGGCAACGCATCCAAGTCAACCAGCGATTGGCCATTCTGGATGCAGATTCGGGCCGTGACTCGGTGTAATTTGGCATCGGGAACGAGCTCATTGCCCCAGTACCAGGAAAAAGACTGGACAATAGTGAAAACGGCTCGCTAGATGATATGGTTTTCTTATTAGCCTCCCCATTGCGGTTAGCGAGGCTGAGAAATGGCCTGTTAGTTTCTCCGTAGGGTGGGGGACCTTTGTTCACGTTTTTTTTTCCTTCCGTTTTTTCCTTCCGTTGCCCCTCCCCCGCTTCGGAACCTTCCCCCTCCAGCCTCCTGTCCCTCCACAAAACCCTCTCACGTCCCCCTTCCCTTCTTTTGAAAATTCACCACACACACATACGCACACACACGCTCTCTCTCTCCCTTTCTCCAATCGTCTCTGTAGCGATTGTATTAGAATTCACTCGACTTTCACCAGACAATCATGACTTCTTACGCTCTTTCCCAGGCTCACAAGGAGGTTTGTTATTTTTCCCCCGATACCAATTGACTTCCCATGACTCACTCCCCCCGGTGATAGCTCATTGAGGCTCCGCTCCGTGACAGCGACCCAGAAGTCCAAAACATTATGGTAAGCGATCCAATTATCGTTAGTTTGTCTTTATTGATTCTAATTATTTGAGGCAGGACTTGGAAATCAAGCGTCAGCGTGAATCAATTCTTCTCATTGCTTCCGAGAATGTCACATCCCGTGCGGTTTATGATGCTCTAGGATCACCCATGTCCAACAAATACTCTGAGGGATACCCGGGAGCCCGCTACTACGGAGGGAATGAACACATTGACTCCATTGAGTTGCTATGCCAGAAGCGTGCTTTGCAAGCTTTCCACGCCGACTCCGAGAAGTGGGGAGTCAATGTGCAGTGTTTGTCCGGGTCTCCTGCCAACCTGCAGGTTTACCAGGCTATCATGAAGCCCCATGACAGACTTATGGGATTAGACTTGCCTCATGGCGGACACTTGAGCCATGGATACCAAACCGACAAGAAGAAGTACATTTCAATTATCCTATGCAAGTCTAGAACATTAATTCTAATACGAATTGAATAGAATTTCTGCTGTTTCAACTTACTTCGAGACCATGCCGTACCGTGTCGATACCGAGACCGGAATCATTGACTACGATATGCTTCAGAAGACGGCCCTTCTTTACCGACCCAAGACCCTAGTCGCCGGCACATCGGCTTACTGCCGCAATATTGACTACGGCCGCATGCGGCAGATTGCTGACTCTGTTGGTGCCTACTTGGTTGTTGATATGGCTCATATCTCCGGATTGATCGCCGCCCAAGTCATTCCTAGTCCATTCGAGCATGCCGATATCGTTACCACCACTACCCACAAGTCCCTCCGTGGGCCCAGAGGTGCCATGATCTTTTTCCGCAAGGGTGTTAGAAAGGTCGAGAAGGGCAAGGAGATTATGTACGATCTTGAAGGGCCAATCAACTTCAGGTGAATTGAACCATCCTTGCTTCGACGAGTCCGCGTGCTCACAAGGCTGTACAGCGTTTTCCCCGGTCATCAGGGTGGACCTCACAATCACACCATCACCGCCCTCGCTGTCGCCCTCAAGCAGACCTTCTCCCCAGAATACGTTCACTACCAAAAGCAGGTCGTTTCCAACGCTAAGGTCCTCGAGGAGGAATTCAAGCGCATGGGTTACAACCTTGTATCCGGTGGAACCGATTGTCACATGGTTCTTCTTGACCTTCGTCCCCAGGCCCTCGATGGCGCCCGTCTCGAGGCTACCTTGGAAGCCGTGAATATCGCCTGCAACAAGAACGCTACCCCCGGCGACAAGTCTGCCCTGTCACCCAGCGGTATCCGTATTGGTACCCCGGCTATGACCACTCGGGGTTTCGGCGGTGAGGAGTTCAAGAGAGTCGCCGGTTACTTTGATTCCCTGATCAAGCTGGCCAAGAAGATCCAGAGCGAGTTGCCAAAGGAAGCTAATAAGCAGAAGGACTTCAGAGCCCACGTCTTGAGCGGAAATGTACCCGAGTTGCAGGCACTCAAGAAGGAGATTTCCGAATGGGCTTCTACCTTCCCTCTGCCTGTCGGACCAGCCTCTTAAAGAGCTATTTGTTTCTTCAAGGCTGCATTTCCTTTGTTGGGTGTTTTTGTGTTTTGTATTGATACTCATTTCTTTCTCATTGGACTGATGTATGAAATAAAAGGGATCAAAAAAAAGTGTCTTCAACATCACATAGATTTGCGGGATCGAACGGATCATCTCTACCATGGGGCCCATCAGCTCAACGCTAGGGCATCTACTCCACTTCTCTTTAAATACCAATAAATACCAATTATTTTCTCCAAAACCAGATATCACACCACGATCCATCCGTGAGAATGAGAAAAAGTGCTCGAGTGAGTGAGCGGTGAGTGAGGGGAGCGAGAGAACGGGTGATCTCCCGGCAAGGATACACCCCATCATATGGATTCCGGAACCTCGATGTGAGAGGGCAAGAGTTAGCCCCCCCATACGCTTGGGGACACTCCACAAAAACGTACCAGTATCCCACTATAACGAGCCACATGCAGGCCCAAGCAATAGAATAGGCTGAGCCTCAGTCAAACCCGTAATCGTGGCTAGTATTAGGCGGATGGCTCGCTGCAAGGGGCGCTCACTATGGGATGGAATATTGTTCGCACAGTCCAAAACGTGCATCAAACGCATAGGTACAATCTAACCAATAATAATGCAACCTCAAGGTTTTCAAAAATGAAAAGCCCCTCCCAGACAGAGAGTGGGAAGGAGAACAATACAGAGGTTTGAAAAATAATAGAGCTGCCTGTTGGCAAAGTATTAAAATTTCAAAAAGAAAGTATTTTTGGTGCACGACATACAAAATAATGCCACATCAGCCACATGTTTCCGTCGTTGTTCCAGCTACCAAATTTCAGTTACTAAGCCCATATTTTTCAAAGGAAAATGCCTATTAGACCGTTTTGGAAATATTATTATTATCAGACAATTCTCTCAACATAATAATATTATCATGAATGCATTCTGGAATAGGTTAGATTCCCTAACATTTACTTGTACAGCACCCTGCTAATAAGCCCTATTATCATGAACACTTGACACTAATTTGGAAAGTCTCGGCAAAAAATGCTGGGCAGCCATGTTAGAACTTTCCCTATCGGTGGTTCGGCGCAAGGCTCGCTGGACGAACCGTCAGGGCATTTTCGCTCACGGTTTCTTGGATCATAGTCTACTGCCCCAGGGGTGATGAAAGGTCCTCCGACTTTCAAATAAGTTTAGTTTTTGGTGTCCATAACCACTCCAGTAACTATGTTAAATAAGGGATAGCATGCCGGTAAAACATGTTTCACATACTGATCAGCGCAGCCCTAAGTTACTGGTAGACATTGCACTGTACTGTACTCAAACCCCACGGAGTCGGCTGGCCATAATATTATGATAATGATAACTGAAAAGTATCAATGCCTACCAAATTCATGTTTTGCATCCAATACTCACTCAACCAGAAAACAGAGTCCATAGAATTCATGAAGGGTAAATTTTGGGCAGTTCTAGAGAGCTTCCTTCACTTGCCTTCTCTTTCTGGGCTGTTTTCATGTTCAATCTCGTCCAATGATTTTGGTTGCCGGAAGGGCCGAATCTTGGCGGCATGCAATAGCAGTTTTGTATGGGGGGCTCAGATATGCATGTATTTTTTTGCCATAGACCGGTATCTCTTTAAACCGGGTACCAGTACCGTACTTATCACCTAGGACAACTAAGAATCTCGTTGACACCCCCCTCCGTTACCAAAGTATTATGGTATGATTAGTTAACCCAACCGTGCCTTCATCCCCACCCCCACCTCTTCCGTCCTCCCGATAGGTGCATCATAATCAACGCGACGATCCAAGCATATTCCCATCTATTTTGGAAAAAAAAAATGAAAAAAAGGTTGCTCAAACCGTTTTGCGTGTTCATTCCTTAGGGAATCCAGTGATTGAGCGAGTGGGTGAGCTATCACGATAATTCCTGCGGGAAGACTGGATAAGCACGAGGAGGTTGTACAGCATAACATACTGCACCGTACTCGTAATTGCCTGACGTTCGTATCATAAAACGGACCGCTATTGCATACAGGCCAACAATTGGCCGGAGCCTGAGCAGCCCGTTTTACAAATGCCAGGCAATTATGAGTCCTCGGGTGTTTCCGTAAAAACCAGAAGAAAAAAAGTATCAGCAAGGCCGGGAGGGGATAAGCAGACAAACAGCGTAAATGCAAAATAGTCAGTACCGTACAGTAGACACAAACAACTTGGAGCGGATTCCAAATATGAGTTCACCTACCAATGACAAGATATACCAGGCAAATAATTGAAAACCTATCATGGCACAAATTGGCCTTATTTGTAGAGATTGGTTGAAACCCTCGGAATCTCCCCGGAATCCCTAAAATCCATCTGCTGGGGAAAGAAAGGCCTAGGTACTACCGTAGTACACCAATGCACCAGGACCGGCTTTTCCGATTTCAACAATTCCGTGTCCCTCCCCAGACCACAAAGTTTACTATATCTAATGATCAACATAGATCCCTCTTTTGCCATCCTCAGTTTTCCGATTTTTATGGACACGCCCGAGCAATATCATACAGTGAAAGCCCACCGGAGCTCACCGTGGGGTTCGTTCTGCGGGCGGAAACGGTAGACTGGTAGAGCCTCGGCGAGTCTTGGCAGAACCCTGCACCAGTGCAAATCAACCAAACCTACTGTACTTGTCAAGCCTCGCGGAGCACTCCCCCAGTCTGTCGGCGCCGGTGATGGATGACATGGTACGAGTAAGCCGAATCAGCCAGTCAGCAACTGGGGTCGTAAGCGTGTTGTCCTCGTATCTCCTGCACCACTGACACCCAAGTATCGTAATGATCTTCTCTACACCACGTGAAAGAGGCGCTTAGTGATAATAGCGCGTCTCCCTGATTGGCGGATTCAACTTCATTGAGGTGTAACGCTGTCACGTGACTCGGACGTTGGCTGCTCAAACAAATACCAATATCGACGTGTGCATTATGATACCTCACAACATAACTCTGATGAACGGTTTAGTGCGTGTGTTTATGGGGAAAAAAAGAGCTCGTATATCTCGTATTGTGAATTTCGAAAAAGTTCTTCTGTGCTGGAATTTCTCAATGTTTTTTTTTTCCCACCATATAGGCCCTCTAACTGGGAGGGGGTAAAATCCATATCGAGAAAGTCGAACTGACAAACTGGTGACCTTTTCGAAATCGATAATAACCTGAAATGCCTTTGATATCACTCGATTGCCATTTCTAGAAAGGTGTGGAGTTAGAATAGTAGTTTTTAGTCTACATTTTAGCCCGATGCAGAGAAATTAGGCACTGTCAGCACTGCAAGGGATAATACTATCCTCCAAGTGTTACCATGCCAACAGTTATCAGGCCAGGAAGCTCTTTAGCCTCCCTACTTTTATCTCTCCTCCTCACTTCTCAACAACCCCCCTCTTTCTCGGTGTGACGAGTGCATTGTACGGTGGTCCGACATCCTCCCTCTCTCCTAGACGAAAACGCTAACCCGGCCAACTACGACGAAGAGATCATGGCTATTACAAAGAACATCTTCCTCGCTCTTGCAGTTCTATCCATGACGCTACCCGTGTCAGCACATCACGACGGTGCTACCCACCACCACCACCACCACCACCAGAATCATGAGGGTCAGCAACCTCTTCAGGACCACCACAACACTCACGATAATGACAGAACACCGATGCAGGAAGCGAAGCGTGTGGCAATCATCGGTGCCTATCCCCTCCCCCATCAATTGTAACCCCCGAGCTAATAAAAAAAAACAGGCGCGGGTTCAGCAGGTTCCTCAGCAGCCTACTTCCTCCGCCGCTTCCACACAAACACAACCAACGTACCCCCAATAAATATAACAATCTACGAACGAAACGCCTATATTGGCGGGCGTAGCACAACCGTAAACCCTCATGGAAACCCTAGTTATCCGATAGAACTCGGGGCCTCAATATTCGTCGCCGTGAACGAGAACCTCGTAAATGCCGCCAAGGAATTCGACCTAACTGTCTCCTCCACCTCCAACGCCCGGCCCAAAACAATCCGGGATTCCGTGGGTGTATTCAACGGCGAGGAAATGGTCTTTGTGCAGTCGTACGCCGATGGGAAAATGGGCAAGTGGTGGTCACTTGCGAAGTTACTGTACCAGTATGGCCCCTTCGCGCCAATAAAGACAAAACGCCTGACGGACGAGACGGTGGGGAAATTTCTCAACATGTATCGGGAGCCCTTGTTCCCATTTTCGTCGCTGAGTGAGGCGGCGGAGAGTGCGGGTTTGCTGGAAGCCACAGGGGTGACGGGAGAGCAGTTCCTTATGGCGAAGGGCGTTGGGAACGGGAAGTTTGTGACAGAGTTGATGCAGAGTAGTACGAGAGTGAATTACGGCCAGAATCTGGGGCTGATACACGGTCTTGAGACTATGGTGTGCATGGCGGCGGAAGGTGCCGTCAGCGTCGAAGGCGGGAACTGGCAGATTTTTGAGGGGATGGTGAAGAGTAGTGGTGCGCTCATGCACTTGAATACCTCCGTTACCGGCATCGCCGAAAAACTTACCAAAGATGACAAAAAAGTCTGGACAATAACCTCACAAACGCTCGGAGACAAGCAACCGGCCGTGAGCCAAGACTTTGACACCGTAATAATCGCCTCCCCATACCAATACCTAGACCTCACCCACCCACCCACCACTCTCGACAAGATCCCCGACAAGATACCCTATGCCGCCCTGCATGTCACACTCTTTACCTCTCGCCATTCCCTCGATCCCAAGTACTTCAACCTAGACCCAGCCTCCACAGTCCCAGAAGCAGTCCTAACGACCCTGAACGAGACTGAACAATCGAGCGAAACATTCACTCGCGGGGAAGGCGCCAGCGCCGTCGGCAATGTGGGGTTTTTCAGTATTTCCACCCTGCAACAAATCTTCACCAAAGAGCACGGAGAAGAGTTCGTGTATAAAGTGTTTTCACCCGAGCCGTTTGGCCAAGACAAGATTCGGAAAATCCTTGGCATCGAGGGCGAGAGAGAGGACGAAGCGGATGTGACATGGGTTTTTAGACATTTGGTATGCACTTTCCTTCTCTTTTCTGTTATTGGGCGGGGTTAGGAGCAGGGAAAGCTAACGGCACGAATAGTGGAACGCATACCCCTACTTATACCCACGTGTCACCTTCGAAGACATTAAACTCGCTGAGGGAGTGTATTATACTGCTGGCATAGAGAGCTTTATCAGCACAATGGAGACGAGCAGTCTTATGGGGATGAATGTTGCCAGATTGGTTTTGGATGAGGTTGTGGGAGCACAAGGGAAGGTTAAGGCGAAGCTGTAGCTTGATAGCCTCAATCGGTAGGAGAAGAGGGTGAGGGGAGAATAGGATGCTACGCCACGACACCTGTGCGTCATCCTCCCTCATCACGGAAGCATTTTGAAGTTGCGGGGGAGCGATCGGTTGGTATAGAGGGGTTCCTTTGTCTTCCTTTCGGGGGCGAGCCCCCCCGTCCCCTCCCTTTAAAAAACATTCATTATGTCCATGACTAGCAACAACACATGATACATATTCCTCCATCCCACCGGTTCGAGCGTGTAATCGTGATCATGTAGGGCGGATATTAGTACGGCACGGCACACCACCACCGTAGTAAATTTAATCCGACCTACACACCAGCAAAAGCGGGGAAGGTAGTGCAGGCCATGCGTAATCTCTTCCCCGATCACGAGTCATAATTCAGGCACGACAGTGCACGCTCGGGCTCCTATACCACACTAAAGTAGTAGTAGTGCCCGGAGGGATCATGAGCACACACCCATCGTAACTACCAGAATACCATAGATCGGTGTCGCACGATTCTCCGCTATATACTAATTCTAAATATACCAATTCTAAATTGCATCGTACTAGCGCAAAAAAAACCCATTATCTAAACCCCAGCAGCACGATACGAATTGCCGAGTGAGATTTAATGATCCGTTATCTACCTCTTTCTCCTCGTTCCATTGAGAGTGGTATGTATCATAGCAAGGAATTTTAACTTTGGTTAGTCCCCCCCCCCCCACCTCCCCCGTCACGCCCAGCTCTATCATATACCTCCGGTTAGCACTCAGCATCAACGAAGACTACGGCACACAACCTCCCCCCCCTCCTCCTCCTCCGCCTCTACCGAATAATTAACTCAGAATCGAATCGCGCCAGAATCTATCCTTAGCAAGCTCATTCGGGGCCTCCCCAGCCCAAGCTCCACTATCCAGAGCGTCTTCATACGCAACGCCCATGACGGCGGGACCGTTGAGCGACTCAAGGTACTGCATTTGCGGCTCCCATTCCCCCCATCCGTACGTGATCCTCCCCCTTTTGTCCAGCAATCTCATCGCCTTATTATCATCCACATTCTTCACCCTCTTCCTCTTCACCTTCTTCTCTTTCTTCTTCCCATCTTGGACCTTCACAGGAGCACGCTTCTCCTGCTCAACCTTCCCGCCGCCAACGCCGTTAGTGTAGCGAATGTTGGCGTCTTTTTGCGGAGGAATGAGGTTGAAGGCGGGGAAGTTTTGTCCCTTCTTCTTCTGCGCATCCAGCACTTCGTTTTTGGAGGGTTTTCCGCCCATGTTGTTGTTGGCGGTTCTTTCCAGTGCTTTCGGCTTTGAGAGGGTGTATGCGGGGGTAGTGCTCTCCAGGGCGAGACCTAATCCCGGTCCGCCCTTCTTGCGATGGCCAAAACGGGCTTTTTTGTCGCTTAGCAGGCCGCGACGGGAGAGCGCTGGTCTGCCGTCCATTTCTATGGGTTTGCCGTTGTAGACTATTATTGATGAGGCTTGGGTGATTAGGTCTTTGTCGTCGTCCTTGTCGAGGTCTTCGGGGTTGTCGGACGGAGCGTGGTCTGGATCGTTCGGGTCTTTGGATGGAGGAGGAGGGGGTTCGTGTGCTGCTGCCGCCTCGGCGAGAGAAGCCTTGAGTTGGTCTTTGGGGAGGTGGAAGTATTCCAGGGCTTTGTCTAAGTTGCGTTTGTTTAGGTTGGGGCTCGGTAGTGGCGAAGAGTTTGGAAGGGATATGAATGGAGATGGGGGAGAGATGGTCGGGAGTGGCTCTGGGGAGGAAAAGCCGGGGTCCCGTGGGAAAGGGAGTATTTCTAGAGGGAGTATTTCTAGCTCGACGAGTTCGACAGAAAAGTCATGGGATACGTCTATATCAGTTGGGGCGGTCGGTCCGGAGGCTAGATATGGACTTTGGGCAAAGGGGAGGTCAAAAGGCGAGGTGCGCCTGTGGGCAGAACAGATCGGGTCCTGGCTGCCCAGTGCGCAGACGCGGACGTCTGATGGGAGGTATGGTGGGAAGGGCTTGTGAATGAAATATTCTTCCTGGGGGAGAGCATTAGTCTGATAACGGAGGATAAGGATGCGGGGGGGAAAGGACATTTGTATGAACGAGACCCAACTCTGAAAATTCTAGGATGGGAACCGGATCCGTGATATGCGTTACCCGACGGTACCTTTCCGAGGGGATATGCTGCGTTCAATTCAGAAACCTCTCTACACGCTTTATCACTCGTTGACAACATGGAGGGAGCGAAACAAAAGTACTTACCTCGTCAAAGAACTTCATGAAGTCGGCATCACCAAACTTCGGCTGCCCAAACGTCGTCAACTTTGGCTCCCATCCCCGCAGGGTAAAGTTCAACGCCGCCAAAGCAGCAACAGAACCCCCAGCCCCACGGCCGAGGATATTTAACCCATCTGTCGCCCTCCCTCCCAACCTATAAGCAGTGTCCACACAAAAAACACCCACAAGCGGGAAATCACCTACATTTCCTACAACCCCCCCGCGGCCGTCCAGCCCTACCAAGAACATTCCCCCCAACAGCCTCCCATGTGTTCTGAAACCCACCGTGAACCAATCCCCCACCCGCGGCACGGAACGGTAGAGGGACCGCCATGTCAACGAGAGCATCGACATGCCCGTACTCTCCGTCAAACACGACGTACATATCCCCACGGCCATCACCATCATCGTGGTCAGCTGCTATACACACTCGGATACCCAGACCATCCCATCGATGAACCACATCCAGATCCTTCAATGGTGCATCTCGGTGGCGCAATTTGGCAGAACCATCATCAGAGCACAGTTCCACGACCTCTGCGAGGCCTTCCAGCTCCTTGAAGAGCTCAGTCGAAATTTGGCCGAACGGGGCTGCTGAGAGTGGGATTTGGTGGAGGGGGGCGGATAATGTGAGGAGGATTGGGCATGCTGTCAGAAGAGCGGAGAGGATGAAGAGAGTGGAAATCATTGTCTCCCTTTTTTGTTTCCTTTCCTTTCCTTTCCACAATGTATGAGAAGGGGAGGAAAAGAAATGTACGAATTATCGGGCAACCCACACACGCAGAGTGGAGTGGGGTGGGAGGGTGGCAGTATTTCTCTCATACCCTATCACCGGTGATGTCAAGAGCGCAATGGGATTAAGCCTTCAAAAGAAGAAGAAAGACGCCGCTATAATAAGAAGGGAGAAGTGAGCACCGGTGATGCTCATAAAATAAAATAAACTCCATCATAATTCGCAATTCAGGAAGAAAGTTTCCATCATATGATACTCCGATTGCCATGCAGCATATAGAAGTTAGTTCGACAGAGCAAGTCGATTAGAGAAAAGAAGCTTATGCATATAAATACCATACCTTTGGGATTATGATATTGGCAACGGGGCGGCCCTAATATGCATCATCTCTCCTCCCCTCACCAAAAGGGAGTGAAAAAAAAAAGCGGGTGAGATTTGATGCAATGGCACATACCTTATCGTACGTAGCGTGCGGGCTCCATTGCGTTGAGAAGTACTTGTACTATACCAGTGCTGTACAGTCCTCTAGAGCACGGGACGGCACCCCGCAACCTCCGACCCGGAGAGCGGACAGACAATAACCGTAACGATCCGTATTATAATACCAACCTTGCATGGACTACCGTATTATACCATCACCATGTCCTACAGTATAAAAAAAAAAATTTAAATTTTAGTTGGAGAGGCAAAGCGCGGCACGGGTAATGAATCTGTAACACCCTTCGCAGCCCATCTATGCCACACCGTGCCGGTTCAACTACCGATAGCCCGGGACCAACAGAACAAAAAAAACCCAGGTGAAACAAAACTTCATTCATCCATAACCAATTCTAACCAACTCAGTGATACACAGTAAGTACTTGTGCGGTACGGTACTCCAAGAGCTTCTCTCCCTTTCCTTCTCCCACACAACATCTGCGAGTACAGTTGGTGTAGAGCACCCGCTGACGAAGCCTCCGGATCCACTCCACTCTTCCACACGGGTCAGCAGGGATTGCGTTCCTCCGCGACCGCTGCTTACCATATCAAGCGGGAATGTTATGGCTCTCCTTTTCATCTACCGCTATCCCATCCCGTCCTACGAGAAAATGCATGTGAATATCTCCGGGTTCGCGCTAAATAGCCTCACCGTAATCAACATTCGGGGGAATTGCGTTCCCGTCCTCCGTACTCTATGATAGAACTCGTGGGACTGTAAGTTGGCGCAGCTTACAGTATTCTTATAATTCCCTCCCCCCAATAAAACAAACAAACAAACAAGCGATCAAGCTGCAAGTCCTAAACCGAGTGAGCCCGCATGATTATCCAAACAAACCCCCCGAGGGGCGTCCGGCCTCTGAACCCGATGGACTGGCGCTGGGAACGGAGGCGCCGCCGGAGTCTGCGCCGAGTCTAGGCCGTTACATCCCGTAAGGACAAAAAAGTTCTAGGAATAAAAAAAGAAAGCCCGTTGGAACGGAACGGTCGCTTGCCCCCAACAAATCCGCAACGCCAAGAAGGAAGCGATATTCCCCTTCACTTCATGAACCTAGTTATCGTTTCGGCGGCCCTTCAGCGGAATTTGCGTGCGTCATGATGAACAAGAAAATCTCTGGAGCACCCGCAAAAACTCAGTGGATCCACCCATCCGCCTCGGATCACCCCGATTAGAGACAAAAACGCCCCGGGAAGGAATAGTTTTTCCCATACAGGGTATAGCTTGGGGAAAACTGAGCTGCCTGATCTCGTTAACTTGTTTATCGTACAAGTAAAATCATTGTGAAATCCACACATCTCCGGGCCCGTCACAAATATCCTGGTAACTCGCAACATCAGCCCAGTATAGGTTTAGCTTTCCAAGTTAGCGAGATCCAGCACAGCCAAATGGCTCAGGATTTACAGTGTCAGGAAAGCACTAATCCTTCTTAAGAACTTTTGACTTAGAATCTGGAGATTAGGGGCAGACGGAGATAGTGGATTTCACGAGTTTTTACGGTACCTTATCTCTTGGCATCCAAGTATTGCGATTCGCCAGAAATTAATGCCTGCCATGTATGATGCTGAGTCACCCGGGCGTTGAAAAAGCCAATATTTCTAACCCGAAATAGCTAGCTGCCGACCGATCTGGGGTACTTGGGCGATTCATAAGGTTATTCCGGCGAATGGGCGCCAAGATTCCACCTTTAGGTGTGAGTTGGGACACCAAGGCTCCAATTCCTCCGAATACAGTACTTTACTCGTCTGAATGACCAAGTACGGTAAGTGCCTGGCTACGAATTTTACTATCTCAGACCGCCCAAGGGCTAGACAAATTTGGCGGTATCGGGATTTCTTGATTGCCATATTGGGGTCACGGAGACGATGTCACGTTTTAAGACAAAATACGACCCTTGCATAGCAGAAGCTTTTAGGGGCGCTCTTCATCTGCTATCGATAAGTTAACCTTTTCAGTTGGGGAAAGGGGCCGTTGGACCGCGTCGAGAAGTGGCTGACATTGACAGGCACTTCATCCCTGTGTGCGTCGGGCCCCATTGTCGCTTTTGAAAGGGTACCGATTTGACAGCGCAGGAACAAAAGTTGATCGAGTTCTCGTTACTCGTACTGTCCCATCGTACGTTTGCATTTAACCGGTGGATTTTAGTGAGTTTTGAAGGTTTCGGAGATTATGCACCCATGGAACAGAGGCCGGATTGGATTTTGAATGTGATCACGGCCCGTTTCTGAAGAGGGTTAGTGTTTCGATTCTGTCACTTGCGGTCATGATTGGCTCCCGGATCCTCCGTTTTTTTTTTTTAGGAAGCATACCCGATTATATGGACGGAATAACTGGGTGAGACCGGATTCGTCCTTCTTAGGGGAATTTCTCCGGAGAGTTGCAAGCTGCTTTAGCATGAGAGGATCGCCCTTCTTTGAAACCATTCGGTTTTGGCTATGACAACCAAAACTAACTAAACGTACCGTTCACGAATTATACCGGTAATAGTCTGGAGAGTTTGCAGTTGTTAGCCTTTCAGAAGAATTAGGGTTGTTGTTTGCCAAGGTCCATTTTGAACCAAGAGCATAGGATTTTCGGGTGAGAGCGAAGATGGGCGTTTCCTCGGATTCGTTTCACAACTTTGTCTCTCCACGGAGAGCACCGCACACGAAAACGTGACTAGGATCGCTGACAATGAAAGCCGCCGACAGCGTGTGCAACAAAAAGTTTCAATCTACAGCCATAACGTTGGCTATGGACTGTGAATAACTCCCCAGGATAAAACCTTTATGCTACTCTTCGGGACAAAATTTCCAGAGTTACTTCTGGACAATTGGAGCCCCGGGAGGTCAAATTTCCTCACGGCAATTGTTCTCTTCTTGGTAGGTACTGTGGCCAAAGTCACTACTCGTACCCATCCTGTACCGTATTCTTCATTGGCACAGGCCCCAAGGATTAAGTTATGGATAAATAAGGAACGAGGAGGGAAGCGGAGAAAAGGTAGAACGAAAAAGAAATAACTCGTGGCATTGTCTTTCTAAAGGGAAAGCGAGACAAAGGGATGAAGGAAGGAGGGAAAGTGAAAAGCAAGTTCCAAACTGAATAAGAAAAGTAGGAGAAGATCTCTGGGAGGAGTATCCGAATCAAGGGGTGCCTATTTGCTGATCCCCCTCTTTCGCTTCACGTCAGGGAAACAGGCGAAAAAGAGGGAGGAAATACCGTAGAGGATTTTCCTTTGCGCTCGAGCATGGTAGATGCCTGAAAGCCCCTTTCTCCCCTCTGCCTGAATGCTGATTGGATGGCTGCTTGCTCTCGTGATTTGAGTTGCATCGGAATAGGATGTTCCGCATCTCCAGGAAAATATGATGACTGCCCTGTCGATAAGGTTGGAATGGTGGAGGAATGGTGGAGGGATCAAGAGTGAATTTGGAAAAAAGGCAATTGGATGGAAAGGGATGGGGCCGGGGGGAGCTGGGGATGCCCTGCTCGAGTTAGGATACCGTAGATGCCCTATGCCTGCTGTCGTATTGCAGCAGCCGCGATGGGTCTGATACGAGTTGCCTATGATAGAACCAGGGAAACTAGTAGGCATTAAAAAAAAAAGTTAAAAATGCCCATTGCAAGTGCCCCTTGCCTACCTAGTTCTAAGAGTCTCTCTTTCTCAGGATCTCTATTCCTAAGGGCTGAGAATAGCTGCTTGGCGGTGATGATGGTGATGGTGATACTGACGATGATGAATTTTGTGTTGTACGTCATCCTTCGTTTTTCCTCCAACTCGCACTGTTCCCCCGAGGGAAGTAACTTGGCGGCGGCGGAGGATTATGGCGTGGAGGGCTGCCCAGAGTACAGTACCGGTACTCGAGTACTTGTATCGGTACATATTGTATGACAGTTACGGTGGATGACACAGGGCGCACAAACCCGAGGGATTGGAATCGGAAGCAGGCCAGCCAAAAAAGAGAAGAGAGATACGGACTTACATCGCGCAGCAAGCAATCGCTCCGTGAGCCCATCCGGAATTCCCTAATGTGTCTGTTTATCAATTAATCAATCAGCAAGAACAGCACGACGAAAAATGCAATACTCGAGTAGATTTACAATACGAAGCCATGTCAAGGCAATTGATGGGGGAAGAGGCGGAATGAAAATGGCCCCCAAAGAGAGTTTCTGGGGAAAAGAGAGGGGGAGAGAGAACGGCTCCTTGGGGGGGATTTTTTTTTCCAATGGTGCCCGCGGCACAACATCGCCATGTCATATTACCGGTACCACCCTCACATTTCCCATCACACACACTCGTATGCCCACCTGTGGAGAACTACCAGTACTCGAGTACGAGTTACACGTACAGTATGTAACTGACTGTTCTGCACGGAATGTCCTGTACCACAGTACTCATGCCCGGCATCAAGGGCTTGTCTCTTTCTTTAAATGCTGAGATGAGAGGGTGGAGTATAGATATAGTAGCAGTACAGAATGTCATGGCATCTCAAGTAGTTGCATTGTGCAAGTAGATATTCTTCACGCACCGTGCAGTCTGGTAACTCGATCTCATAGGCTGCCTACCGGGCTGCACAATCATGATTACAGCCATCCGGTTTGGGGATAACATGAGGGGAGAGCATGCCACACATAAACTGAATCTATTATCCATAAAATCTCGCGTGGCTCCCTGGCCCATCCCTAACTTCTAACCACACCCACAAGACTATCACCACTGCTGTACTCAAGTACTCACCCCCGGCTCATAAGCTCTGCTTCTCCCGCACCTCCACTCACCCAAGCTCAAACTGTTGCCAACAAACTCTTGTTTGTCCACCATTCCCCCCTGAAGGCACGCGATAATCGACCACCTTCGGGAAAATCTGCCATGACAGAGAGGAAAGGCTCGAGTTCAGAATAAACATCCCCGCGAAAACTCGGACCGCAAGAGGGCAGATCTGGCCCTTCTAATTCGTCAATTTCCGTAGATCTTGTGAACGGATCTGCGGGACTGTCTTGGATTCGGGGTCTCGTTTGAACTGCCCGCCCAGAAGGGTGCCAGGTCCTCTCCACGGTCCTTATTTTGTGCCCTTACCCGTTCGAGGAGTCCCGTCCGCTTTTCGTCTCTGGAATCCGAACCTTCTTTTCTTTTTTACATACACCATCCCCTCTGACCCTGTCTGTTGGGGTCCTTACCCTCATCCTATCGACGATCTCCCACATTCTCAACGAAATACCCACTTAGTGAGACTGGCGGTGCCAACAGCCCTCGTGGAAGCCCTTCCCATATAGAAAGTTGGCCTCGTCTTGAGAGCGCTGCCTTGCTTCCTTCTTCCCTTTCTTTTCCCTTCCACCCCCCAGAAACTGCTTTCTGTATTACATGTCACAGAAGTAACCGCCTCCCTTTCACACAAGAAAAAATAATAATAGTCGGAAGTCGGTCCATGGTTCCCGCAAGTCCGATCATTCATCCACTATATAATCCAACGTCGATTCCAACCGAGCAGACCCCGTCTGAGTCATCATGTCGATAGTGTCAATAGAATCGAGTATCGACAGGGCGAAGAAACTCGTCAGATCCAAGATCCGGAGCATGATGGATGAGTGCAAGGTTCGGAGGTTTGCAATGGAACTTCATTCCGAGTTGTCGTGTTATACTATCCGGGAGTCTGGATACGGGGGGATATTGGGAATGGCTCGAAGAACGATTTCTTTTCTTCGTCCTGGGCAGCGGACGGTGGATCCGATCCGGGACGGTACTGCTGCTTCTAAAGGGTTTGTTTTTCACAAACCGCGGGCCCTGTTAGAATCATGCCCTTTACTGACTCCTTGCATCTTAGCTCTCGTTCACTTGGGGATTTATTCTTCGGCCTTCCAGTTGAACTCCAGTTGGAAGTCGTTAATAAGTTGTTCTTCTTTGACCTCCTGTCGTTGCGGAGGACGTCGCAGAAGTTCAGAGAGCTCACGATGCAAAACGAGAGCCATATAGTCAGGCACCATATCGGTCAGTGGGTGCCGTTACATATCACGAAACTATATCCTCCTCCTACGGATGTGCCACCGACACTGGGATACCTCACTGACCTGGCATACAAACAACGGGTATCAACTCATTTGGCATTGTCACTAGCACGCCAAATTGTGAAAGAAATGATGGGGGGGCGGCAGTCTCGGAGAATGTCGAAAGAGGCTACGGTATATGTTTTGAATCAGCTGCGGTTGGGAATGGCACCACTGATATTCGCCTTATTTCACTTTTTTGAAACGTACAGAACGCGGAGACTGGAGCGTTTGTGGGGGGATAATGATCACGACTCATCGCCAGTAGGGCTAGACTCGCTACCGCTGGCGGACAAGGTGCGACTTCAGGGGGATATCATATCACAGTATCCCGATAATTTACTATTACAAGTACACCAGATGTACCATTTGCTTTTACACTTATTTATGCGAAGAATGAGCTCACCATCATTCTCGGTACAGCGAACGCTGGGCCGCTGGACACGACAGCGACCGCCAAACCAAGCGTTCGCAAAGGTTCTTATCCTTGGTGGAATCAAAGAAGTCTGGCACATCTACCGAATAAAAGGCTATTCCCGCCGCCGCAAAGCGCTGGACAAGTACCTTCGCAAGCTGGACACGGAACGAGCATGTCCGCCTAAATGCAAGAGTGGAGCTAAAGCAAGGGCAGCTACCACCCTGCGACGGAGTAAGGGGTCCTCCGTTCCCTTAAACCTCGACGTAACTGCACTATCCCGCCCAGACTACAATCACCCACCTCCCTTATCCAAGCTGGCAAGGCTGGACGTCGACGACCTAACACAACTCTGGACCCCCGCCGCCGAACAGAGACTGATATTCGGAGGAATTGTGAACAGTCTGGAGGAGGTTCGGTGCTGCGGCCAGTTTGTCAGTCAGCTACTCGGCGGGGCGACAGAATCGGACGACGAGGACGATGCCGATGGCGACGACTCGGAAGACGACTCGGAAGATTCTGCGGACGATGAGGTTTCGCCAGTGTTGGTATCTGGCGGAGGGAATACACATTATTCGAATACGTTGTTAAGCGCGGATAGCTCTTGGGATGACGAGCTTGCAGAGGAGGAGGAGGAGGAGGATAGTGGGCTATTTTTTGACGATGAAGGGCTCGGGCTAGGATCTGTGCTTGCCAGCGTTTAATGCCGGGATGGGCACAAAAATGGTACTTCGAGTAGTATTTATTTAAGGTATCTGACTGTTCATATGGGTTATGTTATGTGCTCTTTGCGGGGTTTTGTGTATATTTCACCTGTATTTGTTCATACTTGTTTTACGAATGTCCTGCCCATTGTCATCATCACCATCATCTTCATATTACGGTACGGCATGGTGTACCTTTCTGTTATATCGCTATACAGTAGGGGGTCTTGATTTTTGTTGGTTGGGTTGTTTTTATTATTTTATTTCTTGGTTGGCACTGGGAACTCTCGTTCTAAGTTATATCTGGGAGGTTTCTTACTCGTTTCCTGTCCTTTCTCGTCTGGTCGGTTGGGGTCGGTTGTCGTTGGTTTGGGTTCAGGTTATACTTTAATCATGACAAAAAAATATAGTGATAAACTCATGTCCACTGTCTATTATTACTATTTTCCCCCCGATTCTAGCCTATTACTACCATAGCAGAGGGGTGGGGTGGGGTGAGTGGGTGGGTGGGTTTGATGAGGGTCTGTAGCGTATGCTTGGACAAGGCATAAGCAATGGGGATAGCGGCATTCCAATGAAGGGGGGAGGAGTGAACGAAGCAGTGCAATTGAAGCACGTTAGAGTACCGTAGGCAAAATTCAGAGGAATTGATCTATACTACTAGAGTATAGATTCAAAAATCGGAAAAAAATGATCCGCAAGATCGTGTGGAATGGGGTCAAGAGGAGAGCATACGGTATTGAAAAAATGGGGTTTGGCAGACATCAGAAAACCAGATGATGGTTTGAGAAGGAAAATACCGATACTCCACTATACAAGTACCGTAGTCTAAACATGCTAAGGTGAGATGATCATCTCTCAAGCAGCCTATCCAACAACTTCGTGCAACAGCCTGGGTTTAAGATGTTTCCCAACCTGATCGCTTTTCACCCGCCGCTCATCGATCATCCCCCTATTCCCTGTTTTGCCACCATAAGTTTTCCAATTTTTGGATCCATACCCTACCCTAGTACACCGGACCCTGAATATCACAATAGTATCATAACAAACTAACTCCAGAAACGTAAACAACGATTCATCCCTCAGACCACCCAGCCAGCCAGCAATCCACTTCCCCTTCCCACCATACTTCTAGCAACCACTCCCGCATCGACGGGACCCTTTCATGCGGATTCAGCTTTCCCCTCTCTCCCTCCCTCTCTCCCTCCCCTAACACTGCAGCCAGCAGTCCAATTCCCCCCTTGAGCGCCCTTCACCCGCAAAGAAGCCCCCCCCCTCAATCTTCGGCCTCCACCGATTAATCCACCCATCATAATATATCGTATTTCGCACAAGGCCGAGAGCATAACCGACGGTTCCCAAGCCCTGTCAGCCGGGAAAGGCACGGACCTGCTTCCTCCGCGTTCGGGCCCAAGTCCTTGGATTGGAGTTCGTGAAAGGCGGAGAATATGGATTTCTGGTATGGTACCGTGCTGTGTTTGTGTTGGAATACCGGTATATCATAATATGTTCTTGCGGTTTTGGGGAAGGGGGGGAAGGTTGTGGCGGTATGATACGGTATTTGCATCATACCGGTAGCTCGAGTAGCTGGGTGGTTCCGGGGGTTGGGTTATGCCATGGTGGTACGGTGTCAGCATTGGGATTTGGATTGGGTATGGGGCTGATTCAGGGTGGACGGATGGGAGGGGAAGGAAGAGTTTGGGGCGGGGGTTGCCGTTGGGAACTTTGTTTGGGGTTTCGGAGGGGACTCGGAATTGGGATTGGGGATTGGGGTGCCGGTAATATGATATGATATATATATCTACTTCATCAGTTGTGGGCTGTAGAGCATCGTATGGCGACCGTGATCTTCCTATTTGCTCTTCTGTCGTTAATGTCGTGTCATTCTCATGCACCGCTGTGCTTAAATAACATTTGAACACAATCATCCTTTCTTCTCTCTTCTCGTATTCCCCCGCCTTCTCTTCAATGAATTATTACCCTCATTCCCCACTTCCATCATTCAATTTCGCCGTAACTTTCCCAACCTTAATAAGTGCTCTCGGAGCATCCTGCCACGGCATGAAGATTTCCACCAACTATAGATGCTTATTAGCACCTCCTGATTCTCTTATCCCAAGCCAACACCACAGGCAAGGACATACCTGAATATAAGGGGTGCTAGAGAACTTCTCATCCTTGAACAGATTCTCGAGCGCAGTCCTCGACGTGCACTGGTAGGACTTTGCATCTGAGGGGTCTGCACCAAAGACGTTGAGCAGGCCTGTGTGGTTCCAGGGTTGGATGTCGTTGTAGGTAGCTTCCATGCCGTGGATCATGCGTTCAATTGTGTATCTGTCTCTGTTAGTAGTGGTTTATTAGTGTGGGTGATGGGGAGGGAGTACCCTTTGTTGTTAATGACGAAGCTGGAGGAAGACGCATGTTAGCTCTTATTCATGACAGGGTAGGGGAGGAGAGGGTACATTATTGGTTTAAGTCCGTGTCTGATCATAGTACTGATTTCCTGGACGGTTAGCTGCAGTGAGCCGTCACCGACAAAGAGAATCACTCTTCGTTCTGGATATTTTTCTTTGCAGGCAAGTGCTGCGCCCTGCAACGCTCCAACGGAGTATCCGATTGATCCCCAGAGGACCTGTGAAATAGCTGTCACGTCCTTTGGGAAGCGAGTCTCCAAGATACCAAAATTCGATGTTCCACTAGTGCGAGTGAGCAGGAGCTAGTGATGATCCATGATTGGAAAAACATTGGGAAAACTAACGTTTCCGTGATAACCACATCACCTTCTCTAAGCCATTGCCCAACTCTCGGCCAAAGCCACGCATGATTGATCTCCTCTGAAACAGACTCTTGGACACTGCGCGGGATAATGTTCGATATATCCGGAATAGGGTGCGTCTGGACCTTTGAATAGTCAAGTTTATCCAACAACTTCCTAAGAACCCCCTGCATCTGGATCCCCGGAAACTCGGAATATCGGATTTTCGTGTGGTCACTGTGGAACTCGACGGTATTCTTCTTCGCTATTCTATATGTGAAGCCACCAGAGTTGAAGTCACTTTGCAAGCCGCCGACGTACAGGATGAGCTCGGCGTCATCCACACGTTGTCGGACCTCGTCTCTACTGACATCTCCGACGTAGACTCCTCCATACGCTTTAAGCTCTTCGTTGACGGCACCCTTGCCCATCGGTGAGACGAATGTGGGGAGTTGCGTCTTTTCAACAAGCTCATGGAGTTCATCTAGCACACGATGACGGATTGCACAGGCGTCTGCAAGGATGATGGTGTTTTTGGAGTTGTACATTAAGCGGGCGATTTCGTTGACCACTTCGGATTCGGTCTCGGGCTCATTGTCAGGGATATTCAAGTCGAGGGGGGTGTCGAGGTGGGCTGCTGGGATTTCCCTGAAGACAATGTCGGTGGGGAGACCTGCAGCGGACCATGTTAATTTGAGCCATCATAACGTGAAAGCTCAAAGAGATCTTACCTATATATACTGGCCTGGCCCTAACCCAGCAAGCTGTTGATTGGCCGCCTATTAGCCACTATCCGGAAAGTTATGCGGGTTGTCAATGAGAGAGATACCCGAGAGCACACGATCGATTTCCGAAGCAGCCCTATGAGGATCATCCAAGATGGTCGAAGTCACAGAGATATTCCTTGACATATTCTGAAAGACTGTATAGTCACCATTTCCAAGGGTGTGATGAAGCAGGAGACCTGAACGCAACCGTTAGCAATCACCTAAAACCCACAACTACCAAAGTCTACTCACCATTCCTTTGCGAAGTTGTATTAGGAATACCGACGATGTGAACTACGGGAACATGTTCACTGAAGGATCCTGCGACCTACAATTGCATGTTAATAAGGAGGAGTGTGTCTATTGGTCCGCCCCCCTCCTCTAAAAAAGGGATCTACTCACACCCGCAAGTGCAGAAAGTTCGCCTGAATGATTTATCAACAAAGGTTAATTAGTGTGTTATGGTCTATGACGTACCAACTCCAAATGTTGTAATTAACGCTGAAATCCCTTTAATTCTAGCGTAGCCATCGGCAGCATAAGCTATTTTGAGAGAAGATTATTGGGTTTCGGCCTTCATACTCATGAGGTGCTTTTATAAAGGGGCCTATACCTGCGTTGAGTTCGTTACAATTTCCCACCCAATACAAACCGGCGTCGGGAAGCAGATCCAGGGCCGCAAGATTGAAATCACCCTATCATATTGGTCGTTAGCTGGTTGATCGGGTGGTGAAGGTATGGAAGAGGACTTGCCGGGACTCCGTGAACACCGCGTACTCCAAGTTCGTGAAGACGCTTGAAAAGGTACGCAGCAATGGGAATATTCTCTGGAGGAGCCATGGTGAAGCTAATTGTTTCTAACGATAGGAGCTGACCAGTTAGATAGCAATTGGATAGTGGATAAGGGAGGGTTTAAATAGGGCAGCCCGGTGCTAAACCAAAACCATAAGCAACAGCGGAGGGAGTTCAGTAATCGTGGCACCGAAAACCTTAGACTGACAGCACAACTACCGACGCTTAAGGAGAGCAAACAAAGCAAGCAAACAGACGATCCTCGGAAGACCCTCGGACGATGAATGTGCGGTAATCATTCTGGGGGAGATACCGGTATGGGGAGATATGGGGAGACATGTAACTTAATTCCCTTGCCAAAGGTGGGTAGTGACGACAGAGCTTCATCAGGCCACCACAGATTTATGTGCTCGGCGGCTACTACTTCCGTGGGGCCGGAGAAGCTTATCCCCCGCCAAAAGCTTATCCCCCCACTCGGAGAAATGCCGGATTACTGATTCACCCGGGATTCATGGATGGGGCTTCGACTGGCCGGGGGATGTTGGAGATAGCGCACTCATCCATGGCAGCTTGAGCACTGTTTTTTGGGAGTGATTCTACGAGCACTGCTGGAAATTTCACACCACCAGGGGTACTGTCGGATCTCTTCCGGGAATGGGCTTTCTTTTGCGGGTATCGGCACAAGAGTTTATCAAGGTCACAATGGCTCTGAAAGTCAAAAAAGAAAAGTTGAAAGAAAGATCAAACAGCATCCACTTTCCAGGACGGTCCGAGCTCTGGTGATAGTCCGATCTCTCATCTCTCCCTCCCCCTAATGTCCGCAGAGCCCTGATTTATACAATGAATCCAAAAACAAGTGTTAGATACGCTGACGAGGAAACAATCACTTGTGCGTACGAAGTCTCTTGCACCCAATACTACGCATCCCTCAAGACCTCTGACGGTACGGGTATTCAAAGTTAAAAAGATGGTTTTTTAGTAACAGGCGAATGCGGGAAGTTGCATTAAGTTACCCAATGGTGTGCTCACATGTTCTATGCAATATATTTAAATGCACTCAGGCAACTCAATTCAGAGTATTAAGGCCAAAACAGATCTTACAGACATCTCATAAGCTCTGTTCATTAATAAAAAAGTCCATGATAAGAGAGTTTTACTGGTCAATGGGGATAATTGCTTCTCAAGTATGCTGTAATGTTTTAGAACTTTTCCTTGATTTTTTTAAAATTTCTTTATGCTTCATGTATTGTTTCTGAATTGTAGCACTACCCGTCTTTGCCAAGAATACCTCCGTGAGCCGAATATTTGGTGAGAACTCTAGCAAAATATCGCCTTGCGGAGGTATTCTTGGCAAAGGCGAGCGAGTAGAGTCTGGTTAAACCGAGTTTTACAGTTGTTACAGACATCTAGGCCTCCATTCCAACCTGTAAATAAAATAAAAGTACAGTATCGCATGGTGAGGTAAAGTAATGATAAGTTAGCTGTTTGGGGGCGTGCCAAGCTTACATGAAACAGCAGAGTAAGCCGAATTTTTTCTCTATTTAACTTTAAATATCGGTACTCCTACCGGGCGCGGGAGGGATGTGGCAGCATTGCATGGATTCATCACTCTTGCTGGTAGCTGCGAGTCTACGGTACTCGGAGCTCACACTCACACGATACTGGTTTCGTAGTGGACCGCCCTTGGGTTTCTGGGATTGTTTCCTTGTGGACGTCCCGAGGTCGAGGGATGGTCGTGGTTCTGAGCACCAGGAGATATCCTTAACGCGACATTACGACTCCCCGTTGAGATATGCCATTTCCACGATTTAGGTTTATAGTACCGTACTGTGCGATCCCAAGTACTCGTACCGGTATCCTGCTGAATGCCCAAAGTCAACAGCACACAAGCACGCTGCCTCCCAACTGGGTAGGGAATCGTCGACCGGAACAGACAGACATATTTGGCCGGTTAACCTCAAATACTCACGGTATTCCATAACTTCCTGCTGGACCCTGTGCTGGTACGGTAGGCAGATCCAATCCCAATACGCATCCTGCATCCCAGCGTCGACCAATGCCATATTGGGCCTCGAGTAATGCATTCGATCCCGTTTTTTCCAGTAATCTGATAACCTTACCGCATCGTGCGCTCGTTACAACACAGTCATATTGGGGGCGTTCAAAGTCGGGGGATGGTCTTTCAGTGACGACTAAACACGGGAAGGGTGTTATCATGGTGTCCTCATATTCTGGTTTGCATATTTGAATGCACCAAGGCGAGTTGACTTGAGGTAAAGGTGGAGAGATAGTAAATACCGGTAGATCTGACATACGAGTATACGAAAAGAACTCTGTGCTCATTAGCAAAAATTCACAAAGTCGGGTGATTTTTGGTAGAGAAAGTGGATAACTGCTCCTAAAGTGGGCCATAATATTCCAAGACTTTTTGTTTTTTCTCGATCGTTGAAAAGCTTCCTTTGCTTCGTGTGTGTGCATGGCTACTGAGCCCGGACAAGGCCCCGCTGGACAGAATCCTGCAGGGTTTCTGCCTGCTGTCCTACCAGAAAGTGTGTGAAGAGTTAATCCAGGCTAGCCTGGACAATAATCTGTCTTGTAAAAAAACCATCTTCTGGTGCTTGTGCTCGAGCTAATGTCGGGTAAGGTAGTGTGGTACGGTAAATTAACTGTTTCTTCTTATGCCGAGCTTGATGAGCCAGTGGAGCGTCATAAGGTAAGTTTTCAGCCTTTTCAACTTTGAATACTATCAGTATCATACTATACCCGGCATGTTTGCTGAACGCCACAACCAAAACAATGGGGTCTAAAGAGCACCCACCATGTCTCACTGTAACACTGTTCGTCAGCCCATCCTCAACTGGCAAACCGTTTATCATGTTTATCAGATTCTATGATACCATTATATCTACTTGTTTTGGGTATGGTTCTTGTACCGGTGCGTACTCGTACTCGTACAGACCGTGCAGTACTGGAACACACACTCTCTCCCTTCCCTCTCGCTTTTCTTTGCTTTTGCGATTATACATTTCTGGCTGTCTCAAAAATTCGAACGGTAGGCAAGCCTGTCCACTCTGGGTTTTGCGCCTGACCTTTGGGGGGATATCATAACTTTTTGCATTGGGCTCGAAATTTTGATGTGTGGGTGTGGCTTACGAGGGGTGGCATCTATCATATTCTGCAGTCTGTAAGTGCGCTGCAGTTAGTCGTGAACGGTACCACAAATCCCCGGTAACTTATGCAGTTGGTTGGGGGCATGATTTCTTTTTAAGGTGTCGTGAGGATGGTGGGCAGTATGGTACAACAAGCAAAGGTACTAGTACGGGTACTGATGCAGGACTCAGGGCTATATGTAAGTATCACCGCCAAAAGGGTAATATACCAGCACCGCTATTTATGCACCGTTGTGATATATGATCTTTCTCGTTGTACGATGCAGCGTACTCGAGTACGTGCTCCGTTATCCATAGTCAGTGCTGTGCCCGCCTGGGTGGTCGAGGAACGAGGGCTGAGGATTCTGTCTGGGGAAGCTCTCGAGGATATTGTGGTAATATGATATCTCATGCAGGTGTGCGACGAGATTTAAGATTCCGCAAGCCTTATGGGAAATTGAAGCTCCCCCTACAAAGCGGTGTGCTCGAATACATCACTCGAGTACTTGAACCTCTACCGACTGCTGCTGCTGAGTGCTCGCATGGTACTGTATCATTCGGTAGGGTTCATAGAAACGGGGTGTTCTCAAGTACAGTATTATACCAGCGCGGAGACGGCTCGTGCTTGATCAACCCCTGAAGACGGTGGAGAGTCGAGAGGAAGCTCGGGCATCAGGAAAGGTGGTTTCCTGAAATCTCTGCAGTTAGTTACAGAGAGCATTCTCTGTGTTTCGGCAGTTTGAGCACGGTGGTGTAACGGGATTACGTTTGTCCGTCCCCCGTAGATTCCCTCGAATTTGATTCGATGTATATCTCATCTTCTGGGAAATAAGCAGTGTACTGATAATCAAAAAACTGAGAACCAATTTCTGTCTTTCCTCTGCTGGCAAAAATGCTATGTTTCGGTAATTTTTTTGAATGATTTTCTTCTCTACTGTATGCATCTCACACTGGAAGGGGGGGGGGGGGCGATTTTGCCTCCTCGACCAGCTTTTGGTGCAGGGGGTTGACTTGTCGGACAGCCGAAAGGCACAGCCCAAAAAAGTAAACGAAGGGCAGAGAAAGCGCTCACAGAGATTGGAGGCCAGCTTGGGGTGTGGTAGCAGGGGGTCTAATCCCAAAAGGCTGTGCTGGGCACACCATCGAACAACAGTCTAAACAACAAACTGTTCTGCTCCTTTGGCACCTTATTCATCCATCCATTCATTCACTCACCCACTCGCTCGCTCACTCACTCGCTCACTGTTTCGAGAGAAAGGGGAGGCAAACAACGGCAACGGCCTCCGTCAAAAAGTGAACAGAGCGAACCAATTTTAACCCATCCATCCATCCATCTGGCCGGGAGCGAAACGGTAAGGGAAAGTTGGAGGGGGCGATCGTGTTCTTGGGAAATTCGAGGCCAGACAGCGTTGGGCTAAACTCGGCTTGGGTAGGGTCGCCCGCACACGGCCATCCAGTAGTCAGCCTGCTAGCAGCCACTCGCTCTCCTCACCGACACATGATAGTGGGCAACAAAACTATTCAGCTTTCGTTTACCCTATCCTCGCCAACTCTCGCAAGTCTTTGAGGAAAAAATAAAGCAATAAGAAACCTAAGGACTGGAGTGGGGCTGCCACCGATCAATGGGTTCACGCCAACGTTCCGCAAGCGCTCTCTCACAACACAACGCGATTCACAGTAGCACACCTTCACCAGGAGGTATGGGAGGAGGTTCAGGAAATCACACCCTGCACGATTCCGCGGATTCTGTTGTTTTGAACGCTGCAGGGGTACCCACATTCCATGGAAACTCGCTACCTATACCAACAACCTTCGGAGCGGGTTCAGCATACCCCACAATAACCCCAAATCGACCTAGGGCTCACACGAGCGCCGATTCTTCACCATCGAATGCAGGCGCGGCGGCGTTTGGAGGGCTACAGCCGCGGCAACCCTCAAGAAACTCGATGATGCAGGGGCATCCGGGAGGAATGGGTCCTCGTCATGTATCGACGTCTGTACTGGATAGCGGTGGTAGGGTTCGGGTTGACGGTAACGGAGGTGTTGGAGGGATGGGAGGAGCCGGTGGAGGAAGTGGGGGTGGGGTCGCTGGAAATGGGTTTCCCGTTGGGTCGCCGCCGATGCAGAATGGGATGATCATTCCACCCCCGCCTCCGCCCCCCCCACCGGCGAAGGATGCGGGCTATATACCCCACCCTAGTGTCGGGAGGAGCCACGGGCGAGAGGGTATGATGAATTACCACTACACTTCTCATCATCACCACCCGCAGCAACAGCAGTACGGTGCATACGCACCTCACCAACCCTCCGCATCCTCCTCAACTGCCTCCCTGCCCCAGCCCCAACTCCCACCTTTACCAGTACCCCACCAGAACGCTTTGACCAACGGTAACAACAATTCAATTTACACTCCTCACCTGCATGCTTACTCCCACTCCCATGCACATCATCCCCCCCATCGGACCGAGGCATCAATGTACCGGCAGCAATCAACACAATCCTCCGAGAGCATAGCTTCCTCCTTTACTAGGACCGAGTCAAACACCGATAGTGAATACATGACGCCCGCCACAGCTGCTTCTGGGTCTGTGCCAGCGTCGGTAGGCAACCGTAGTGTTTCTAATGGAATCACCCGTTCTTCTCATGTGTCTCATTCTCATTCTCAACAGTCACCCCTTGTGTCAAACTCAGCGGGTCCCCTTTCGCCAGATGTGGCTACCGTTTGGACTTTGGATAGTGTTGTTGCTTATCTCAGCCGACATGAATTTTCTGAAGAATGGCAGCAGGCCTTCCGTAATCTTAACATACACGGGGCAGGGTTTTTGGAAATGGGACAGCATAATTCCACGAGTCTACTCCAGATTGTACTCCCCGAGGTCCTACGGATTTGTGGCCCAAACGCCGACCTTGCCAAGGAGAAGCTGGCGAGTAGAAACATTAAAAAAATGGTTCGGGAGATATTAAAGCTATCCCAGGAGGTCCCGAATACCCCACCACCCGCTGGGCATAACCCCCCTGAGAACGGAGAATCGCCAGCAAGGATGGGAAGCACATCTCAGAGATCTCCGGCTCAGGCTCGGTTTCCCACTCAAAGAGGAGCTACATTTCCGACTCACAACCTTTATGCTGATGGGTCCCACAATGCATCAGAACCTTTTCTTCCACTCGGCGGAAGTGAGAACACCCTGCAACACAGAGCGGGGACGTCAGAGCCACGGTCCAGGGGTGATTTCTCAAAGGGAGCCTTGGCCAGTACTGACCAGATTTCTAGACATTCCCCATCAAATTCTGAGGCCAGTATACAGAACCCAACTGATGGCCATATGTTTGGGAAGCAAACGCTTTCCGGCAGTCCACGGAATTCTCCACACATAGGATATCAGTCCGTAGGCCGTCCGGAGCCCATCTCGACCCGTCATGGAAAATCAAATTCCCAAGAGTCTGTCACATCAGGTACTGTGAACCACAGGCCCGGGGATGGGAAAGGGAAAGAGAAAGCTCTTCTTGTTTTAGGCATTACATCATCAGGCGGGCGGCTAGGTACTCGCCCAGAAAATGATGGGAAATCGGGTGGTTCTAGTTTTATGGGCGGGTTTCGAAAAAGATTTCGCGGGGGGACTTCGGATAAAGATAATGACGAGAGCTCTCCTACAGCGCCGAGCGCCCCGACTCTACCATATACAATTACTGAGAACAACGCGAGTGACTCTTCACTCGGTCAGGCCTCAGTTTCGTCCGTGGATGCCGCGGGGGTGAAGGGGAATAAACCAAGATCTGCTCCTGGCGGGGGAACTCCAAAGAGTAGCAAGTTGGTATATGTGTTTGCAACAAGAGATGGGAAGGTATGGGTATCTATAGATGTGACGAGTTTAGAAAAAGGGGGGGAGATTCGAATGGAAATTTGCCGCGGTCTTGGAATTAATGACTACGATGCAGCAGCGATTCATCTGACTGAGGTTGGCCAAGAACCGAACGGTAAGTCATATAGTCTGCATACAGCATGGGTTTTTTCTTCTTGTCTATTCTTCGGTAGCTTTGCAATATTGATGGGCTAATGGCTTGATTTCTGTTGCAGATGAAACTTTAACTGACCAGATGCTCAAACTTTCTTGCCAAACCAGAGGAGATAGTATAGCTAGTTTGAAGTTCTTTGTGCAACCGGTACCGATGTCTGCTTTTGAATTGCCAATGGAGGACTCTGCTGGGCAGTCATTATCAAGCACACCACCACATCAGAGCTATGCTTCAGAACCCCCAAACCGCCTCGTTAATGCCGGCCCAAAACCTCAACCTTTGCAATTGGAAAGGACGCAAAAACAGCTGAATCGACGATCTTCTTCTCCCCTTCTTTCATCGGGAGATTCGACACTGAAGCAGAGTGATATCACTGGATCAGCCGAGACACTCCCTGATACTGGCACGAATGGTTCGGGTAATCAGCCTAGGGACGGCTTGGACGACTTGCGAGAACGGCTGGCGCTTCTGAGGAGGCACCAGGATCAGGGGCCTAAGATCAACGTCATTCCCACTCCTAGCATTGGCCCGACACCGCCAGGCCCGCATTCATCGGTCCAGCCGTCACCAAATGACCCTGTACCGGAACCAGGCTCTGCATACCCATCGTATACTGGTTGGGAGAACGGTTATTCTGGATCGTCAACGCTAAGGACTCTAGTTCGAACCGCTACTAATGGTTCCCCTGGTGATGATGGTTTGTCCCCGGCAGTACGCAAAAATGAACTCTTCTTCGATGAGGATCCATCACCAATTACAAACTTTGCAGCGCTGACCCATGGCCCTCCTCATAAAGGCTCTGCTGGTACCAACCAATTAGGAGCAGCTGCGCAAGTTCGCCGCCAGGGACTTGAATCAATTGCTCAGCAACAACAGCAAGAACAGCAGACGGGGTGGTTGACTAAGAAGAAGAAGGATAAGGAAACCGATACGGAGAGACCGCCCGCAGGTTTCCAGAAGGTACAAACAGTAACCCGCCCTGGACGGGTGGTAGATTTTGATAACCCCAGGCCCTCGCCGTATGAGGATGTTAAAATGGAGACGTTGATACCACAACGCAAACCACCACCACCACCATCCAATCGTAGCTCGGTAGGGTCTATCTCTAGGGTGGGGAGTGATTTTGGGCGAGGCTTGCCAGCAGATGCTGGTGGGCGTTATGCTCAGGCGACTAGGAGAGTGAGTATTGATAGGACTGCTCTTGCCATGGAGAAGGCACCCGAGATGTCAGAAAGGACTTGGAGAAAGGGAGTGTCACCCTTACACGAGGATCGCCAGAGTCCGGTTGGGGGAATCGGATCCTCGCTGATATCGGCAGGCATCTTATCTGCTCAGATTACCAGAACACCGATTCCTGGCATGCCCCGCGAGTCTGTTTCCGCGCCGTCTTTGCCATTGTATCACCAACAGGCGGCTCCGCACCAGCAACAACAGTATCAGCAACAGGGGCAGCAGATTCAGGAGTCGCCGAGGCCACGCGCAATGGCCGCAGTAGATTTTGGCCACTCGGGCACAAGTAGCCCTCAGTCAGGTGGGACCCCCAGTAGTCCTGCCTTTACGTGGGGCAAAGGAAATCAATTGTTCAAGATACCTGACTATCAGCCAGAGTATGAAACTGGGCCTGAGAAACTTACCTTACAGATACCGGCGGCACCTCCCCCACGGCCAAGCTCTCCCGAAATCAGCCCAGGCGATCGCGACGTTCTCCTCGGTATCCGAAAGTCAACACTCCCGGTGGGTGCTCCAATAGACATTGAGGGAAACGATGTTCAATTCCATTCCCAGACCATGCCCACAAGCGCAGAACCTCGAGTGCAGGAGGAAGAAGAAGATGAAGACGAAGACAGTGATGAAGACGATGGTTTGTTTGCGATACCAATCTCCTCGCGGGGCGAAAAACCGAAAACCGAATTCCCTAAGACCGAGGAGAGAAACGTGGACTCGCCTAGACCTACGTTGACAATTGCTACCAAGAATGTTACCTTTAAGGCCACCCCCACTACATCCGCGACTGCTAGTGGGAGCAATGGCACAATGAATTCCCCTGAATTCGAGGCAGGGGACGATAAATTAGGGCTGAACTCCCCTGCTTCCCATAACATATCTACTCCAGGTTCTGCTGCAGCGTCAGCCCATTCCCCGGCTGATTATCCACGCTTAGGCCGTCGGGAATCCTTTGGTAAAGACGATGTATGGGCCTCACGTCCTCCCGCAGAAGCACTTATTGATCATCTTGACGATTTCTTCCCGGGCCTGAATTTGGATCAACCTATCTCAGACGAAGTTAGCATGTCTCCACCCCCCTCACCTTCACCTGCCACTGAGAGCAAGCCCCTGTCATACCAATTGGCCGATGTCCCGTCGGAATCTCCAAGCACATCTGAGCCCCCAGGAGCAATGGGGCCTCCACCCCCCCCTGTTAGCAAGGGCAAGAACGTCCCAACGGTTGTGCAGAGAAATCTTGGTCGTTCGCAATTAGGCCGGATGAAGTCCATCCGCGAAGTTGCCAGGGGCGCCCATGAGAAATCAAAGAGATTCACGCAAACAAACACAGCTGGCTTAAAATCTGGCGATATCTCTCGCAGAAAGAGTACAAAGATGTTCGGGGCCCGCTTGATTGAAGTCACTCCTACAAAACGTGGAGCTATGTTACAGGCACAGCAAGCACCGCCACCAGTTCAACAGCAGAGTGGAATCAAGCGCCAAGCTACCTTCCGATGGTTCAAGGGTCAGTTGATTGGCAAGGGTACCTATGGGCGAGTCTACCTTGGTATGAATGCAACTACGGGCGAGTTTTTGGCTGTCAAGCAGGTGGAGGTGTCGAAAGGCTTGTCAACCAATGACAGTGATCGACAAAAAGAAATGATTGCGGCGCTGAACCAGGAGATCGAGACCATGCAACATCTCGATCATGTTAATATTGTCCAGTACCTCGGGTGCGAGAGAAAAGAGATGAACATGAGTATCTTCCTAGAATATATCTCCGGTGGCAGCGTTGGCAGTTGCTTAAGGAAGCACGGGCCTTTCGAAGAATCGGTTGTCAGAAGCTTGACTAGGCAAACTCTGAGCGGATTGGAATATCTGCACAGGGAAGGAATCCTTCATCGAGATCTAAAGGCAGATAATATCTTGTTGGACATAGACGGAACCTGCAAAATTTCCGATTTCGGAATTTCTAAGAAGAGTGGTAAGTGATAGTATTTTTTTCTGCTGAGTTCCATGTGTCTAAACGCCCAGTGTAGACAATATTTATGGCGATGATCCTGGAAACTCAATGCAGGGCTCCGTGTTCTGGATGGCCCCCGAGGTTATTAGACCCGAGGGTCAGGGTTATAGCGCTAAAATTGATATTTGGTCTCTCGGATGTGTGGTTCTCGAGATGTTTGCCGGCCGCCGCCCCTGGAGCAAAGAGGAAGCGATCGGAGCTATCTACAAACTTGGCAGTGAGCGCCAGGCGCCTCCAATTCCTGATGATGTCGCAGAAGTTATTAGCCCTAGTGCCATTGGATTTTTGGCTGATTGTCATACGATGTAAGTTATGCTTTTGCATCCTGTGTAGGCATCCTCAATTAACCTTTCGTAGTGAGCCTTCTGAGAGGCCAACTGCTGCGACTTTATTGAACGAACACGAGTTCTGCTCCTTGGATCCGAACTTTAATTTCTTGGACACAGGTCTGTATCAAAAGATCAGAGGTCTCAAGTTCTAGTCATGAAGCCCCTTACTAATCATTCGACTAAAAACGCCTGGATTTGCCTCTCCTTGATTCCCTTTTTTCACTCTTCTCATTGTAACAATTTTTACTGCCCTTTATGACGGAAGTAGGCATTGTGACCGGGTTTTATGTTTTATTGTTTTCCAAATGCCCTTTCTGCTCTTCCTTATACATTATTGACTGATTGGTTCTTTTTTATCCTATTGCGCGTTTGTTCAGAAGCCGGACCCTTCTTTCCTTTCTTGTATGTACGCGGCGTTCTCTGGCATATATGAGTGACATTCCACCGGCGGAGGGGGAGGGAAAGTACTGTAGATCGGCATTTGGCGATAGCTGGCGCAGGGTTGAGTGGGATAGGATATCCTAATACTGTACCTTATGATAATTGGAATGGTGGTCCTTGGACTGTCGCAACCGTGGAGTGATGGATGTGCTCGGGGTTGAGTATGTGTGGTAGTGGTGTTGTGCGTTTGACCTTTTAGATTGAATTGCCTTAAGATGGGCCAATGATTATTCTTGGGGTTCGATGGGGTGCTATAGTGTTGAGGACGTTTGCTACTGTACAAGTGTATTACGTTGATCTACTTGGGCCCGAAACAATCCTGACTCTTATTTCCAGTTTTTATTTAGAATGGGGGATTCCGCTGGTAGGAGTTAGCGTTGTATTTTGAATCATTCATATAAAGTATGATATCATACTTGGTGTTGTCTCTAATAATTGTCTACTGTTACTGTAATTTACTGTAACCTGAGTACCCTATGGCTTGGACAATGGGGTTCTGCTGCCCGAGGAGAGGCGGCTGTCACACAATTCTGCTAATGACCCGCCCGAGCCGGGTAATCGCACCCCTCCGGGTAACCCCATGCCCCGGTCCCTCCTGTCACCAGTAGGCCAGTTTGCTAGCCAACTGGGGAAGGGAAAAAAAAACCTCCCGATTGCCATTTTTATACCAGTTACGACCTTCGCACAACCCTTCTCTTTTTTTCATCCCCTCCCCTCTCAACAATTGCCTCCCGTCAATAAACTGGGTATCGTCGATCTTTAGGGTTGAATTTAAAGAGCGTTATGTATCCTTTAAAACGAGCGTCATTCGCAGCGGCGGTGGTGGCGAGCCGATACTCGACTTCGGCTTTTCGAATTGGTGGGAACCAGCGGGTGCATTGGGACCTGCTACGTTCACCTAGGAGGGGTAGTTGTGGGAGTGGGGGTGCGATGCTGAGTGGTGGGGCAAGGTTTGGTGTCCTACGGAGTGAATTTTCTACCTTGCGGCCACTATATGAGAAAGTGAAGACTCCCGGTGCCGAGGCAGAGAAGGAGGCATCTGACGATAATAGCAACAGTGGGGAAGGAGCGAAGGCTTCTTCCTCCTCCGGTACGGAAGAGGACAAGGAGAAACAGAAGGAAGAGGGACAAGGAGAAGAGCAACAAAAGAAGAAAGAGGCGCCCCCACCACCTCCCCCACACGGCGATAAATCTCCCTTGACGGTGTTCTACGAAACCCTTCAATCCGAATTCAAGAAATCCCAAGAATGGCAAGAGTCGACAAAGCAACTCGCCTCCAGCGCCCAGCAGTTCACTGAATCACCTGCGGTGAAAAAGGCTCGAGAAGCGTATGGCACTACCGCGCAAGTTGCTGAAAAGGTTAGCGGGAAGGCCGCCGAGACCCTGGGCAAGACTGCCTCGGCGGTTGGTAAGGGTGCGGTATGGACTTGGGAAACTCCCGTGGTTAAAGTTGGCCGAGCGGCGGTTAGGAAGACGGGGGAGGGTGTGGCAACCATAACTAAGCCTGTACGGGAGACGAAGGTGTATAAGGATGTAGTTGGGAATGTCAAGGAGGTGATTGACGACGGGAGTAGTAGTCGGTATGGTGGATACTTAGAGCGGGAGGAGCGCAAGCGACAGAGATTACTAAGGGAGAGCAAAGACGGCAAAGTCGAGAAACATGAAGAGAATCCAAAGTACCATCCTCCACTCCCTTCCTATCTAGGAACCTCTAGCTAATATCGCCCCAGCGCAGGAACCAATGTGACCCTACACAAGGACGCTGCATGGAAGGAATCCTGGCGAACTTTCCGCGATAGCAACAAACTCATGCAATCTCTCTTCACCATGCGCAAGTCCTATGAGGAATCCGAAAACCCGGTAATATCCGCAACCCGCTCAATCGCTGACCGCTTCGCCGGCTTCTTCGCTGAGAACGAAACTGCCCTTGTAATCCGCAAATTTCGAGAAATGGACCCAAACTTCCAGGTCGAGCCCTTCCTACGCGAGCTGCGCGAGTACATATTGCCTGAAGTGCTCGACGCTTACTGCAAGGGGGATACAGATGTGCTTAAAGCCTGGCTGAGCGCGGCGCAATATAACGTCTACGCGGCGTTGAACCAACAGTACACTACCAATGGACTTAAGCTCGACGGGAAAGTCCTGGACATCAGGAATGTGGATATCCTCTCCGCGAGGATTCTCGAGCCTGGAGAGATACCCGTTTTTATCATTACTTGTAGGACGCAGGAGGTGCATGTTTACAGAGATTTGAAGACCGGCGAATTGAAGGCGGGAATGGAGGATAAGGTACAGCAGGTCACGTACGCTGTCGGGATCACCAGACTGCCCGATGAGGTGGCTAATCCGGAGACGAATGGATGGAGGCTTATTGAGGTGCAGAAGAGTGCTAGGGATTTTATTTAATCGTCTTGGCCGTGGCGGTTATGTTTTTTCCTTATTACGCTACATGCGCTTGGTTTGTCTTTGCCTCGTTGGCCTTTGACTGATTGATTGATTTCGTGTATGTATGTCTTTTATAGATAATGGGCATGGGAGTTATTTTCGATTTTTTCTTTCCCCCCCATTTCTTTTTGCGTGCTTGTCGCTTTTTAGGGCTCTTCCTCTCCATCTACCTCATTTCTCTCACTGGTTTTCACAAAAAGTTCTGACCAAAACTCAAGATTGGTTTTTCCTTTCCTCTTCTTCTGTAAATGTTCCCTTAGATCACCAAGATGACGCCACTCTTCTCTTCTCTTCGATTTTCTCTTTTTGTTTGATCTTGTATATTCAGCGGTCCGGGGTGGGCGGGTGGGGGCTAGTGTACACTATGGTATTTGAAGTTTAACCGGAGGGAGCGCTTTGGGGTGGAGAGGTTCTTGCCTGAGTTTGTGAATTGGTCGATCTATAGTGATATTGTTAATCGAGGGGGTCAGAAGTTGGGGGGGGGGGGGGGATTATGAGATTGTAGAAATCGTAATAGGAGGTGTCGGGAGTATTACTTCAGAGCGATAGCAGGGGCAGATAGGTTCGGTCTGCTGGGCCACTTGGGACATGAGGATCTAGGAAATGGCATGATCTCTCCTTCTTTCATCCATCTGCCCCATTACTTTATCCTTCGACCTCGGCCTCCTCTGTGTGACCCTATGATGACAGGTGCGAATCTGTGAAGCGAGTGACCATACATGATTACAGTACAACCTCTCTCAAGACCAGTGGGAAGGAGCGCTGCACGACGGGGACGAAGTACGATTCAGGACGCTGCGGGGAAAAAGAACTACTGAATAAAGCCGGGTTTAAGATTTTTTCTTTTCGAAACCTAGCTCCTTACCATTCTCCCCACAGTAAGTCACGAATTGTACTAGTACCTTCACGGTGGGCTATGGGGGTGGCTCTGTGCAGAGGATTTCACTGCAGGAGCGAGAGGCGGTGATGGCCATTGAGAGCATGTGAAGGAGAATGTAAGTCGACACGCCTAGTCAGCTTTCAGAGCTGGGAGGATATGGCATGAAAAAATCCAATCCCGCGCGCGGGTTACACTCCTGATGAGCCTTGTGCGGTCTGAGGAAGAACATAATATTGGGTCCATGGCTGATGAACCGAGTATTCACGGTGTCCTTTGGGGGCGGGTACTGGTGGGTTTGGCGGCATTAGTGGTGCTGTGGACGTTGTAGCTTGATGGGGATTCTTGGGCCGTGACGCGGACTCCGTATTTGGTGGTTGTCGAGCCATTTTTTGGAGAGCTAGGTTGATTTTCGATCTAGGTTAAACGCCCATAACGTCCACATCGAGTGATTGTCTGTGACGATTCTGGAGAATGTTGCAAGTGATCACAGGCCGATATCTCCCCCGTCGTCTCTGTTGGAATTGAATGTGGTTTTTTTTGGGGTGGTTTGTGTGTCTTATTTTTGCTGGTGGTCTAGGGAAAGCAGGGAGATGATCGCCGATTGATGGGGTTAGATACTAGTTATGGGAAACCTCATTGTGCTAGGGGGCTACGACAGGCTCTCTGTATATGTTCAGAGGGGAGTGGGGGCAATTTCCTCCCCTTCTCTTCCCTTCTTCTCACCAAAAGGACCAAACACACACAAAACATAACCAACTAGAGAAACCTCGATAGAGCAATCACCTCCCACCTCTGAACACTACACTAAAAAAATTTTCTTCCCAAAATGCAGCTCAAACTCCTCACCACCGCTCTCCTCTCTCTTGCCGCTAACCTTGCTAGAGCCGGTCCATCCCCCCTTCCCACCCCAGCCCCCCTCCCAGTCATCGGAGGAGACTATGTCTCTCCCTTCGGCTATAATGCTGTCAACGGCCTCGTGGCCGCCGGTGACTACGAAGCCCTCAGAGAGATGTACTCTTCATTCTGGAATAACCCCACAGCCGCCGAATATGGGGTTTGTGAGACTTCTCAAGCCTCACTACCATCCAACGAGGCCCACGGTGCTATTTACCTCCTGAACACCCGCAATACCTGCTGTCAATGGAACGCTGTGCACACCCAGTGCTCTAACCTTACCAGTCGCGGAGGGGCTAGTGTTGGATTCTGTGGAGTGTATGAGGCTTGTCTGCGGTGTAGTCCGTTCGCGAAGGATCGGATGTTTGCTGTTGCATTTTATTGTGCCCGGCAGGGGGCGAACAGGGTGTATAGGTCTGGAGGGAAGTGGATGTTGGATGGAGCTGGTCCGGGGGCTAGATTGGTCTTGTATCTAACTAGATGAGGTGATTAAGGCCTGTTGGTGCTTTGTCTTTTGAGGCTGATATAAACCGGACTAGTAATTGTTATACAGATGAACTCTGGGAACTCCACTCTGCATTCTTAATCTACAACAATCACCCCCCCGGAAGCTGGCGAGTTAGTATCTAAGAGAGAGCTTAAAGTCGAGCTTGATGCCGCATCAAGAGCGGAGAAGCGTGCCCTCCCAGCAGCGCACATAGAGGAGCTATGTGCACGGCGGCAAGCTGCAGATGGTACTAGAACAAAGAACCGCCAAAAGCTAATAGAAATTCGACAGAAAAAGGAAGAGGCTAGGAAAGAACGTAAGAAGCAACAACGTCTAGAAGCCAAGGCTGTAGAAGGCGCAAGCAATTGCAACAGCATCGGTAGAGGAGAAGGAGAGATACCTTCATCGCAACAAGAGCATTGGAAAGAGGGTCCTGCCAACAACTTTTCCTTCAGCGCTGTCTCGACACTGCCCTCACTGATTTTTTAAGATCCGAAAACCGAAAGGCCTCAGTGACGTCCTCGTGCAATTGAAGCAGGCGAAGATTGAGGAGAAGGAACTCTGGAGTAAAGCGCTTAAACAAGCTGCCGGGGAGAAAGTTCTCGACGACGAACGGCTGCTGTCTGACTATATAGGATAATATTATTGATCTCAAATCTTGCATTTCCTCATCTTTCTATTTGTCTTCTTGTCTGGGACTTTGCTATGTTATTTTCCCTTTTAATTTAAGTGGTGTCAGGAGGTTAAGGGATACGGATGGGGTATGATTGCGATGGTAAAGGGCCGTCGGGGGAGTTGCTCGAGCTTGCGAAGGGCTCTATTATTGATGAGTTGGACACTTTTGGGGTTCCACTAAGTTAGACTCCCTAAAGTCCCGCTTATTATGTAGTTACGTCTAAGTTAGTCATTTCTGTCCAGCCCTCCGCTTCCAGATAATGTAGGTAGCTTTGAATCATAAAATCGGTCAACTTGTGTCTCCGACACTGGTTCCCGGGGGAGAGTGCCTTCAGTGCTATGTGCTTCTCGCCCCGTGTAGTTCGCATAGGGGTAATTGCTTGTGTGTATATATCCAGGCAAGGGCACTCACTGAGAATATTAGTGTTCTTGGTTCGCACTTTGTATGGGACACTGGGCGTGGGGGAGGGGATATCTGGTATCACGGCTCGAGTGATGGACGGTGATGGGTATGCTGAGTATTGCGACGGTGTTGATATCTAGCCTTTGGGCGGATTCTGATGGGATATGAGTTATCTGCCGTGGGTTTTATGTGCTGGTTTTGCTGCTATTCCTGAAGGGCTAGGAAGTGATGATTGAGGACTACCTTTTTCATTAGGGTTGTTCGATGTCGATGGAAGTAACCCTATTCTTGGGAGACCTTATGCCTTGAGCAAGAGGTCCACGATAAATTCTATGCCGAGGCTCGGAGGTGTATAAAAAGGATCTCCTCTCTCTCATCCCTTTTCTTCCACCCACCTCTCCAACAAGTTCAAGCGGACAAACACAAACAACCAAAGAAACTCCCTCTCCATTACAATCACCTCCAAACCTCTCATCACAACCTGTCTTCCAAAAATGCAGCTCAAACTCCTCCTCGCCGCCACTCTCCTCTCTATCGCTGCCACTCTTGTCGGAGCCCTTCCGTCCCCCGTTACCACCCCAACCTCTCTCGAAGTCCTCGGAGAAGACTATGTCTCTCCCTTCGATTATGATGTCGTCAACTCCCTAGTGGCCGCCGGTGACTACAAGGCCCTCAAAGAGATGTATTCTCAGTTCTGGAACAACCCCACAGCCGCCGAGGGCGGGGTCTGCGAGACTTCCGGGGGCTCACCACCAACCAACGAGGCCTACGGTGCTGTTGGCCTCCTGAACACCCGGGATAACTGCTGTCAATGGAACGCTTTCGAAACTCAGTGCTCTAACCTTACCAATCGCGGAAGGGCTAGTGTTGGATTCTGTGGAGCGTATAAGGCTTGTCTGCAATGTAGTCCGTTCGCGAGGGATCGGATGTATAGCATTGCATTTTATTGCGCTCGTCAGGGCTCTGACGGGGTGTATAGGTCTGGAGGGAAGTGGATGTTGGATGGAGCTGGTCCGGGGGCTAGGTTGATCTTGTACTAGATGGGGTGATTGGGATTTGTTAATGTTTTATATGATACTTTGTTTACGGAACTGAGCTTTTTCTTGGACTAGATTTTTCTGAGAAGTGAGCACTTGTGATCCACATCTGAAACAACTCGACCGCAATTGCTTCTGGCTCCCTCCATCTGATCGAACTCGATCAGAATTCTATCCCTGGAGCATGGATTTCTTTCCCCAGCCTGCCCTCCATAGTGTGTATTTCCCTTCCCCATACAATCCCGACCCTGGCCCGATACTAGTTTCAGATTCCATGGTTTGCATTTTCATTATCGCTTGCATATGCTATAGTAATAGAGCAAGCTTGCAACTAGTTGTGGAAAATTACAATATAACACCTTACAAAACCACTATTCTAAATCCTAATAAGACCGTCCCTATACCGAAAGTGATAAATTTCGACATGTCGGTATCAATCTCGTCCTCAAGATTAGTGATATTGGTGCCCGCGCTCTCTGGCTGTCGAGTCAAGGTCCCAGTATCGACTTTAAGGTCTTGGTTTTAGTAGGGTTTTAAAAGTGGGCAGCTTCAAATTGTGCGTCCTCACCGCTTCGAACTTGGGAATTATTCCTTCGATCGCGTTTTTACGTAGGAAAGGTGAGATTTTCTCTACTGGAGTCTGCTCTAGTGTTGCCTGGAGTCCATCCAGGAGAGCGATATCCCAGGACTGCCGGGGGCTGCTGCTACATGCTACCCTGGGATCTTCTCTGTTGTCTGGCCTTTCCTTTGCTTCTGGACGCTGGCCTGGCGGAGCTGCGTGCGGATCGTGGTCCACATAGGTCGGCTGGTGGTTCCCTATGGTAACTGCCCCTAGCTTGTTGAGTGATATACACTGCAAGTACCCAAGTAGAGCCACTCGGCAGAGGTTTTTGTGATCCGAGACTAGTTGGATTGCGATTGAGCGATAGGGCTAATCGTTCAATAAGGCAGTGTGGTAGGGTAGTGAGGTTATCGTTGTCCATTCGCTCTTAATAGTTTTTGTTTAGAAACAAACCGATGAATGAGAAAACGAACAAGGGCTGCTTCTTGGGGGTGTTAATAGAATACATGACAACTAGCTACCATAAATTAAATAATTAAGATAAGAATGAAAGAGCATAAAGCCAATTAATATCGCGTATGACCACTTTTTTCTTCGAAAACTGTATCGACCCTAATGGGTCTTGGTTTCCACAGATTGTAGAAAAACTCCATAGGAATTGCCTCCAAACTACTAGTTTCGAAGACCCCGGTTATAAGTACCACGTTCTGAAGACAGTGAAAAGAGGCTATTGCCATCCCTCCTTCTATATTATTCATCTCCTTGCTCGATAGCTTGAGGGCTTCTTTTTCCCCCAATCCGGGGTCCCTGTTTCAGGCTCTGTGAGTGTTGTGGAAAGTGAGAAGGAGATAAAAAATTATCGCTATTGTCTAGGTGGAGGGGGAAAAGAAAATCATAATAGTCGCCAAGTGGGTGATGTCTCAAACAGGAACACTTCTGCTGAGGGGATGTACTCTCCGAATGTTCCTACTTCTTCATACACTATCACTCGTGAATTTAGCACTTCTGCCTTCCTTCCTTCATTGCTTGGATAGGATGGGGCCTGTTTTGCTGGCGTCGTGTCCCAGCCGAAAAGTGGCCCAATTGGTCAACAGGACATCCTGTTGGTCAAGTAGATTACTTGATGGTTTTGATGGAACATAATATTTGTTAATATAATGCGTAAAATGAGGAGCTTTAGTAACGAAGAAGGAGCAACAGTTGGCATAGATGGCAGCCAGACTGTTAGCTGCGGCAAAAATGTGTGGCCGCGTAGCTACTACGTATTCTCTGAGTTGCCCTTCCAGCCATCGGACGCGTCATCATAAGTCATAAGGGAAAAGTGCCATGGATATGAATTACTTAAAGCCAGCTTATGTCCTTGCTTTCCCAGAATCCTCCACTCCCCCTATCCATCCCTTCCTCTACCGCTTGCAGCACCTCTACTCTCACTTAGTGAACCCAAGTGTCCGGTCGGTCCATTTTTGCTAAGGGACGGATGCTCTTGCACTACAACCCGAGGGATATGCCCGAAACCCCCAGGACTGGAGTTCGGCAGGTGCCTAGAGGGCTGTTGGGACCCTTGGGATTACTGATTCCACTTCCCGAAATATTTATGATATGAGATATCCCCGCTCCTCCCGTCCTCCCCCAGTATCATGCCATCAGGGGTACAAGGTTTGCTCAAGCAATTACTTCCTTGTCTCCCCCCCCAGGACCCCCCACCACACCCCACCCACCCACCCACATATTTTGCCCCTACTACTTCAACGATACTTTTATTGTTACTTCTGGAAGGATAAAAAACATTCTCATCCCTCCCCAACCCGTGCCCCTACCATCAAGGGATGTTGGTTTGTTCTTACAATCGAGAGGTTTCAAAGTATCTTGTTTGCTGACCTAGTCTTATTGCATTCTTGAGCTTTCTTCGCAATGCACAGTTCCGCATTAGCCACTCTCATAAGCGGATTTCCTCCTCCTCATACTAAATGAGTGCATCTGCTACCGCTGCTTCTGTCCCGCCCCACTAGCCTTTCAAGAGCAAAAAAAAACAAAAAACCATTGGTGGATATTGACTACAACCCTTTACCGCAGTATCTCGGGTTGAATCAACCCTCACCAAACCCCTCGGCAGGTATCACGTTCTCCGGTGGAAGTATGATAGGCAACGTCCCCAAGCGTCCCGTCAGCAGCCCTGTAGGCACCGTCAGGGCTCCAGTATCGGGCGTCCCTGACCTGTGCCTCAAGCTGTGGGGCAAGAGTGTCGGCCCTTTGGGAAAGACTGCCGTCTAAGAGGGTGACTGTGGGCCCCTACAGTCCTCTCCGGATCGGTAACTCCCGGAAGGTACCTGCAATCCTCACCCGTCATCCGCAGTCCTCACCAATTACCTGTAGGGCCTGTCAATTGCCTGCGGGCCAACCGATTACCTGCAGGGCCCACCCGTCATCCGGAGTCACTCGGCAAATTGCGCCACCTAAGACACCTCAGTCCCCGCCTGTCCGTCCCGTCCGGACCCGAAGACGGACGGACTGGACGCTCGGGAACACTGGCCAGGTAGGCTATACACCATCCTAGCCATCAGGAGGCTGCAGATAAAACCTGAAAATTCATTCCGGAGCAGAAGGCAAATCCATAAATCAAACTTCGGGATCCCTACCTAGTTTATCCATCCCACCTGTTTGTCTAGATTTCGGAATAGATATAGGGAGAGCCGAAGTCATGAAGAATCATCCATGCTGTTCCCGGCCACCCCTCGCTGTCCTACACCTCTCTAGGGCGTCCGCTGGTACAGCCTATAGTTGTACCTTTACCCCTCAAAAGCACTGTCTCACTCCAGAGGGCCCTCAGCCCGAGTCAAAGACGGCCGTCCTGGGATTTCGCTGCCCTCCACATACAGCCAGTACCCAACCAGTACCCACCCAGCCCCCTACCTCAGACTCCACCCGATCACCCCCAGAATAGACCACCTCCCACCTCCGGCATCCATGTATGCCCCTTAACGTACAGCCTTCCTGCCAAGCAAGGGATATTTTTGGAGGTCCTCATGCCTGAAAAGATCAAGCAGCTAGGATCGGGTGACCCACAAAGGAGATCGAGGGGTTAAAAACAAGCCTTGGGCAGCTGGGGGAAGAGAACCTGTCCCAGACTGCAAAGCAAAAACAAAAGCGCAAGGAGGAGGCTAGGATGTGGAGGACAGAGTGAGAGCAAGAGAAGCAGACTCTGAGGCAGAAGCAGAAAATAGAGTGTGCCGCCAAAGACTTGCGGTTGCGATGAAAGGCACTGAGTCCCTATTTTTCCGGCTCCCATCCTGTAGGCCGTCCGCAGAAGGGCTTGCCGGATCGCTCAGACTGGCGAACGTGCCGATAGGTGTGACTACCTTGTCAGGATCTGAGGGCTTAAAGATAGGTTTAGTGACACTAGCTTCGAAAAGGCGGAAGATGTGATTACATTGGCAGACGCAGTAAGTTTTAATTTCCTTCACTTTCGTATAGGTGTGGATCATAGTTAGCGGTATTGACATTGTCAATTAGTGGTCAGGTTTAAGGGAAGCAAGGAATACTGCTTCCGACCAGGTAGCAGGTGACGATGCGGTTTCGGCCCTTCCATATTATGAAGATAAACTCCGCCATATGGTGGAAAGGGCATTCAGGCCCCTCTCGGGAATATCCCCAGGCGATTGGTCTAATGCTACATATAAACAGAGAGACCTTGTCTTTTGCTATTGTACATCTTGATCAGCACTGCAATGTCTTTACGAAGTCACTAATAGAAATTGGATAGGCTCTGATTGCGAACTCGACCGCCTAGGCTAGTAGCCTGCTCACCAGTGCCCCCCCATCTCCAACCGCGCTTCCGCCTCCCCGTCCCTTCCTCCTCCTTGGTGCGTGGTCCAAGTCGTGGCTGACCTGACAAGGCCCTTTCTTCTCCTACCCACAACGCGGTGTGGGATGTCCCGATGCCCTGGTCATCCTGCATCTAGAGAAGTAGAACCTTAGACTGTGGTAGAGCTAAGCCATATCTAAAGGTTTCTTTTTCATATTTAACAAAAACCTTCGATTGAAGTTTTCTTTGGATTTTTGTTTCTTTGGCTTATTTCTTTTCTTTTCTTTTCAAAGAGTTTTTTGTCTTGTTGGATTAGTTAGAGTGGATACGGTATTTGTGATAAAAGACTAGTGGACAGGAAACGTATGTGTTTAGTGGGTGTTGGCTCAGAAGACCTCTATGCGAGGCTATTTTGTGGGAATTACCAGGATAGGATGGTTCTTTGCTGAATAATTACATGGCACAGCTTTGAGGGCCTAGAGAACGATGCTTTTTCAGTGAAGGATCTGCCTTGCGCAATTACAAAGAATTATCCTATAAACAGGTTTCTAAAGGGGAGTCTGTACTACTCACGAACAGGGCTCTATCGCCACCCGAAATACTGGAAGATCATCAAGAGGACATTGGTGAGTGGCCGGGGGCGAGGAGGTTGCTCATCGGGAGAAGATTTTTGAAGGACTGGGGAATGCTGTTGGGGATTTCTAGGCTTGTAAAGCGGGAAAAATCGAGGGACACTCGTTGAGGTTTGTTCTCCAACCCACTGACTACTTCTCGGCAATGGCAGCTCTTCGCTAATAGAGATATATACTGGAGCAGTTTTGGATTGCCAATCTCTAAGCGATGCGCTAGCAGCGGATCTAACTAAAAAGTATAACTGATCGTTGCATGACCTATCACTCGCACAAGAAATTCACTCATTTCTGGGCCACCAGAAATTTGTAATGCGTGGGAAGGAATATCTAGAATAGGCGCAATTACTACGTAAGGTAGCCGAAGAAAAATAGATAAATTGCTACCCTATGGATCCCAGCACCCTAAGTTTCTCCTAATGAAGTCAATGCGATAAAAAAAGTCTATACTGTTATGGCTACACTCAGCTTAACTCGGAAAGACAAGTGTATGCGTCAACTATAGTTGCACAAGTGACAGGCTATGCAAAATTTATCCCCGGAAGTTACACTCGGCCGGCCAAAATAAATGTGGTGGACAAACCGCTGACACAAAGCTTAATTAGTATCGTTAAAACTTCCCTCTTTGCCCTCTTGTGAAAGGGGTCATGATGGCTTTGCTAGCTTTCTTCAATACAAAAATTCCTTAGGTGGGGCGGTTCTGATAGACCTTGAGCCGGCCGCGAGCTCTCGGCACCGAGGCACACCAGAGGTATCGCCCAGAGGGTTGCCATTAGTAGGGGTAATTAATTGTATTAGCAAATGGTGGCGCTAGGGTCTATTCTAACAAATACGATAGGGGAAACTTGCCCCTGATATATCATGACTTCGGCTCTGCGGGCGTGATCACTGCGTATAATATCCTCTTGTTCCTAGAATCGTTTTGGCACAGTTAGCTATTTAGGTGGCTGCAATTGAGGGATAGCAATGAGGAGTAGAGACAGTTTCAACCACCACTCAGCTCATGACAGTATTACTCGTGACTTCGGTTTCATCATTCCAAGCATTACATTCAACTTGATTGAAGAGGTTTCTACTGAAGCGGCGCAACACCCCCTCATACTCCCAAAAGTATCCGTTCCGGAAGGTCGTTGATAGAGGTAAATGCCACTATTCGTCTGAAGTTCTCTGCATCCCTGCTCATACTGTGGCATCATAGGGAAGTTCTAAGAAAAGCCCCTTGCGATGGCCTACCTTATCTCCCCCAGCGGCCCCCCGGAGTCAATCGGAACTTTGTATGATTCTTTGACGCTCCAAGAGTAGCGGAATCACTCATTCCAATATCTCCTTTGGTTCCCAGTAGCAGGTCCCCCACTGGAGGTTCCCATCAGCTGTTAACCGAATTTCTGAACAAAACTTGAATACTGCTACTGCCATTGGTACTGGTGGTTTTATGAAAGTCCTTCTTTGATACTTAAAGTAACTCATAAGGAGGCCCAGACACTTGTATTAGGGCGCGAACTCCTAAACTAGTAATAGGTACGAAAGAAGACCTTTTATTATCATAAAGTAAGTGTGCCAAGAAATTTCGTCCACTCTCCAAGGTGAGAAAGAACTATATTCTAGACTACAAAAACCCTCGTTATCGATTGGTCACCCCTATGACTCTTCTCGGCTTCTGCTTCTAGGTATACTTTTCAGTACCTCTTGTGATTCTCTCCAATATCTGAGCAGTTCGCTCACTGAAGGGATCCCTTCCGCCTCATATCGGTTTTGATTCCGGGTCCCCCCGTATCAGGATATTTACAACCAAACTCCTTCACTAAAAAACGCTCTTGCTTTTTACTTCGTGTCCTATCGCTTCCACATGCAATCCATAACATCTATCAAACTTCAGACTGTGATTGGGCCCAGACAGAGAAACACCCCAGTTATTTCCTGAGAATGCACAGGGGGTTGTATCCTTACCACAAATGCCGCTAGGGTTTGGTGGCAGAAAAATGCTTCGCACGGTTCAGCCCAAGCTCCTAGAGCACAACCATGCATGGGCTTGCGGGTGATGATTTGTCGGGGCATCCTTTCTCTCTATTGGTGGCATATCTACGATGCCATTGGACAATGGGTTACAGAGTATCAGCCGAATACGGGTGGTACACATGGAAAGTGCGGAGTTGGCCAAGCACCCAAGCTCCGCCCATAATTCCTGAAAGCTCACAGAATACTGACTTTCTCTAAATAATATCTATCAACAGTAACAAAAACCCCAGCTTATCTCTACCAAAGCCTCGTAACTGCAGGGTGCGAATCAACACAGCCAGGCAGGCATTAGACATTGTTTACCTGGAACATGGCGTCCACTCCAGAATGCAGACCAGAATTTCACAACTCTGTTTCAGCATCTCTCTACTCAGGGCGACCACTTGCAGCTCATAAAGTGTAAACCAAACACTCGGGAGATCTCGGAATACATGAAACTCATCTTTTTCACAGGCAAGGTAAAAAGAATATTGCCAGATTTCCCCCCACAACGTCAGAAAAGATCGGCTCAGGAACATCCTCACATTCCGGAGGTATAATAGTGCTAACTAAATGCCCCGGGTGACATGGACAGCCGTTACTAACATCATCTAGAGTAGACTAATACGTGGCGATTTTTCTGGAACAGCTATCAATCTAGGAACCTCAGTCAGCTACAATAGCGTGACCCCAGGTCACTGCATAATAGAACGAACCGGAAGGGGAGCCGGATCTGGATCCCTCCGATCGGTGTTTCGTCCTAAAAACTGTAAAACTGTCATGTCCCGCCAAGTTACTTATGGCCACTGCACACAGTGCATTCAATCAACTTTATTATCACTAAAATAAGGAAGCCGTACCAATCCAGGCTCTGACACCCACAGCAATTCAGGCAGTTAGTGCGCATGACCAGTACCTGTACAAGGCGAGGAGCATTGATAACACCAGGCAGGTGATTTTCCTGGAGATGATTCAGATGGATGGACCCCCCTACAGAGGGCAACCTGATAGGCAGAAAGTTCATCTAAAAGGACAATATCTACTGGTAGAGCGTAGGCCATTATTGCAACAGCATTCCACGTGTGGGCTTGCGTATTCTACTTCACTCCATTCTACCCTTGTTCGTGTCTACAAGTATACTTTTGTAGACTTGATTTGCTGGCTTGTTCCTTCCATCGTGGTATTGCATCCATGCTTGGTTAAGCGGGGATATCCGGTGAGGCTGACGGTAAAATATATTAGATAACAAGTCCTCCACTCAAAAAGCACCCAGAGCAGTGCCATAAACTCACAAGAGTAATTGCTGTGCACATCCAGGAATCAACAGTTGATTGGAAGCCAAGATGCGGTTCGTGTCTATGCATTGATCGTAGATTAGACAATGTAGTGCCTTTGGACGAAATTCTAGGACAACTTCTTCTCCATATATTGGTACCTGAAGCCCCGAGTGCCATTCGACCAAAACCGGCCAATCAAGTGCAAGCACCCGAATAGATACAACCATGTTATTCACACAATGTCCAACCAGCCCATCAATGCAGAAATTTCAATCTCGAAGATATCTCAGGCCCGATTCAAACAACGGTTGGACAACTCGTGAAAAGATAAGGCGAAACCCAACCAATAGCTGCCTCCCCACTCCAACTTGGATGCCCGCCTCCACGTGCCCGCTAAAACAGTGATCTCCGATTTTAGAATGATGAGAAACAATGCCGAGTGAAAGCTGATGATTTGCCAAGCCCTACCTGCATTAGCTCAATGCGGCTCAACAAGTATCCTGCCACAAAATTTCCTCGCAAACTCTAAAGAAACAAACCGCCCAACAAAACGAACCAGCACCCCCGAAAATATGCCGAAAGAAGCCAAAAAACGTGGCCGTCGTGCGGAAAAGAAGCGGAAGGAAGAAGCGGAGAAGGGGCAGCCCGAAACTGCGCCGCAAGCTTTTGCACCACCTGAGGACCCAGGATATTTCTATGGCGGCCATGATGGCGGAGAGGCCGGGCCTGAGGAGGATACTCAGTTTTATGGATTGCTCAACGAGGAGGAATCAGAGTACTTCCGGAAAGCGGACGAGATTTTGGAATTGAACCGGTTTGGGGATGGGGATGGTACTGCTCAGTTCTTTGTCCAATTGGGAGTGTCTGCGGCCGCTAATGCTAGGAACTGTTTTACTCCAGAGAGAGCGCTATTCATTGCAAACGTTTGGAAAGAGGCCAATGGGAAAGAACTCAAGATTGCCAATAGTCAGGGGTGTTCTAGGCTGCTAGAGAAACTGATATTGATGTCTTCGCCGAGTCAATTGAAGTCTCTTTGGCAGAAATTCACTGGGCAGTAAGGTTTTGATCGACTCCCCAGGCTGGAGAAAGTGCTGACCCTTGAGAATAGTTTCTTGAACCTAGCACAGCACCGGTTTGCGTCGCATTGCTGTGAGATGCTGTTCCAACGGTCTGCATGGATTGCCTCGAAAGAAATGGAGGATGACTATACCGATGACACAGCAACAAACGAGCTTTTTGCCACTATGGAGAGTTTGTTCTTGTACATGCTTAATGTACGTCTTCACCACAACCAGGTCTTCGTGAGGGTGCTAATTGGAGTAGGAGCTCGAACCACAGCTCAAACACCTATGCACTGACAGATTTGCTTCACATACCGTTCGGGGATTACTACTTCTGCTATCGGGACAAACAGTTTCGTCGTCAGATTTGGTGCAAAGTAGGAAAAAGGAAAAGATCACTCTACCATCTAATGTTGCCTCTATCCCAGAATTGACAGAAAAAATACCCGTGCCACAATCGTTCCACGACGCTGTAGGGAGAATTCTTGCTGCTACGACCGGGAGCATGTCGACAGAGGAAATCCGGTCGATGGCAGTCCATCAAATCGGTAGCCCAACGCTACAAGTTCTGATGCAACTAGAAATGGGCCGCAGTAGTAAGGAGCGGAAGGCAAAAGCAGCATCTAAAGAGGGCACTCTACTAGGGAAGCTTACGGGAATAAGTACTGAGGACGAAAAACCTAGCGAATCAGAGTCTTCGTCATTCTTTAATAATTTACTCTACGATCCCGTAGGCTCACATCTTGCAGAGAAAATAATGGTCCATGCACCGAAAAAGGAGTTCAAGAAACTGTACAAAGCCTTCTTCAAAGGGAGGATAGGAAGTCTTGCGAGGAACGAAACTGCGGGGTTCGTTGTCCAGAGGATTTTGGAGAAGCTTGAGAAACACGTGCTTGAGGAGGCCTTAGGGGAGATATTGCCGCAGGTTAAGGGATTGATTGGTATATTTACCAGGATAAGTAATGTAATGTATGCATGTGCTTACTCTCTGATGCAGAAAGGTCGCAGGTTGCTGTCGTGAAGACTTTGATAGACTGCTGTGCGAAACAGGGTGTTGAAGCAAGCGGCATTGCAGAGGTACGCTGATCCCTCGAGCCACCATATGAGTCCATCCTCTCACATTTCATAGGCTATAGCGTCCTCCTACGATTGCGAGCCAGCAGAGTTAATACTCAACATAATAAAGCTTACCCCAGAAGATCTAATACCCAAAGAAGAAGAGACCTCCGGAAAGGCCAAACGAGATCCATCACAACGGTACGGCTCTCTATTAGCCCAATCAATGCTCCAACTCCCAGGCAAATTCCACGGGATAATCAGCGAAAGGTCGGAATAGATAGCCCCGCCGTCTAACCATTCCCCCTCTTCATATAAACTAATTAACATCACCACAGCATCCTCGCCCAACCCCCGCAAACGATCGTTGGCCTATCACAGCACCCACAAGCCTCCCACCTAATCCAAGCATACCTCCAATCACCCCACACCACAACCCCAAACAAGCGCGTCCTCCTAAACATCCTGAAAGGCTCCTTCGTAACCCTATCACTTAGTCCCAACGGGTCGCACATCGTCGACGCATGCTGGCCGGCAACCCAGGGGATCATGTACATCAAGCAAGCGATAGCCAACGAACTGCTTTCCGGCGAGGCCTCCATACGAGAGAGCTTCTTCGGCCGGGCGGTTTGGCGGAACTGGTCCATGGATAAATATAAACGCAGTCGTAATCAGTGGTTCGCAATTGCGAACGGGGAGCCAGTAGGTGGCAACGGAAGTAATAATAGTAATAAAATCGAGAGGAAAAAGACCGCTATCGAGGTTTGTTTACGTTTCATATTATTATTTTCCCTTCCCCCACGAGGTTGGATCCGGTGAATGGTTGGATGAAGCTGACAACGGACACGATATGTCACGCCAGCTCGCGCGGGAACGTCACGCTGCTAAGAACCTGGCAACCGGTCCTCACAAACGCCCCCGCGAGGAACAAGGATCTTCCGGAATAAAGAAAATCCGGCGGTGATGTCACGGCCGAGAAAATCTCTCCCTTTTTTTTCTTTTTTTTTTCCCCCTCTATTTCTCCCTCCCCCTGAAACCATTGATGGGAGAAAAAAAGAAAAAAAGAAAAAAAGGTAGCCTACCTGTCAACAAAAAATATCTCATCACATCACATCGCATCTTTAAACGTCACTATCAGGAGAGACTTTTTTATTCCACTTTGCTCGCATGAACTGTATACATGAATAATTATGATACTTCTGAATTACTCTATCCCGTCACTCGCACAATTGACAAGGTCGGATAACCCCCCGGGCAACAGAGGCCACCTGTAACAAAGGATCCCCTAGCATTGTTAAAATCCAGCTTAGAGGTGTTGTAAAAGTGAAAATTGGCCACTTTTTAGCCATATTATAGGATAGCTTGGGAGGCAAGGGGGTGGATACGAATATGGGCAGGTATGGCTTAGACGAGAGTTTTAGCTCAACATCACAAGCACTTCGTCCATTCACTACATTATACTATACTCAAGTACCATATCAAAGACGGGGAGATATCCAGCGCCTCCCCTTAATCAAAAATCTTCATATTATTATCATACATCTTCATCCCCAATCCGCAGGCAGTTATGTCATCGCCGTCTCAGAAATCCTCCCAGATGAAAGCTTGCGAGGTAGAGAGAGTATGACGTTTCAGTACCTTGTGAGAAGATATTGTCCTTCACAGGCTAACATCAGATCATTGATTCCAGCTCCTGAAACTCGCGCAGTCTCACCTCCTTCCGCATATTTCCTCCGCAGATGATTTCCTGATATCAGATTATCTCCCACCGCGAAAACTCAAACAGGAACTTGGGCTAGAGCTACCCACTCAAGGGCGTGGTGAGAGGGGCCTAGAAGATATCCTAAAGAAGGTCCTCAAGTATTCAGTCAACACATGGAGCCCTGGCTTTATGGATAAGCTTTATGCGTCCACGGATGCTGTGGGGGTTGTCAGTGAAGTCTTGTTAGCAGTCTTGAACACTAATGTATTCCCCCTCTTCCTTATTCCCCTAGATCTCCCATTACGGGTTTGGAGTCACTTTCTGGGGAAATTTTGGAGGATATAATGCTTATGAGTGACTTGGGGTGGTGTTTGAAAGGTTCATGTGTACCAAGGTTTCAACATCTCCATCTAACAATTAAACCATCAGCAAGGAAGTTAACTAAAAAAACAAAAAAACATAGTCTCTCCAGCTCTAACCATAATCGAGAAGGAAACTGCCTCCTCAATAGCTCGTCTCTTCGGGTTTACCTCTGGACACGCCGGAGGTTTAACACTCCCGGGTGGCTCCGCGTCCAACTCCACTTCTATGATAATAGCAAAGAATACCCTCTTCCCCGAGTCCAAAGTTTCTGGCAACACTGGGTATAAGTTCATAGTGTTCACTAGTGAGCATGGCCACTACTCTGTCGAGAAAGCTGCGATATTACTCGGCCTCGGGAGTGCCGCCGTATGGACCGTCCCTGTTGACAAGGAGGGGCGGATGGTTGTTCTTGGTATACATCATCCTTCCAACACGGCCATCATTCATTCGCTAGTCAGTCGGGGGATCAAACTGAGCTCATTGGTCATGTAGAATTGGAATCCGCAGTGCAAAAAGCCAAACAAGAAGGCTACACCCCCTTCTACGTCAACGCCGGAGCAGGCACGACGGTCATGGGTTCATATGACCCATTCAACGCCATTGCGGATGTCTGCCAGAGGCACAACCTATGGATGCACGTCGACGGGTCGTGGGGTGGGTCAGTCGTCTTCTCAGATAAACACCGTTACAAGCTTGAAGGGGTACACAAGGCCGACAGTGTAACTATTAATCCGCATAAAATGCTTGGAGTCCCCATGACATGTAGTTTCTTGATAACAGGTGATACGAGAAGGTTTTCGAAGGCCACGAGTTTAAAGGCGGGATAGTGCGTTTCTCCCTTTCCACACTGTGATTGATCAGATGAGTTTTCCAGCAAGTGAGTAAGGATGATAGGGCTGATGGAGGTGTTCGGGGGGTGTTCGAGGAATGTTAGTTTGTTCCACGGAGACGGTGATGAGGAGGAAGTGTTTGATATGGCCCAGATGACGATGGGATGTGGAAGACGTGCGGACTCGCTGAAGATGGCACTAGGCTGGATATATTATGGGAAGGAGGGATATGGAGGTAATCTAAACCCCCACTTGTCCTCTCCTTCCTTCATAATACTCCCTCTTTCCCCACACACAATAGTTATCATATCCTACACCAATCAGGCTTACACAAACACACTTTCCACATGCAGAAAGAATAAACCATGCTTTCGAAACAGCATCCTACTTCGCCACCAGGCTGTCCCAAAATACAAACTTCTACCTCCTCTCCTCAAACCCGCCACCATGTCTCCAAGTGTTTGTCCTCCCATCTTTGCTCCAAATTACCCAACCTCTGGGTACTGCAGCTTTAAGGCAGGTTCAGACCGGCTAGCTAATCCGATCCCGTTATGCAAGATGCTTTTTCTACACTCCCGAGGGAGCGCTCTCGGCCAATGCTAGAAAGTACCTCATCCCCTTCATATATCCCTCAACTACCCTATCCAGAATTCGGAATTATTACACATTATTTCAAAAAAAGAGGAAAAAAAAGAGGAAAACCCTCGCAGATAAGTTATTGTATAAAAATTAACGCCTCATCTGCTCAGGAATACCACCACGACCCGAGCCATCGCAGCGAAACTCATCACGAAGGGGTTCATGATTGGTAATTCTGCTCACCTCTCCTCCCCCCACGCTGCTTGCTGGGCTAACCACATCCAGACTACGCTCCCCATCCAATTCACGGCGAGTTTTTCAGAGCCGTCGTGAACGCTTCTGCAAGTAAAGATACCGTTGATCGATTAGTTAGTGCCATCGAAGAGCACATCGTCCTTGAGAACTAAGCCGCAGTACTCGAGTACAGTCACACTGCTATCGGAGCATTCGCAGCTCCGGTATAAGCACAATTGCATAAATAGGAACTGGAATCTAGTACTATAATAGAAACAGAAGATATTATTTACGGCTCTTTACCCCTATGGTCTAGTACTGAATACGGTACCTTTCCTCCAACGGCGGCGGCAAACACGATTGGTACAGCTGATGGGTTTATATTCACCCTTTCTCCGTAAACTTACAGCTCCAAGTTGAGTTGGGTCTATTGCCCTCTCTTCAAGTTTTGCCTACTATGATATTACCACCATCACCCCCTCCTCCTCTCCCTCCCCCTTGCCGCACTATGCTCGTACCTACCCCGCTGCCAAACCAATCATGAGAAAACACCAAGTACATTCGCACAAGCAATGTACCCAGCCCAACAATCCAAACCAAACCAAGCAATGATACTGTAGAAACCCCAGAGAGACTCTTCTACTTCTTCTATCATACGGTATGATACTTGTGCCTCCCGGTACTATACCTCTCTCTACCATATCTAGATCAATTGGTCATAATATCACATCAGATCACATAACATACCAGTATCATAGCCTCTCTACCCTATTAGACGAGACTAAAGCCACGATAAACCAAAATAATAATTATTCCCATTTCCTCCTTTCATGCCATAGACAGTAGCTCCACCAGGTGGGAAAAAAAAAACTGGTCATTTGCGGATATTACTGGACATGTCCCTCCCCTCTCCCCTCTCCCCCCTCTCTCCTTCTCCTCTCTTCCCCCTCATTTCAAAAAAAAAGTTCACCCCGCACCACTCCCTAGGCTAGGCTGGGCTAGGCTGGGAAAAGCTACGCAGTGCAAGTAGCGTTGTTTCGTCCCGGTAGTCACAGTAGCCTTGTAAGTGGAGAGAGAGAGAGGAGGCGGAAGAACGGAAGAGGGGGGGAGGAAAAGGTGTTCAATAGTTTGGTTTGGTTGCGCTTTGCAGATGGCATGGTAGGCAAATTTAGGATGCCATTCGGGGACTTTTTTTCCCTTCTCCTCTTTCTTGCTTGCTCTTCTCTGTCCTGCTCTGGTATGTGGTGCGCTGGAGTATGGTAGCGTGATTGAAATAGGTTAAGTTACTATGCACTTTCTTTTTTCTCCTCCTTCATCTTCTCCTTTGGTTCCAATTTGGAACCAAACTTCCAATCGCACCGTGCTCGTAAGGGAATTATCATAGGAGGGTGCTTTTCTTTTTCTTTTTTTTCCTTTCTTTTCTTCCTCCTCCCCCCAATCACCCTCTACCCATCTGATTGATTGACTGATTGAATTGCTTCACTGTGGAATTTCTCTCGGATTACCGGTATTCCCGTATGATGCAAGGTACTTCATTCTCGACGAGTCGTGTAGCTCCAGTACCAGACGTGCAGGTTGCATGGCTTGGATGTTAATTCAATATATTATACTCAGTACGGATGGATGGATGATGGACGAAGGTAGCTTATTCCGAGGGGGAAGAATACCGGTACCGGTACTTTTATACATGGTAAGGTAGGGCCTGCTTCTGGCGGTTATGGGAAAAAAAAATAATAAAAAAATATCATATGAAGCTTGTTATGATGACGATGCTCATGACGATGAGGAGGAGGATGAGCCCCTTGTTACTTTCCGTTGATCGCCGGCCCCAGTGCTTTCGTGGTTTGCGGTGATACATAGATAAGCTTCCGAAGGACAATTGAGTGGAAAGTGAATTTCCATCGTCTCATCCGGTAGTAATCCTCAGTCATTTTTTAGGCCTATCTCCAGCATCCATGATACTGTATTCGAATATAATACGGTAGTCTGTCCATCAAGGAACAACCCAGCCGCCCTCGAGTATTGTGGAACAGAAGGGGCAAAAATGAATGGAAAGAAAGGGAAATAACCAAGATCTCTCCACCGTCATTTTTCTTTGCGCTCTCTCTCGTGGAGAGTGAGAATAAACTCACATTACGGGGACCGTTGTTATCCGAAACTGAAACCTTTGCCCGTGGCGCTTGAAAAGCGGAGGTCAGGTTGGGTCACTTGGCGCCGGATAAACAACGTGTCGTGAACCAATGCGGAGAGTCATGTCCGAATTCGTCCAAGCATCACGTTTTCTTTGGGGATATTCTAGAAGTGCCGAGTGGGACTCCGAATTACTGAGGAGCAGAATTTGCTTGAGTAAGGAAAGGGGAAAAAAATGTGAGCATCCGAATTGCAGGTTAGGTGCTCACCACAGTGAGACGTGCTTCTTATTCGCTGGGTCAGATTGGGGTTCGAAGTGGAAGAACGGTCCTATTGAATCAAAAAAAAAGTTTGATGCACAGTGGTGGGGCATAGCCTTACATGTCATGTGCAGGTTGATCGATATGATAGGATTTGCTGGGTCGTGGTTGAGAGGGGCCAGCGAAGCGACGGGAGGAGAAAGGGGGAAAAATAAATGTTGTACCCTGACAGGGAAGAGAACAGAGAGGATAAAGGGAAGAAAAATGTACGGCAATTAACAATTCTCAAAAAAGAAACGGATGTGTAAGCGATAGTACGCAGATGGGGGATTGAATGACGATGATGGCATGGATAGACAAGGGCTGAGGACCGTGTGAGTTGCTATGAGTCGAGTGAAGTTAACGAGGTGAATGAGGGATATGTGCGAGAAAAAACTGGTGTTGAGGCGAAACAATTCATCGATTTAGTATCATCATACGGTAGTGCTGTTCCAAGGAGCGGAGGAGTAGAAATTAAGAGCCAGGAATCAGAGGTGAGGAGTTAGAGTATCATACAAGTGAGCATAAGCTGAGCCGAGCAGATAAACAAAGAGGGGGGGGGTGAGGAGAAGGATGGAAATCATCGTCTTCTCCATCGAAGCAATGTACCGGTATGTGAGCTGTGGGCTGTATGCAGCTCTTCATGCACTCGCCCCTGCGCATAGCATTGGCTCTTCGGGCTGCCAGGCTTCGGAAGGTCCGCCACACATAGAATCAGTTATAAGGGTTGGAAAGATGTGGTGGTTCAAGTAAGTTTGGTTGAGGAAAGCGGGAAAGCCAAGGGGGGCGAGTTTGCCGTAACTTATGGTGATGAAAAGTAGTGTTCGTTTGTTATTGGCATATGGCTGTGAGAAAGGGAGGTGGAGGTGGAGGAGCAGAGGGGAGAGGAGGAACCGGCGACGGTGCTACTGTACCCTTTTTGGGGTTACTGTATTGCTGCTTGTTTGTTGTTGCTGCGGCTGCTATTTTCTGCTGCCGTCAAAAGTTCTGTTGCCATGATGATGCTTTCCTCTTGTAAAGAAAATTATTAGCTGTTTGGGAAAACTAGCCAGTAAGCTTAAGGGAAAGGATGTTTAAACACAAAAGTCTGCAGAGACACAACGATGCCCGCAGTCGTGCTATATGGAGTGTAGCTCGAGAATGGGCATCCCTCCTTTTTTCCTTTTTTTCCTCCTTCCTGCTCCTCTCGCTCCCCTTCCCTCTCTCGCCATCCGCCAGCGATTCCGGCAGTGCTCTTTATATATCGATTCCTCCTTTCAGTTTTCGGCGCTGCACAGGTACCTTCCACCCCACGGTTATCCATCCCCATGACCAGTGTTCGATCCTCTCCACGATCACGATTCTCACCTCAGCCATCGCTCGCCAAACAAAACACCGGGTATCCAATATCCACGCTCTGCTCCTAATCGGTTCGATTTCCTGCTTTAGCCTCTCCTATTGAGCTGGATACAGGTAAAAACCCTGACATCCCATATTTCGTCCACTCAGTTGCGTTTCCAAACCACCCAATAAGCCCGCACTCCGAGCGGGCGGGCGGCCACAACCGACACCGCACAACAAAGCAGCGAAAAGCGAGCACTGCAGTCGACAAGCGAGCCCTCCCAGGCGGGATTCGTATGGAAGCAAGGAGTAGTAGGGTTAGCGGCATACCTATCGTCTCTACGTGCCGTATCTTTTACCGTACTCCCACCTATTACAATTGTGCATCTTAAAATTCTCCCTTCCTCTTCCTCTTGCGGTATTCATTCTTTGCCCACCACCCCCACCCCACCCCCCCCGTCTGCCCCGTGGTTGGCAGACAGATTGCCCTTGCCCTGTCCTGTGGAAAGGAAGGAAGCCTCCCACCTCTTCTCCAACCTGTATTTTTCCTTATTTTCCCATACCCTCCCCTCCCCCTCCCATCCACTTCCGATCGATCTGGGACAGAAAGGAACCGCCATTGCCAGCTTACTTTTCCCAGTGTGTTACGGGGCAACCAGACAGGCCAGCAAGACATAGCCTATCCATTCTGGCCCGGGCCATAGAGACAGCCAGGCAGCCAACACCCTATCTGTCCGTATATGCGGCCGGCCAATAACGTTTGTCTCTCTATTGTTTCCTTCAAGTCTTACAGTACCGTAGCAACCTTAACAATATCTTACCCTATACGGAGGGTGAGAAAACGGGTGCACCTACCACACAATACCTACCTGCCTCGTACTCGTACCAGATACCCACGCTCCTTCAAATACATATCAAGGGCTCCAAAACAAAAAGCAGAAAAGAAAAAGAAAGAAAAGAAAAAGTGAGAAAGAAAAAACAAAAAAAACAGAGAGAGCTGTTCCAGCTGCACTCACACACACATCCCACACATCCACCCAGACGCCCACTCACACTGTCAGTATTTCATTTACTCGCTCACAACTGCCCGTGCCCACCACGTCTCCGCGTGTCTATCAGACTAGACAGCAGATCCCCACCCCACCCCGCCCGCTTCTTGCTGTTGTTACTTGCTTGCTTCCCCCCTCTCTCCCTGAGCCCCAAGTCAGACTGTTCCTCCAATTTTTCTCTTGCCACCAGGAAATTCTATCCACACATCTCGAACCCCGATACAACTAAACTCTACCCTACCCGCCCTTCGTTTGTCCTTAACTGATCTCAAAGGACTTCCTTCTCCCCCCCTCCCGCCGAAATAATTTCCCCCGAATTCACTTAAATCCTTTTGATTTTATTCTATTCAACTCTTATCGGTATTACCGGTATTCTTGACTTATTTTATTTTATTTCTCAAAAAGAATATTAACTGTGGCCCGCGAGACACATCCTCCTTGGCCCACTCCCCCCAGTAATAGCAGACCAAAGGAAGCAACCCTTCAACCCAACCCCCTTCCCCTTCCAACCTTCAAATTGAGGCTCACTCCTTGCTGCTTTGCACCACCTTAAGCCCGCTCCCCGATCTCCACACTACACTGCCATTCCCTGTGTGTTAGGTTTCTCTCTATCGTCCTTCGCCTTAAGGGTGTGACGAGTGCTCACTCCCGCTCGCACTCCCCACACACACCCCTCCCCTTTCCTTTCCCATCTCCGATCTCTAAAGATCGAGGGTTTGATCTCAATCATGATGATGATGGAACTGGATGGAAACGAGTACGATCGCTATCTGCCCGCGAGTAATGCTTTCTCAAGCCTACCTACTGGAAGGAATGCAAGTGCCCGAGGAACCAACGGTCACGGTTCACATGGTCATAGCGTTGTTGACAGACCTGGAGTGGGTGGTCGACGAGCGTCAACACCTGGCATGGTTGGCGCTGTGGGAATGGATGAGATTGTAGCTGAAAATGCACGCGAGTTGAGGCGGAGGTCCTTGGCTAATGGTTTTAACCTGGACTATATCGGGGTTGGCGACTCGGAAGCCGATACCTTTTCGCGGATGGTGAGTCCTGGAGCTTTCAGTGCCGGTGACATGAGCCAGATGGGTAACGAAATGGGACGGTTACCGACTACAATTGAATCCTTTTCTGAAATGGATGCTTCCGCTCCCGAACTGAGTGCGGTAGGAATGATGGGAGTGGGAAACATCTCGGGTCCAGAAATTCAATCCTCAATCTCGATGTATGCCGACCAACAAGTGCTATCGGGAACATCCCACTCAAGTCCCGTGACCAATTCCATGGCGGTCTCAGTGCCCCAAAGTCCAGTAGGCCCACAAATGTCTGGCTCTCCTTTAGGTCCCGGTTCTCATGGACACCGAATGTCAGTCGATTCGATAACATCTGCTCCCATGGCCCAAATGCACATGGCTCAGATGCCAAACCAGGGGATGGATCAATCCCTTATGGACCAGATGGGAGGTGGGTCTTTATATACTTGCTTGGCCTTGATCATCGTATAAACTCTAACATTTTCGATCGTCAGGGATGACACCTTCGTCACAATACTCCCCAATGGACGTCAATAAACATTTCACAGAGACCACCTATTCTTCTACAGGGTTCGATATGTTGGGAATCTTGGTTAGCTTGAACTTATTCATGTCTTGTTTCATGAGACTGCATCATCCTATTTTTGGTGGAGCCTCCCCTACGCCTTCCGTTGTTGCTAATACAAGTGCCTCATAAATACAGTATAGGGTAGCAAATAGACCTAACCCGCAAATCAACATCGGAGCCGTAGACTTGTCTTGTTCCTTTGTCGTAACAGATGCACGGAAATTCGACAACCCAATCGTGTACTGTAGTGCCACATTCGAACGTTTGACTGGCTACACAAAGCACGAGATTCTAGGCCGAAATTGTCGATTCCTCCAGGCTCCCGATGCAAAGATTGTCCCGGGCGTAAAAAGGAAGTATGTCGATGACGATGCTGTTTACTACCTCAAGAACCAGATACAAGCAAAAAAGGAGGCACAAACATCCCTCATCAACTACCGCAAAGGAGGACAGCCATTTACCAATCTCTTGACTATGATACCCATCACATGGGACAGCCCAGAGGTTGTATATTTCGTTGGCTTCCAGGTAGACTTAGTTGAACAGCCTGGGGCCATGGTTAACCGAAACAAAGGTACGAAGCCAGTACCCCCCAATCAATGGATTTGGCGATTTACGGAGCTGACTGAGTAGGATCAGACGGGTCGTTTGCGATCAACTATCAATACAGCCAATTACCAACCTACGTTCCAGCCGCTGCCGCGGCATTGGTTATGGACCCAGCAAGGACAGGACTGACGGTTGCTAGGGATGATGTTTCCCATGTATTGAGTTCATTCGGTAGTGGAGACTCTGAGTTCCATTCCAAGAGGATACTCGACAAAGTTCTTCTGGAGAACACCGATGATGTGGTACATGTTCTATCGCTAAAGGGCCTTTTCTTGTACTGTTCCCCAAGCATACGAAAAGTTTTGGAGTACGAACCCCAGGAGCTTGTTGGAACTAGCCTCTCCGCTGTCTGCCACCCTAGCGATATCGTACCTGTGACGAGAGACTTGAAGGACACCTCTTCGAGCACTTCGGTCAACGTCGTGTTCCGAATTCGACGAAAATACAGTGGGTACACATGGTTTGAAAGCCATGGCAGTCTACATACAGAGCAGGGAAAGGGCAGAAAATGCATCATCTTGGTTGGAAGGGAACGACCAGTCTACAGGCTTGGTTGGAAGGAAGTTCAGGTCACCGGAGGAATTGGAGACAATGAGCTTTGGACAAAAATGTCCACCAGTGGGATGTTCCTTTTCGTCTCGTCTAATGCCAAGACATTACTCGACAGGGATAGTGAGGAGTTAACTGGCACAAGTGTTCAAGCACTCATGAGGCCCGATTCAAAGAACGAACTCGGAAGGGCACTAGAGAATGCAGGGAATGGAACAAAGGCGACCGTTAAGCACGAGATTCAAAATAAGCGAGGTCAATTTTTACAGGCCCTAACGACATTGTTTCCCGGTGATGGCACAGAAAGCCAGAAGCCGACTTTCCTCGTTGCCCAGACGCGGCTACTGAAACATACCCGAGCTTCGGCTGGCAGCCCGACAAAGAACCACCAATCTGATACGCTGAGTTCTGCGGCGTCCACACCCTCATGGAGTAACAACTCGCCTAATCAAGCTGCGCATATGACCAACGGAGCTGAGAAGACACCGCCCGATTCCCGAGAAGACAGTGCAGAAACCACGGCAGACGAAAACTTGTTTGAAGAACTCAAAACGACCCGATCAACCAGTTGGCAGTTTGAGCTTAGACAATTACAAAGGACAAATAAGAGACTGGTAGAGGAATTGAGTAGCCTTGTGGCCTTGCGCAAGAAGAGAAAGAGGAGAAAGGGAGTGGACCAGCTCGAGAAGGACTGCGCAAATTGTCACACCCGAGTTACTCCGGAATGGAGGAGAGGGCCGAGTGGGAAGAGAGATCTGTGCAACAGCTGCGGACTGCGGTACGCCAAATTGGTAAGCTCTCTCCCACAAAGGGCAGCCTTATGCAGTCCCCGCGGGCCGTGTTTGGCTCTGGTGGGTCGATGGTGATGTGCTAATTGCGGAAAAATAAGATTGGACGAGTATCCCCACGAACGGCAACCTCAAATTCAGACAAGGGCAACACAAGCCCAACACAATCCCAATCATCGCCGATCACTGCCCACTCCCTGGGAGACTCCCCTCATTTGTCCTCAGCAAAGACGGCAGGAATGACACCGATACCGATATCACCCGTGCATCAGCAACTAAGGCGAGGAAGCATGAGCGGGAATATGCCGACACTCCAGCCACATCCTACCTCAGCACCCCACATCAATGGAAATGGAGAGGTAGAGATGAAGGTCAACGGGTCATGACAAATTCGCGTGGAATGGGCAACTTTTCTATTTTCTCCGCCCGCCCGCCCTTTCTCTTGACCTCTTAGCCATCCTCTTATACTGCTTGTGTTTATATTCCATTACTGCCCCCCAATCTCGTCCGTTTGTCACGACAATACTTTGTCCTCGATTGTACTCTACTCCCAATTGTCGAGAATCGGTAATGGGATTTTGCATCAAAATTCACTATTTGCCTCCCTTTTTCTTCACCAATTTCTTCACCAATTTCTGCTTCTCATCATTTTTCTTTCGGACTATTTCCTGTTTCGTCTGTTTTATTAACCGTTTCCTCTAATGCATTACGGACCTCTATTTTATTTTGTTCTTTCAATCCATCCCAACTCCCCCATCTCCTCGACATCACCTGCCTTCCATAGGTCCATTCAACCGATTAACATGCCCTCGCTCAGGAAATCTCGAACTTTTTATATTTCCTCACCTCTGGGCACTCATCTCTCCCCTTCCCCTCTTTACCCCTTTACCCTGGGTAAAGAAGACGGAAGGAACCAAAAAAAACTTGTTATTTCCCGGCGTTGAGCTTGACCAAAAAAAACCCCTCTTTTTTTTTTCGTTTTCCTCTATATTTCCTCTCCACCATTGTATTCCCCATTTCTTCCCTTCCGTTACACCGTACTTTGAACTTTATCCATTTAAACGATCGCTGCATGGGGTTGGGGTTTTTCGTTTCGGGGTTTTTTTTTTCATTTCACTTGATTCCCTTCCTCTCATGTGATGCTTGTTTCCTGTCCATCAGTTTGGTTTTTCCACAAGGGGTTTTGGAAATATCATACTTTTATATACCATACCATTCGCTTTTTTCCTCTCGCGGTATTTTACTTTATCCCCCCTTTTTTTCCACGGTCGTTTTGGTAGAAAAATTGGTTTTTGCTCTTGGTGAGATTGATGGATTATTATCTGTAGTTTGTCTCGTCCCATTCTATTCTATTTATTTATGATACCTTTTTCGGATTTACAGTAACCTGCTAGCCGTGTTTGGAATTAAGTAGCGACGCGGGTGAAGTCAAGTGAGGTGAAGTCAACTAACGAGGTCAGAGGGAGGCAAGGCTGTAGTCTAAGTGAGTGGTAGTTCTGGAGGCCAAGTTGACACCGGCATATACTGTACGTACGATATGAGCAGTGCGTGGATTACCGGTTTGCTGAAGCTACTGCGCACCCAACGCCCTAAATGTAGAGTGCGGGAAAGAACAGAAAGAACAGAAACACAGCACAAACAAACACCACCTGCCTGCCTGCTTGCCTGCCTACAAGCACCGGCATCACAATACCATTACTATAAATCCCCCCATGCCTCCAGTCATAATATCTCTGGGGGATGGCACAGTTCATATCATACTACCGTATGATAACAGCAAAGAAATAAAACCTTAGGGTCCTTATACACTACGGAGTTATCTCCTGGGCTGGCAAAACATTGAAAATTTCGTGCCACCCCTGTCGGACCTTGAGACATAGATGACTAAGAGGCCGTAG
>Ga0307509_10000122_pt1 | contig 114019 bp, 121 predicted proteins | sample 10_EM_MG_FD_202245 | JGI IMG/M metagenome (GOLD analysis project Ga0307509, IMG submission 202245) | Populus trichocarpa ectomycorrhiza microbial communities from riparian zone in the Pacific Northwest, United States - 10_EM | ecosystem: Host-associated > Plants > Roots > Unclassified... | reverse complement strand
GTCGGCTAATTTGAAACAGGGACCATCATGAGTTCGAATCCGGGGGGCAGTGGAGTAGTCGAGCATTAAAAAAAATGCTCGGCGAACCACTTTTTTGGTGGGGGGTAGGTCTAGGGTTGGCAATGCTCTTGGGCCAATTCCCGCCAAATGTTGCGGTGGGACTGCCAGCTAGTGTTCGGGTACTATATGCCCGTAACTTGTACTATAGTGTGAGGACCGTGGTCACTCGGGTAGTAGAAGGAGGGGAGAAAAATAAAACGAGAACCAAAAAGTAGGGTTCTTCTTCCTCCTTTGATTTCGAATAGCAACTCTAAACCCTGAGAGTCACAGAGACCCCCTTCTATACCAGAATTGCTGAATCAGTCTGGAAGGGTGGCCGCTAACCTTCAAACCACCCCTTTTGCTATTGATCGCCCTGTAAACTTACCTATATTCTCACAAAGTCAGACTTGAACAGTTACTGCTACTGTAGCACATGATGTTTGATCTGTCCAAGGCTGTAATGACCGTGACGAAACTCGATTTTCTTCCAGAACCTGTCCGAGATTTTTGGTATCAGTCAGAAACATAGGCTCTTTATTGTGGACGGTAACCTGTTAGCACAAGATATCACTCGTGTCATATTTTCATTGTCGACGTTACGGAACCATCCCTCCAACCATGGAGGGAGCTTGCAGTTAATCAACAGTGACTAGGACTTATAAGTTCGCTCCTCAATGGTATATATTTTTCTCCTGATGTTCACTGTGGGCCCCTCATTCTCGGTAATATAGCGCGATCAATTATTCACCCCAATTAAGAAACACTGATTGACTAGTTGTCCTGTCCCTTCGCAGAATGTTGGATCAGTGGAAGAACAAAGGCCAACAATCTCCGACAGGAAGAATTATCTTTTACCACCTACTACCCAAAACAAAGATTTCATTTAGGCCAAATCTCCCAAGTTAGACATTGTCACTACTTTAGAAATGGCAGAGGAAAAGTACAGCCCAGCACTAACCCCGCACCCGAGAGCCAATATATTCCCATCAATAGCGCAGGTGAGGGTAGAGAAATATTTCAAGTAACTATCATGAATCCGCTGGGATCTGTCTCCTATTTCCTCGGCAAGTTTCCACAGCCCTCTCACACCCGTTCCCTATAACCCAGTTGAGAAAAAAACTAATCACTGAGAAAGTAAGTGTACTCCCCTTACTATTTAGCTAAAGACCTAGCTACTGCAGCAGTGTAATGTTGGTGGCATCCCCCACGCATTAGCAAGACCCCCGGGAGTTGGGCTCGCAGGCACAGAACAAGCACAATGGAGCGGCCATCACCGCAAGGTAGATGAAACTTAACAATATCCTCCTCTGGTCTGGGGAGGGACACTTCGGTAGGTTCTGCCCCCCAAGTAAGCAGTTATCCGATGTTATCCCCTTGATAGAGCTGGAGGATCTGGGCTCTAGACTCCCCCTCTCTCTAGCTGGGGAAGTTCGCGATGGTGGATACTTATTGCAGGCTGGCTGGTTCAACAGGGGGAGGGAAGAAGGGGGAGTAGATAAAGGGGGAAAGAGGGGAGGGGGGAGAGAGGAAAGGACGGCCCCAAGAAATACAAGTTACAGGCATATAGGCGAACACTTGAGTCCGAATTTTGTATGGACGGTCAGATACGCATAGATAATTTACAATACAAAAGTTTTATCCCCGTCCTTTCCTGTATGTACCAAAGAATAGTTACATCGGGGATACTAGCCATGGAATTCGGGAAACATTTGTCCTCTGACAAAGAAAGCGAGTGCCCCGGAGGCAGAGCATAGATATTCACTGGAACCCTCCTGTTCCTCGTTCTGTCGGTATCGTGAGAGAGTACTATGATTGGATACTGTTGTTCTTTTTTACCAGTATAATCAGGAACAGCAGTAGCTACGCACCTTTCATACTGTCCCCACAAAGGGCTGTGGTAGAAACACGCTAGACTGGAGTATTAGGCAATGTACAGATGTGGATGTATTTCCAGACAGTCATGATGTGACGATAAGCTAAGGCCATCTTGTTAGTCACTAGAAAACTAGCTGGGCACTTTTTTTAACTTCTGGGGATGGGATGGTGGACGTTGGGGTGCTAGGCTGGGATTCGGATGTTGGCTTATGTGTGGGTTGGAAATTGGGAGGTGGGTTGTGGATGGAGGCAGGTGAAGTGGGAGGGAAAGATTGGATTGGAATCGAGGGACATTTTATACGATGCTCCGGTCAGGAGGGCGGTTCTGGGCTTGCGGGTTGGGAGTGGGGCCACATTCGTGCCTAGTGGGCTAGGTTGATGCACGCTCTGCTCAACTGATATGCTCAACGCACTTATGATCACATTCAGGCGTCAGGAATCAGTTTACGGGTTCTTGGGGGTTTGAAGGGTACTAATCGAATGATGTCAACGCATCTCGCGGGTGTTTTCTGTTAACACAAACGACCAACGTACAGTCAAAATAGAGTACCGGGCAAGAGTGTACGAGTCCTTGGTTGGCAAGAAACAGATAACTAACAATATCTCCTACCCCCGCCCGAAAAGAGGGGGAGATTGAATCACTCCCCCTCACTCGAGACCTGCCGCCTGCCTCCTCCCCTCCAGAATGTCCATAACCCGGCTCCCACTCCTATCCCTGATCGTCCCATCCGCGCCATGGCGAATGAGCAGCCGAGCAACAGCTTCAAATCCCCCCTTCAGCCTCGAAACGTACGGACCCGTAGCGACAACGTCCAACGCCGTCAGGCCCCTCCTATCACGAGCCCCAACGTTCGCGTCCCTCTGCAGCAAAACCTCCACGACCCCGGCCTTCCCCATCCCGGCAGCCCAATGCAATGGCGTCTGGCCATACCCATCAGCAACGTCAACGTTAAGTCCCCCCCTCCTGGCCGCCACTTGGTCCAGAAACTCCCGCAGCTCCTCCACGCGCACGCTCTTCGTTGCGAAGTGCAGCGGCGTGTGCTTCAGGGTGAGCGTCCGCGCAGATAGGTCAGCGCCGCGCGCGAGAAGTACCTGCGTACACGCATGATCCTCGTGCCGCGATATGACCGAAAGGTGCAATGGTGTCCAGCCCTTACGGTCGGTCACCTCCACCGCTGCGCCGAAGGCCAATATGCGAGAGAGTAGGTTGGGCCGCGAGTGCTCGCAGGCGGAGTGCTGGGGTGTGCGGCCCGTTGCTTCCTCCTCGACTTGTATCGCCCCCTCGTGCGCGAGGATGAGGGAGAGGGTTTCTTCGGGGCAGGGGTGTGGGGTTCTGTGCAGAAGCGTGTGTGACGGTGTGCGGACTGTGAGGATTTGAGTGGATTTTTGTAGCAGGAGGGCGGTCATGAGCCTGTTGCCCGTGGAGATTGCCCAGTAGAGAACCGCCAGCGACAGTGTGGAATTCGCGGCGTGCGTTTGCAGGGCTGTCGTCAGGAGCAGGGATAATCGTCTGTTTGTCAGCAGGAAGGAGTGCAGATCCGTGATCTCCGGGAGTTGTTGGGCGATCGCAACGATGAGTTCATTTGGGAGGGAGAGGAGAGGGAAGACTTGTTGTGAAGACATTTTGGGTACTTGTTTGTTGTGGTGTATAGTTTCTGGGGATGGCGAGAGCTGTGGAATAGAAGCTGCCAAAGTGGGGCAAGAAAGACGGGGGATGAATTACTTCCCAATTCTCCTTGCCCGGGATGGTGGGCCTGTGGTGTGGAGTACTGTACCGTAGTAAATGCGGGGAGAAACTCTAAGCCCAACCCATCTTAGCCAATCAGCATCGCTCACCAAGCAACTCAAGGCGAACACCTGCCCGACAAACATCTGCAGCCTCGTTCAGCTGCCATACCGGGATTCTCCGGGGCGTAATTCACCACCTGCAAGTTACATAATCTAGCATAGATACGGGAGGTACCGTACTCGAGTAGACCATAAAGCTTAAATGTGCGAGTGTCGGTGAGCTTACCCAAGCTCTATCGGGGGGAATGTAATGCGAGTTTATGCGACTCTTTACCTTTATGAGCACCAGTACTGGTATTCAGGCGGAGAGGGTGCTGATACCGTACCGGTATTTATAGTTCTGGTGTTATTATACCCGCATCCTACCCGAGTGCTGGGATGTGTTGTCGGCGGGGAACAAGCTACCCCTTGCCCTTGGGAATGCCTCGTAGTGATCTACAACTAATCACTCGGGCGCTGGAACTTTGGACCCTACTGTGCTAGTGCAGTGCAGTACATACATGGACTTATTCACCTATCATACCTCAACAAATTATCAAGGGGTTCTAGCAAACATTGGATGCCAAACACTACAAAGCGCCAGAGAAAACTAATCTACGGCAACTAGTGGGGGAGCAGAGGTGGTAGAGAAAGTCTAGATACCTGAAATGGTAGCAGTATTGCATACATGGCCTTATAAGATCCTGATTTCTGAGGTCAGTAGCAAAAATCTTCAACGAGGGTTACCACATTGACCAGAAACATTCAGTGTACAGGAGCTCTTTCGCTCCATAAGACCCAAAGCTCGACCGGATCGTTGAGAAATAATACAACAAAATCCCCCACTTTTAAGAGTCTAAAACTATCAAGTTCTCAGCCCCAGGCAGTTTAGTTATATATTAACTGTAACCCCCTCCTCACTTTGTCATCCAATGTCCCTCGGCGATTCGGCACCATATGGAGCTAACAAGGAACTCCCCGTTCAGATCTCCTAGATACCCCTACTTTTAAGGGCTTGCATGTTACGGGCATATAGTACCCGAACACTAGCCAGCAGCCCCTCCGCAAAATTTGGCGGGAATTGGCCCAAGGGCATCACAAACCCTAGACCTACCTCCCCACCAAAAAAGTGGTTCGCCGAGCATTGTTTTTAATGCTCGACTACTCCACTGCCCCCCGGATTCGAACTCATGATGGTCCCTGTTTCAAATTAGCGGACCAGTCTCCTAAGCCATTAGGCCATAGGAACTGGCCGATAATACTTTTTCTTCTTGATCTTTTAACTGCTTCTTCAGAAAATAAGACAGTTCAGGCGTCTGATACTTTATCTTTAGTAAAAAAGGACAACCGTATCCAATCATAGTACTCTCTCATGATATTAGTAGATCAGGGAACGGGGTGTTCCAGTGAATATCTATGCACTGCCTCCGGAGCACTCGCTTCCTTCGTCAGAGGACAAATGTTCCTCGAATTCAATAGCTAGTATCCCCGACGTAACTATTCTTTAGTACAGGAAAGGGCAAGGATAAAACTTTTGTATTGTAAATTATCCATGCGCATCTGACCGTCCATACAAAATTCGGACTCAAGTGTTCGGGTTCCATGCGCCTGTAACTTGTATTTATTGCCTCTAAGTGAAATTGGAGAAAGCTTATACGGGGTGCGCAAGTCAGCCTGGATCGCGATTTCACTTGATAGACCCCCTGTATCCCTACTACCAACGAAAGCCCTCCCCGAGTAGGCACTAAGCATCGCAGAGGCACCTCAGATACTGATGCGGCATGCGGGTGCTCTGAAGAGATTTCACAGAATTGATGTATCCGTCAACCCAAAACCATCACCAAGATGGACACCACACAGTAGGGAATGGCGACCTCCTGCTTGTGTCAGTAAACCCTACTGTTCCCTCCAACCCACCGTACTCAACACCAAGTTAGCCTTCAGTGAGTCCACAGCCAACGTATGTCTGCGCCGGGGCGGGATGTAGATACATGTACCAACTGAGCCCGAACGCAACGTTATACAAACCCAGACCAACAGCACCGGATGAAGGGAGGGCAAAAAAAGGATAAATTATCCTCTCTCCCTTCCGGGTCGGGAATGTCAAAGCCTTGCTCTCCGGGTGCCGCCAATCTAACAGGCGAACGCGTTGATTATGTTTGGTTGCCTCCTCATAAGGAATTAGCCAGATATGCGGAGAAAGGGAACCAGAGGCGTGCGCCACCAGAATACGTTTCTGTGCAAGCGGACCAAGCCTTTTTTCCCTATTAGCCGGCGTTTGAACTCTCCTCGAGCCCACGACCGGCCGGCCATCGAATTATTTTGACAGCATCACACCCGAACTAGCTCTAGTTCTGCGAGTGACAACTCATGACCGTGGGCCAGCAAAGTTTATGAGCAGGTGTCCAGGGCCCCTTCCACGGTGCACACCCAAATTGGCGTTCAGAGGAATGCAATCCATCTTTTTTACATTTCCGCAAGTTTGCAATAGTTTTGGCAAGACTCGCTTGATTCTTAGGCCCCGCCCGACGCACCACAGCATAAAGCGCAGTTTTTTCTCCTGCTGGTTCGGTTTGCCCGGACCCGGATCACTTAGACCAAAGAGGGAGAAAAAGTCCAGGCAATATATCAACTGCCTTGCTAACAGCTGCGGTGAGAACAAAACTTGTTTGCAAATTGAGCTACACCCAAAAATTTCAATGTTAAAGTATTATGTTCGCAACAGAAACGCGGTAGAAGCGAGAAAAACTCCATTTCCATTGCGTGCCAACAGGAGCCCAATTGTGATTTTCTCTCTCTCCTCCCCTTACGTGCAACAAGATGTTCCAGGGGTTTGAGACTTGGCCTGAAAAATAAGTGAACATGGCCTAGCCACCAGTGATCTTGAAGCTTCTCGTCACACAATCAACCTGAGAGTGATCCTAAAGCTATGATACACCAGACGATTCCTACAGCAGTGGGGCATTTAGCCATGGTATAGTGTGTAAGCGATATCTTGTGGTATACTTGTGAAGGAAGGTCGCGAGAATTATGGTTCCTCTTTCGGCCACGAAGACCGTTCAAGGAAAACTATGATAGGAGGTGTTGATAACTTCACATGTTCATCAAACCAAACACACCGGAATACTGGCTGGAGTGTGGTAAGTAGCTCCTTAAAACCGGACCCCATCTTAGCTACTCTAAGGGCATTGATCAACCCAAAACTTGCCCAAAGGATCCACACTATCCAAGACAACTTCATTACCCATGTGTAAACCATCCGATACTGTACTCCTTTTCGGTAGGCATTGTAGCTAGGAGCACCTCCAACCTCAAGTCTATGGCTGTCTTGATTAAGGGGTTCGGTCCAAGTGGTCTCGCACCACAAAGCATGTCCTTCCGTCATGTCGTCTTGATTGTAATGTGTCAGGATTTTGTCTAAAGTCAACCCGACTGCCGAACCACCCCTGCTATGGGCCATGACTAAATTATGGGCCCTCGTGCGGTGCTTACTACGGTAGTCAGCCATGTATGATAGTCATAAACCTCACCGATGCATTTTGTTAATTTTTATTCCTTGCTACAATGCCTGCCAAGCCTTTGTCTCATTAGCGACTGCTGACAAACTGAACTCCTGCCTCGGGAGCATTCGGCCCCGTGCCGAAGAAGCGTCTCTTGAGTGCCAATTTTTGAGTGGATCTACTGTATATATGGTACTATACAAAAAGGCCGTTACAGACCAAGCTCCTTCAACTCGAAAAAGCGCTTTTCGGCCGCCCCAGGGTTAAATGTCACTAATGGAAGTACCCGTACCGTATTACCTTGTCAAATCGGGTAACGCCTTGGCAAGGTTTGATTATGCAATTAATCATAGGTTAACAAGGTGCATCTGGGTAGCATGAGCAACACCATCCTTCCATCCCTTTTTTGCTCGGCACTAGACCTATAGGGACCCGTTACCGAGATACTCAATTTTACCAGATAATACGGTACTATACTATGAACGCCTCGCCGGGTCCGCGTTCTTTTGTAGATATCTACAAAGGAGATAGGCTGTGCAACACAACCCGTATGACAGGTGTTGTTTCTCAACCTCGGAATCAAGGTTGTCCAGACCGCAGAGGATCGGGGTGAAAGGGCAAAACAGACAGGTCACCACCACTCCCTGCAATGTCGAAGAGTGCAAGAAAATTTGGGGAAGTTAAGGCCTTGGGGGAAACAAAGAGAAGCGAAGAGGAAATAAAAGCAGAAAGCAGAAAGAGAAACCTATGGCTCGGGAACGCTTTTCCGAAAACAATTATTACCCTCCGGGCTTATTTCCTAGACTCCCCGGAAAGATATATGGGACGATTGTTCTACCACTAAACTGACAGCGAATAGTTAACAACTAAATATCGTAGTGAAGAATCGAATGTCTCCGTCCGGAACTACAAGTTCCATCCCACGTGCCATAGTAGCGGTACCCGAATGATACTTGTAAGTAAGTCAACTAGTAGCATTCTCGGAAACTTCCTTAAAGTGTGCTACATTATACTTCTGCAAGGAGGAAATACCGGTGCATTGCACTCGTAAGACGTTTGGACTACGAAAAAGCAAACTCACTCAGGAATGTTTCACAAGCACACTATGGACCGGGGGGGAAAGCCACCAGGTCGACACTACTGACCGCTGTCGCCGGCTCTTTCGATTTTACGCAGCTATTGGCGGAGTGATATGCCGTGATTTGAGGTGTTACTGTCCTATTCTCATTCGGTAGCATGCATAGTGGTATGCTATACCTAGTTCGTCTTACCGCCGTCGCTCGTCAGAATGTTGGCTCTTTTTTTTCTTTTTCCCCCCTCTCTTCCTCCCTTTCCCCACCTCTCCTCCGTCCATTGTTTTCGCCACCGGGAGATCGTTTTGTACTACACCCGGACGCAATTCCAAAGGTTTCTTAAATAAAGATAATTCGCGAGCGTAATACTGACTCATGCTAGGTTGTCGCCAAACCCTATAGAGATGAATGTTCGGCGAACCAAGCTTAGCACTGCATATTTCCCTAGGCTAAAAAACTCACAAAACTTCCAGTGCGATCCGTCAGGACTTACCGATCAAATCTAGTCTCGCCTGCTGTGCTGCCACTGCTGTGCAGAGTGCTGTGGCGGGTGGGTATCACTGGAGACTTTGAATGTGGGACCAATGCGGTTCCGGGCCAACTAGATTGCTAAGATTCGATCCTGGGGGTGAAATCGAAAAGTCCCAACTGCAAGTACGGTAGCGGGGTAACATTAGAGGATATCTAAAGACTCACTTACCGTAGAAACTGTAATAATCGGACCTCGCGCTAGGACTTCGGAGTTGCCTCTCCTGGAAAGGCCTTTTCCTGTGGAGAGCAAAAAGCCAGTTTTTTCTCCCGCTTCGATTGCCCCCTAATCCGGGGAAGGGAATTCTCCTCTTAGCGCGGGGTTCAGCGATCCTAGTTTCTATTCGTACTTGTATAGTAATAGTCGACTGTAACTCCCCACCTAAGCTGGAAATAGTCTACCATGGGAGGGCACCTTCTGGAGGATTTGGAATATCGTGAATCACACACAATTGCTGAGAATCGACGCATTGATTGATACTGTTGAGGCAGGTGGTACTGAACTGCAGAATAGCCAGCTCGCCGGTCATTAAGGTGCTTTGACCGCCTCATCGTTACCGAAGTTAGATCATCAGGCGTGAACCACGTTGTGTTAGATGCAATATCATACCCTAAATCCTCCCCACTCTCGTACTTGCTTACTCCAAGCCTCATATTCTTATCCCGAGCGGTAGCACTGACAACCATTCGCTAAGAAATGCCAGTCGATGGAAGACCCAAACCTAGCCAACCACCGCATCCCCAGCTCACAGTAGGAGGCGGTAGGTAAACGCCATAACTTGACCAGGTGAGAAGAACACAGAATTGGGGGATAGACTATTAAAAGCAGTGAAGGTATTTGTGATGATACCATCAGAATCTCAAATACAAGCACCCCATCCAAGTTTTAGATCGGCAATGGGTACGTGCAGGAGAAACAAGATGAGCATATCACGGCAGGGAAGGAGATACGGTGACAGGGAGGTATCTCTTTGTAGGATAAAAAGGATCTCATGGTACTTTTCTGCATCTGCCCCAGGACGACCGGGAACCCTCGACTAGTATCTGATATTGCACGATGAGGGGAATACTGTAGGTGCCGGAGCCCTGTTCTGTGGGGAGTGATATGATCGCTGGGAAGGAGGCGGGTGGGCCGGTAATAGAGCCCTGCGATAGGGCTATATGGAGAACTGCGAATGCCCTACCAGTGTGCGTCCGGTATTCAAGGTGTAGAGAAGTGAAATCAACTTTGTTCAATTCCAGGTTGGTGATGTACTCTAACTGAATGAATCTAGCTGATACCGTACGGTAGCCCCCCACGCATCAGTTGCCACAAGTACCGTAAAAACTTTTACGATTCGCCATCTCAGGAAGAGGTGGTAGAGTCTCGGTTAGGTCGCAAATCTCGGGGTTTAGAGACAAAGTTTCTTGAGATGGATTAGTACTTTCCTAACATGGTATAGCCTGAGTGCTTTGGCCTTGTTTGATCTTCTCAGCTTTCCAAACTAAACCTATCTTGGGCTAATGACTCAGTCTCCAGGAATCCTCAGATGGCGAATCGTAAAAGTTTTTACGGTACTACCACTAAGTTAGAGTCTTAGATGGGGTAACCTTCTGCATGGGGAAACTTCCACTTTTGGCTTACCTCTAGGTAAATTGTGGCAGACTATCTCAAGCAGTAAGCCGCAGCAAACACTGTGGTTGGGAACTGGTAAAATCACTGAGCATGGGGGTAGGCCAGAAGTGACGGTTGCCCCACCGTGGCGGTTGCCGAATCGTGGCGGTTACCCCATCCAAGATTCTACCGCCACACCAAAATTACGTCCTGTCACAGCACGGAACGGCCGGATCCCGACATCATCAACCAGTAATGTGATTTGACCGGGTCCATCATGGATACAATAGTGCCCATATCAGGGAGGTGGTGAAACACTGTATGAATACGTACCCCTAAGCGCCAGTAATAATAAAATAGTGGCAAAAATGATGTTCTATTCTTCAACTGTCCCATTATGCAGCTGCTTATATCTCTCCACAGAGGATTGCTAGCGTTAGGATACTCAGATGCCCCAAATGTTTCCCAAAACTTTGGAAGGCACCGGCATTAAAACATTAAAATAAAAAACTCAACTAAAAATTATCCCAGCAGCAGCAGGCAGCCGACTCAACCCCAGTGCGCAATGGGGCGAGGAGAAACACCGCACGATAGAGCAGACAGTACCACCTACATAATTCTAAACAAAGAAAATACTTCGGAACAAGAAATAGCAGGAGGTGGAAAACTCCCTTAGCCAACAAGTATCCACAAATATGTGGCCCCAAGGAACAATACGCAGTCAAGTCTTGCTGTGTCTTTCCATACACGCCCCCCCCCCCCCAAGCCCACCAGCCGGGGGGGCTGCGGATGTCGAGGGCTAACCGCTCCCTCCCAAGCCTTGAACCATACCGCAAAGTAAAAAAATAAACGTTCCTGCTCATGTACCCGTATTGTGCAAGTCCTGCAAATCTAGCCCCCAGGTATGCCAGAGGGCTTAGCTAACATAAACAACTTCCAGCTAAATACGACACGCGGCTGTACTGTCCCGAATCCCCTTTTACCCGCCCGAGCTCGCCACCCAGAGAAATAAACAAACAGCACACCACAGCCTAGAGCTCTCTGTGGCGGAGCCCTCGAGTGATGCCTCGTGCTGCCCACGTGACTTTGCACGCCAAACCCCATCGATCCTCCGAAAAAATAAATCGAGTGCAGGTTTTCGCTCAAGGATCCCATCCACCCATCCAGAAGCGGACAGATATCCGTTGCTTAAGTTAGCGAAGACGGCGTTTCGAGGTTGTGGAAACCAACCCGGAACCTAAGCGGGGCAATGCATTAACGCATGCATACATGCGTACAACGCATGGCAGATTTCAGGGCGAAGTGTGGGGGTGATCGGATAGCTGTTGGAGGATAGATGTGAGGCTCCTCGAGTGATTTACGGTGAGGTCCCGCCCTGCATGAAGTAAGGGGAGCCTCCAGGTCAGCCGACTAGTGCGCAGAATAAGCGCAAGCGCAGGTAAGGGCGGTTGGAAGGGGTCAAATGCTCGTATAACAGGTAGTATTGAGGGAAATTGTGGTGGGAGAGCTGTAATACCGCAGTGTGTGCGTGTGCGTCACCTATAAACTAGCGTAGATCTGGAAAGCGGCAATGAATGGACGAACTAACAGGGGCTGATAAGGTTTAGCATCGCTGTTGCTGTGCTTGTATGGTGCTAAGGCTCATAGGCATAAGGCTATTTCTCAATAGGTTGTATTGAGGTCCGGGCGCCATCGTATGTAATGTCCCAACTTGCTTCTCACAGCTACCCCATAACCTGTCGAGACATGTGCTCCGGGATTTTGAGCTCTTGCATGTATGATACAAGTGTATCAGTTCTAAATCTCGTTGTTGGTGGCGGTTGCTTTTCAGGTGCCCGATAGTTCCGAGGAATGAACCTAGTTCAGATGCATATGGGTACCCCACATTTCCGATTAAACATTTCAATTGTCTGCCTTTCAAGGGTTTGACACAAGATCTGGATCAGCCTTAAAACTCGCAAACTAAAATGACCCCCACTCTCTGATGAAGGGCTTAAGGGGGTTACTATATTTTGCGGCTGGAATGCAGGATTAGATTTCAGTGTCTGATGCTGTCCTCAAATGTTAATCTTCGAAATACGCCATTGGATCTTAGAGAGAGCCTGAGAATTTGGAGTGGGTTTTGCTCCCCAATCAAGAATGATCTGTCCAGCCTTCGGCACACGGGTACTCGTCCCGGGGAAGAAGTATTCGAAAATACGAGTTTTGAGTTTGTATGGGCGCTCAGACAATAGCAGGGGTTTTACCATATATTTTTAATCCCTGTTTCCGGGTAATTCTTGCCTGGGACGAGAAAACGAAAACAAAGGGAACATCTGTAGGTGTGATGACATCCAAACACTCAAACCAAAGCATGAAGCTAGAGAGCTGACATCATAGAGTCTTCCCACCCGCCCTCCAACCGCGGCGACTAAGTCGGTCATCACAGTAATCGTATGCGAAGAGAAGCATAAACATTCCCAAACGAATGAGAAGGGAAGCATAAACATTCCCAAACGAATGAGCTGTACAGTCACACGACTTTGTGGAGCAAAAAGGATGTTCAAAACCATAAAAAAACAGGAGCAGAAACTGATATCCAATCTAGAAACAAGCAAAGAAATAAATCCGAAAAAAAGGAGATCGGAGTTACCGCGCAAACACAAACCATGCCAGTAGTGCAAGGTCACGGCGCAGACGGAAGACTAGTTGCAAGGCAGCTAGGCCCGTGGCCCTAGATTTATCGATATCAACAGAGATAGTTGTAGGCAGACAAATTCAGGCGGAGAAGACCTCTGGAACGCCGAGTGATAGATAATGACAGCCGCATCAGGTCAGCCGAGAGCCCCACAACCTTAGAGCTCTAAGGCATAAGATATTGGCTCACCAAGAATCACAAATAACTGACGGGGGAATTTAAAGTTTTCCTTCCGCCTAGGAAGAGGCTCAATTACCGGTACCAACTGCCTAGGTTCGGTAATCCGTGCAACAAAGACATTGCATCTATTAATCCCCTGAATCCGATCAATCAGATGACTTTCCTAGCCATGATTACGATTGGTGGCTGTAAAAACCCGTCCCATTTGAGAAGGGTGTTCCCTATCGTAAACCCTCTATCTCCGTCAGCCCAGGATGAGTTTAGTTTGACAAGTTAACAAAATTGCGGATACTGGTTAAAGTTAATGAGATCCAAGACCTCCTGAGAGCTAATCTTATACTTGCCAGGAAAACACTAATCCCTCTCACAAGCTTTGTCTCTGAATCCGGAAATAACAGGGCTGACGGAGACAGTAGATTTCACGAGATCTTACGGAACTTCGCGGCGATCCCGCAAGTGTAAGGTTATAGCATGAGTGCGCAACGCTCTGTGCTGCGCGTCTTCTGTGTCCCAATTCTGCCACACACGAGATGGAGTTCAACCGGCTCGGAACCTATTGTATAGCTCTGGTTTCTTGGATCGTCAGCTTTCAGCTATCATATTTTCATAAAAGATCACACTGAAGGGTGGCAATAAAAATTCCCACCGGAGTCAGACTACCGGAGAAATACTTACCCAGATCAATGCGGGTTTGATCGCGAAAGGTTGCTAGTGCTCTTACCCCAGTTATTTCGTCTCCTCTATCGATAACCCCTGACTGTACTACCCCAGAACTTTGGGCGTAAGGCTAATATGCCGGTAGGCATCTTCCGGCGAGCCTCCTTCGAGGATTCTTGACACCCAAGAACATAATACCGTAGTGTCGTTATAATAAAATACCCTCCAACCTCACCCACCCCGGTAGCGTTAAATATTTTTCATGCCCAAATTCCAATCCGGTCCTCTGTGTCGGCTTATAAACTATCGATTCACTATATGTGATTGGAATTCAATGAGCATACCGTTTCCGGATGTTAGTACGAGTTGAGTTCAATGAGGATAACACTGTATGTGCAGTAAAGTAGACCAAAGGTCGGTTCTGATTCAGGGCTCATCTGGGACAAACGATCATGCCGGATAGGATAGCCGAAGTAGGCGAAAAAAGGCGCGGCTCGTCAAACCAGACAACGCTGCTCGCGGACGGAAATAACTACCGGTAAGAGACTAGTAGGGAAATCATCCCCGCTCGCTTAGAAAGGAGGCTCAAGTTGGCTTACAAAACCCCTGTAATTTAAACATTTCCACTCCACCTCCCGCCCACGTTACCAGCACGAGCACCAGTAACGTACTCCTTGTTCAAAGGAGAGCTCGCATGGTTTGGTAACACTGAACGCAATAGGGTAGGAGGGGCATAATAACACAGTAATTTCTCTCCTGCCTGATTCAACCGCGGCTATACAGAGATATCCCTATCATATGGGTTTGCGTGCTCGGCAGTTCCTATGTGAGCCCCGCAGCCGGGAATGGTATCTGTATTCGAGAGATGACGATAGTTGACGAAGGAAACAGGAATGGCCTGATCTTTTTGTGTGTATTATGATAACGGAAAAAACAAAGCACCTTATCGGCTTACCGTTAACGCGCTAGATAGCCGACGCATATCGACAACCCCACCCTGAAAACCAGAACAATGAGGAAGGTTGAAGGGTGTTTGCTGGCCGCGGAAAGTGGCCCGTAGGCGCATGTAGCGCTAGACGCGTGTATAGCCAAGAGGGTTGAAAGCCGGTGATAAAGAGCGCAGGAGGTTTTTTTTTGAATGTGATATGATGCTGGATGTTAGTGGTTGGTGAGTGATACAGCTGGATGAGACATCCCTGGGCTGTGCTCATACCACACATTACACCAACCCAATTTCTCCACACCCTCCCTTCCCCCACCTCTTCGCCAAAGTGGTTTCAGTCAGATCTCTCTCGGCAGAAGCCAAAGCGTCGTGCCCAGCGTAAGCAGGCGGAGGGAGCTTTCTTTTTTTCCCTTGGAGTGCCCGATCTAATTGTTCTCTCTTTTTGTTTTTCTTATTCTCATCCCACGGTCTCTGGGCTTGGCCATCGCTCCATTTCCCTTCCTACATACCGTACTCTATCCAGACGTCCTATCCTACCTCTCCCTCACCTCTCGCTACGCCGCCTACAGTACTTTTGTTCCCAGGAAAAAAGGATGCCTAACAGAAGACCGTTGTCGTCGCACGAAGGACGCCCGACAACACCGATGACACCGATGACACCGATGACCCCCACTGTCGTAAAAGACGACATGAATTTCCAAGAGCTCTGTGAGACGTTCAAGAATTACTGTAAGTGCCGAACCATTTCTAACAGCATCGCAGGCTCCTTCATAACCCCCCCCTTGCTACATATCCTATCTGTGTTAATGTAAGCTACTTTACTGACAATTCACGAAATCCAATTTCCTAACGCAAAATAATTAGTCGTTGAATACATCGACACTCCGCAGAATATGAGCACTTTGAAACTGTCTCCTGTGATGACCCGTCTCTGCAACCAGCTATCCGAAAGGGGTACAGCTTCCTATCTGTGGCTTTCTTCCGCAGCCAATTTTTTGTCGTAGATATTTACGTTATTGCCCTTATTACATTTTATACTGACGTGTTCCACACCTTTTGCACACAGGTCACAATCCGGCTACGGTCGCGGCCTTGCTGTGAGTGAATTTTTTTCATTCCGTTTTTTACCTCCCGCCCTGAAATTAGCCCACCCGAGAAGTTACAAGCAGACTATTTTTTTGTTTCCACCTGTCTCGGATCTTTATCTATTATTACTTTTTCTAACTGATCGAAATTCGCCCTTATCTGATTCTAATTCTACTTTCTGCGAGCAGTTGGTGCAAAGTTCATTTTGACGCCGAAGAAGATAGTTCTGGTGGCCATGGCTTGGGTGGTAGCAGGGGTTTGGCTTGCGAGTTTGTAGCTTCTGATTTGTTGACATACCTCTCTGGAAACGAGGCTCTCGAGTACCTGTGCTATGAACTACCGTTGATGAGAAATGAAGACTGCGACGATGGGAATAACTCTGCAGGAGATGAAAGAGACGGACTGTTAGGTGGTCGTGACAGTCGCAATGTTCCCCCCCCTGACCTCGAAGCCGATAGTATTGCCTCATATGCAGGGCTAAACACCCTGGAAATTGCTATTCTAGCAGATGCAAAGAAATTTCTCTCGCATCGACCGGTGCGTTCTACCCTAAGCCCCTTCCCGTTAGCTTCTCTAGAGCTCCTTAAGTTAATGATTTTCCAGGTAGAGCGTGTGATAAACGGAATGTAGGTTTGCTAGCAGCATTAGGAAAATAATACCCGTGCTGATGATGGAATGGTAGCTGGGAGGGAAGGATCTCCTTCTGGAAGACGCTTGATGTTGATGGCTCCAAGAAACCCCACTTCTACAACAAGAGGTAATGGACCTAGCTGTTTATCCGCCTCGTAGATCGTCTAACAGTCCTCAAAATACGTAGGAAAGCAGATCCGTTTTGCAGACTTAGGGTGCCCAAGTATCAAAAAGCCTTTGAGGCATTCTTCTTTGCCGTATTTCTTGCATTGTATTATGGCGTGCTGATACAGAGAGACCCCTACCATATCACTGGACTAGAGGCAGCATTGATTGTGTTCTTTGTCGCATTTGCCGTTGATGAAATTTCCTCCATGAGAGATGCTGGGACAGCTTTCTACACAGCTGACTTTTGGAGTTTGTGGGACGTTTGCATTATCATTATTGGAATAGCGTTCCTCATCTGGAGTAAGTGGAGGGATTTCACTTATTTCAAATACCAGAACAATTGGCACTGATATTCTGCAGGAATTATCGGGATAGTCAAGGATAACGATGAAATTGTTGACACGGCTTTTGATATTCTTTCACTTGAGGCGCTGCTTTTGATACCCCGGTATGTGGTAAACCAAAATACCAACCAGGGAACGAAAAATAATATGGGGATTTTAACGCATTTTTGCCACAGCGTTTGCTCATTACTTTCGATGAATCCGTATTTTGGTATGTAGCTCTCCACTTGCGCCTTTCTGTTCGGGTTTTTTCACCTTCATCTTCACTAACTTGTCTAAACCCTTTGTAGGCGTCTTGATACCCTGTCTAAAGCAAATGACGAAAGATTTCCTGAAGTTTTTAATTTTGGTAAGATATGGCGGCGCTGCTACTTGAAACAACTTTATTATTTTAATAGAACGCATCGGAAGCTTGGGTGCATTCGCTAATACATCAGCCATCTCGCTCAGGTTGTGATTCTCTATCTCGGTAAGCAGCATCAGATGTCTTTGCGGTCTCTCGTTCGATCCGCCTTGCCAATACTACAGTTTAGGCTTCTTAACTACGTTCTCTCTTCTGGCCAGGGAGTCTTTCACACTTTCCGAGATGTCCTGGATGTTGATTAAGGGTTAGGCTTCTTGTGTTCCCCACAAGTACTGTAGCTGCTCACTGTAAATAAACATGCTGACCGGCGTGCTGCAGTCTTCTTTGGTTCGGTAAGCGCTGCCATGATGGGGGTGTTGACCGAGAGTAATGCTTTAGTGCTGATCGCTCGTTTATCGACCCGGTTAGAGCTCAGTTGGATTTGTGAGTGGGGAACTACCTAATTCCCCCAAGCCCCTTGGAGAACTAATGCGCAAAAACTGGATTTACAGGACGCAATGAGAGAGGTACGGATTAGAAAATCAGTATTCAATAGGACTCGCGCCTACTGTGCTGTGAACGATGCTAACACACGCGCGGCAGATATCTCCTGTCTTGGGTCCTCCACTAATGGTTCGTATGCCGCGGCGTTAATAAGTCTATTTTATAACGAGGGCTGCCCCAACTGCTTGCCTCTGAATGCTAATGCGTGCGGGGAACCTACAGCTGATTTTCGTCACATTAACTAATATTCTCTTGATCACATCTCTCATAAGCTTGCTATCAAATAGTTTGACAAATGTAAGAAACATGATGGCTTTTTTCCTTTGGCACTGTAGAGCATTCACTAATAGCCGACAGATGATGAATAACGCCCGGTACTGCTTCTGCATTCTTTTCGCACTCCACTCACTCCTTTACTGCTTTCTTTCTTTTTCTTTCCTGATATTAGGGTTAACAAGTATGCTTGTGTGGTATCACAGAGAGGAATATCTTTTCATGTGGGTTAACCGCTATCAAAGGCTTCGGCGATTGTTGCTCGGCTCACAAAATGTTTGATTGGCGCGGTAGGTTTTCAATTACAGTAATGGAGGCCGCAACTAGCAACAGGCTTGTTGTTTTTTACCCTCCAATGGTAATCACCTAGGCCAGCCTTCCTTTTTGAAAATCGAGCCCAGATTATAACGTTTCCTTCCACAGAACTTAATTTCGCTCATTCTATTACGCCCGCTGAGACTTGTCCTATCGGCTAGTAGGATGCGAAAGTGGAGGATTGCGCTTCTGAAGTTCTCACACTTTCCATTTGTTGGTCCCCCCCCTCTCCCCTCGTTTATCTCTTTTAGGCCCTTTAAACGCGCAAGCCGTTGTTACTCGGGAAAAAACTAAACATAGCGCTAGGTCGCGGCAATAATGGCCTACGAGAGCCTCTGGCCAGATAATCAAACGCGCTACACCGCAAGTGCATGGGGTCCGGGGACTAGTTCTAAACGGATGTCTATGAGGGAAGGGCTGAGATCGTTTGGTCGACGACCCGACCGGCTCCAGGAGTGGTCGGGGCGCTTAGCTGGTGGGAGACTGGGATTAGGCGGGGCTGGCAGCCAGGTTGGCCCTCACGCCGGTCCCGCGCTCGTCAGTTCCGCGAGCAGTATGCGTATGGATTTCGACGGAGAGAGTGCGTCAAACCTGAAGGCTTATGCCAATCAGATTGACGAGCACGGCCATGAGCTACATCGAATGAGGACTACTATCGAGCAGTTGAGCCGCAAGCTAGATGAGGTTCTTTCTCAACAGCGTTCGTAGGGACTGGGGGCTTAAGGTTGATTGTCATTTTCGCTTTGGAGAAGTCGTTGTACCAAATCAAAATATTATTGAATCTGAACAAGAATTATACCCAGAGTAAGGCGTGTGCCGCAGTATGCATCGACTGTAGTGGCTAAATCGGAGCATTCACACTTGCATAATTTTGGCTGCTCTTCCGTGAGGGTTGCATTGACGCCGGCGCAAGAGGCTCACCGCGCTACCCTACTCTTTCCAAAGCCTTCCAAATCGCTGCAGGAAACAACACCCAAGCTAGCAACCAAAGCTCTCAGCGCGTCTGACCGTTGGCTCGATAATCCTGGTGGATATTCGCGGGCGACCCTCCTTCCCTTGACTCTGCCCATCCCAGCCCACCCACCACCTTCTCGAGGCTGTGAATGACAGGGTCGCAGACCCCGCCGCATCGAGCACGACTCGTGTAGGGTCTCCAATCGAGCACACCCCACGACCGCCTCTCCGGTGAAGCAGTAATCACCCCTGGCTGCTACCAATACCGAGATACCGCAATTATTAGTATCATAGCCATACCCACTACTCGAGTACAAAACCACTCGATGACCCTCCCCGCATTCTTTTTACACCAACGAATCACAGACGCACATTCTTTGATCTCATCTATTGGACTCTTCGAGGAGCTTAAATCACGAAGATTCCCAGCAACTTTTCGAGCTTCTCTACCTCTTCCATACAGCAGATCAACCTTTGCGGCATTCGACCGGCAAGGATTTATAACTGCTCCAGTGAGCCACTTTTCCCAACCTCGTTACCCTGGAGCAATACCCTGAATACCAATACAAGAGAAACCCAGGGGCCGAATTATACTTTAATCCCAACTCTCTCAGAAGGAAAAATAAATAACACATATGAGCCCATCCCACATTCGAATTCCGCCTCCCTCAACCTCTTCTTTTCACCAATCGATGTCGACTCCAGGACACAGAGATTCCCACGTATACATGACACCCCAGCAAAGCCCGGCTTTAGGTTTCGGCACACCTCCAATGTTACATGACAATAATTGGGGGCGGAACACCAGAGAGTCGGCACGCTCCTCAAGAAGCGTTCATTCTGTCTCTCCGGCCCTAGGACATCGCCAGCTTCACGACCACGTTGGATCTCATCACCAACACCACCACCAGCACCACCACCACCATCACCATTCTTTGCCATCCCCGCCACAACAGGAGCACTCATTTACCACGATGCCTTCCGAGTTCCACGATCGTACAAATCCCCCGCTCTCCCCCCCAGCTTCGGATGGCCTTATGTCGCCCATGAATCATGCCCATGACTTCCAGGACAAGATCCCCATGGACCCCAATCTCCCAACAATGTGGATGTCGAACGCCTTTAGTATGAAGACGGACGGTGACGACATGTCATTGTCCATGCAGGACCATTCTGTCACCGCCTCGCCGCCGCCGCTGTTCATTGAGGACATCCTTCGCGATGACAGCCATGGCGTACAGGGAATGGGAAATGGGTTCATGGATGACCACGATTTTCAGGAACACGGCTTGAGTAGACCATCTTCTATGAAGCGACCTCAGGACGAACTTTCTTCTGTTGGATTGGGAGGTCCGTTCCATGCGGGTGCGACAAACGCCTCTGGGATCAACAGGGTCCGCAAGAAGCGACATTTGACTGAGCCCAGCGAGGCCAATTTCCACTGTACCAAGTGCGGGAAATACTTCTCGAGGATCTGGAATTATAACGCGCACTTGGAGACCCACGACCCTCACCGGCCTAGACCTCACGTTTGTCTTGTCGACGATTGCAAGAAGGCCTTTGTCCGACGAACCGACTTGACCAGACATCAGCAATGCGTAAGTCTCATCTTTCGGAATCATTCGCCTGGTTCAATTCACTAACATAAGCTCTCAGGTACATGCTAAAGATAAGAAATTCCGGTGCGAACTTTGCAACAACATGTTTGCTCGCAAGGACACTCTTAGGAGGTAAGCTCTACCCTTTTTTCATACTTGACAGAAACTACGATAGATCTCTAACACTCCTTCATCCAGACATGAAGATGATGGTTGTCCAAAGCGCGTTGATATCGCATCCAGAGGATCAAAGAACAAGCCCATCGCCTGGAACTCGCAAGCACTCGGCTTCTACAGCGCTATGCAGCGCCGTGACGAGGTATTCCCAAACGTGGCTGCGTACGACCCACAGATGCGACCAAATCACTACGATAACGGAATATCCTCTCACCTTCCTCCTCTCTCGGATATCGTGCCAAAAGCCCCATCAGTCCTGTGGGGCTAAACATCTCGTCTTTCCAAAAACCACTGTTTCTTGTATAGTCTTCCTTTTGATTTTTCCTTTTTAACGGTGCCTTGAAGTGTTGCAAAGGGTATTCATCTAGAGGCGCAATTTTGTTCATTTTGGCTTGGGTATTTTCTTCATTGTTTCATACCATTCTTTCTTCCCTCGCTCGCTCTCACTTTGCTTTCTGCCTTTTCTCATTCTCATATCTCTCTTTTCTTTCCTCATTCCTTTTGTCCCAGTCTACGGTAAAGGAAAAGGAAAAACGGGGTCGGCTGGCTTTTTGTTTTACTGGTTTTAAACGACTAGCTCAATCGTGGTGAGCAATGTCTTGCTTGTCCATATTGTCGAGCACAATGTTCTACGTCATTTATTTAGGGAAGATATGGAGTTCGTGAAACAACAAATCCAATGCGTTTGAAATAATTTTCCACCTTGGAGGCTCTCTCTCTCTTTCTCTCTCCCCCCAATTTTCCTAGGGCCAAATCTCACTGTAACTTTGTACCTTGCTTGCGGCCCTTCGCCGCCAGAGTACAGTGCTCCCGAACAGATCGTAGGGCCCTCGGATCGACAACGTTAACCAACACACCCCCGCCCTGCCTTACTGTACATACAACCCACAAACCCTGCTAATGAATTTTATTTTCTCACCTTACCTTCTCTTTTACACCGTGTCCATCCAACCTGCAGCGAGGCGACGAAGAAAAACGTGAGATAGCTGGCGCTTAAAGGGAACAAGTAAACAATAGCGCTTAACGCCAGCAAAAGCAAAGAAGGGGGGAGGGGGGAATTCGATTTTTGTGATAGAGCCACAATCAAATCAATATGCTCTGAGCACGGGCAGTTTCCTAGGCCAGCATACCGGTACTCGAGTAGAGAGAGGGAGGGGGGGGAATGTAATGTTCCCCCCCCATCACCATCAGCAAAGTCGGCAGAGGCATTGGCAGCATTAGGACGGGTAATGAAAATATGACTCGAAACCCTGAAGCCTGGTCGAAGGATTGCTCTGGGAGGAAAGTGTGAAGGGGGGGGGGGGGGGGGTGTTACAGTACGCGCGAGTACCGTACCGTATGCAAGTGGTCCAACTTGAGAAGGGAAAACGCAAAGCGCCATTAGAAAGCAACGCCAATTTGCTGACCTGAGCGTGTGGGGAGTGTGCTTCTGTGTGTGTAGTTTTTTTAACCTTACGGTAGTTGTCCCGGATAGCCACTGTACTGAACTTTGCCTTACCACGGCACTGGACCTTTGCGTCTCTCTCTGTCTCTGTCTCTCACACTCACACCCCAACCCAAAACAGTGTTTTGCGGTAGTCATGTTATGATACGAGTTAAAAAAAAAAAGATGAAAGAAAAGCCGTGCCGAGGCGGTGGGGAAAGAAAGAGAGAGAGAGAGAGAGAAAAATAAAATAATAAAATGCCATGACAGGGGTTCGGTTGGGTGGGGTGGTTGTTGGGTTGGGTTAGATTGGGCTGTTTGGAGCCTGTTTTTGGGAAACTGGGGTGGAATTGGTAAGGGGCTGATCGAGTGATCCTTGTCTATATTAGCATTTCCCTTCTTTCCTTCTACTAATGGCCGCTACGGGTTTGCGGAGTTTTGCAGTGGGTACAAGGTGGAGAAGTACCGGTAGGACAATTGACACAAAGAAAAGAAGTGAAGGTTATAATGTGAGGGAGAAGTGGTTCTTTTTTCTTCTCTTTCTTTCCCCCTCTCCTTTCTTGCCCTTGCCTTCGCTCGCCTTACATCCTGCATTCGTCCTCTTGCTATTGTTGTAGACGTGTGAGCTCTACTATAACGGTATCAGTACTGTGTCTATTTAGATATTGTGTATCAGGGGCCGGGTGTGGAACAGTTCGACACCTTTATCGTGGTCCGTGTTCTGGATCTCTCGCGGTGGTCTGGGTAGCGGCGGGGGGGGGGGTAAGTGAATTTTGTTGAAGCTTTCAACCATTCAGCCCAGCCAGGGTGGGAGAGAGAGAGGAAGGCAATGACAAATGCTTGTACGGTATCGGTAATTAGGCATATTGTGCAGTAGGATGAAAGGCGGGAAAACTTTAAATTCCTCCAACATGTCCTGGTGCGAAATTTGAAATTAAGCTGGATGGCAGCAACTTCACCCCATCCCGCTCCAGGAAGGGTTTTTCTGGGATAGGGTGTGCAAAGAAAGAGTCCTTAGCACAGTATCGGTTTCTGGGTGAGCGTATCATACCCGTATCATGTTGAAGGAAAAAAGTGCCGATGATAACGAGGAGGTACTCGAGTAATTAGGTCACATCCCCTAATATTACCAGGCATGGTAACTGCCGTACCGGGTAGCTGGAGTCGTTTATCATGAGTGGTGGGAGAGCCCAGTGGGATATCCGCGGCCAGAGAGGTTGGTTCATGTCCGGTTAGCCATGTTTCTTCCTTCCTTCCCTCCAGTGGGTAAGTGGATGGATTGCGGTTGAATATCCACCCGGTACCGGCGATTGGGCGAGATGTCAGGCACTTTTGGACTACCAAAACAAGGGTCCGATTCTCGCTCACGAATCCGATTTTTGTGAACTGCAAAGTCGTGACACCCGGCGCTCTCCCAGCTTATCCCTTTGCTTGTTACTCCCGCTTCTCACCGCGTGTCTGTCAAGAGAAACGGCGAGGAGGAGGATCGCCGGCATTCGGGAGTCCCGGTCCCGGACTGTTATGGTATTCCTTGAGTTTCGCAATGGGAAGTCAAGTACCGGACCGGAGCCTGCCTTAGCCTTAGCCTTTTCTTTTCTTTTTTTTCCCTCTTCTCCTTCAAATGTGTGATACCGGTAGCACAGTTTAATACCAAGACAGGAATTCCCCTACGGTAATATCTTGCTTCCTAAGGTCCAAGACAGTTTGCTTTTTGCTATTTTATTTTTCCTGATCGACTGCTGTACTTAGTAAGTTGCTGGCATATTTCAGGTTGTTCCACACCAGTGCACTACAGTATATATGATTGTTCGTCCCCGAAGTCTCTTGAAAACCCTTTCGCATCATGCACCGAAAGAGGTTCTGGGGGTGTTTTTTTGGGTGGTTCCCCCTAGTCATCTTTTCTTCCTCCTACTATATGGTCGTGGGCTAAGTGATTGAGGGTAATTAGAAAGGGAAACAGGGCCATACGGCATTTCGAGCCACGATTCGAATCCTTGCGCCTTATCGTAGGGCAGGGGAGCTGGGTGGTCCCTCCCCTAACCCCCCTACATACTACAAGAGTTTTGAGGGTGAATGTTTTGGACAGCTACTCTAAATCACGCTGCAAATGTCATCGCACAATTAGCATCTGAAAACTCAAGAGCATTGCAATCAAATCGGAGAGTGAGTCTCTTTGACCAGGTGTTGCTACTTGACCACGCGACGCCCCCAGATCCGGGTGACCCGGCGTGTTGCGCTGTACCACCGGTACGGCTTATAGAGGTGGTTCTGTATGCGTACTGTACACGGTATGACGCTTTATTCAAACCAGGGACTCCGAACTTACTCTACCTCTGCCGGTGCGGGCGCTCAGCTGGCCATTGTGTTCATCTCCCTAGGCTCACATCCTCGAAACTCTAGCGGGTTTGCTGAAAAAATTATTCCACGGTTGAATGAACGTGATAATACCGATCACTTGGGTGGTGGGGAACTTCCGACACCGGGACTATCCATCCGACATGGGGTCCTAATAAGCATTTTCCCTACTGGAATGGAATTATGGATGGGGTGCCTGATCCGGTAATGTACCCTACGTACTCTACCCTCTTCCCAATCTTTCGGTGGATCAAAACAAAATTAGAGGGTGATCCCTTCTGAACGGCTAGGCCACGTTTGTGCACCAAAAAGAGTAAAAAATCCCATTCTCAAGCGAATCCATTTACCCATGGTTCTTGGGTCGGCGAATGTGTAACCTTGTCTGTTAACCGCCTTGTTCCCTATTGTGGAAAGTATGGTACGGTACCCCTGCTTACCTTCTCGCCTGTCTTGTACCATACCGGTTAATGACTGCCGTAGGGCTCCTCACTGAGCGGGAGCCCCTGGCAGGAGAGGGGGGGTAGGTTCATTTTCACTCATCCGCCCCGCTGTCTTCTGTGCGAGCTAGGTGAGTAAGTAAGCACCCGAGTGATTAAACGGGCTATCTTTTTCCGTTCAACTTCGGAGCTCCCTGGTGTTGAGATACTTGTCGTACTCGCCTATTGCGGGCACAAGGCCGTAGGCTGAGAGATCTGTTGCCTGATGCGAAAGAAATGGCGAAAAAGTGTTTTAGAAGGAAGTTGCCGACTCCGCTCGACTGGCCTTACAGTACTGTAGCCCGTGCTCGCTGCGGTAATACCACTGTCATATGAAGCCCCTTCCCGTAAGGGGTGCGTCTTGGAAATTGGCGCTAGATATTACCCGAGATTTTTGGGAGGTCCGGAGCTGAAGGGGCCCTTTCTCCGGTGCCGGCTAGGCATTCTAGCGAGGCGAAAATCTTACCGAGTGATTACCCGTGATTACTTGGGGTCTCTGAGACGATTTCTCCAACACGCTGCGGGGGAGGCCATCGGGGGTTTTCTTGCGTATTGCCGGGGGACTTTATTTGGGCTCGGTTAGAGTAAAGAGCAAGTGGGGAGCACTGGCCGGGGCGAGTATTAGGCTACCATGTTGTCAAGATGCGGGAGAAAAAACAAGTCAAGCTGTGTGAGATTGGGTTGAGATATAACTATTCATGGATGTTCACACTCCCTCACATCTAGGCACTCACACATAAGCCTTTCACTTCCGACCGCACCGTCGCACCATCTCCTCTCATTAACGATCCCAGTTCTGGTGCCCTTCTGTCCGTAGAGTGACACTATATCAAGTGCTTTCTTACATAGCCAAGGTGATTCTTATCTGAGAAACAAGCTTTTCTGATCATAATCATTCTTACCCAGCCTCATGCCTTCCTATTTCGGAGGGCCAGAATGGGGTTCAACATTACCAATACACAATTCATAAGTATGCTGGGGTGGGTCTCATAGGATAAAACGATATAGCTAGCACCCTACTTCTGTCACTCAAGCACACTAGGACCACTCTACTCCGAAGTCTGTTGCCGAAAGACACTCTAGCAAGACCTACCGAATGCACGGGTAGTACTGCGCGCGGGGGGGGGGGTACAAATTGAAAGCTTGTTTTGGCTCGTCTTGGTTTGGATATTCTTAGGAGCTTCGTCTGAAACGAGAATTCGCTCCAATAATAGCCTGTCCCGAGCCTTTTTGGCGGTATTTTTTTTATTGTTTTGATTTGATTTGAGTTTTTATATGCCGTGGGATCCTTCCCACTTGCAGCAGTCTTACGGTTACCCTTGGAAAATGCTTGTCCTGCACTTGTTACAGTGCACTTAAAATTATACCTGTCTCAGGCAGCAATTATCCGGAAATACGAGTAGTAAATGCGTGATAAACACGGATTGGTTTTGTTTTTGCAAATTCCTGTTTTTCCGGGTACTTCTTGCCTGGGATAGGTACCACGGATTTAACGAGAGAAAAAAGACTCTCATCTAGGAAGAATACAGGGATGGTGCAAAGACCTGGTAGTTAGTATCACGATGTCCTCTAGTCCACTTGTGGCCCTAGCTATCCGGGGTCTTGCTGAGCCATGGGGAAATACTGTGGTATCATGGCCCCCAATTTTCATATAAAAGCACTTATTGAGCCGGAAGGCAGGGGTATTTTGATTGGGCGGAGTTTGAATGAACCTTACCCCCCCCTGCTCTTCTCTTATCCAATCCAATCCCGCTGAACTGTTTTCCGGTAGTAGACTTAAAATGGCTATTCCCAAAGAGGGAAAGAGCAAGAAGGGGTGAGGATATAATAATTGGGCAATGGACAAGCACGATAGTATTTCGGGAGAGAGGGTGCAAGTTTTCCTGTCTTTTGGTAAGCAATTTAGGGGTGTATATTGGGAGGGGGAAAAAATGAAAGGAAGAAAGAAAGAAAGAAAGAGATCACAGGAGTTTCAATTGGATTGTTTGGAATAAGGTGTTATTAGCATTGACACGAGCAATCTATTTTACGCTGTGGGTATCACGAACTTTCCTCCTCTCCTGTCCTGTATGCCACGTTGTAGCGGGTGGAACTATGGAGTTTTGGCCGCCCGAGATAGCGGGGTGGTGGGATTGCTCTTGTACCCACCTTAGGAGTATCTTGTAAACGATGCCATCCACCTTGCCAATACATACTGGGGAGAAGCTGTTGGAGGGAGAGCACGGCGTTTATTGAGAGAAATAGATGAGCTATGTGCATTGGGCTTAACGGTCAGTGAGAGTTGTCAATCAAAACCTAGCCTAACCTCTTCTACACACTCGCTCACCTTGGTGCTCGCCTGGAATGTATTTTCTATATTCTTGGTGGGTGGTCTGAGGCCCTATTTTAGCCATCTGACTAGGTATGCATAATGCTTATCCCAACGCTTTCACTGGAGCTCCCAAGATCTTGGACTAGGTATAAAAAAGGGTTCCCGCGTATTCTCTCACTCGTATGCCTTTATGCAGCGTTGGCAGTAACCAGGGCTGATGCATTGACCGGTCCTGACCATGGCTATGGCCAGTGATTAGTGGTCAGCTAAGGGGGGTGATTGGTGGTCAGGTAATCCTTGGCAAGCCTTGAATTGGGGGACTGATTTTTGTGAGTGCCATTAGCTATATGTAATACCCGAGTAATGAGATATGGTTTTCATTCTTGCATTTCTTACTCGTTGTGGGTTATTGTTTGGTATAGTACAGCCCGTGGTTTGTATAAGTTACGGGCATAAACTGTAGTACCCGAACGCTAGCCAACAGTTCCACCGCAACATTTGGTGGGAATTGACCCAAGGGCATTGCCAACCAACCCTAGACCTACCCCCCACCAAAAAAGTGGTTCGCCGAGCATTTTTAATGCTCGACTACTCCACTGCCCCCCGGATTCGAACTCATGATGGTCCCTGTTTCAAATTAGTGGACCAGTCTCCTAAGCCATTAGACCATAGGAACTGGCCGATAATACTCTTTCTTCTTGATCTTTTAACTCCTTCTTCAGAAAATAGACAGTTCAGGCGTCTGATACTTTATCTTTGGTAAAAAAGGACGTCAGTATCCAACAATAGTACTCTCTCATGATATCGATAGTAAATTATCTATGCGTATCTGACCGGCCATACAAAATTTGGACTCAAGTGTTCGAGTTCTATATGCCTCCAACTTGTAGTGAATCTTATGCACTGTATAGTCTCTAGGCTCCTGTAGTGCATGAGCCTAGTCCCGTTCGAACAGCCGGAGTTAAAATAATACTGCGAGGGGTGAATGATGTGCATCAGAGACTAAACGGCCAATAATCTGGGGGCTGGGGGAGGGTTGTCAAAATCTGGTAACAATCTTTCTTTTTGTTTTTCGAATACTTTTGTTTGTCTTCGTAGGTTCTCGAGCACGCTCTATAACTAGGTGGATGCACAAATATTCCAAATCATCATGGAAAGAAGGGGAAGAAGGGAGCAAAAAAGGGATACCCTACTAGTTGTAAATAATTCTGCTTGCCAAAGAATTGATGGCCCCCTTCGTATTGTGTCATACGTGGGCTATGTTACTTTTATGATACTTGATATAATGACCGCCCTAGGGGCCAAGGGCTTATAGCACCTGGGCTTTTGTTGCAACAATCCCACCTGTATGATGCCCCTAGTCTCCCCTATTGTCATCGCTATTACTACCCATATCACAGATATCATAGTAAAGCGGGCATTCTAGCGCGGGTGTGCGGCGTATGCGGGTTTGGGATCCTTATCATTAGGCGATTGGGGACGATAGGAGCGCTTGTGGAGCTTAAATAGTAAATATCCAAAAAGGTATTGCTACATACCCAGCATGCGAATAGAAGTATACCAGCACACGCCCATCGACTTGTATCTCCCCTTCACCTCACCGAATTCATTAACTAACTAGGCTTGACCCCCACCTATTTTTCCCTCTTCGTCTAGTTTTTGTATAAAAGAAAGCCAAGAAACCAATGCATTTGCTATAATATAGGGCTGCGAAAAATCAAAAGGGTGATCTTTTGAAGAATATTGACCGCGCTTATGATATATCTGCGCTGCTGCCATCTTCACCCAAGCAGTCAGATTCCCTTCAGTTCCTGTAGGCATTATCTGTGTGTGGAGCCCTATTGTTGGCTTAGGCTAGGCCTTCTTTGTTAGCTGACAATTATTTAGTTTGAATGCGGGGCTGTACTCGAGTAAAGCGGAAACCATTCCTGGTTCGTAGTTACTCTGGTGGTAAATTTGTATTGATTTTTTTCTCTCCTCTGTGTGCTTCTCACCAGGCAGATAGAGACAATTCTAACCCGTATGGTCTCATACTGACCACCCAGCGGGATTTTCGGAGTACCTCTATTTGGGTGCTCTACTCCTCTCACGTCTGCCTCATCTTACCTTCCTTTGCTCTGGCCGTGTTTGGTCTCGCCTGTATATAGTGCCCACTTATATGCTACTTTTCTTTGCTTCATTACCTCTATTAGTAGGATCTGTGATGCTGTGCCTCGCTTCTAAGCCGGCTTCTAGAATACTGCGCTTATCAACAGTGGATGCTAATTCCCGGATTTTGATCAATTTATTGTGCTGTGGATGTACTGTTCAGTACATGTGCCCGGGGAGATGCTTTCGTATATGACAGGTGGTTAACCACCAAAATAAGCCCTGCACCAAAGCCCCTCGCCGGACACTTGTATCCATATTACCACTCATATGCCATAGTGCCTTATCTCATTATGCCCAACCTTTGGCTTAGCTTGTCATTCCGGTTTGAGTTTTTTTCTTTCAGTAACCATGACCATGGGTTGTGATATATCAATGATCACCGTAGCGTTTCCTTTGATAGATGGGACAAAACCTGTAGATACGTGTATCCTCTAGAGTTTCCCTTCCTGCCTCTCACTGCCGTTACCGTGATTGCGGGCGCAGGGTGCCTACTATGTGACTTGTGTTGTGTAGCTTTTTACTCCGGACTAGGTAGACCGTTAAAAGCGAGAAGACGGCCGACAAAACATGCGATACACACAACTGGCAACGGCAGCTCCTGGAGAATTACCACTATAGATGATATTGGCGGGTAGGTAGGAACTAGAGTTTTTTTTTGGATTTAGTCTTTTTTTCTTTTCTTTTTTTCTTCGAATAGTCGCTCGGTAAGAGATTTTTAGCGAGCCTGGAATGACATATTTGAGATTAAGCTACCGAGTATTGGGAGCGCTAAATAAGTCCGATATCCCGGTCGGTATGGTGGTGTTGGTCGGTGGGTGGGTGGGTGTGTGTATGGGTGAGGGTTGGTGATATTGTAGGAGTATTAATCCAGCAGATACCTCATGTAAACATTAAACGATGATTCCAAGCAGAGGAAATGAGGAATGCGAGTACAGTAAGGTTTCAAGCCAAAGATAAGCGAAACAAACGACCTAACTAAATCCTGGTTGGCTAACTTGGACCACCGGGGATGACAAATTGACGACCTTTATATAGACTGGGCGAATTGGGGTGACTTTATTTTTCCCTTTACCGTGAAACCTTGGAGAAATAACCACCCTCCCCTCCTTCCTTCCTCCACTGCCCTTGAATCGTCCTCCCTCACTGGATTGGCAGGAATCATTGAACCCCTCTGGCAAGCGATTAGTCTGAATGGGTTACTAGGTTCTGGATGCATTTGCCACTTGGATATTTGGGGAAAGTTAGGTAGTTGGATGTTTACTCGGTAGTTGGTACAGTCTCTCATGGGGTCCTGACGAATATCAGGAGGTGACGAACAGGGATAAGTCGCAGGTATTATTATTTTTGTTACTCTACTTTGACGAATTCGATTGTTGCGAAATACCCCTGTTCGTCACCTCCTGATATTCGTCAGGACCCCATGAGAGACTGTAGTTGGTAGTGGGGCGCTCGTGGCGCAAGGGGGGACGTTCTTCCCTTTATATCCCCTTCGCCCCGTCCCTCATCCCCCGGTGGAGGCAGCATCGAGAGAGAGAGGGGAGGTGGGGTGCGCCCTACAGGCTACTGCTGCTATCTAGTGCGTACGTCACTCTAGTCACCGGAGCCTAGCCTCCCCCGATATGTAGATCAGGAAGATAGCGCATGTACGAGTATAGGAGACGTGGTAAGTGATTGTGCATGAGCTTCTAGCGAAAGATGTCTCAGGTACGCCTAACCGAACCATCTAGTGGTACTTTTTACGCGGTACTTTTTACGTGGAGTGGAGGAGACAGTGGCGATACGGTAAAGGGGTGATGGAGAGGTCCTAGCCTATGTTCTTCAGAGGGAAACGGGGCAAGGTTTCGGCTGGAGATTACCACCACGAGAGCTCCACATCTCTACAGTATGATAGGCTACTGCACAACTGCCAACATAGTACCTGGTACTTGCTTCACCGGCATAGCTTTTCCCCCCGGTCTATCCTTCAGGACGTTCCTCCAGTATCGGGGTTAAGTGGACATCCAAAGATAACAGTGAAAAGCAGGAGTAAATCCTTCTAGGCCGGACAGCGACCCCACCCCTCCTCCCCTCAGGATTAGCTACCGCTTAGTCTCGGACTTAATTTATTTCTCCTTCCTCACCTAGCTGGGGGTGAAAGCTAATCTGCAGAAGGGAGAAGACCCCGCCCAACTAGCTGACTCACAGATTCCGGAGCGCCCATGAATAACCTGCATTAAGCGTAAATTCTTATCTCTGTCCCTAGGAATTGCTTCCCCGTCTGCGCAGTACGGAATCGGGCTCGCTGTAGGGCGTTTCTTACTAGAGGGAGAGGGCTTAATTAGCGGGGCAGTGGGGCCTGTGTCTCTGACTCACCGAGTACAAGAGCTTTTGAATTTTCAACCTCAACTTTATTAATAGGCGGATGGATGGATGGCGGTCTATCCGCCTCTTTTGGTTAAGGATGAGGAGGTTAAGGCCGGTAGGTGATTGACGCCATGGTGGAGGTCTACTTCCGCGTGTTTGGCGCAAGTCTTGAGAGGCATAACTAGTTGAAAGGGCAATTGAGGAGAAGCGCGGATAATAGTCCTAGCAGCCGTGGTGTTTTTTCGTGTGGAAAGGCACCAAATGGGCTTTAAGAACTAGTTTGGGTCTAGGATATTTAGTTTGCAATTGAGGGTAGTTGGCGAGACAAACAGTTGGCCGACCCTTCTTTATTGATAGGAGTTGAGATTAGTAGAATTTCAATTGGTAGGGAACACAAGAAAGCACCCAACTCGCGGCAATACTTTGTCAAGGGACGTTCAAGTCTAGTAAGGCCTGCTGCTCAGGTCGTGTTCATCAAGGCCTCACCAACACATACCCGGCACAATTTACGATAAAGACAAAATGGCCACCCCATAAATTCTTGTAATACTAAAGATGTAGATTATTTCGTCTTTCAACAGACTATCAGCAGTAATGTTTGGGTTAAGAAAAGAGCGTACTCTACATGAGCCTTCAAGTAACGTAAGAAAGTCTGCTGTAGAAAAAAAAAGACTAGAGATGGGTCCTCCCGGGTGCTCCAGGGCGTGTTTTGGGGAATCCAGAAAAGAAATCTGTCTAAAGCTGCATTCTGCTTTCATATTGCACCCATGAGTGAGTTATCACTGCATATCACTCGGGAACCACCTAGCTGCGTGTGGCTAAACAGAGAGGGAGGAGGATTGATGGTCTACTTGTACTACATACAACGTGGTGGCTTATACCATCGATCAAGAAGAGAAGGAAAACAGAAGAAGGGAGAGCTAAAGGGAAGCTAAGATGGGCGATACGATGCAAAAGGAAGAAAGGGGGAGGAAAAAAAGAGAGACCCAGGAAGAAAGAAAACCAGAGAACGAGGGATGATAGAAAGCGGAACATCGTAATTAGATTAGGTATAGTTATGAGGCCTAAAGAACTGAGAAGAGACGGTAAAATGTTAAGGGCGGTCTAGCTATAAAATCTAGTGGAGTAGTGAGCAGTAAAAAGGGATTAGTTGATAAAATACTGGTCCGTAAGGTGGATAAACTCTATGATAAGTCCAAAAAGTTATCTTTTTATGATACACTAATTCTCCTGGTATGGCCAAGCAATTTATCCCATAACCCGGTCTTATACCTCCTCGGGGCGTCTCTCTATCCTCATCTACTAGGGGCTACATGCCTTCCGCAAACATCCGGAAATTCTGGCTCCAGTATTCACCAACTCACCCAAATCCAACCTTATGATCACAAAGTCTCACTCGTGATACATGATACGTCCCTCTTGCCACTCCTATAGCGTCGGGGACTGCTTCCCCTCCATATTTTCCCTCCCAAGTAAAAAAAGAAACGTCTACGTCCTGTTCTACCTAACGTCCCTCACGAAAAGCAAACCTAGGATCCATAGTGATGTTAACGGACGGCGGGGGGTAAGGCTCCCTCGAACGAACCTCGCATTCCTTTCATATGATACATAGGAGTAGGGGCGCTCAGGCAGCTCCTGTACACGTTACGGACATATAGTACCCGAACACTAGCACTGCCTCGCTTTACTAAGAAAAAAAGGTCTGCATACAAGGCAATAAATACGGAGAGGGGGAATAGCTGCCCTCCCAAGGTAAAAGAAACAAAAAAATTTATTTTATATTTTATATTTTATTTTCTATTCTTACTTGTATACATTTTTTTTTTCATTTTTTTTTTCATATTTCTTTCTTTGCCAGCCCCCCTCCCATTCGCTTCTGCTACCCGCCGATCGCCAACCCTTAAGGTCTAGAGTCGGATTCTACCACCTCGTAGCAGGATTGTTAAACCCCACAGCCCTATTGATAAGGGCCAAGTTCTTCAATCTCCCAGTTCCCATAGGGCAGGATTTTTTGATTCTCCTGCCCTACATGACGGATCGTCCAATAATAACTGATTGTCAGCATGGATTGAACTCCTGGGCTCCCGCTAATTGCGCAGGAGTGTTAACCACTGCGCCAGCTAGGTATTTCATGAAATGAAAACCTGGGAACTAATATTTATCCTACTGGAAGCCCGATTTCGGGCTTTTAGTGCGCCCCCTCCCGAGCCGCTGGTAGATTTCAACAGAGGTGTTTCTTACTCCTCAGGTGTTTAATGAGAGACCTTTGCGGAGCCTGGTGTGTTAACAAGCGATCCTTTCTTCTTTTTTTTTCCCCAGGTGCATTAGCCTGGCATCGCTTGTATGCCATGGGGGTGGATTCTATATCGAAAATGATTGTCCAACAAATTATTTAATGACGGGTATCTGCTGCAATAAGGTATTGCACTGGATCTCTGACTGACGCCCAATAGTAGGAAGGGAAATTTTTGGAAGCGCAGTAGATATTTTTTGATGGTATGTAGGCTAGTCACCTAGATCTGCGCCTGCCATTCCTTCCTTCCTTCCTTCCTTCCTTCCTTCCTTCCCTCCTTCCTTCCCCTTACAAGCCGAACCCCGCTGATCCAATCGCCTAGAAACTTTCATGAGAAGGATTCGAATGAGATTGAGATAAAAAGTGGCAGTGAACTCCCCACCCCCATCCATCCTATAAACGGGGGGAAATCAGATCCTCTTTAAACTTACGATATCCTCCGATCATGACATCTTTTTCTTTCTGGCAATAATTCCCATACCTGTCAAAAAGATTCTTAGGATTCTTCCTACAGATCAATAACTCACACTGATCAATGCTAAGTGCTTTATTGCTAACCCGCTGCTGTTATCTAGTGCCTACCACTCTCCTAGTCAGTGAATTAGTGCAGAACTTGTCTTCGTCATACCCACTCACTCGTCAATTTGTACATCATGCATCCTATCAACTTGTGTGTTTTCTCTCAAGTACCCCTTCTGAGCTCTCTCTCTATATATATAGGTGTATCGAAGTCGGCTTACGGTGCCGTGGTGTCGGGAGTTTTATAACCTCATCCTGCCAGCATCCAGTGTGTCTGCGGCGTTCTTCTGAAGGCTTATGCTAGCCTCAGGCACATGGGGGTTGTGTCACAGAGGGTCTTGACAATTAACGAGTGTAATCCGCTGGCTTAAGGACTCCTAGATGTTGGTTGCCCTGGTGGTAGGCTAGTTCTTACAATTGTGTCAATATCACGGGGGGAGAGCACGCAGGCCGTGAAGTGCAAATAAGGATGCCTACCAAATCTCTCACCCTCTCCTTGAAAAAAAGAGGGGGATCCCATGTTTGTTGGTTCGGTAATTTACTTTACATTGGCGGGAGTGTTAACGCCTGAGGGATTGAACCATCTTGAGTGTTTGAAAATTTGAATTCAGTTCTAGCTAAGCATGCATATTGTGATAACTAGCGAAAGTAGGGACTCAAGTCGTAAGAACCAACCAACCAATCAGTTTCATAACAGTTCGCGCTGGAAAAGCGGGATGACGTTTTTTTTTTCGCAAGGAAAGACTCAGAGCCAAGGATTAAAACTACAAAATAATAATAGTAATGATAATAATGATAAAGGGTGCTCTGCAAGTAATAAGCATAATATAATAATGTAACACCCCCACCACTTCAACTCATAGAGCGCATCGATGAATCGCAATCACATAATCACAGCCCTTTGCTAAAAAAAGGAATCGCGGTTGCATCAGCGGGGAATCCTCCGTGTTGTGTAGGGGGAGGCAATCAAATTATCGTGCGTCCAGAGTTATCAGGGGAAGCTGCGAAAAATAAGACAAACCTTTTGAATGTTCAGAGTGGAAATGGTAATAATGCAAAGGCCGGAGAACAACAAGGACAGCAGTAGAGCTAGGTGTAGAAAAGAGACAAACAAACAAGCAAAGAATTTCAAATATCCACCCTCACTTCCCTCAGGCTTCATGAACAGAAACGGGTTGACGATGTTTTTGAGTGCTTGGTGGTGGTTCTGCTAGTGGATGTCGGAATGTGCTCGGACGGGTACATAATTTGTGAGCTGTGCTCCCAAAGCTGGGGGACAACAGGCGAGTTTGAAAATTTCCGTCGGACCTGGGGCTAGGTAAGATAAGGTGGGAGATGCCGTGTTTCCGAAATAATAGATTTCCGCACGCTCTAGGAGTTCGGGTGGCGGCTTAGAAGGAAGGTGGGGTGTTGGATAGAGGCTGTTGAGATTAAAGTGCATAGAAATAGTGCACAAGCAGCGAATACCGGTTACTCCGAGGATGATATAAAAAATTTATACCTCCGCAGCCCCAATCATGCTGGAGATTACGCTTCCGTGGGCTTCCAGCAGCTCTACTATTTCAGCATCCCCGACCACAATAGCCACTGCGAGGGCCGTCACGCCTTCGTCGTCTGGTATGTTAGGGTTGAGATCGCCCCGCCCCAATAACAGCTCGACAACTCCGACATTATCGTATATGGTGGCCGTCAAGATTGGTGTTGCGCCCCTGCTATCTGGCACGTTGGGGTCAATATCCTCCCGTTCCAGCAGCAGCTCGACAATTCCCTCACAACCATACCTGGCAGCCCACGAGAGTGGTGTCAGGCCAGCGCCATCCCGCACGTTTGGATTGACGTCATTCCGTTCTAATAGCATCCTGAAAATTTCATAAAGGCCGCGCTTGGCAGCCACAGATAGTGGTGGTCGACCGTGAATGTCTAGTATGGTAGGATCGACATTTTCCCGCTCCAGGAGCACTCGGACAACCTCCTCCTTCCTTAGCTTAATAGCCAACGAGAGTGGCGTTCGGCCGTCTTCGTCCACCGTGTTGGGGTTGATATCTTCTCGCTCCAGTAGCAGACTCACCACCCCAACATGCCCACGCCTGACAGCCACTTCGAGCGGTGTTTGGCCGCTGCCAACTGGCGTATTGGGGTTGACATCTTGCCGCTTCAATAGCAGTTCGACAACCTCAACACGCCCGTAGTAGGTGGCTAAGAAGAGCGGTGTTCGGCCATCGTTACCTGGGCTGTCAGGATTAACATCTTCCCGCCCCAACAGTAACTTCACTATCCCAGAATGCCCACTCTTGGCAGCGCACGAGAGCGGCGTTCGACGCTGGCCGCTTTCCGTATTGGGATTGACATCGTCCCGCCCTAGCAGCAGTTTAACCACTTCCTCGTGCCCGAATTCCGCAGCCCACGCGAGTGGTGATCGGCCATCGCTACCCGGTATGTTGGGGTCGACATCTTTCTGTCCTAACAGTAGCTTCACTACCTCACAATGCCCACGCCTTGCAGCTACTGAGAGTGCAGTTCGGCCAGTTTTGCTTGATATGTTGTAGCCGGCGTCTTTCCGTTTCAACAACATTTTGACAATCTCCGCATGCCCGCCGTCAGCAGCCCAAATGAGTGATGTCCGGCCACCCACGTCTGGTATAGCGGCGTTGACACGTCGCCTTGCGAGGACTGGATCCGCCGCTGGCAGTTTTCGATTAATTTTTGGCATATCTTAGGTTAACGTCAGGCTGAATCCAAGATTTTGATATGTTGGTTGGGTAGATTGTGGTTGAAGCTACTGGGGTGCTCGTGAGTCGAAGCTATCCCTTACAGGCCCTTCACTAAGCTTACATAATATTAATCATACTAGGGCCATATTCGGCACGCCACTGGGAAAAAACTCCGTTTGGCACCTCCAATGCTTCTTCTCTAGGCCATGATAGAAACACAGGAGAAGGGTTTAGGGTTTGGTTTGCAAAGACGAACATAACTGTCATGAATTTTTGAAATATAAACTGTCTGAAACCCCACTTTGCCCTAATACCTAGTAGGTTAGAAGTAGTATTTTGCTATCATATTATCATGGTGGTTGTGGAAAAACAGCCATTGTACCTTGGCAGTGGCAGGCTTACAAGAAATTCAGCAGGAGAATTTCCCTCTGGGGTACAAAAATACCATGGTATGATATTTATGTGCATGTCAAGCACACCACAGTTTATCCTTTTTCCAACCAGAAATACTTAGGGAAACTGAAAATACCATGGTATTTGTGACGTGCCAAACAGGGACTAAGGGGTTGTTTGGCGTGAATATTTTTGTGAAATTTGTACGGCTATGATATGATACAAACCATGGTTAACAGAACCTAAGCTCACTAGCGCGTCTTACCCTAAGGGCTGCTACAAGCCCTCATTGGGTTCAGCTTTCTATGTGCACAGCTTATCACTCGATATCATCTTGTGGAGTACACGTGTGCGGGTAGATAGATAGTAATATGATACCATCTTTCGTTAACATAGTACCTCATTAAATTTTGGAATCAATGTCTAGGGTTTAATTGGGAAAAAGATTGAGATTTCGTCATAACAAGTCATTTCTCTAAGCTAACTAATTTGAGGAAAGAGCCTGCGACTTTCTCTTCAATCCTCACAGCCCAAGATCGGCCGCCCCATTCCGGACGTTGAGGACGATATTTGCCTTGAATTGGCTCGAGATTAAGAGCACAGCTATGGAGTCAGATCATTGTGTACGGCAGTGCGGCTGTAGGTGATACTATAAATACAAAAGCTATCGCAAAAAATTCTCCGTGAAAGGCACAAGAACTGCCCTACATTCTGGTGATAAGTTGGATTGCGCGTCAAGTAAAACACTCGTGAAAAGCCATAAACCCCATACCGGAACCTCGTTATTCCCTCGTGAGAAAACTAAAATACATCTCCCATTGATCCTGTTCCGGTTCCAGAAATCCAACTCTACGAAAGAAACCTAAAGAAAATCGCCATCTCCAAACGACGAAAACGGATTTGGTGGCCCTCCACCAAACCCTGGCGGACCCCCCGCTCCACCAGGCCCTCTAGGCCCCCGCAAACCTCCCCGCGGAGCATCGCCAGGCCCAACCGGATCGTATCGCGCTCCAGGTGGGAATCTAACGAATACCAGTCAGCACTGCACTCACGGGGGTCATACTACGAAGCAAGGTTAAATAAATAGAGAAATACCTTGGGTCAGGAATCCCCCCTCCGCCACCGCCAAACATAGGATGGTCTGGTCCTGGGTGCATCCCGCTCGGCCCGGGCCCGCCCCATCCAGGGCCTTGGCCAAAGAATGGACCGACGAGCGGGGGATTCCGGCCGAGACCAGGAGGGTTCAAATCATCTTCTCCGATACTTAGTGGGTTTCTACCACCGGGGCCCATGCCGTATCCACCGCTACCGCGCGGTGGCTGGAGGATTTCGTACTCATCGTCGAAGCCTGGAGGTCGCTCGCCACCCGCCGGAATAGGGGACCGGCCGGGCTGTGGGCCGAAGTCCGGGCCGCCGTACGGTCTCGGGAAACCTGGTTGGCCAAACTCGTCTGATCGCCGCCTGGGTTGCTGTGTCTCCTGGCGAGTTGAGCTTTCAACGCTGCGGCCTTCTTCGTAGCCTGGTTTATGCAGTCCTGGAACCAGCTTTTGCACAATATTGATCTTGACTAAATTGGCCAAGTCCTGCACTCTGCTTGCGCTGATAAACCCGTCCTCCAGCTTTGCCACGCCATCTCCGGCGGAGTACGGGTAGAAGCTCTCGCTGAGGAAGTCCCTTACGACAATGTCGAAAGAGGTAGTTTTATCGTCGCCGATCCCCAAACCCATTACTACAGCTTTGTTCCCGAGACGGTTCACCTTTATCAGGTATTGCAAAGACGATTGTGAGTGCGCATATCGGAAGCCGTAGTTCCCAGGGGAGGTGTTCCAGTTTTGTGGAAGCGGTTTCGGATCCGAGCCTTCGATAGGTGTTTCTATGACAAACTGTTAGCACGAGGGTAACGAGGCGGTAATGATTGAACAGATTAATAGTACCTAGATTATCGTCCTCACTCAACCCCACCAGACGAAACCCCACTGATAGCATGCACGCATGGGTGAATACTGCAACAGCATCATAGGGTGATTTCAAAGGGGGTGCCGCCTCAGGCCCTTGCGGGAGGCTCGCCTTTACGATATTCAGAACCGTAGGGGGACTAAAGGGAATCTCAGCCATGAAGTATAAATCTGAATTAGCGAAACTTGTAGCGACGATTGTGTTTTTCTTCGGTTGAAGCCAAATGAAACAAAGACAATGGTTTGGTTCGGTTATTCTGGGAGGCGGAAAACTTAAGGGTGCGGGGATGATTGTGTCATATCAGTACCCTAATAAACGCACGACGGGAGCCTGAGAACGCTTGAACGCCAAGACTCGCGGAGCAATAATCAATGAGGCACCCTTCTGCAATACGGTAGGTGCAAGGGGGCCATCCGCGGATGGACATTGTAGGATGATGTTAGTATGATATGCTGCACAGCTCACCGTCACTTGTGCATTATACCAAAAATCCATTTCTTGTCACTTTACAACCACCGTAACTTACTATTCAATTAACTTACTACAGAATTCCACAAGAAGATTTACCCATCCTCGAGGTTAAGCACTAGCGCGGGTTCCTATATCACTACGGCAACCGCGCTTGTCGAACCGCTTTTGGGGACTGCAACTCCCTATTAATTAACGTTGCAAATTAAGAACGTAAAAGGATTGATTCGTTCACGCAAAAGAGCTATGATACCAGTAAGAGACGAACAAAACCTATGACCGGCCAGAAATTGTGTTATCATACCGAGGAACACATGACCTCAGCCCTACGCGTGCCAATCTCACCACCTCTTCTATATTATTATCAGTATAATAACTCTGCTAAGCTCTATGAGGACGCACACAAGTGCTTAATCCTATATCTCTAGCAATGCCTGCGTACTTGTAACGATGGGAAATAAAGTAAAATAAAATACAGTCTAGTGACTTGTAAATAAGATCACACGGGTGCGTTTAACCTCGATACCGTGAGCCAGCCACATAATTATTATCAAAATATTATTATTATTATGATAGGTTCCTTCATGCCAATTTTTTAAATTCCGAGCAAACACCCAAAACCAGCAGTTCTCCCATCAAACGCCCTTTTTTTTTTCCACGAGCCCCGATACAAGCTCCTATGGATAACTCAAAGTAGCCCTAAAATTTAGAGCACTACATATCATACGTTACACAGCCCCTCGGCTCAATTGCACAAAATAAAAACCGGACCCCGAATACTGAGATTCTCAGGTATGATACTTGTGGATATATGTTTGCATAATAATTAATGGGTGGGGGGGTTGGCACGAAGTGTAAGAGCTGAATCGCCTTTCTTTTCAGCATTTCGTCGCCGAACACTACCGTATCAAGATACATCGCAACTGCTAAGTTAGTACACTAACTTTTTGCTTACTTACTCCTAGCACCAGCAGTGTGAAAGCAATTGTCAATTTTATATGTTAAACTCTCTGTGGTTCCCTTTCATTTGATTATTTCTTGAGGAATAAAATTTGTTGGCTAAACTTGTTCATTTTGTGAGGAAAACCCGGTGGGGGTTCCAACTAATGGTGGGACAGCTTGCAATGATTGACCGACTGTGAATTGCGGGGGCGCCGTACTGTGCCGTCCAAGAACCATACCAATTGTGTGGAGGCATCTACAAGCACTGTGCAATTGGGTTTAATCCCGTAACTCCATGCGTGATTGAAGTTGTGCAACTCTCGACATCTATCCGGGATATGATATCAGTGGGATGCCTCTCAAAATTTATGACATCACTAGCTAGCTACAGGCGAGAATGTCATAATATGACGACGGTAGCAATGATAATACCACTGAATTCGAGCCACCTCTAAATCCCCAAGATACAAATATTTCATCCTCAAACTTTATGAACACAAGCATTTTGTTACCCGCTATCATAAGCTAGCTTATCAACCACTCAACCACAATGAGCTATGGTCTATTCACCTACTCCCCCGAATCATCAACAAGCACCCGCTACAGCGGCAAAACCACCCCTCACAACGAAAAGCTAAAATCGCCCCCATAGCGCTTAGGAACGAACGGAAACCCCCTGAACCTCTCGCTCCCCCACGCGCACTGGTATATTGCATCGCTTCCCATACCACCCCGGTCAACAACCTATATTACAGCCCATAAACCTCCCCACTCTCACAACCAGATTCGTTGACTCGATTCCTAGGGAATCCGCATAATAATAATACAAGCAACCCAAATAACAGGAGGGGAAAAAACAATAATGCCGAAACCAGACCCTTAACACCCAACCTATTTGACTCAAGAGAAAGGGAAAATGGAAAAAAATAGAAAGGGAAATAGCAAGATAAACGCCGGAACCACTTTTTTTACTATAGTAGCAGCAGTAGCAGCAGAATAGGGAAAGTAGACTAAAGTAAGATAGAGAGGGGGCACCACAAAACCAAAGCAAGGGGGAGGTAGGAAAGGAGACTGAGGCCAAACGTGATTGAGAGAGAACCGGAGATGGGGGCCCCAGGAAAGCGTAGAGTAACATAACAGGGGATACCTGGGGGTTGGGTAGAGGGAAAGTTGAGGCAAAGTCCAGTCGACTCGATGAGTTCCTCCACCTATCCCTTCAATTACGGTTCTTTCTGTACACACCATTGATACTCGGCACTAACCACCAGGAAACAATGTCTCTTCGAGCACAAACCGTACTAAGGATTACCCGGTGGTAATAACTGCCCTTCCAGTATCTCTACCAACATCCTCGACCTAACCAGTGGGATGTCACTTGCTGTAAAGTCGAGTCTACCACTTCTAGTGAGTACCTCAGCAGACTTGAGTGCAAATACTCCGCAGTCGTTCATGTTCTTTTGCTGAGGAGCGCCCGGCATCGCGTAGTCGACCCAGTCAGTATCGTTAAATTTTCCCCCGGTTTCATCACGCATGTACTCCCTCATTATCTAACGGACTATTAGCAAATAAAGATTAACATTGGGTGCATGGTCGGGGAATAAGCTCACTTTATACGGGCCAGGTCTAGATTCCGGTGTGAATTTCCCTCCCAAGGAATCGTAGTATTCGAACTGTTTCTGCTTAAAGTCTACCACAGCGAGACACCAGTGGTTGCCTCCAACATGAACCGGCATCAACAAGTAATCCAACTTCAAGAGATCCTCGCCCCCGCACTTAGCACGTCTTGCCCATCTTGCGACCGCTTTGTGACCGCCATCCTTGAGTTTTGGCCAGAAATAGGTGTTGTGCGCGAAGATCTTCTTGGGCCCATTTGGGAACGAACTATTAGTCCTCTCGCAGATGAGGTTCATGTAGAAATTTATGATTTCATCATTCAACCATTGGTTCGGCCTAAGACGTTCGAAGTCACGATTCGTGATCGGGATATTCCACTTCGTGATGTAGGTCTTGTTGAGGCCTGGCCGGCTAACCTCCACAAAGGTTTTTTCGGCCTTCGCTTTCCGAACGGGATCAAGAGGTGGTATTACTTCCTTCTTGATTTTGTTTCGTGCCTGTTTTATTCCAGTCAGTTTTAAAAGAGACTAGGGGAGAAGGGGAGAGAAGAGGCACTTGCATCTTCAGCTCTCAATCTCTGAATCTCGATCTCCCGTTCTTTGCGTTTCCTTTCCACTTCCTCAAGATTCAAAAATCCGTGCTCGCCTCTCGCCCGGAGTTGCTCTAATAAGACGTCAAGTGGTTCGGACTCGATATGCGCCTTCATTTGAGACCTTCGAAGCTGCACGCTGTGAGTACACCAAACCAAGCCCCATGAACGAGCACCACTTACTGCTTCCTGCTTCTTCTTTTTCTCCTTTTCATCCTTAGATTGAAGTTTTTGCACTCGGCCAGAACTTATTGGTCTGTCAATAGATGCTAGTCTAGCGGATCGCCGTAGTTCATCATTTGGTAACCGCTTGTCGATCAATGGAGTTTGCAAAACTGACTGAGCTCTTGGACTCAAGTGCGACTTCCATGACACTTTATGTGACCAACCGAGTTTATTTGCCATATGCCCGGGGAACTTTGGTGTCAAACTGGCGCCGGGCGATAAAAAACCAGCTTGAGCTAGGCGGGTAGCAAACTTCTGGTCTCTGCGGCCCACTGCACCCCGTAAAATAGACCTCACTTGTAATGGCTTCTTTATCGGAACTGCAAAAAAAGGTTCCTCTTTTTTTACTATCGGGCAATTGGCCCGAACCTTTTCAGAATCGGAAAAGGCCTTCGGCGCCAACCCTCGAGCGAGATTGGGGAAAGACTCATCCCCAGAAGCCGAGGCCTGTGGCGAAGGTAATTGCTGAGTCGTGACGACACTTTCGCTGGCATTCGGCCCGGGCGCTTTTATCTTTAGCCCATCTCGAACGGTATCGCCATGAGAGCGTCCGTGTTCTCTTTTTGAAGGCCGGGAGTGGATAGCATTGGGAATAGATGTGATTTCGTCGTTGGCTAAGTTCAAAAGGTGGGTCAGTAAGCTGAACCTCAAAACACGATCCAGACAGGTTACTAAGGGCAAGTACAAGAGCGGGGCGAATTTCCAGCTTCAGTTAATTTGGGCCGCTTTGACCCAGGCCTTCCATCTAGTGGTCCTGTTGTTTCCACTGTTTGCGCCGCTTCTGTCGTTTCTATGGCTCTCACCGTTTCTATCGTCTCCCCGGGTCGGCGAACGACTGCCCCAAAACAGCGTTATTAATAAAATACTCAACGGGAGAAAAGCAAACTTGAACGGGCGCATCATACAACTCCAGTCGACAATAGTTTTCCAAATATTGCTAATGTATCCAAATCCCCACATGCCCGGAGCACTAAACGCGACAGATGCCGCCCGAGCACGGGGAGGGGTAGTTGTGGATGAATGACTCCCTTCGTCCCCCTCCTCGTCCTCCTCCTCACGCTTCCTTTTTTGTGAGCTTGTCGATGATGGTGGCGAAGTAGTCGGTGAGGAAACAGCGACAGGTGTAGCCGGACCGACAGAGGACTCGGGGGTGGTGGTCGGATTATCAGAAGCTATTGCGGCAGACTCCATAGAAGAGTCAAGTCGCGTATAGCGAGGCAAAACGATTTGTGAAGACACGATTGCTGACGCAAGTTACAACCGGAGGTTTTATTGACGCAGCGGATATGTGTTGTAGGCTGCGGTTGAAAAATAAGGGTAGTTAAGGAAGGCGGACAAAGAAGATGCAAGCGTGTTGGAGAGGGCGGGTTGCGACAAACAGGGAGGTAGACCCACGAGGAATCTTGGCCGGGGGATTGAGAGAAAGGGAGGATCAGGGATGCAATAGATTTCAGGATGGCGTGGGGAGAAATTGTAGAAAAGGCGCAAGATGGGTGGGGCTCTCAGTAGTTGAAAGTTCAAGGGGCTCAATCGTGAAAATGAATTTGGGCAGCGGGAGTGGGTTGGGATGATGGAAGTGATGGAACAAAAATATGCGGTATCATAAGTACCGTGCTAATACGAAGACGCCGTTAAGATGAGTGTCGGGCGCAGGGTTATGTAATACGAGAAAGAAAAAAAATGCAAACCATAATCACGTGATACAGAGCCTTCACCTTGGCGGACCTTGTATCAAATTGCATGCTGCCATGCAATTGGCGAGGAGCCATAAACCCATCTCATCCCTACCCTACGTACTCGAGCATAGTACAACCTCGATTACCGAGTTCCCTACCGCACATTCTGACGGTATGTGAAGCGACGGGCCCCCTCCCTACTTCTTACATTCAATTGCCATAATCCAGTACCCGTAGGAAAGTCCCCTGACATACCGGTACGCCAATCTTAAAGTGCCTGGTACCTCTTTCCGAACGACTCGACTGGCCTTCTTTTCACATGTATTGCCGTGCACAAACACCCGATTTCCGGATATGCTTATCTCTACTGCGCTTCGCCTACCCCGCCAACAATTGGGCCGGGATTGGCTTATACCCCTAGCCCAAACGCCTCCACAGTACCAAACGATCAGCTCCGAAACCTATAATGCTACATTATGTACCATTTCCGTCTGAAAGCCCCTCTTCCGGAAAAAAAAAATGCTGAATCCAAGACGCTCATGTTCAAGACTCACATGATCAGCACAAACACACCCAGTATATAATATTATTATGCCACTTAAATTCTCTGTCTTCAGATGAGCTCCATGGCCAATTAGAGGAGACACAGCCGACGGGCAGCATGAGACACCAGCCCTATAGCCTCCATCAGGGAAGTGGGAAAACGGGTGGACGTTGAGTAACACGTTAAACCCCTACAAAAAAGCAAGACCTCGAGTTCCTAAGATTGGACGGGATGTTCTTTGCTCGTTACCACAATCACATACCCTACTTACGAGTGCAATACATCGCCTTGGCCGAGTGCCGTAATCCCAAGTTTCGAACAAGTCGATACAACGCCGACAGATTTCCAAGGAGCAAATCATGGCACTGCTCAACCACCCCGACATATCAGCACCCCGGAATCCGTGAGAGAGAGCCTAACTAGATCTGGGACATGACAAAGCCTTTTTTGTTTTTCCGGGGCTAAAGATCAGTTCCTGCACAAGCCAGGCTTTAGGGTAGAAATTTCTACTATGGGTAAATTTACACGGCCGTGTGCTATGAGCTATCATACAAGGCACAGGAGCATAGCTTGATTCATGAATTTAAATACGATACCAGCACTCCAAGACCAGTTTTAAACATGGTATCATAACACTGTCGGAGTTACACCTAAAAAGCAAGTGCAAATAAACCTCCAAGCAAATACCGGTAATTTTGGGTTCAGTTGTGTTTGACTTCCCCATAAGTTACAGCGTTGCTTATTGCATGTTGGAGGGCGGACTGCAACAAAGAGAAGGAGGGGTCAAGGATGATAGGGTCATCAAACCTGCCCTCCGCATCTCATTCACCATCCGCAGAAACGAAGCGCACAGTACAGCACATGAAGCCGGGTACACCTTAAGTCAAGTGTGGGGGATTCACGCCGCCCCGATCGAAAATAGAACGTGCGTGGGTTGACCAGTATTTTTGGTGTGGAATCTGTGAGTGGGTTACATTGCGGTTGCGGCTGTACAGTACTAGTACTCGTACCATACAGTCCGTAGGGCACAGCGCAAAGAAGGAATTCTTCTGTATTGGGGAAAAGAGAGTTGGTGATGCGGTATGCTGGACCCCCAATTTCCTGACGTTTGTGAACACGACTACCATTGCATAGGTACATGGCTGCGGTGCGGCTGATTTTGTATTTGTTTGGCTGGCGGAAAGCCTTATTACCGTGGTATACTGTAGCTGGGATAAAATATATTGAATTACTGAGGCTCCGGCCCATTTTTTGCCCGTATGCAATAGGAGCTGTGTCCACAAACGTCAGAAAATTACGAAGAGTAGGCTCACCGATTCTCTGCTTTAGCTGCCGATGATCAGGGCTTTGGATAATAAGTACCCGTCTGACAACCGAATGTGCCTCAAGAGCTATGCAGCAAATTTGAAATTACCTCTTCACAAACTGTGTATTTTTTTTTAATCCTTACTGCCCTCGAGCACCCCTTGTTGCCGAGAGCTTTCAGAAGCTTCAATCATTCAGTTGCGGCCATCCTTCCCTGCTGTAATCGTTGCACTATCCAGCTCTTTACTTAGAGTATGCTATGATGCCACAGCGTATATGTAAGATAGGACAAGCACCACAGCCCTAACACGGCATCCTTTCACTGACACCCACCAAAAAGCACTGAGCAGGACTCGTCGTGCTTGTAAAGAAAACCCATCTGTGCTCCCGAAAAAAACAAAACTGTCGAACCCCTTATCTCTCCCTCCTTTCCCTCCCCCACAACACCCCTCCCTACACCCCCAGTCACCACTAAAGAACCCTTCTCCACCCCTTTGACCGTTCTCTTCATCACCCCACCACATAACCACCGGAATTCTATCCACAGTAATTCGCCACACTTTTTTGGTTGAGACGGGGTTCTCTTCGATTGGATTGTTTCCCGGTGCATCTCCCGAGATCTCTCTCTTTCAAAAGTGCCGCCCCACGCCGCCAGACCGGTGGTTGAGGGTTCCAGGAGTCCACACCCTACGGTGCTGTACACCTTTCCATTAGGGTAGCCAATATACCCACACACACCTTACACTAAGAAAACGTGGGTTTTGGCGGTGGGGACCGCAGCAGCCCTTTGCGCCTCAGAGTGTGCGAATACCTGCATCCACAGCCCTGCTCAGCAATTCTTGGAGAAGCAACCGCAGCAAAGGCCCGACTCCGCTTCATTTTCCTCCCTGAGGAACTACAACCTCGCTTTCGGACCCCGGGGTATACGAAGAAAGAGGAAAATAAAGGTCGGCGAAAAGCTACAATAGGACTATCCGATCGCTGCGTCCTGGACAGATCCACAGCCGAAAGAACGGCACTCCCGACAACTGGCGAAGGGTAGTCGGTTTACCCCTCTACGATAACCGGGAGTGGGATTACAGAACAAGCAGCCCCTGCGATGGATAGCTCCAAAGTGAATGCGTTTGTGCGGGTGTCCGGTCCACCGAATCGCAGTTACCTGGTCGGATATCCCGGAATTTCAGCTACTCTGGTACCTATACCCTTTCCACTCCTTCTCATACTTGACTGCCCCACAATGCCCCTTTCCTTTTACCATCTGAGTTGCCATATTGCCCGGGAGGGAGATTGAGAATATGTGTGCGGGGAAGCTGACAGGAGTCTTGCCATCAGCCGCGAATAGAGGGTAAAGTAGAAATCAGACCCGGAGCGGGATACAGTGCACCTGTCGGAATTTCATACGTTGCCATTGGTCTCTACCGGAAGGAAACAATACACCCACATGCCGACAGCATAATCAGCAACCACCTTGCAGCGCCACGGAAAGAAATCAGAGATCTTGTGGGAAAGGAGATGCGATTATTTCAATGCTCGGCAGGAAGGCCCTATGACAGTGTGCTGGCGATGGACCTACCATTTGTTTTATTCATACCATTCTCAAAAGCGGGGAATGAGGATATAATCAAGGTGCCACCAGCAAGTTTACAGTTACCTTCGCGCGTGGCGGAAACATATTATGAGTTAGTAGTGTCGGTACAGCAGGGCTCAGCAGATCTCAAGAAGCATTCATTTCCTGTGCCCCTGAGCAGATATGACACGCTATCGTCCTTCGGGATGTACAACAGGCCAGAAACGCAAGAGCGGGTTTCAGATCATTTGGTAACACTGAGCATGTGTTTGCAACGATGGTCTTTTGGTCCTAGTGATCCTGTGGAAGTCCGGGTACGGCTCACTCCGAATCCAGATTGGTTGTCAAAAGCAAAAAAGGTTTCAATACAAAGGATAGTGGTAGTCATTGAGGAGCAGATTACATATAATCCCGAGGGGGACGAGCCCACAACAAAAGTTAACAAACTCATATCAAAGAAGGAGGTGGTCGGTCAAAAGTTACCACTGGATGGATATCAAAGCGATATAACAATACGATTCCCGGCCAAAGAGCTCAGAGATAGTGATGGATTTTTGCCACCCCCGAAACCTGCATTCCCAATGCATCCAATTGTTGGATTCACCACAACGGCAACGCTATATAAGATAGATTACTTTTTATCTGTCAAGGTTGGAATTCCCAATTCTACGCATTTCGGGCTGAGGCAGGAATCTTTTTTTCTAACTTTTGTTAGGCGCATATGTCGAGTTGTAAAGACATCACACTCCGCCAAAAGATCATTGTTTCACCGTTCGACCACCAAACCTGCCTTGACGAGCTGCCCTTGATCATGCAGGCGGCGCAGGACGCGTCGAGCATCAATGCGGCAGGGCCAATGCTTCCCGCTCCAACAATAGTACGACCAGGCGACCCAAATGCACTGAACTGGCTAGGGATGACGATGGTTGGCAACGAGCGCAAGTTGTTAATTTATTAAGGATAGATTGAGCGGTTAAATCACTATCGCCCCGCCGGGCGATCAAACACCGTCCCCCCCCCCAAAAAAAAACACCCAATTGGTGCTGCTCTTTCATGTGTTTCCAGGGAAATGGTATAATGTGGGCATGTTTTTCTCTTTCCTTGCTATACTTTTTCGGGTGCTTCTGCTTTGTTTGGAGTTAAGTTACATTTGGGGGGTCATTCTGTATATCCACGTCTTCTTTTTTCTTTCTTTCTTCTTCTTTGCTATTTCTACTCATTTAGCCCCTACGTTTTTCATATTTCTGCTTGTTTTTCTCCCTGGGGATTGGATAGCTACGATTATTATAACTTCTTTCTTCACTTCCTCCCAACGGATATGCTCTCGGCTGCCCTTTCTAGTGTGCTTTTTTCTTCTTCTTTCCTCCCTCCCACTATCGTCTATTTCTGATACCTCCACCCCCCTCTCTCCCCCCCCCCTTCATCTTTGCACGTGGGTATGACGCTCTGGCAGGGCGTTTGTTGTGCCGGCAATTCATAAGCTATCCGGACGTTTTAGTGTCAAGATTCCCTGATACCTCATGAATGGACTAGTAATTTTCCGTGTTTGGCCACACATCTGGTTTCCACAAGACTTGTCTACTATAGGATGAATGAAAATAGGGGCTGTGAGATTTCTGTCATCAATACCTGTGCCCTGGCGTACCTACAGGGTACATGACGGACGCTCCACCGTTGTTGGCGGTGGTTTACCTTTTGGAGTAGGATGATGATTAAATACTGCGGGCTGCTGGGAGAGGGAAAGTTTAGCCTGTCTGCCCATAGCAATAGCGCTGGACCGAACTTTACGTCAAAAGCTCCTTCTACAATCTATGTAAGCTAAAGCAGCTGTTGTAGATTCACTAGTAGTCAAAGTGTTCCACGGTGAGTCCACACTCCCCACCTCCCCCTTTTACAGTATGATACTCGAGTGCAATACCGTGTTGTACCTCAGACCAAGCGAGCGACACAAGCTACCGTCCTGCACCAAACCAAAACCCCCCACCCAGCCAACAACCCATCCGCCAAGACCCACGCACGCACCATACACCCCAAATGCAGTCTTGCCCTGCCCTGTCCCGCCCTGTCCAGTCCGGTCCAGTCCGGTCCCGCAGGGTAAACCACTGCACAATCCAAGTCAACCTGCGCCTCAACCTTCTTCCAACCTCATCTCTCCATCCTTCCATCTTCTCTCCCCTCCAACCACCACCACCACCACCACCACCACCACCAAGCAAAAATCTCAATTACAATCACAACTACAATCGCAATGTCAACCACCACCCCCTCCAAACCCCAAGACCAAAACTCCGTCCTCCTAGTCTCAAATGACAACCACACCTTCATCCTCCGCAAATCCTCCGTCATGATATCCCCCGCTATAAAAAGCATGTTGGATAAGAAGAGCAATTTCGAGGAGGCACAATTTAACCGTGTGGTTTTCAAGAATATGAAGTATGCTAAAATCCCCCCCCCTCCTCCTCCTCCTCCCCTCTTCTTCTTCCCTCGTAATTCTAATCAATGTGGGGGGTGGGGTTTTAGTGGGGTTGTGTTGGAGAAGGTTTGCGAGTATTTTTATTATCGAGAAAAGTATAAGGATGCGGTGGATGTGCCGGATATGGACATCCCACCAGAGTTGGCGTTGGAGTTGTTGATGGTTGCGGATTTTTTGTACACTTAGGGTGCTTTCTCTTTTTTTTTTCTTGACACAGTTGCAGTCTTGACATGGTTGTGGTCTTGACACGGTTACAGAGGAGGGGACGGAGGTAAAATTGGTGTTTAATTCTCTGCTATACCTGTACATCTATGGGTGGGGTGAGCTGTACTGTACACCTATGCTATGCTATGTTACGAAGTGCCTCTGGCTACGTTACCGCCCCTACCGCCTCCCCTTCCGCTACCTCTACCTCGTCCTCTCCCACCGCCCAACTTCCCTCCACCCCTCCCCCTCCCGCCTTTCCATTTATACATAGGCTCATCGCCAAATCCGACGTCTGCGAATTTGATAAAGCTCGTAACACCTGAATCCACGATTGCTAGAATAACATTCCTATAGCCGTCCTTCAACCGTTGAAATTGTGGTTTCCCACTCGTCTTCTCGTCTACGGGGACAGAGTCGAATAGGGCGGATAACTGGGACAGCGTTGGCAGGGATGTTTCTCGCGCACTGATGACGGCTACAAGAAAGTCCGCTGGTGGTGGGTCGGACTTTTTAAAGTGCGGTTGGGGCTTCCAGACTTTGTAGGCAATTCGGAAGGGGGTCTCTGAGGCGGTTGTTATGATGTTGGTGGGGGTGTGTGGAGGATGGTGGGAGGGGATTATTGATAGACGGGAGTAGATGGAGTCGTATGTGCGGTAGGTTCCTTGGGCGATCACTGGGCCGGCAGGGGGTGGTTTGGGGCATGTTAGGAAGAAGGTTGCGAAGAGTTGTTTGAAGATGCCGGGGGATGTAGTTGTTGCTGGTCGGATTGTTCCGACCATCTTTTCTTCCTTCTCCCCCCCACCCATTGCCTCCTCATCGTCATCATCATGGAAGAAAGTTGGCGCCCGCGCAAGAATATACCCCGCCCTCTTCAAATATGCATACACTTGATACCTCTCCAGCCCCCCACACCCATCAAGCGCAGTGGCATACACCCCCTGCAAGCTCATCGGCACACCTTCCTCCCACCAGCACTCTAGGTTCCCCCTCTCAACCAGATAAATCGTCTCCTCTGGTAGCAGCCACAGCACCCCTCGTCTGTCGGCCTTCCCGACTGTCTTGAAGTGCGGTCCCCGAGCCATGTGAACTTCCGCCATACGCTGCGATGGTCGCCAGGTTGCTGATACGTACTGTTTGCCAGAGTGTTTACGCTCCCCCAGTAGCGCTTCATGCATTGCTTGTCGGGACTCGTTCAGGACGCGGTCTTGGAGGTCAGTGCCGTCCGGTTCGAAGTCCTTCTCGCCGCGGCGGGGGAGAGTCGCGGCTCCCGTTCTGGGAGGCTGTAAGCATCGGAAAAGGTAAAGGAGAAGGGGGAGGAGGGGGCTACTTGTTGTTGAGGAGATTTAGGAAGCGAAAGTCTTGCGCCTCATCCGAGGGATCGGCATCTTGAGTATTGTTCTGGGCGTTGCGGATGTTATCGTCTTCCGGTTCGTCCATTGGGTACTTTTTCTCGTAGTTTATCGCTGCAGGAAACCGGTCCCGTTGAATCGATGGTTAGCAGTGGAGGTGCAGCGCTGTACGGTACTATAACTGGAGGCGTCCTGTAGTTGTGATGTAGATGTACCACAAGTACCGTACTGCTCAACAAGATGGAAATGGGGGAAGAGGAATCAACCTTCCCGCACAGTTAGAATGTGATAAGTTTGAAAACTTACCCTGCCGTACTATGCCTGTCTGGCTTCTTATCTAAAACACCCTAGTTGCCGATCCCAACAAGTATCCGGAAATCTTGGCATCCTCTAAGCTTAAATCGCGCCAAGATTTCCGGATACTATGGAATCGGCAGATAGCGTCACTCCTGTTCATTTCCCATATCCCCTTCTCTCATCTTCACCTCTCCCCTCCCTTTACACCTCTTCTCTCCCTCCCCGTTGCTCCCATTACCCCCGCCACAGTCCCTCGCTTTTTTCCTAAGTGTCGCTCGTTCACTCTTTAAGTTAAACTTAACATTCTTTGTTTGTTGTTCTTGTTGTAGTTTACTCTTCCTCCGAATGAAGCTGCAATTCGTGGTCACCCCCGCGCCTCCCTCTCTTACCGCACAAACACCGGGTTAACTGACTCCTCCTCCACAGTCCATTCTCGCAGCGCTCCTAGCCGGATCCGCATCCGCCGTTCGTCCGCTCACTGTCAGTGGTGGAAATTTTGTCAATTCCGCCGGCGACAGGTTTGTAATTGTTGGTTTGGCGTATCAACCTGGTGGCGGTATATCGCACTCGCCCCACGCGCGCCGGAATTGAGACCGGGATTGTGTGGCTAATAGATTACGGGTGGCGGTTAGCTTCGGGGTATGATCCGGCATCCGGGAAGGATCCGTTGAGCGATCCTGATGTCTGTCTTCGCGGTAAGGTTCCTTCCGCGAGAGCGCATGAGGTATCGGGTGGTTAATGTTAGTTCACGGAAGCATAGATGCTGCGATAATGCAGAGACTCGGAATCAACACTGTCCGTATATACAATGTGAATCCGAATGTTAATCACGACATGTGCATGTCCATCTTCAATTCCGTTGGGATCTACGTGTATGTCCCACCCTCACCATATCTCACTCGCCCTCTAATGTTCCCCCTCCAGAGCACTGGACGTCAACTCCCCACTCGCCGGGGACTCCATCCACCGCCACGAGCCCGAGTCTTCCTACAACGAAGGATACATAAAGCGCATCTACAGCGTTGTTGACGCATTCAAAGGCTACCCTAACCTCCTCGGCTTCTTCGCTGGCAACGAAGTTGTCAACGATGTCCCCTCTGCATCCCTAGTTCCCCCCTATATCCGTGCCATCCACCGCGACCTGAAAAACTACATTGCCAAACACGCCCCTCGCACGATCCCGGTCGGGTACTCCGCCGCAGACGATCCGACCAGGCGACCGATGTGGGCTTATCTTTCCTGCGGTGACGATGCGGATAGTAGATCAGACTTTTACGGGCTGAATTCTTACCAGTGGTGTGGAGATTCTACATGGGAGAACTCGGGGTATCAGGGACTAGTAGATACCTTCAAGAACACATCTATTCCGCTATTCTTTTCAGAATTCGGCTGCAACAAGATCCGCCCGAGACCATTCGGTGAGATCGCGGCGCTCTACGGTGAGCGCATGATCTCCTCATGGTCCGGCGGTCTCGTATACGAATACTCCCAAGAAAAAAGTGACTACGGCCTCGTCCAGATCGATTCCAACGGCGACGCAAGACTCCTCAAGGACTTCGATAACCTGCAGGGCCAATACAACAACATAAACCTCGACCTCGTCAAGACCAAATCTAGCGCGGCAACCGCAGCCCGCCACCCCAAGTGCGAAGACACCTTCATCCTCCTGGGCCACTCGGAGACATTCAACACCTCCACAACCCTCCCGCCCAACCCCGCTACCGGCCTCCTAGAGAAGGGTTCCGGGAATACCAACGTCGGCAAACTGGTTTCCGTGACGCAGACCAAGACCCCGCACAAGGTTTTTACCAGCACCGGTGTCCAGATCGACGGTATTGAGATTAAGATGTTGAAGGATGACGAGAGCAATACTCCATCTGGGGAGAATACTAGTTCTGCGGCATCGGGTGGGTCTGGGGGCAGTTCGGGGAGCAAGAAGGGCGCTGCGGGAGGGTTGAGGGTCAGTGCGGTTTTTGTCGTTAGTGTTACGGTAGTGGTTGGGTTTTTGGGGTTGGTCTAGCAACGCACTATTTGGCTGGCGTGTGATGGGGTTAGATGGAGTACGTGATGTGATGCTATTAATGATGGGAGGAAATGAGCGAATGGATTGATGAGGGATGCATGTCAGAGAGAGCAAAATTTAATGTGATCTATTTTGACTCCCGAACCACAACGATTGACTCCCCGACTTCCAATGATACCCTGTCCTCCAAACACCTTGCGTTACTCTCTCTACCAATCATAGGATATCACAAACGGCCTCAAAACAATATTACACGAAAAAACAACTATTCCAAATCCCTAGCAACAACAACACACATTTCCCTAGAAACCCACGTCTTCCTCCCAATCATCTTTGCGACAACATCAACAGGAATCCCATCCGGCCCCAGAACCTCCTCATGCCCATCCCCATCCGCCCCATCCTTCCCACCACCACCCCTCCTAACCTCCTCAACACTAGCACTAATTTCAAACTCACCCTTGCACAACACCACAAACCCAACCTCTACAATCCTGACCTCTCCGACCTCTAACGGTCGCAGGCTCTGCTGCAATAGCCCATTAAACGCAAACCTTCTCGTCAAGTCCATCGTAGCCCCACCATTGGCCCCCCCCTGGTTCCGAAGTGCCGGTAAAAGCCTAAGTAGCGGGATCACCGTCCTCGCCGTCCGGTTCGTCAGTGTAGTGACAAGCGTCAAGAAATTATCCGTGACAACAAGGTACTTTGCCGGACCGATCTTGCGGACCTGTTCCTCCGCCTGCTTCACGGAGACGTCAACGCCAATGTCTTCTATGCGGATAGCCTCAACCATCCTAGGGCTTAGACGGATCCCACGAAGTTCTATATCCCCCGACCGGCCCGTAGATATCTCCTCCCAGCGGCCGCGAACGCAGTCGAGGACCTCCTCGCGGTACCAGAATGACTCGCGGGATTGACGCTCTTGCTCTACTGACACCTTCGTTGTCGAGACGACAAATTGACGCTGGTTCGCAGATAGAGAGGGGACTGGGTGCGAGGGGTTTTGTAGGAATATGCGCTTTATCGGCAAGATAACGCGGGAAGTGTGGCCGGCTTGGAGGACATCCTCGGCGTAGAATGAGCCTTCCCAGCCGGAATCTGGGTCTTCGGAGTTTTTGGAGGAGGGGTCCCGAACGTTCATCCTTATCTTGAGGGCTTGAGGCCAGGCGTTTCGGAGGTCGAGGAGCATCAAGCAATATTGTGCTGGGTCATCTTTTAAGCCCATTCTTCGGAAGAGCTCTTTGAACTGACCTTTTTGGCCGACGCCCTCTTGCTCATCCTCCAGCCCTCCCACTCCATTCATTTGTGTGTGGTTGAAAGAGTCAAACTGGAGATCTGTACTAAAAGGGACAAAGTCCACGCGGGCCAATTCGATACTTGCGTTCACCGTTACGGTGATCGGGAAGACGACCTGACGTGTGTAGAATCTATCCGTCACCTCGTTCCGTGGTATCCCCAGATGCCCGTAGTCTGCTTGGACGCTTCCGTGTGTCAATCCAGGCTTTCCTAGTACCTCAACTTCAAAAGTTGCCACTCCATGTGCCGGGACGAAGACAGCCCTCTCTTCGGCCTTGTCCCCAGATCCCTCTTCGCCACCATTATTTGAGGTCCCGTTGGCACCCCGTATTGCCCTATCCCCTCGATGCCAAACAAAGGCTCTCTTTCTTGCCAGCATAAGCTCTAGCTCATACATCTCCGCCGGGCTGTTTCCCTTATCAGCAAGAGCTTGCTGAATCCTCCCTGTAGTAGAATCTCTAAAGCTAAATACCAAAAGGTCCACGTCTGTACCACTTAGGTTCTTGAAAGTGATATTAAAAACCCTACGCTCACCCTCGAGCACCATGAGAGCGCTCTGGGAAAGACTTGTTGATTTCACCACAAGCAGAGGTTGTGATTCAACCACAGTTAGATCTAGATTCTTTGGAACAGGACGCAATTGCGGTGGCGGCCTGGACAATCGCCCAGAGACAGTTGACACTGGCCTCTCGACCTTAGGATCTGCAGCTCTAAGTCCATATCGCTTCCTCTTCGTATCTCGTTCCCGATTATCTAGCCCCTCGGTGAATATCGGGAATGTCCTCTCCCTGCACCCAAACACTTTGATCTTGCACCCAGTAACCTTAATACTTCCACTTTGCTGGGGCGTAGCATAAACAGCAACCTGATACGTTCTATACGGGTTGATAACAACACCAACTTTTTGTACCTCTAGTTCGACTCCTGTAGCATCCAGTGTGATGCTCTCGACCTCGACATCGAACTCAAACGGGTTCTGCAGGGTCACTCGAAACTCCGCCGCCTCGCCCTTAACCAACACTGGCTCGGCAGCAGCCGCCTCTGTCTTCTTTAGGAACGGGTTGTAGATGAACGGGTTCTTATCAACTTCAATTGGTGCCGATGGAGGCGTATCTGAATCCGCATCCATCAACTCATTCTTGGAATGTGATATTGGCGGCCTCCACATAGAATTCTCCACCACCTCCACATCTCTCAACAAAAATTGATCCCAGTAATCCGCCTCCACATTTGGCAGGCCCAACTTTCGCGCAGCGCCCACTGTCCGTGAAATTGTCGTGGACAGTCTTATTTGTTCCTCCTTTGTGAGATCCGCATCGGCGGTCCTTAAAAGCTGAGTAGTAAACCGCAATACGCCATGGAAATCCGGCAATGCTTCGCAAAGAGCCGTACAGTTCCTCAAGACATGAATCTTTAGGGCCGGCCAACCGAAAGCACGTATTTCCTGTTCGGCTATCACTTCTGCAGTGGCTAATGATGATATTATTCCTTCGTTACTGCTTTCCTTCTTGTCTGCGACGCTAGGCGATTCACCGTCATCCATTTTACTAGGAAGCACACCATAAGCTCTGCAAAGATCCTCCAGTAGCTCCATAACGCCGCTCTCCGCATCGCCCTCTCCCAGATCCAGCGGAGAGCCTCCTAGAGCACCACCGCTGATAGCACTTAATCCAGCGGCTGGATGAACACCAACCTCAGCTGCGCCTACAACTCTTGCCTGAATCAAGCCGGGTATTAATATCTTGACCAGTTCTCTTGTCACCAAAGCCTTTCTCCGCCTCGATCCAATCATGCCCAAAACACTAGATATCCCACTTAACACTCGCGTAGCATCAAGAACCATCAATGACTCTAGTGGGGATGGGTACCCCCTCATTACCAGGGTAGAAATCTCGGCCCTGTATGGTATAACCTTCAGATTCTTCCCCGAAGGCAATGGCTTTCCGAATATGACATGATCTAAACATTCATCATTCAGGCCACCTGTAATACAGGTCGTAGCCCGGAGTTTACTGAATCTGATGACAGTCTCTGAAAAACATATTTGTGGAATACTCTCTCCTGCAAAATTCGCAGAACGTGTGTAAAGATTAAGGATGATCTCCAATAACTCTCCCAAAAGCTCACTGATCTTTGCCGGAGATGTTGAAAGAGCGTCAGGGACCCCACCTGGGTCAGGCGACGGTGTTACAGGTTTTGAGTTTGATGGTGAAGATTTTGTGGTTTTAGTAACCTCAGCTGTGGGATAAGGTATCAACGGCATCTAAATCTCTACATCAACAAAATGTGGCAAGATAATCGAGAGTGAACAAACCTGAAAATCCACCTTCAGGTGAACAAGAATAGCCAAACATATACCAATCCCTTCCAGCGCTTTCCCATGCCACAAATGGTCACTATTATTCTTCGCAACATTACCGCCTTCTACAAATCTATAGCCCTCCAAAACAGACATTAGCCACTTTCCACACCACGCAGAATCAAGACTCACTCCTTCAAAGCATCTGGTATTCTCCCGGTCAATAGGTATAACGAAGCAATAACTATATTCACCCTGCCTTTTCCTTTATTCCTCGTCCTCTCACTCGCACTAGCACTCCCGAACCCAGTCATGGTCATCCTCTTACTCGCCGCTCCGGTGTTCCCAGCAACCGTTAAATTGGCACCCAATCCAACCGGCATACTCATTCTGTGGTCTCGCACACCTGAAGCACTAGCTACTTGGTTCTCCGATGACAGTGGGGAATCGATGGTCGGGAACGCTTGGATCGTTCTTGCAAGTCCGCTCAACTCGGAAAGTAGTACAGAAGTGATGTCGCACATTATAGTTCGCATGGGCGGAGATCTAGACTCTCGCTTCGCCGGTACAGGTATGAGCACCAGCCGTTCCTCGCCGGCACTTCTTGATCTCAGGGACTCGCTAGGGTCGGGCGCGATAGGCGGTGAATCGAAGACCAAGCAGATATGACACAGGGCTCGCGGATACTAGATAGATTTCCTTCAGCTAAAACAACTACACCCCAGACTTCAGGGTTGATTACCAGAAATTTTAATTCCTCCAGTTGTTGGGAAAGCACTTCTGGATCATTGCTCTCCGCGTGATCCGCCACCGCAATAATAAGGTATGTCCTCCGATAAGGTTCAAAGGACTCCAAGTACTCATGTTCCCTATCGAAAGAAACCGTCAAGTCGTAAATTAATTGCCCACTCGGGAATCCCTGAGGACTAAACAACGCTGAAGGGTTAAATTAGCCATCTCCAACCACAGCCCAGGCTATAACCCAGCGAACAGAAATCGGGGGGCACATACTTCGATTGGGTGTTGAATCCGGAGTTACATCTCCCAACCGGACGATATTTGAACCCCGTAACCTGGTAACAAACGACAAAAATCTGGATCGCTTGATTCTGCCCAGGGGTAGAATCAAGGCTTTAATCCTGGAAGGAGCAGCATAAGAAAGTGTATCAAGACTCATGGTGATTCGCGCTCCCGTATCGTTTCGTTAGGGTTTTCGCAGCTCAAGCTCTCAAATATAATTCCTAAAAGCTGGAGAAGAAAGATCCGGTAATTAACCTTAGTTTCCCGTAATGAGTGTATCGATTGTCCGATGAAAAGGGGAGGGAGGAAGAGAGACAAGTAATTCGGTAGAATTTGGTTGGTTGAATTCAGTATTTTGTTGATAGCAGCTTCAAACAGCTAAGAGTATCTGGTGCAGGGGAGGTTACCCGGCCCCTCCTGCTGCAAGGGAAAGCCGCAGATGGATGAATGACGCCCGCACGAAAGTGGGTACCCGCCCAGCTCATCTTAAAAGTAGAAATGGAACCGGCATCATCTTGAACTGCGCCTCCCTGTGGGCTGGATGTGATGAATATTAATCTCTATTTTCTTTTTCAGCCTCAGGAACACAGGAGTTTTTGGGAGCATCACAAATGATCACTCGTTTATCTGGTGCCTTTCAAGGAAACAATAGAGACATACCTGGGCCCAGTTCCTTCCACATCATGGTCCGTTGGCCCTGGGACGGCCGACTGGTGGACATGGTGCCAGGTGGTTCGTCAAGTTGGGTGCCACCATACAATCACACGGTAGAGCATGATCTCGATCCAAGGCCACGCACGATCATCTATCGATCAATAGGACAACATACAAGTCGGCTCATAAGGTCCTATGCCAGCATCGGGCACCTCCCCACTATTTTATGGTAAGAAGGACCTTAGGTTTATTATTATTTTTATGCAGACCCCGTTTCACGAAATCCCCTGTGATTGTAATCAATATTCTCGAGGGTGAGATCAATGCTTGGATGACTTTAGCGAGTATCTCTTCATGCTCATCAGTCAGTCGAACACAACGCACAAAACGTCACTCGTGATTACATAACAAGCACAAAAATTCCCTCGCACTACAAGTACCACCAGCAGAGCCGGATGGGGGATTATTACCGGTGCTGCGGTGCAGTATTCTCGCAAGCAGACGCCACAAATCATCTTTCTCACTCGGCAGGATCCGAAGATTTCTTCCATCTGCCTCACGGCAAGAAGAGTAAGCAAAAAGGGAGAGAGAGTGTGGTGTTTTTTTCTCTTCTTTTGCGCCGCATTGGGGAAAATTATAGAGTTGCTCCATCGGGTGAGTGCTGTAGGGGGGTAAGTAGGGTGCTTGAGGTTTAGGCATGCCGCCAACCATCTCCTGTTGGCGAAAGGCAAAGAGCACACGAGAGAACTGGGGAGCAGGGAGCCCACGATCGAGAAACACGCTTACTCCTGTCTTTCTAGTGGCTGTACGCTGTTTACCTTGATGTTTGTGGCACGGATCTGTGGGCGGGATTGTTAGATTATTTTTCCTCAAAATGTGGGAATTCTTGAGTGCTGGACTGTTTCTTCTTGTCTTGCAGCGTTCTATTCTTTTCACCCTTTGTTCCGCGTGGTCTCGGAAACCACACGGCGTCATTGGTGAAGATTGCGCTGTTGGGTTTGATTACCAAATTCTATCGTGTCAATGCTACCGTGGGTGCTCAATGGGCGATGTGGGCGAGGACTGAGTGGATCGAGCATTGTATGAATGGGGAACAAAGGGTCAATAGGAGTTTTTATCGCTGGGTGGTGCTGTCTGCTAAACTTCCTTTCTCTTGTACCACACCACCCAGTGCACACTGGCACCGGACTAATTGGACGGGCAACATCCCTCAGCGCTTTCGGAGCCCAACGACCGAGAGGAAAAAAACACACCCTTGGCCACCTCCCTCCCACCTATTTTTCTTCCCCTTCCTATCAACCAATATCCACCCGAGCCATTCGGTTTTCACCTCCTCCATTCTCCTCCCTTCCCTTCCTTCCTTCATCCACCCTCTTCCACACAAATTCACCTCTTCCTCCATTCTTCCTCACCCTCGCCCCCTGAACAACACTCGTTTTTATTGTTGTTCATTCATCCCTTTATACCTTACCCACGAATCCGCCACTTACGCGCATCGTCATTTGTTGCACCTCGACATCCTTTCCCTCCCTCCCCAACAAACACCTTTTTTTCCTCTCCCTCCCTATCTGCAACTATCCCGACCCGCACCTCCATCGCTATCTGCATTTCTTTATAATTTTCTATCGCTACCACCACCACCTCCACCAGTTGCCCTCGAAATACCCATTACTCCATTTCTTCCTACAAAATGCCACCGCGTGTGTCAAAGCGAAAAGCCGCTGAAGTGGTAGAGAATACCTTGAATGGTTCTCCCGAGAGTGAAGGAGAACGGCCAGCTGATGTAGTTCTGGCCATCCGCAAAGGTCACAGGACACGGAAAATAGCAGAGCCCAAAACAAAAATAAAGACGGCTGCGAAAATCGCGAAGACCATTAAAGTCTCGGGGATTACTAGCACCGAGACCACCGCCATTGAACGTACCTCCGCTGCAACCACAAAAACTGCAAAGAAGGTTACAGAGAAGGCACCCAAGGCCGCTCCTGCACCGAAGGCTAAGAAGGCAGCCGCCGCAGCTGCTGAGAAGAAAGCTGCGGATGAGGAACGAGTAGAAGAGGTAAAGGCTACGAAGGGGAAGAAACAGAGGGAGAAGCAGCAGGAGAAGGAGAAGGAGAAGGGGGGGCTAAAGGATGCTGAGAAGGCCGCGACAGTTGAGGGGGCCAAGAAAGAGGGATCAGTCGAGCCACTCCGCAAGAAGAGTCGCGTTGCCACAAAGGGGCTTGCGGGTCCTAAAATAACATCTGTTCCTACCCAGCGACTCAATATTTACGCGTTTGGTACTGGTGATAATGCTGAGTTGGGTCTTGGGCCAGAAGTTAATGCCAAGGTTGTCAAGCGTCCCCGACTGAATGCCCATCTTCTCCCCGAAAAGGTCGGGATTGTTGCTGTTGCGATTGGTGGTATGCATGGCTTGGCCCTGTCACACGAGGGGAAAGTTTACTCGTGGGGTGTCAATGATCAGTATGCCCTTGGGAGGGAAACAAAGTATACTCCTCCTATGAGAGATGTGGGTTCCGATGACGATAGCGACAGCGATGGCGAAGAGCCTTTAAATCCATTGGAGAGTACCCCAATGCTTGTTACGGCGTTCCCGGAAGGGACTATAATTACAAACATTGCTGCCGGTGACAGCATTTCGATCGCTGTTACGGATACCGGCAAGGTTTATGGATGGGGAACATTTAGGGTATGGGATCAATTCTTTATTTGGGTTTGCAATTTTGTTGATTTATTATTTAGTGCTCCGACGGCATTCTTGGATTCAATGAGAAGACCCGTATACAGAGCGTTCCCGTCTTACTGCCTACACTTAAGAACATAGTTCAAGTTAGCGTCGGCACTGATCATGTCCTCGGCCTTACGAAGGAAGGAAATGTCTACGCCTGGGGCAATGGTCAACAATTCCAACTCGGGAGACGTGTCGTCGAGAGAACCCGCCTCAATGGGCTCATTCCTCGCGAGTTCGGTCTTCCTCGGCGTCAGGTCAGGTACGTCGCTACCGGTTCTTACCACTCCTTCGCGATTACTCAGGATGGGAGGGTCTGGGCGTGGGGACTCAACCAATTTGGCCAATGCGGGATATACGACCCCCAACATGCTGGGGAAGACAACACCGTGATTCCCGTTCCCACCGTTGTCCAAGGCCTTACAAAGTACAAGATTGTTCAAATATCCGCTGGAGAACATCACTCAGCCGCCGTTACTGAGGACGGTGAGCTTCTAGTCTGGGGCCGTCTCGACGGTGGACAACTCGGTTTAGACCCAGAGACACTCCCGGCCGAAGACGTCGTCCGTGACGTATCTGGCAAGCCTCGTTACCTCTCGACCCCACATGCGGTCCCCAGCATTAATTTCTCCTTCATTGGCTGCGGCACACACCACAACATCGCCATCTCAAGAGAGGGACAGGCATACTCTTGGGGCTTCGGCGGCAGTTATCAAACCGGTCTCGGCCCCGATGCTGAGGACGAGATCAAATTCCCCACAAAAATCGAAAACACGGCTACTAGAGGCATTGAGATGATTTTCTCTGACGCCGGCGGGCAATTTTCCATCCTCGCTGGTATCCCCCCGAAACTTACCAATGGCACTTTATAAGTTATGCGCAAACGTCGAGTTTAGAGGAGAATGTTCATGACGTGTCTTGGTTCGTTGGTTGTTGGCGAAGGTGGGATGAGACAAGGACGTGATCTGATGGATAATCTATTCTGTGCGTGTTTTTCTTTTCTCTTTCAAACAATACTCGGGAACGTCACGCACACGAATGGGTTGACAGGCGGATGGATTGGTTGGTGAATGTCGTGATGGGGATGGTCGGTTAGTGGCTGATACATTTTGTAACGGTATAAAAAAGCGGTTTCCATCTTATTTTTTTCCCTCTTTCTTCTTCTTTGCTATATCAATTCATGGGGTTTCTTTTCTCTTATTATTTTTCTCCCCCTCTTCTCTTGGTCATGCAAGGCGTGAGCTTGGGCTTTCTTTCCTTCCTTCCTTTCTCTTCTCTTTTTTAAATGGGTTCGGTTCTGTGGTTTATTATTTAATTCTTGGCGAGCGGGGACGGGGAAAGTAGGGAGGAGTTATCCGTGGTGCGATGCTTGCTGAGCCCTATGTCAAATATTTCATTCATATGCCGGGGAATATGTATAGTGTAGATGAGATGGCGGGGGGGAGGGGATGCAATGGAGTACAAGTTTTGATCGACTGCGGTTTGTGTTGTGATTGGTTTCCTCTGCATTATACTTTACGAACGCTTTCGTCTACTCGAGGAGAGGGTGTCAAGTGAGGTTCGGGGGGGGGTTCTTATCATCTTCTCGCTTTGCATTGTCTTATTCGTGGCTAGGCACTATGTGTTTCATACATAGGTACGTTAGATACCGATGAAAGAGGTCACTCGGAAGGCAGGCACGTTCGGATATCGTAGAGCACTAATAGTGACTACAACCCGCTATGGTCCTTATCCCGCGGCTCCAACACTAAGGCGGTACTCGAGTATAGATACCGGTGCTAGTAGCTGAGCTAAACCGAACCCACCTCCTTGGCCCGCCGCGATGGTCGTGGAAGCCTTAAGCTAACCCAACATGTGCTAACCGACGGGTATTCCTAGGGCACCAATAATATTCCGCCAGAAATATAGGAGTGACTAGAAGAGGGGTAATGAAAATGGGAGGATTCCACTTCCCCCCGTTCGAGCACCGGCAGGGACATTCTGGGCACCACCACCATCAGCTTTTTTGGCAAAAAAATAATCCTCCACGATTCCTCACTCACCCCTCCTTGAATACCCACCCACCCCTTACACCTGCAGGGTAAGGTTCATTCGGAGTCCGATGGGACATCATGTCTTCTCACTCGTTTCTGTCCTTCTATCGCTCTGGTCTGTCGGAGGTACTTGTATTACTTCAACCTGATGGCAGGTGTCGTATTGATGTATGTTCATACTACAGACAGATCGCTATGAGTAAGGTAGTCTCAAGCATGTCTTTGGGCAAGCAAGCGAGACAGCAGCTCTCTCTCTCTCTCTTTTTTTATGGCAATACTGCCCCCCCTACTCTACCATTTGACCCCAGCTTTTCCTTCTGTGTGGCCTCCGATATCGGCTGCTTATCCAGGTGATTCGGCCGTCGAGTTGGTCAGTCGGGATGTACTTTATACCATACGGCTGCTGCAATGGCCCTGAGGATGGAGGACCAGTTCTGTCTTTTGTTGATCAAGTTCCTCGTCTCTCTAAGCTGCGACATGTTCGGAGTTCAACTGTTAGCCTGGTAGTCCCTACTGAGCGCCCTCAGACGGCCCCCGGTCAACATTTAAGCTGGAGGACGGTCTCTACAATTTTTTCCCCAAGTCGCAGGTGACGCCCCAGTAAAATTAACTTGACCCTCATGGCAGGGTAACAGGGTGATGTCACTTGGAGCTCCGCAGGCTGCAGTCTGGTACAATGCCCCAAAGGTTACCCGGCTTCGGCGAACCTCTGCCTAAGGCTCCTGCCGGGTTTGACTGGGGACTGCCAGAGAGCATTACGGTAGAACTCCCCACTCTATTTGTACTATGAGTCCTCCAGGCTTAGCGTCAGGCGACTGGCGCTGAGCCTTGAGGATTTCACAGGATGGCGGGAGTGGAACTCCTGACGCTGTCCGCCGTCCAGTTCCTGCGGTCAAGTTTGACTGAATTATCTGGAGACTGGTGGGATCGTGATCCCGGTATCATGCTGGGCGAGCCCTGGGCCCGGTAGTTTTTGGTACCGTAAAAACTCAGTAAATCCACCATCGGCAATCGCTGTACTAAACCGCAATGGGCTTAACAAACCAGGATAACAAAATTGCGAATACCAGTTAATGAGATCCAGCGGGCTCGACTTAAATAGGCTATGCCCTGCCTGGAAAATTCTATTCCCTCTCGGGGTGTTTCATCTAAGATTCCGGGGGCTATGGGCCCGACCGCCGATGGTGGATTTACTGAGTTTTTACGGTATTATGATGGGGTGGGACTTAACTTAAGTTGGGGTTGACAAGGGAGGGATTGAGAGATCGATTGTGCTACCATGTGTTGCTTATTTTAGCTTGCTCTTCTTTGCAAGGTTGACTGTGGTGGTGGTGGACTTTCTTCCTCTTGTTGGAAAAATGGTGTCTTGTTCCGGTTGTGGGGTTACTGTTATCGTTGGTATGATATCATAGGTATAATACCGGCAGAGGTGGGGGAATCATGTTTGCACAATGCTGGTGCGGTACTGTTCGAGTGGTAGGTCTCGCTGACTGGTACCTGTACTGTACGTCTGCATGCGAACCCAGTACAGTATTGGTTCAAGACTTCGAAATACCGGTGGTCCAGTTGCCCTCAATCGGTCGAAAAAGGTTGAAGAGGGGTGGCTACGCGCTTCCCCTCCATGGCTCCTAGCACTATCGGCATTCCGGCACGTTGTAGCGGTAATGCGGGTGTGGAGGGAAAATTTGGGTTTGTGGAGAGCATTGTGCTTTGCCGCAGCGGCGATGGGCTGTATTTGTCACTCTGTTGTCCAGCATAAGATGACCCTTCTCCTCTTGGGGGGGGGGGGGGGGGCACCCTACTCCACTTCCCCCCCCCCCCCCCCCCCCCCGCAGATTAAATACTCGTACTGGTAGGACGCGGCTTCATCCCCGAGGTGTCAACTTTAGCTGTGGCGTCATGACATTGACAAGTGCCATATATAGATAGGAATATATATCATACGGCAATAAGCTTAAGCACCCTGCGTCCGTCCGCCTATCGTAACTCGTAATTTAATACAAGGGACAGGCAAATACGGTAGCGATCGCACACACCAGTTGTCAAAAGATTTTGGCCACTTTGGTGTGTGCGGAGACTTTATGCCTGCCCCTCCCCCGCAACTCACCGGTACTTACTCGCTTGTGTTCCAGGGCTACCGGTATTCGTAGTCGGGTGGGGGTACCGCTGCCCTAGCAAGAGGAGTACCCGGGGGCTGTGTGCGGGGATTGAGTATCATAAATTTATCCAAGCTGTTGCCCATCTGGCGTCTGTTGCGGAGGAGGAGGGGTAGGTCCACTTGTAATTGTCTTTTGTAATGTCGCACAACCATTTTTTTCTCCACGAGGTCTCTCGGATGGATTCGTGGGGGGGTTGGCATCATGACTTACCGTACTAGCATGGAGCAAAAAGTGATCGGAAAAAAGTGGTTGGTGCAACACCACTTTTTTTCCGATCACTTACCCTCACACCCAAGTACTCTAGCGCTGGATAATCGCTTCACGTGATGTGCGAGTTTGTTAGGGGTATTTGGGTTACGGTAACATGACGGAATCGAAAGGGTCATCGGGTGGGTAATTTGTGATTGATTGATTCTTGGACCGTTTGAGTGGTGATCTCAGATCCTTTTTCTTGAGGTGGGGTGGGCAAAGCCCGAGCACTCGAGTACCGTGCCGGCACTGATATTGCAACTCCTCCTCTTCTAGGCACTTCCTGGTCATCTGGATGGGCTTTCTTCTTCTTCGCTTTTGAAGGCACTCGTACGGTGTCATAGATTAGGTGGTGTGTTCGTTAAGTTGTATGATAAATAAATGGAAGCTTGATAAGGCTCAGGTTGGGTTATATCCTGACCACCCTCCGCCCTTCACACTCCCCCTCCTCAACGAAACCCCGCAGGCCTAGACGCTAAGGCACCGTACTCGTGCTTGTACAAATCTTTCCCTATCCTGGCCTTCTTGGATCAACTGGACTTGAGGTTGCAGTGGTTTCTTTTTGGGTTTGCTGCGTAGGCTTGGTGGAGCTTTATGTTACCGTGTCTTCAGATTGTTTGGGGCCCAACCAATCATTGGAACGGAGGGAGGGAGGGGGGGAAGGAGGACGCACGCAGTGGGCTGGCTGACCTTTATTTGACCACTTTTACTTCATATTATCGTTTTGATACCCTGCTGTCTTGCGATCGGTCCGTGCTGTTCAGTGCAGTGTTCCGCCAGTTTGAGTGAGAGTTTGGACCCTTTGTGCTATAATTGGGCCTTTATCGAGGGTTATCGGTACCTTTCCTGGTCTTTTTTTCCCCAATACTCGAGTACACTCTCCACTTTGAACTTTTTGCTCTTTCCCGCCACTAGGGCTGTTTAAACAGCGGTCGTGTCACCCATCACTTCGCTCCCCTCCCCCTCAGTTCTGTTTGCTGTCGTGCTGGGTTCCCTTTTTCTCCTCCCTCCCCTGCCCTTCTGTGACGCCTTGCCTTCTGCGTCTCACGGCCCACACCGCACAGCTGCGGAGCAGGTGGAACAAGCAGAGTGTTGCACTATACTCGAGTACAAGTACGGTGGTGTGCCGTGCGGGTCCTGGACCGCCGAGCTCACGCTGATAATGTTTGCTTAAAGAAATATCTACTTGCCCCTCCTCATCTCGTTCCCTTCTCTTTCTTCCCCTTAAACCTTCTCAAAAGTCATCACCGCTATCAATAACTGTTTCTCACTTTCAACATCTTTTTTTTTGTAGACCATGGCTTTCCGATCCCCAGCAACTGCTCGCCGACACTTGACCTTGCAATCCATCCCAGCCCATGATGACGACCAACGTCGACTGGATAGCCCCTCGCTTCTCGGGTCACCGGCTATCTCGCACACACCTACTATCGAGGCCGACGCTGACGAGTGGGTGGTTTTCTCACCGTCCAGTGTTGGCGGGGCAACGGCCGCAGTAACCGGAACGCATGCTTTGTCCCAGGCTAGCGACCTCTTGAGCGTCGGGTCGGCTTGTTCCCCGAGGGTAATACGGCGGGGGTTTTCCGGGGGTTTCACTGATTTGGAGGATGAAGTGGAATTTGAAGAAGAGGAGGAGGAGGAGGATGAGGAAGATGAAGAGGATGAGTCGTACGATACTGAGACTGATTCTTTACGACCCTTTCGGGATTTGGGTAATGAGGGACCAGTTATGCTCCCTATGCATGATGGACTCGGGACGTTCCCGTCTTCGTCTGGGGTGGTCTCAGGTTTGAGGAGTTTGGAAGAGTCTTTGAGGATCGTGGCCGAAGCCGCTGGGGGGGAAAGCACTTCTGATGACATCAATGCCAGGATACAGAAATGGCGGGAGGAGCAAGGGCAGGCATTGCTAGACGAGATTCAGAGGGCAAGCCGGAGGAGAACCTCACTTTTCAGTGGCTCCATACGAGGCGGGGACCTCAAAGACGAGGACGAAGCATCCATGAATATCGAAGGCCTAGAGACCGAAGTCGAAGAGGCCGAAAAGTGCACTTCTACGTCTACCCCTACTCAGAGCAACAGTGGTGCCTCGACAGCAGCAGCTCATGGTGGCGCACACGAGGAAACACTATGGAGGAGAATTACGAGGAGGTTCATAAGGGATATCATGGGCATTGACGATGACCTGCTACAAGTGATTTTCGGAGAGGCACTACCTGAAGAAGCGACGGCTTCTTTTTTAGCGGAAGGAGGCCGACTGGGGTCGGAAGCGGAAGAGAGGATGCTGAATCGGATAGCGAGGGAGCTTGGAGTTATGGTCAATCAATATACTCCCCACCCCGCATCTGACGGGCGAGCGTTTAGTACCATTGCAGGGAAGGTGAAGTCTCGAGATGGGTTATCCGGCGATAACGACGATGGAGTTAAAACTCCTCAGCCACCTCCACCTCCCCCCGCGCAACAATATCAACAAGAAGAGCCCACGTCTATTCCACAACCTCGTCCCCGCTCCCAGTCAACAGCCTCCACTTCCTCAATCCCGCACTACCAATTCGCCCCAACACTTCCTCCCCTCCAACAATCCCCCCACCATCCAACACTCTGGAACATTGAGGAATCGCTGCAGGAAGAGAAAGCTGCAAAAGCCGAGGCTGCTAAACGCAAGGAATACTGGGAGCAAGAACTCGGCGTTCGCGTGTTCTTTTCTTTTCTAAAGTCTCGCTTTTCTTCATCCTCCCCCTCTGCCCCTACGAGTACTCCCTCGACCGAGTCTGCTGCCGGGATCACACACCCGCTTATTCCGAGGGCGAGGGTTGTCTACCCACGTAGGAGGCTGGTGGGAGGAGGAGTAGGCGGAGGGCTGCGCTCGGGGAGCACGTGTGCGAGCCAATCAGGCACGAAGGCGAAGACTGGGAAGAGGAGTAGGAATGGAGGAGCAGGAGGTGGTGGTGCGGGGGGTTCTAGGAGTAGAGGAGGGTTTTATTGGGATGTTCCCAGCAGTGTGGGTAGTGGGACGAGTTCTTGTGTTGGGACGGGAGTTTGGGGACCTGTATAGAATCTGTTTCTCCGCTCCGGATTGTTGATTGTGGGAGGTTTGTGTGTTTTCGTTGCCGATTTGGCTGGTTGGCTATCACTATTGCTTGCTGCTCTCTATTCGAATCACTTATTGGCGTGCGCGGTGTTTTATGTTTTATTGTTCTTTTTTCATCCCCTGATTCGATCTAATTCTGAATTTGGTGTACTTTCTTTACTTTCTCATCTTCGCCTCTCGGTATGCATAATGGTGGGTTTAGCTCGGGAGTATGTCCTTCCTTTTTCTTTTTTTATCCTTTCAGCCTTCTTTTGTTCGGGGGATGGTTGCGAATAGCGGCATGCTCGTCACACATATACACACTGTACAGCGCTGTACTTGCGTCGCGGAGGATTGGGTTTTAGCAAATGTCCTTTCTACATATGTTACCATATGGTATGGTAAGGTATAGCGATTGACTCACCCTACCACGCCTTAGTTACGATAGAAATACTCTTTCAGGGTGTTCTGGCCTTGCCTTGCCTTATCATATTTATCCTGCTTCTTTTCTCTTCTTTCCTTGTCGTTTATTCTGGAGGGCGGATTGTAGAGGTCCTGAGCAACTATATTATTATCTTTTTCTCTCTCTTTCCATATATGTATGGTAGGCCGGGCAGTAGGTGGGGGGCCTACTTTCAAGTCGTTGGGATCCGTTGGTGCCACTTGGGAGGCTGTGGGGAGATGGTTTATTGGTTGTTTAGTTAGTTAGGCTACTGGTGCTTGTGCTCTAGGTACCCAATTCGCCGGGTTGAAGTTGCTCCCGTTTTGCTGGTGACTCACCAAAAAGACGCAACTTCGATCCAGCGACTTGAATAGAGCATCCGAGTAACGCCTTGACTCTGTGAGTGGGTTAGTTGGCTACCGTACGTTATTGGATGGTGCATTGGGATGAGATTGCTTTGATGCTAGAGGGGCAATATAGCCATCTACAAGTATGCACTGCACCAGTACAGCACTCGAGCGCAGGACAAGATTAGCTTCCCACAGTCCTGTCATTGCCACGGCACTCCGCTAGAAACCCACAGCGCAAACTCTGAGCACCACGCCCGAACAGCACCACTACCAGCCGTTAAAATGCCCAATAAATCATTTCCACTTGCAATAGTTGACGTTGTTCCGGCACCACAATATTACAGCAACCTCACCTCACCCTTCCACCGCCGTTACTGCGACACCGTAGAATACCACGAATCCAGTGAGCCCAAGCACACGAGGAACGGCAACACCCTACCAAAGTCCGCAGCGACAAGACAGAGTCCGAGGGGCACCGACAACTTACCACAACGACTCGAGCACCCTCCCCACATATGACGAAACGATACCGACCTGCCGAATATGCCAACTATGGGGGGATTCATTGGCGGAGGGGTAGTAGTAACATACCATATATACTGTGCTTTATCCCCTGCAGTGTTGATAGTGCCGAATTTCCCTACATCACGCTAAAATGCAAACTAAAAAACTAGCTCCCCACTTTTCTAGATATGTCAATTGAGTGATATCAAAGCATTTCAGGTCAAGTTATGATGCAGATCTTTTTCCATCCACAGGAGCACTAAACCTGATGTGAGAGCGATGTTAGCCCTAGCTGTGAGGTAATGCACCTGTTGAGATTTACTAACCAACATCCGGAGTCATGTGATAGCTTTACACAGCTAAGAGATTGAATCCACCAATCAGAGAAATACGCTAATCTTGCTAGTGCCTCTTTAGCACGATGTAGGGAAATTCGGCACTATCAACACTGCAGGGGATAGGCCGTTGCACGTCCATCAACAGGAGCAACATCCAACTATCATATATACCATACCGTAGACCACAGACGAATAAAGTCCCCCCAACATGAATACCGATAATCTTCCCTACCGGTACGAGTACTACGAGCTTACCCAACCCCTCCCTTGGGAGGGGGAAAAAAAAATAGAACGGTCCCCAGATGGAAGAGCCTCATCGTGAACCTTACTTCATCAAGACTAGTAGACACGGGATATCACTCGCCGAACGGTCGTTCTATAGTGTCTATTTTATCCGGTGGGGAAGGGAGTATCTATATGATGCGGTACCGGTACAGCAGTAGAGCCGGTTCAGGCACCGAGCACCGCAATATCGGATATTGGAGGAAGAGGAAGAGGAGGAGGAGGAGAAGGCGGTGGAATTACCGCGAGTGGCGGTTTGGGTGAGTTGTATAGTATAGTATAGTATTGCTACGGTCGGTTGTCTCGGGAATGGGGGAGACCCGAGGTGGGGTGGATGACTTGGATTATCGTGGTAGTTGTATGATTGATAGATAATACTTGAATTAAGTTATATATAATACCTTGCGGCAGCGTGTGTCATCGAATACTTTATACAAGTATCATACTGTAAATTATGATGATGATGATGGGGAATATTATACAACTAAAAGGTCATAATAATAATAATTATAATATTATTATCATAAGTTGACCACAATGCAAGGAACTCCAGATTTTCAACTTTGGTGTTATGCCTTAACTTATGGCATTATTATTATTATTAGTTATTTTTGTTTTGTTTTCTTTTTGTTTTTTGTTTTGCTTTGGGCCTCTTTATTTGCCATGGGATAAGTTATCATACTTCCCGAATGCAAGAGGTTTGTGCCCGGAGAAGTGCGTTTGCATGTATCATACCTAAAACAATACCACGGAATTAACAAAAAAAAATACCTTGCGGCAGCGTACTGTGCTTGTTATATCATACCTACATAGACAGGGGGGGCATGAGTAGTTGTAGTTGTCTACCCCGTTTGCTTAAAGAGTGTAGACAGATAAATTGTGCTCATTTGCACATGGAGTACCAGTAGAACGAGCGAGCGAAAAAAAAGTCATACTCAGAGCCGTAGAATCACGGGGCCATTAATTAACCATGCAAGTATAGTACACCGCCCGCCGCATGGCAATCACGAAACCCCGTCTTCTTTTCCTATTCCACCCGAATACTGTATTCCCGTTTCCCGCTAGTTCAGGTCCCATCTAACTTACTGCAAAACAAGTTTGACACAAAAGGAAAAACTGAAGTTACATGGATGAAACGAAACCAAACCGTGAAATGAAAGAGGAAAATGAAAAGAAGCTCGCTCTATCACCTCCCATATTTTCCGCCTATCCCATACGTGTACCCGTACAAATCGTCATAATATCATAGAACATCATATCATGCCACCACACCACGCCTCCCCCGTCAACGTCTTTGCATCATACTGCGTAGCTATCATAGCAAACGGAAGCTAGTCAAGGCCGTAATATAATGTTCTTTTCTCTCTTCCTCCAAACGCCAGAACATCTCCAAGAGAAAGAAAGAAACTGATTGGATTGGAGGGGAGTTGTAGTAAGTTCGCAAAGAAAAAGAAAAAGAAAAAGACAGGTGCCCAACAAAACTTCGCATTCCAAGGGTGCTAAGCAAATATCATAGTATTCTCTTTTCTGCTTTTTTTTTTATTGCAATCACCACGTCAAATACTGGTTGTTTTTTTTCCCTCAACAAGCCCATATCCCCACGGTTCCGTTTCGCCTTCCCTGTACCAGGTATCCGTCGTTGACTCTGACCCTGTCCACTATTGCGGCATCGACACCTACGGTTCCGCAGTCCCAGTGGCGGCCATCGGCCTTGTCGTAAATTTTGGCGACGGTTTCGCCAGCTGCCGAGACGATGCGCCGAGAGTCAAACTGCATGCTTGTAATGGGGTTATCAAATCCGAAAGCGTCAAATATCGAGCCGGTTCGGAGATCCCAGATCTATAAAGCTAAAGTTAGCAGGTAAACCCCTAGAGATAAGAAACAAGGCCTGACAAACCCGGATACTTCGGTCAAGAGATCCAGTAACAAGATGCACATCATCGAACTGGAGACATGTGACTGGCCCAGTATGTCCAACAAGAGACCGATGTACCTGTCCGCTCCTCACTGATTGCAAATTGCTGAATTAGTATTTCCCCCTCCTGATACTCGTACATAACAACCAAACTGGGTAAACTTACAGTCCCATAACCTAACCATTCCGTCCGCAGTTCCACAGGCAAGAGCGGCATCGAAGCATTGCAGCGCACCAACAAAGTCCCCCTCGAGGCCACTAACACCACCTGCACTCCTTGCTCCGTTTCTCCATTTGCCCTCATCCATATTGCTCTGAGCCGCAGCCCAAAGCACATCCAATGTCTGGACACACCTTCCCTTGACAAGATCCCACTGTCTCAATGTCTTATCCGCACTACCAGAAACCAGTGTGTCGCCCTGGAAATAGAGGGCAGTAACTTCGTCAACATGAGAATCAAGAGAGAAAACATAACATTCGGATAACGACGGGAGAGTGAATTCTTGAACTAATGGTAAAGCTTCACTTTCGGCCTCAGCTTCATCCTCATGGGTGGAAGAAGCGGAAGAAGCGCGTTTGTTAATCGATGAGCTTGTAGACGGAGGGGTAAACTTGTAACTTTCTGCGCGAGACAAATCCCAAAGACGGATGGATGCATCCACAGATCCAGTAGCGACCATATTGTCCTCAGCCTGCAGGCATCTCACAGAGGCTTGGTGGCCTTCAAGTAGCCCCATGCATCGTCCAGTGTTCATGTCCCAAACTCTTACGGTATCGTCAAATGCGGCAGTTACCAGCGAACCGAAGGGCACATCAAAATCCAAACTTGTGATGCTATCTGCATGGGTCTGGATTTCCCTGATATTCTGACCGGGCTCCAAATGCTCGTGAAGAACGGGCATTGATATACGGCGAGATGATTTCCGTTTCCGTGACTTGGGCGCGTTGAGTTTACCATATACAGATTCAGACATAAAAGTAGAGTCTTCGGAACGGTTGTCAGATTCAGGATCAGTGGAGTGATGGTTTTCCTCGTCGAGCTCTTCTTGGAGGTCTTCGATTTTGTTTTCTAGAACCAATACTGTGCGCGAAGTTAGCAACGAATGATAGCAAGTATACTATTCTTACTAATGTCGCACTGTGCTATTTTCTTGGGGGAGGGTCGTAAAATACTCTCGTGCTCTGCTTCTGCTTCGTCCTGCTCCAATTTTGCCAATCGGTCCAGGACAATGTTCCGCATTTGATTCAAGTTTGATATCTTCATATCTATCTCCCTAATTTCCGACGACGCCATATTTTTCCTGATACTTAACATCTCTAGCTGTCGTGCCATAGTAGACTTTTCACGCTTGAGATTTCCGAGAGGTGTGTCCGGCTCGCCTCCGTTGGCGCCCTCCAAAAGTTTGCCCTTCGAGCCTTTGCGCAGGTGGTTCTTCCCAGCCTTCTGATGGTCCTCAGGCATGGTGGCCTGAAAGCCCTGGAAGAGGGAGTAGGAATTCTCATTATCGGGAATATTCCTGAGTAGTTCATCTGATAAATATGTTAACGCTCGATATTGTATCTCAGCGGTAGACAGTTTCGACCGCACAAGCTCCGTTGGAGAACGTTTGTTAAATGAAAATACGCGACGCTGAAGAGAGGGGCGATGCGATAACTGTTTAGAGATATCCGACATTGCGGTGGCATAGTGTTGAGGTGGAGCGGCTGGATCTGTAAAGAGAGTTCCAGCGGTTGCAGTGACGGTACGGCCAAAAGCCGAGATGTTTTGACCCTAAAGTCCCAGGAGAAAAGGGAGAGGATTGAAAGGTTAGACAATTATCGGCCAAGCTAAGATATGCAATCTCAGCCAGGAACGGGAGAGGGAAAGAAATAACTAACTGCAACGCTTGTCAATGCGTTACTTATAATTGTTGCGTCACCCTCTTCGGTTCTGGGACGGTCCACTGTTGAAGGGGAACTGCCATGACCGGTATTAGAGGCCATGACATTCCTTGAAGAGAGAGGCGGCGGTGACTCGGAGGCGATTGTGACAATGCAGTAGACAAACCACAGATTAAGAGGGAAAGAAGTGTGTGTTGGGGGGGAGAATGTGTGAAGGGGCCTTGTCGCTGTTGAGGTGAATCCGAATGGTGGGATAGAGAGGATAGCAGGCAGAGCACAGAACAAGTACCGCAGTTAAAGATAGAAGGGATCTTTCTGAGTTGAGGTCACCCCTCTGCCTCCGCCAAAAATTTCAATGGCGTGCATGGGCCCTAAGGCTCGTGGAGGGAATTATCTGTGGCGTCAACGGTAAAATGTGGCTAACCAAGTCCCCTACCCTCGGCCAGACAACTCACTCGTGCAGTCACTTGCAACGGCCCCTCCAATCAGCCATCGATAACACTATGCCAATAGTAATTTGTCCTTCCTAAAGGAAACAGATTCCTCAAATCGGCTTCTCTCGGCTGCATCCACACTATCACTGCATCCCCCCGCTAGGGCGTGTTGACCGGCTTTCCCAACCTCACTCACTGCCGTTAGGTACGGCATTGACTCCAAAAGCGGTGGACATAGACATCCGGGCTGGTCGGGTATGCGATATACCAGTACCTCTCTCATAAAATAGTACGAATTGGCGCGAGATCTTTCTTCCCATTTCCTCTAATGCCATTGACTGCGATATCCTGCCATCTGCTCAGCCCAAATCTAAAGGGATACAGCAGCCACTAGCGGAGTGGGTCGCCGATCAGAGCGGATAAGCGTGGCCACCGTTTTAGTACAGTGAAATACATTTCAAGCTCCGTCCGAATGGATTTTTTGTCAACTAAAAGCTAAATAGTACGGGTTTTGGAGGATCGGGCCGAGCGAGTGACAGAGGTGATTCCATCAACACTCGCAAATAATACCATGTTAGAGTCTGGTCTTTCCAACGCTCCTAAATATTATATTTCTGCTCGCACTTTATTCACCCTCGCAGAACCTACTACTATGACGGACCTGGTTCTTTAAGTTTGCTTCCGTGCACAGCTTGGGCTGTTCCTCCCCTCTCAACTAGGATTCCTCGACGCTCCCTCAGATTTCCCACCGGATTATCAGAGGGGGCAGTACGCAACCTTACCACCTAGTAGCTGCCAGTAGTAGCTCTGGCTGCTGGTGGCTAATGTTATTCGGGGATTGCAGCAGTTTTTCTTCTGATATTCTGATACTAAACCAACTGGAATTGGTAGCATTAGGGGCAGAGCTAGTCTAAATGATTGCTGGGTTTCCTGGAACTATAAAACCGTAATACTCGCGGTAAATGGGTATGAGTGTGGGCGGATGATCTAACGCATCCAACGCAGGCTCCTTAGCTTCATATATAGGGAGATTTTAGTGATACTCAACATGAAGTGAACATGTGTTTTGAACCGGCAGCCCCAACTTCGCGGCGAAATAGAATACGGCAGCTTGAGCGCACACAAAAGGTCACTATTCAACCACAGCCAGATACTGGTGAGGAGCACTACGGGCAAAGACTTGACTCCTCCCGAGGGGCGGGCAGGCCACGGCGCCGGCAACCAGCAAACGAATCCGGTGCTACCCCCGAAGCGAGGGAAATAGGCACCAGCCCACCGAGACCCATAGCACAATAATACCGGCAGAGGAGGAATAATATAACCGAAAGCCCTCAGTAACAATAAATCCAAAACCGCTGATCATAATGATATGTGGAAGACCCATAGCTTAATTGCCAAATGATACCAATAAATGACGGATAAACGCATCGAAGCCCTCACACGTCTGCAATATGGCTACCAGTATGATACCTACTTGTAGCTATAAGTGCTATGGGGTTACCGGGAGTTTATGCAAGGGCCTGTCTGCAAAATTAATGTGTAACTTAAGGCCAACATTCCGCGCAATACGACAGATGCTGCATCCATTGACCTCGCAGTCCATGGATCCTCGGCAGTAGAACCAGGGAATATAATTCTGTGAAGCAGTAGTGATACCGCATCCGCCATTTTTGGCTAACAATAGGAGCATCGATAGCCAAAGCCTCTCAACGAAAGTAAATTACGGTGTCTTAGAAGAGCCTCCATGATCCCCTTAAGAGCAGAGGCCCCTTGTGGGGGCGTCCACCACATTAGCTATTCTAGGGATAGCGCCTGAGGCCCCAGGAAACAACTGTCGGTGCCATGGTATTCCGAATAAGACAGCGCCCTGGGATTGTCCATGAGGTCAGGATAGGACCGTGAGAATATTAGCTTATTCCGAGAGGAAAACAATGAATGAGCTGCTCAAACGCAACAAACTACCGTATTCAACAGGTAGCTTGTCTGAGCGTCCCCTATCATTTTAGTGGATGTGATATTTGTCGTGCGAGATACTGGGTCCCCACAAAAGTGCTCGGAATGCCTACAAGTATTGGTTAGTTGTATATGTAGCAAATTCAAACATGTCAAAACACTTGGCTATCAAGCGGGGAATTCGTGAGGAGTGCGCACGGCTACAGTGCAGTATCATAGTGTAAACCAGTGGGGGAGGGGTCGGCAGGGTGACAAAAGCAGAGGGAGGTTTGCGTGCTCAAGATACACGGACCGATTCTAGCATAGCTGTTTTACTCGAGCAAAGCAGCCCGAGATGCCGTGCATGACCCAGTGTTTCTCTTCCCAAATCAGCGCAGCAACAGCTCGGCAGAACTGCGACGATCTGTCTGAGATTTGCTGAGTCATCATCAGGGGAGAAATTCTGTCCCACCCCGCCCATTGTTTACTTCCTGCTGGAAATGAAAGAGAGCTCAACAGCCATACCTCACCTTAACCCCAATTCAACCCAATTGCATGGACTAAGGATCGAGGCACGGTCACACACACGCTGTGAGGGCTCAGTTGGATCTTTCAGGATGAGGAGCGACTGATGCCTCACCAGGATGCTATAGTAGTTGTCTTTTCTTCTTTTCGGAGGCTTGTGTGGTAGAATGTGGAAAAAGGTACTCTTGACCATTTTGAATCCTGCGGAGCTTATTATGGAACTACTCCTAGTCTTTCCTGGCAACAGTTTTGACTCTGCGCGTTGCGGAGGTATCCGGGGACCGGGGGGGGGGGTTCCCAGCCTTGATGCTATATCATACCGGTATGGTACAGCACAAAATGGCAGTCAGTATGATGCAGATGCCAGTATGTGCAAAGTGCTAGTAAAGCACTGGCACTGCAACTGGAGCGCATGTGTGCCATACCATTATCGTAACCGGTTCTCATGTTGGTTTTTACCCACATTTACGGCCTACCTCTTTGCACGATGCATAGAGGGGAGAAAGCGACAACTGGTGCAGAATTTCTATAGGATAATTCGCATCGGATTCTCCATCTCGAGTACGGTATTTTTCTCTCTTGGGGGTGCTACTGCGGTGCCGGGCAATTCATAAAGTATCCGGATGCCTTGTCCCCCGGATGTCACAAATTTACACCTAAGTGGGTAATATTGGCGCTAAGACGTCCGAAGACTTTATGGATTGTCTGGGTGGTCGGTTGGATGGTTGGCTGGCGGCTCGCCTCCTCCCGTTGGCTCCATTATTGGGGGGATGTCGCAAAATATTTGGGAGTTGCTGTGGATGTGCCTGGCGCGGCAAGCCGTGCATCTCATTTCCCCGAGCATCACGCTAACGCGTTTTGGGTTTATGAGTACCTATACTCGTACAACAACGTTTCCTGGACCTGGCTTGCCCTTGCAGCCCTGACAGCCATGCTTTCCTCCTTATGCCCCAATTGCCCAGGAAGAGAGGGTTTCTCCTTCTTGGGTTACCCCTAAACCTTTTTGCCCCATCAGACACTCCCCCGTGCAGGGCACCCCCCCGTTGTTTTTTCGTGTAGCTTCGCCCTTTTCCCACCCAGCGGTTTCTGGACTGCTAGTCAGTCCCTCAGTCAGTCACTCGCCTTTCGTTTCCACCAACCGGTTTTCACTCCTTCACTTACACTAACTGACTGCTACTTTCCCTCCCACACTCTTTTTTCCCTCTTGGCCTATTTCTCTTGTCGCTCGTTCTGTATCTTTTGCTCTCTCGCTGCTTGGGCTTTCCGGGGCGCCCTCTCCTTTTGCCCCCCCCCCCTCTCTTTACAGCGGTTTAATTACGGTTTGTTGCTGTTGCCATTTCTGTGCTGCTGTTTTTGCTGCCAAAGTGAATTCACTCCCCCTCCCCTTCAATCCCCCCCCCCTGCCACCTTTGGAAAGTGAGGATTGCCTGCTCGAGAGAGCTGGCTGCCTGGGGAATTTGAATTCAGGTCAATGAGTGTGGAGAGAATTGCGTACGTTGGACGTCGTTCCAGTGACTGCCACCCTTACGAACTACAGAACTTTGGCCGCGCGGCAGTGGACTTTACAATACCCCTAGATTGTGATGCCTTTGCAGAGTCAACTTCTAACATGTCTCCTCCACCATATCAAAAACGAAGGACGACGTTAGGCCGGGCGGGTTTTGTTATTTTGTCGACGTTGCTCATGCCGCTGGTGGCTGCTCAGCCAACTGGGAGCTGTATTCCACTCGCTACTTCTCGCACCTGCAAGGCTTTCAACAGTTCCTCTGTATCTACTTCGAATGCTCTGGTTGGGAATTTGTATGATCCCACGCGTTTCGTCAACATATCACGAACGAGTGTGCTGATACTATCTTAGCCCTTTTCTTCAATATGTCGCCAATACCGAGCAGTTCGACAATCAATTCGAACTATATATCAAACAAGATTATGCCAAACTTAAGTAAGTGACAACAGAGTGTGTTTGCTATGGTACTTCTACGGTTGCTGACATGTACCCAAGGTTTCAAGATTTGTTTGGTTGTTCTAACCTTACACTCTCCAACACTACTGAGTTATATGCACGTTACACGCGGAGCGTCCTATGCTCCCGAATGATTCAGGATTCGCGAAAAATCTGTTCGCTTTCAAACCAGGCTTCCACCCCCATCTGTGCAGATACTTGCGTATGCATTCTCGTTAAAGTAAATAAGCTTCTCTAACATGTCTTTTAGGCTGAATTCGCCATCAGCGAGCAAATAATTATCTCAAATGAGGCTACCTGTGGAAGCAGTTCGGCAAACACTTTAGACTTGATACGTTCTGACTTCACCATCTGTGCCTTGCCATCCGATTCTCTCACGGGAAAATGTATTCAAGGGGAAGAGAACGAATCTTACAACTGCGGTTACAAGTAGGTTCCCCTGAGCCTATTTTATACCACGCAACTTACAAACCTAATAGCGAGAATTTGCCCGGGCTGTGTCTCTATTGCGCAAGTGGTTCACCAAATTCGACGGATACATGTTGCTTCAACTCAAATGCCCAAAAGAGATGTGCTGACGTTGATCTCCCAACTGCCACTGCCTTGCCTCCTATATTCACCACTTCTTCAAGTCCTTCGGCATCTGGCTCATCGGGTTCTGGCTCATCGGGTAGTTCGGATAGTTCGGATAGTGGATCTGGGCTTTCTGGAGGCGCGATTGCTGGAATTACAATTGGTGCTCTTGCTGGCGTGGCTCTCACCGCTTTCCTTGTGTTATTCTGCCGGAGGAGGAGGAGAAACCGTGCATCGGCATCTGCTTTCACTCAGCCAACCCGGACCTACAGAAGCCCGTCAATCACTTTTAATCCTGTTGCTGCAAATGTACATGCTCAGGGATATGAGGTTCTCGCTGGGGGCCGGATTGCCAGAATGTCAGCTCTTGAAACAGCCAACATTGCGTCAGAGGGTGACCAATCATCTCCAGCGGTCATTGCCAGCGGTGGCCGCAGGGTTATCGGCAATAGCTCATCGTCTTCTGATTTCGGCCTGGAGGATAGTCCTGAATCGCATAACCAGCGAAAATATTCGCCCCAGGGTCGCCCACTACACCCACCCCCACGTGACCGAAATGCCTCTCTATCCAGTACCTCAATTCTGGCGTCTGAGAACCCGACTTCACCTATGACAGATAGCGATAGGGGGCTTTCTTCCCCTCAATTTCCTAGTCCACAATCGGAACAATTGCCATACTTCAAGGTATGCCCTTTCTGTCTACGGATTACAAGTTTATTTCGATACTTGACACTCTGACATTATGTAGGATTATTATTCGTCCGATGATATGCATCCGGGCGATAAGGTGGCGGTTCTCTGGGCATATGCCCCACGAGCCCCCGACGAATTCGAACTTGACAGGGGTGACATGATTAAAATCGTGGGCATTTGGGATGACGGTACTATATTCCAAACTTTTCCGGACATCTTTAAGTTTTCTAACCATGCTAGGATGGGCAACTGGGATTCGGCTGAGTGAGAGGGCTGAGGATTTCATTAATCGCCGTCAGATGCGCGACAGTGGAATATCTGCTTCCCAGATGTCGCAGCGACGGGCATCCTCTCCCCCTCCCAGGGGTGAAGTTAAAGCCTTCCCCTTGGTCTGCGTCTGCTTGCCAGAACATTGGCACAAAACGATTGAGAGCGATCCTCAGGGTACCGAGTTTGCTTCGCAAACCATGAGTGATCCAGCGGAGGGAAGTAGTGTAAAAGAAGGTTGGCTACCGGATGATTCCAACACAGAGAGATCATTTACTCCTGAGCGAAAGCTAACCCTCAAGGGTTCTAGTCGGTTCCGAGAGGACTTGAATGTCCCTCGAACTGGATCGTCACCGCCCCCTTGAAATTGATGCGAATAAAAAAATCAGATTTGAGACGAAAATGGTCTTTTGACCTTATATTTCCGCCGTTCTTGTCCCAACTTCAGTTATGGTTTGGGTTGGTGATGGAATGCTCGGATTTTAATGATGGCGCTTTTATTATTCCTTTGTTCTCTCTCTCGTCGGGCTGCTCTATCTTTTTTCCCCTGTTAAATATTCCTTTTAGCGGAGTTTGGCTGGTTGTATTTTTTCCTTTTTTTTTCCTGCTATCTTTTCCCCAAGACATTTCTTCATCCTTTTTCTTGTTCACCTAATGTTGTCTGCACATACATCGGGGTATTGAAAAAAGAGCAGGTAGGATTAGAGGAAGAAAACACAAAGGAGGAAATTCAGCACTAGTAGAAAAAATCCTTTCTATCTCTTCGTCGTTCGTTCTTATGACTAATTTATACTACGCCCCTTTTTTTATCCTTTTTGTTTTCTCCACCTTGGACGGATGATGGAGAGGGGGGTTATGCTTTTGCGATGCGATGCGACGCGATTTAAGCTAGCTACTTGCACACACATCCCTTTTCATCCCCCCAGCTGCCTCTCTACCTGCCGTTCATACATAAGTCAAGCACATGCGAAGCATAGAACTTGTTTTTTCTTTTGCTTTCCTTCCTTCCATTTCTCCATATCTCACACAGGGCGCGATAGAGCAAGTTAATACGGTATTGGTGTGGTAATGGTCAGGATGCGCGTGTGAGTGAAAGGCTGGTTCTTTATTTTTTATTTCTTATCATTATATTCCCCATACACCATTGACTTGAATTGGTGGCTTTTTTTGCTTCATCTCTTGTTCGCTTTCTGTACGAATGGTAGGGGTTTGGATTGTTCTGGTATGGACTGGATTGGGGGTTTTTTGGGCACAGGTGGGTGGGGTTGGTTTGGGTTGATAGGGTATTTGGGTGTGGTTTTTATGTGGTTGTGTGGAGTGGAGGGAAGTGATGGGTAGAGGTGGGACTTGGGAGAAGTGCTGTGGTAATACGCGTGCAGGTTTTGATAATGGAGGGAGAGGGTGTCGATTGGAGGCGGGGGGAGAGTTGTTTGTAATATGATTGGATGAATTATTGCGAATTTTACTATATTCTACTACCGGTACTGTTCTGGTACTGTACGATCGTACTTGGTTTTATTATCGTATCGGGCTTGGGTATGGGTTTAGTGTGTGCGAGTGATGTTTTGTGTATTTGAGCCTAACACAGGACGTTATGAGCAGGGGCTGTAGCTAGGAGCTAGCCAACTAAACCTTGTCGGTGGAATTTATGCTGTCTCCAAAGCTGATTGGAGGCTGGAGGCTGGAGTAAATTTAATGTTGAGCTTAATACCGCTTTGCGGTAATGGCACAGGGATCAGCACTGCTGGCATTCCCAGGCGCGCATGTCACGTTTCAACCGAATGACGGTCGTATCAGACACAGTAAAGAGCCCTCGTGGTGGCTTGCCAATACCATGGGAATTCGGATGTTTCCAACGAAACCCCCCCCCCTATTCCCCAGAACGCGAATACACAAGGCACAGAAACACCTGAAGTCCCCATGGTAAAAGAAGAAAACGGAAAAAAGAGTTAACCTTTGAAAATGAACCCGGCTTTTTTCAGAAACCTAACCTAAACATACAGAAGCTACATCTATGAAACAGTCTGAGCGCGACGACGATCTCTCTCCTCGGCGATAGTCAACTGTGCACGATAGATTAGCGGATGGTTCGTATAGAATACGAAGCGGGGGGTTATGGCATGTATCACGAACCTTGACGCCCTTGCCCTTTGGCAGGGAGATCCATGGCTTGTCCTGGCCGATGACGAAAACATTGCTGAGACGGGTAGCGAAGGTGTTGTCAATAGCATCCTTCATGTGAACGATATCAAAACCACCATCGTGTCTCTCACGGTGGGTGATAACACCAACACGACCCATGTTGCGACCACCAGTAACCATGGCAATAGTACCGGTGTCGAAGTGGATGAATTCAGTGATCTTTCCGGTCTCGATATCGATTTTGACAGTATCATTGACACGGATGGCGGGGTCAGGGTAGCGGATGGTGCGGGCATCGTGGGTAACGAGATACGGGACCCCCTTGGCGCCCAACTGAACACGCTTGACTTTTGCGAGCTTGTATGAAGCCTCGATCTCGGTGATGCGGTGGATGGTGAAGCGTCCCTTGGTATCGTAGATAAGGCGGAAGCGCTCGCCGGTCTTTTCGATGGTGATAACGTCCATGAAGCCAGCAGGGAAAGTAGGGTCGGTGCGGACTTTACCGTCGACCTTGACGAGACGCTGCATTACGATGGCCTTGACTTCCCTGTTTATCCCATTAGGATGTTTCTTGAATTTTGAACGGGGAGAGACTCACCTGCTGTTAAGAGCATACTTAAGTCTGTTTCTGATGAAAACAACTAGGGGCATGCAGTCCCTCAACTTGTGAGGGCCTGGTGACAAGACCCGTCAGTAAAGACGAGCCCGGAGACTACTTCAACAAGTGAAGCGAAACATACCAGGGGAGGGTCTGGGAGCGTATTTCCCAGAGAGCTTATCGAGCAACCAGTGAGAGGGGGCGTTAAGCCTCTTCAAGTGCTTTTTTCTGTTGTAGGCATGGGGATTAGCTTCATATCTACAGCGTAAAGAAACTCGAGGGAGGGCTTGGGGATCAGGGAATTGGAAGGCATCCAAAGGCGCGAAAAGGCAAATATTCGATATCCAAAGCTCAGTTTTAAAATCTGGCATGCCAAATCCCTCAATGGATCCAACCTCCATATCCTGATCTCCCTGGCCCCTCTGCCGCGAAATTCAGAGTCTTTTCGAGGGAGTCTTACGGTCCACTAAACACATAATGTTAGTTGAAACAATTCGTAAACTTGGAGAATTTTGTTATAGAAACGGACCGGGCCATGTTTTCGTATTATAAGACTTTAGGGAGAGTTGTTGAGGGGTCCCTTTGCTGCTGTTGCCGTCGGATGCTACCGTTCGGTGTGGTGTTTGGTGAGGAAATTTGGGGTGAGAATGTTAGCTAAGTGGGGAGTGAGCTTGGCGCAGTCACACTATGGTGGTAGGTCTCAAGCCCCAAGCACGTGGTTATTTGATCCTTAAGATCTTGATTGCTGATGAGATTAGATAACGCTAAAGGAAGGGGCTTAAACTTAAATATCCCGCTGTGGACACACTGCAACTAGCAAACACAAGATCGTCGCGTACACTTTCTCGGAGCTCAAACACAAACCTCTTGCTAAAATGTCAGTCACCCTACATACAGACGCTGGTCCACTAAAAATTGAGATCTTCTGTGAAGCTGTGCCGAAGACAGCGGAGAACTTCCTCGCACTCTGCGCATCCGGCTACTTTGACAACTGCCCCTTCCACCGCAATATAGCGGGCTTCATAACACAGACCGGAGATGGCGAGTTGGGCAACGGGAAGGGTGGGAAGTCGATATGGGACGGGAAATTTGAGGATGAGATTAAGCCTGCACTTAGGCATAATGTTCGGGGGGTGGTGAGCATGGCGAATTCAGGGCCGAATACAAATGCTAGTCAGTTTTTTATCACATATGGAGCACATCCACATTTGGATGGGTTGAATACGGTTTTCGGCAAGGTATGCTTTCCTCCGATTATATCGCAGCGCTGTGTGGGATTTTGAGAACGGGGGGGAGTGGGACTAATTGGTGGTGCTAGGTCATTGATGGAGTTGATTCGACGCTGGATAAACTTGAAGCTGTGGAAGTGGATAAGAAGTATCGGCCGAAGAAGCCAATCAACATTCAGAGGGTTACGATACATGCTAATCCTCTCGCTGATATGGATGGTGGGGATTAGGTGTGTTGCAGTTTGAAGGATGGATGCACTTTTCCGTAATTTGGGGTGTTTTCGGGATTGTGGTTGGATTGGAAAAGGGCGGCTTATAATGTAACTGGAGTTATGGTACTTGTAGCGGGGTTTGCATATAGAGAATATACGGCGCCTCTGGCCGTTTGTGCATAATATCCGAGCATTGATTCCCGATTGTCAAATTATTGTCCCTTATCTCTCTATGGCATCGGTTCCCCAAAACTGGGCCCAGAAATGTGGCGCTCTGGAATATTGGGGTGCTCTGTTTTAAGAGTGTCTGAATTATGTGGTAAATAGCAACCGTGTAGACTGCTAATACAAGTACACCTGTATGCTATGATACCTTTCAGTATTTGCGGTGTGCAATATATGCGAAACCTAACAAATAATCAGTAGGATCTGATCCGGCACAAGGCCAGGGTTGTACCCGAGTACCGGTATTATGCAGGTCGCCGGCAGCGGAAATTCTCAGCCGGCCAGGTCAGTGGGTACCTACTTGTATTTGCCCGGGGCTTGAACTTCTTTGCGCTCGTATCCTTTGCTTTTCCCTGTGCTGAATGTTTCAGTAGAAACCCTTGTACTCGAGTACTGATGATGGGCCAAGGAACATGTTTAGAAGGCCCAAGTGATGTTTCATGATATCATGCCATTGACACCACCCTGAGGGTTTGTGTCAGTTATCTAAGTGCTTATCTCCAAGCCAGCTTCTGGGGCCCGACAGAAGATAGAATGCCATGTTTTTGGAACAGGAATAAGTCCCCCCCAGAGACGGTGCTTGGGATTTTTGAGGTCAAGTGGATGTATATTTTTGCTGCATGCATTTTTGTCGGCGCCTAGGGGGGTTATTGCTGCGGGGGTGCCCCTGGGCGTTTTTTTGTAAGTAGTTACCTGAATTTTCAGAGGGGGCTTGCTGATAGTGTTCGAGAGGAAAATGTCAGGTAAGAATGTAATGTTGGACCAGAAATAGTTATGCAGGCTCGGCCAGGTCTGACTGGTCTGAGTAGCTAGATCATTACATCATAAATATTGAGTATTGGGAGTCCTGGAGGTTCTGGCAGTGTACACACATTTTTCCAAGCTGGCATTTATTTTGAAGCTGGAAAGGACGAGTTATATTTCAGTGTTTTACCGTTCGTTAGCATAAGAGTATCCTCGGACTATTTTATGTGCCCTGTAACTATTTCACTGACAAAACAAGTAACGGGCAGCTACAATCTCATCTCATCCAATATTATAGCCTAGCTGGACCTTTCAGGATGCCCTGTGATCAGATTTTATGGAGTAGGGATATGCCACGTAGAAATAGACATGGTGTGGTGTCTATTGCGATTTGTAAAAATCCTTATAAGTGAAGGAGCTTGGGGAAAATAATAATAATCTGATCTCGGGATACCTCGAAACATGTCGAAGAGGGAATAAGCGTTCTCTTTGGGTATGGTAGCAGGGCTACCAAGCCAGCTGAAGGCCTGCTTAGAAATCTAACATAATATTAGAGACTTTGCGGTGGATGTATCCAGCATTCTTGTATGCCAAGAGCAGGGGATTTGCAGCTGGATGCAGGTTTGACTTTGCGGTGGATGTGGTTAAAGAATCCATGATGTCCGGCCAAGGAATCAAGTAAGTCAAAGTTAGGTTGTGAAGTCGACATAGCCCATTCTGCAGCAACCGTGGTTTTTGGAATTAATATTTCCTAGTGTCGAGAATGAAAGCTCCTCGGGTTCCAAGAATCACAGAATTCTTTTAAAATGAAGGAGTATTGGCGGTATTGGGATAGGTCAAAGTTGTTGAGGTCAAATTCGCGGAATTTGCTCCTGTCCCAGAGTCAAGGTCTGGATGATAGAATGCTTGGCATATGCATGCCAAGCTGTGCAAAAAGACTCTGGATGTGTCCACCGCAAAGTCTCTATTGGTGTTCCAGTACCGCTTGTGATTATTTAAGACGTGGAGTTTTTTTTATAAAGGTATACGTCTCCCTCTTTTTTTATAGAACCTCTCGACTTTGGATTGTATGGTTATGGCTTTCATATTTGTTTACTGTATTGTACCGGTATTATATCATACGTTCCATTCCAAACGTTAGCATAAGTCACGATAGGGAAAACGCCTCTCACTTGTACACCAAGAAAAAAGGCATTAAGGATACGGCCGCTGTCAGAAGCGTGGCAAGAAATCCGCGGAGCATGCCAGTTGATGACATTCGTAGAATCTGTGCAATGAAAGTAGAAGCTTTCCTTCATCTCCGCAGTATAATCCTAAACGCCTCATCAATGAAGAAAACCAAGCATCACAATCTCTCCACGTTCACCCGTCGAATCCCTGGGCCTCTCACAGTATCTCATGTAAATTCATTCCTCATCTCTATGCTCTCCGCTATTATCTAATCTAATTGATCTGATATCACGTCATTAATTTCTTGGCATTCTACAAAAAAAAGAGGCCCAAACCCCGCTGTCGTCCTGCGCCTTCATCCTTCCTTATCAGATCAACAGTGCTTCCCCCACCAAACATTCCGCTCTGCCCCACCAAACATCTCGACCTCGACGCAACACAAGAAAAAACCCTCGAAGGCATACCCGACGAAGGGGAAATCCACTTTCAAGATGATCATTCAAATTAGAAGCGAAGAGGAGGTCATTGCGATCCTCGATAAGACCCCCGCCGACAAGCTTGTTATTCTCAACTTTTACGCAGCTTGGGCGGAGCCTTGCACTCAAATGAACCAGTAAGCAAGAGCTTGGATTTGGCTCTTACTTCCTTTCTTCTCCTAATTTAATTTACGGCAGAAACCAGCTAACTGAAAATTACAAAACAGACTCTTCGAAACAATCGCCACTGATTTTCCTGACGCCGCAACCTACCTCTCCATCGATGCAGAAGACGAATCCAACGCCTCTACCGCCGAAAAGTACGACATCTCCGCTGTGCCCTACTTCATCTTCCTGAAGGGTGAAACTGTCCTCGAGCAAGTCTCGGGTGCAAACCCGGCGCTGCTGAAATCCCTCATTGAAAAGCACAGTGGTGTCGGGATCCTCAACCTCCCTGCCAAACAATCCACCGCCAGTCCAGGCTTCGCTGCTAACGGAGCCCCCACTGAAGCCGGCGGAGAAGGAGGAGAAGAAAGCATTGCGGAAGACATCAACGACCGCCTTAGAAAACTCGTCAGCGCCGCGCCAGTGATGCTCTTCATGAAGGGCACTCCGGCCCAGCCGCAGTGCGGGTTTTCTAGACAGCTTGTCGCGCTGCTCAGAGAGAGGGAAGTACGCTATGGATTCTTCAATATCCTTGCCGACGACGAGGTCAGGCAGGGATTGAAGACTTTCTCCGACTGGCCGACCTATCCGCAATTGTACTATCAAGGGGAATTGATTGGGGGGTTGGATCTTGTGAGTTTTTTTTTTCTCCCTTCTTTTTCTTTTCCCCTTTCTTCTATCCTCCATCTCTTCGTTCGCCCTCATGGATGGACGAAATAGAGCTAATGGGACAATAGGTTAAAGAGGAATTCGAGAACGACCCCGACTTTCTTCGTCCTGGAATCGCAATTCCTCCCGTAGATGAGCCTGTAACGGGAAATTAAGTAGAAAAAAACAATCAAAATTTGATACCGGGTTCATGGCCTTTAGTTCAGCAGTAGTAGTAGCGTTTTAGAAAACAAGAGAAATCAAAGCATTAATACCACTACCACCACCACACGGCGAACCATCCAGCAGCCGTATAATCCGTGACCATGACCACAAGCTCAATCAAACCGACTCTCATCCCCATCCTCCTTCCCATACCCTCCCCCATCGTCTCCACCATCTCCGCCACTACTACCACCACCCTCCCCCTCCCTCCCCTCAACATCCAACTGCTGCTGCAAAACCATGGAATAAACCGACGCCTTCAACAACGTGAACACCAACCCCGTCTTGCGCTCCAGCCCCCTCAGCGAGTCCAGTATCTTCGCAGTCGGCGTTCGGCCAATTTCGGCGATGGATGTCGATAGCTAGTGACACCGAATCAAGCATGGTCAGTATTGATTGGCCGTGGCGTAGTGTAGTGTAGTGGATGGGGTGGGGTGGGGTAAGGGGAAGGGACGCTATTCATGTTGTGCAGTAGACGGCTATATTCGTCTAGGATTTCTTGTTCTAGCGGGGTTAGGAGGCCCGGGCCGGAAGCTGGGGTGTGGTGGGGCGGGGTCGTTGACATTGTTTGTTGTTATGTTGTTGTGAAGGTTGGTGGTGGTGGTGGTGGTGGTGGAGCGCTTAGGTGAGAGTAGTGGTAAAAGTCTGGTATCGCGCTAGATTGCTGGGTCGTACAGTTACCGGGAATGAGTGGTGGGCAAGGATGCAGTAACTCGTAGGCCGGTGTTCATGTGGTATCACTCTCCTCCCCTTAGCCATTGGCGGAATTTTCTTATTGAGTGATTTTGAGATAAGGTACCTTTTTTTAAAAAAGAAAAGAAAAGAAAAGAGAAAGAACTACACTGCCGACTATCGCGCTACGATTTCTTCTCTAATCGCTTGAGTCAGTCTTGGACTTGATTGATTCTTTATTATATAGATTTCTTTTTCATCGTAGCCCAAGTTAGTAAGATAGCCTCCATACTGTGCGGTTCTACAGTCCACAGCTTTGGCTTTTAGTGGCCCGTGATACCTAAACAGCGGCTTCCTAATCCTGTCGGAAAAAATAAATCTTACTATGTAGGTTCTAATAGGTAAAACGGCGCTCGTATCGCATATAATCATACAATGATTTTCTATCCTTTCCTTTTTGTATCCATTTTATTTGCTTCACTCTCCATCACACTGTACTAATCGTACCCCATTTTACTTTATTTTACCATTACAAACAGGAAAGACAGGCGGACAAAACACGGTGAGAATGAAAGGATGAAGAAAAGAAGTGAAAAAAACAACTAAAGCCAACGTACTGTATGACCACGCTTATTCCCAACCGACCGAACAAAGGAGATACTTGGTACTGTCTAGAATGGAGGATGCAAGAAAACACATTAAGGTGTAGATGGGGGAAAGGGGGTGGAGAGGAGGGAGGATGATCAGATTAGACGTCCTCGCTGCCATCTTCGTCCATCACTCCAAGGAGTCTGGCGTAGGGTACTGCGATTCTCTGGAGGTCGCGATGTTTGCCTGTTTTTTATTTTTGTTAGTAAGTTAATGTAGAGAGGCAGAGAGGGGGAAGGAGGAACAAACCAATGGCGAGCAAAATCTGCTTCAACAACTCCCGTTTATTCCACCCAACGATATCCTCTTCTCCGCTCTCCTCATCGGCGTCGTCCTCCTCTTCCACGCCTATTCTACCCATCAAATCCCGTAACAATTCCTCCACTTTCGCCTTCATCCCTTCCGCTGCGATACGGCGAGCGTACATCATCAAGTAATTTTTGAAGTCGTCCTTAGCATTAAGCAACACCGCTGCGGCCATCCTATTTTCCAAATGCGACAACGACACAGCAGTCTCAAAACCTTCGTATCCCTCTCTATTAAGAAGGGACTTGACAATGCGTTGGAGGAAGCGCCCGCGACCATGAAGAAGGACTTCATTTGTTGTCCGGCGTTCAAGGTGCGAGATGACACCAGCTGAGATGGCAGGGCTCTTGGGATCCATCGGATTATCAGAAGAATTCTGTGCGGGCCGCATGGTGCCCGTGGAATCCCAATATTGCGATCCGATCGCCCACCAGGCTTCCGTGAGTTTGTGCCATGTGTACATGTCACTTGAGTAGGCAAATCCGTCTCCGTTGGTTAGGGAGACTATTAAGGTTCCTTCTGAGTTCACACCAGCTTCGGTTATCGCCTCAGCCTTGGTAGGGCTATCCTGTCTCTGGTAGGTGTTTGAGGAGTCGAGAATAGGTGCTAGAGATACTGGAGGATGGGGCGATTTCATTGTTTGGAGGTTCCTAGAATAGTAAAATTAGCGTGCTATACGAGTTGACTTGTGAATCAGTTTCCTACCAAACGTAGGCCATCCCGACAGACGTTATGCACATCAGCCACCATCCCCTGCACTCCATGAAACATGGCTGCGCTTCGAGAATGAGCGGGCTCGATAATCTCCTCCCAACGGGCGTAAAGACGTGAACGGTCCCATCCTCACAAGCTACGGACCAGAAATTACTATTACCAGTTACGAGCAAAGCAGCTTTGGGAACGAAGTCCATCCAGAGAACTTGGCTATGCCTCGAGAGGGTTAAGCGTGTTGGCTCCCCTGCGTTCCTGAGGTTCCTGGCTTCAAAGGTATAGTCGTCCGATGAGGAAGAAGCCTGTGTACCTGCAGTACTGGTGCCGCCTGCAGCACTAGGGACATTACTCGAGGGTAGGCCACTTGAATCCACGACCCGCGAGACGATGTTCCGGACTTTGGGGACACCTAACCTGATTTGACTAACGGAAGACACTGGATTGATTATAGCGGGTCTGATGAATTCGGGGGTTTCTTCGGACCCCTTTTTGCCCGCTCCACCGCTAGCTAAAACTGCGATGCGTTTCCCGTTGGTAATTTGCTGGGGGTTTTCCTCCTCTCCTTCTAGAAGGGGTGCCTTGCGCTTGTTGCCGAAGATGAGGGCGGGCATTCCGCCTTTTGGTAGACCATCATACGGCCTCGAGAGGTCTAGGATCGTCTTGGGATCATTGCTTATGGTTGAGTTGTTATTCGCAGACGCTTGTAGAAGATGCGCGTTCGGGAGATTTGAGCGATGGCCTCCACCTCTATTAAAACCGACGTTACAACCTTGAGTAAGCATAAATCCGGAGGACAAGTCACTTACGTTGAAACTAACAACGGGGCAACCCTCTTTTTGCCATCCTTGGTTAGCGTGACCTTTTGCTTGTATGGCTTCTCCCTCTGCTCTGGAGCGTTGGTAGTCTTCTCCGCTTCGGGGACCTGCTGCATTTGCCATTGAGGGCCAGCGGTATTGCCTGAGTTGGACATCGCTGTATCCCCTGCCTGACCGTTTCCATCCATCATGAGTTCACCCATTCGCCCTTCCACTTCTCTCCTCTCTCCATCCCGGGCCATTTCTTCTAGTCTAACACTCTCTGTTCCTTCAGGAAGAGTCGCACCCTTTCTACCAGCACCGAACTTTTGTAGGACCCGCTCATTCTCTTCTAGTCCAAGCACAAATCCGAGGTCGCCATCCTCAAAACAAATGCATATTATTGAACCATCCAAAGAACAAACGAACAAAGTCCTCCCATCCGGGCTCCATGTCAAATCAGAAATAGCCTTTGTAGCAAGATCTTGAGCAATTATGAGAGGGCGGGGATTAGAGGTGTTCCAGATCGACAATGCCTTGTCCTGACCGGCGCAGGCAATAACAGTAACTGGTGTCGATGGTGGGGTTCCTGGGGTTAAGGGGGTTTTCGAGAACATCCTTGGAGCAAAAGCGCAGACTTCTACTGGACCCTCATGGCCAATCAGGTTGATCTCACTATCCCAATTACCGCGGTTTATGATGGCGACGGAGCTAACGGGGCCATTGACTGCGTTAGCAGCTGCTATGTGAGATCCATCAGGGGACCATGAACAGCGGCGAAAGTATGTCGTCAGTGGCGATTCTTTGAATGGTGTTGTAATTGACGTTTCGACTGTGAAATTTGTCTGTTGGTCGTGCGCAGTTGCATTGGCTGCCGGGGGGTTGAATCTAAATATCTTGATGCTCCTGTCGTCACTGGCCGTCGCAAAGTATTTATTGGCAGGATCAAAGGTAAGTCCTTTAACATGAGATTGATGAACATCAATCCGCTTCAGCCTCTCAAACGTGCTCCCAGACCAGACAATAACCTTCGAATCCAACCCCACAGAAACTAGGACGGAAGAATCGGCAGACCATCCAACATCTTGGACATCGTTGTCATGACCTGCCAATCGCCTATATGTCCTCCATCTCTCTGCATGCGGAGCCTCATTAGAACCGAAGAGCGGACGAGCAGAAGGCGCAGCTGAAAGGTCTCGTTCGTAAACTAGAACAATCTTATCATCTGAACCTGAAGCAAGATAGCGGTTGTTGCCGGAGAAGCGGACGGTAAGAACGGCACCAGAATGATGGGATAAAGAACACAGTTGTTTAGGAAGATGTGAGGCGCTTTCATCGGCGGCGCCGTACACAGCGCGGGTGGACCAAATTCGAACGTTGCCATCTGTATGCCGTTAGCAAAGCTCCCATCCAAACAAAGAACCACTTGGGAAGTCAAACACACCAAGACCTCCAGTCGCTAACCGTTCACCATCGGGGGAGACGTGACAGGAGTAAACCTCACAGGTCTTTTTCTCAGCTAAAGGCAGAAGATTCGTCTATATTAGCGGGGAGTTATCACGGAGAAAGATGCGGTGAACGCGTTCACGACTTACCAGAGTGAGTGAGCCATTGAGGCCTGATGAAATGCATAACGGTGATGGCGGGTGTAATTAGGGGCCTATAAGACTCTCATGGAAGACCGGTGGGTGATTAATGAACGGAGGATGGGAACGACTCCGAGGATGGCGGAAGAGCGAGTAAGGGTTTTGATAGGAGTCAGGGGAGGGGGCGCAAAGGGTTGAGGGCAGCAGATGGAAGTATCGAGAGAAGTCGAGTCGCGGGAAACGTGTCACAGCTCAACGCTAATGGGACGTGCATACCTGAAGACACCCTAGCAATGGCACCCCCGAAAATTATGCAAGATGGCTCGCACTTCATACTAATTTTCCCACCCCAAGATGGGCTGGAGAACCAGTAATTGGAGCTTCTGGGTCACAGTTTGAAGGCCTGTATGCTTTACTGTCTGTTTACCTCATTGCCCAACTCACCCTAGTGGTCCTCAACTCTACTTCACGTGATATCCATCAAATCTTCCGTCACGTGACAAGGGTTGAACTTCCCTCTATTAGCATATCTCTGGTAAGAGGCTTCTCCCCCACCCCACTGTTTGAAAGGTCTGAATGATCATGCTGGCTGACGCAAGTAGCTGTGCTGCCCCTCGCCTGATACCGTAATAAGGCTTTTAACGCTGGAATTGCACGTATCCATAGGGATGGCTACTTATAGAGTGCCTTGCTGTTTCGAACAGAAGAATTTCCTGAGGCCTATGTACCGTACCGTGCAGTAAAATGTGCCAATGGGCTCGACCAAATCCGGAATTCTCCCAAAAATTGACAGCATTCATTCAATCATCCAACCTCTTATAGATCTTCGAGAGAGTTCATTGGAGCTTGAGTTAATCAATCGTGGTGGTATGATTTGCAGGAAACACTTCAGTGGTATTAACCCACACACTTCAAGAAAGGCAAGGTGTCATATACGCGGCAGGTCTGCCATCGTAATGCGCCACTGCCTTTTATGATAGCATCATCCACCAGTTCCACATACTCGGGTTATTCCGTTGGTTACGGTTATTTTGGGGGGGGCGGAGAGGTTTGGGTTCTGGTGGTAAGTGCACATTCCTAGCATAATCTATCTCTTGCTAAATATACGCTGGGCGATATAGAGTTGTAATATTTTGGCATAGGATTGCTTGTTTCTATCGGCTGGGGTGAAGGAAAGTGTCCGAATAACCATGACAGGTTTCCAAACTAGTCATTTATAGTTTTCCAGTGTAAAGCGGTGAGCGAGTTTCTAGGCCTCTCTGTTGGGCGTTATATTTGGGGCTGCTGCCCCCTATCAGGTGGGTTTGCGCGCAGCTCACGCTGAGCATTGCCGGTAACGTCCCATGCGAGTGATTTCTGGTGACTCGATCAGCGACAATGATCAGAGAAAGGAATATTTCACCATCTTGGTACTATTATTTCACATAGAGGTTTTATTTACCTTAAACTGGCAAGTGTTGGAGCGCAGTATTAGAATGCAATGGCCACAACCCTTGTCAGCATAGGCCCTGAAATACTGCCCTTTCTGCTGCCCCTCCCGACAGCACTCGTTCGCAATAGCTCCCTGGACCCCCCGCCCCAGGTCAACAGGTGCCCCGTCAATAGAGGGTCCTATCCTCACTTCCCCACCAGCCACCACAACCACCCCTTTCTCCGTAACAACCACAATGGTCCTCTTCCTACCCATATCCTTAAACCACCTTCAACAAAACCACCACGACCACACCAACAACCATCCTACGAACAAATATTCTACTACCACGACGACGACAACAACAACAACCACAAGCACTGACAGGGCCTCTCCCTCTCCCGAAAAACAGAAAAAATGCCTATGTTTTCCATTTCCCGCATCACCTCCGCTGCCGCTACCGCTGCTACACCCCGTACACCCACGACACCGACTACACCGACTACACCGACTACACCCTATACTCCAGCTGCCCCCGTTCTCCCCCCAGGCAAGCCAATCGATGCCTACATCCTTATCCATCAATTAACCCACCTCTTGGCCGTCTTCCTAGCCACGGTCCAGCGCATGCACGCCCAACCCAGTGGCCGTGGCATTCTTCAAAAAAATCTTATGTTTCGCTACAGCTCCGAAGCCAACATACTCCTAGCCTGCGCCAGAGAGCTCATATCACAATACACTTCCAACATTGACCTCGGCCAGCTAACCTGCCCTTCCCCGACTATCACCACCCCCGCCACCACATGGAACCTCTCAACCTCATTCCCAGGCTTCCCCCGAGTTCTCTCCGCCACACGCGGCGATCCAAAGGCCTTATATGGCAAATATTTCGCCTTGAGATTCCAAAAAAATGGAGCGCAGCAGAGCGAAAAAGGAAATGGGCAAGAAAAAGTGGAAAGGGCGCCGTTTTGCCGCCCGCCAGCAGAATTGGGCCTTTCCCCTGCCGAGCACCGACGTATCTCATCAGCGCTGTCTGTCCAATATGCACTATGGAATAACGCTATAGCCAATTTCAGTGCTAATTTCAACCCATTGACCCCCCTAGGTGCGGTTGGGCTCATGGCTGACACAGCACTCACCCTACGTACTGCAGCGCTGGCGGCGATCAAGCTTGTTGAGCATGACCTCAGACTCGCATTGGGCCTCAGACCAATTTCTGGCGTTCTTGAGGCCAAGTTGGTATATTTGGCAATTGTCAAGGAGGCTGGAGAGAAGGGGAATCTGGAGGCTCGAGTGAGGAGGGGGTTGCGGGAGGTGTGTAAAGACGCTGAGAAGAGATGGGATGAGTTGGTGAGGCAGGAGCTTGAGGAAGGGAATCGGGGGAAGGGCTATTAGACTGGAGCGTTTGGAGGGGTTACGTTAGAGGGTCGCGGTGGGGGCGTGCGATTAAGCTCTCGCCGCCGCTGGCGACCAACTCTGCCCCTTCTTCTCCCCCATCCCTGGCAGTAGAGTGTGTTTATGATTTGATTTTTTACCTAGTCCTGGCCTATTATTCATCCCATGGTAATCTACCCCAGGATCACTCGCAACATAGTACCCCCTCTCTCCAGTCATGATTATAGCAGTGAGTAAGATTTTTCTGTGTGAGTCTGAGAGTATGTGCGGTGGGTCTAATCCGTTAAATGGATACGTAACCTCTTCTTTCCTCCCGAGATTGCGGGCGCACCATAGCCCGGCGGGATGCCACTGGACCATGGCCTGGAGGTCCGCTAGACTGTCGAGCCATCCATTGTGCAATGTTAGGGACACTCCCTCATTTTTTGGGGAGTCAAATGCTGCGATATGATTATGGGTTTTGGTCTCTATTTATTTTTTGATAGGAAGAGAGCCTATGACTACCCCCGGTGCTACAAACCAACTTAATTAAGCAACTCACCAGGCACACAGTAACTAACTAGCTGACAAAATGCCTCTTCCACTCAAACCACCGAGTCGATTTACAGCATATGCCGAATAAGCAAATATTGGTACCATCGACCCAAAGTATGTACCTGCAGTACTTCGAACTCCCGCTTGGAACTAAAAAAAACAAAGAAAACCTCCTCCGTAGATCTAGACAAACATTCCGAATGGCCTGGAATAAATAATATACTCTCTCTCTCCCAATTTATTGCAAGGATATGACTGCATCTCAACCTATGGGAGCTACGCCTTGTCTAACGAGAGAGGAGGGGACAAACCCGTGCGTGACCTCACAGTAGGTGCCTCTCTAACAGAGCGGAAACCAAACTTATTTTCTAACGAGGTATCATAGATAATAATATTATAGAAGAATAAGAGGAGGTAGTTCGCACGATGGACAAACACTCATTAGGCAGCCAGTACAGCACAATACAGTACTGCATCATGAATGCGAGAAGAGAAGAAGAAGAAGAAGAAGAAGAAGAAAATGGCTATTCCCAAATCCAATTTACTCGAGTACTGTGATTTTACACAATGCAGTACTATCCAAACACGACACTACCCACCAACCAAACCAGCACGCCTACATATACCCACACCGACAACATTCCACTCAGTATTCAATACCACACGTCGTTATTTTCAAAAAGAAACATACTGCACCTACAAGGACAAGCAACAAATAAACTCCACCGGACCCCGAATTCCCCTCCCTCCCTCCCCCACCCAAAGTATCAAGACCCGTGTTTCCCCAACCATACAATACAATCAACAATCCCAAAATACAACCGCACGCACGGGTCTGGTCCGGGGCAGATACGATACAGCACATCCACAATCTTATCTTCCCAAATTCTTATCATACACAAAAACACACAAACCATATATCCGCCAACAGTGCGAATGCGCCTGGGTGATGGGGTGTTATGCCTTCCCCCCCCTTTTTGACCGAAATGGTCCAAACCCTCGTGGAGGAGAGAGAGGGGGGGGAGAGAGGAGGAAGGAGGGGGAAGACAACTTGGTTGTGGCGGGGAAATGCGAAAGATTGGATTAAATTGGTGGTATCATAAGTCATGATTGGAGCCACCGCTGCTGTACACATTTACCGAAATGAGGGGCGGGCGGCCGAAGCTTCAACCAAGGCTATGGAGTAACCAAGGATAGCAGCTTGAGAGCTATGCACTAGCAGGTGTACCGTAAAAATAACGGGTATCACGAACCCGCCTGGACCGGTCGTGCTGCGAGGGTCGGACTGGGGAGCTTGCGAACAGAACCAGATAACATAAGCAAGCTTCTTTGGAGGTTTTCTCGTGCCATTCAAGGCTCCGAAAACTGCTGCACGACCGGTCCGGGCGAGTTTGTTATACCTGAGATTTTACGGTATATATAGCTGAATGGTTTTGTAAGAGAGGGTTACCATTGATCGTAATATTGTGGGAGTGTTGTGTCCGATCTTCCAGTCCCGAGTCGCTTGTTAAAGACCCGAGTGATACTCTATGAATAAACGACGATCCTTAGAGTAACTGACCTCCAATGGCAGCGCCTGGGCTCCTGGGAGAATGGAATGCAACCGCAATTAGTGGAATCCACTCTAGATTGGGGATAATTCTCATTAGATAAATACCGCGTGCCTCGCGTACGAGTGTGAACGGTAGGTACGGGAGGATACTAGAAAAGCTCTCTGGTGGTTAAAACATAACCAACCTATATCTAGTACCACGTGGGTGGTTTATAATTCTTGTTGCCTAATTTTCCATGACAAAACCCCGCGAAAGCACCCCCTCTGAAAAGAATAGTCTAGAAAGGACATCCAAATCAACAAGCAAGAAAACTCTATAACGAAAAAATCATTCTGCGTCAGCCCACGGCGCCTCGCCCTCCCCTGCCTTCACCCACTTGCAAAACACCTTAAAAAAGTCTCCCCGCGCGGAATTTGCTAGAACCGCATGAAACTCCGGATACCCCCCAAGCTTCCCGATCAAATACCCAGCATACCTCGCCAAAAACTTCACCAGCTTATCCGGCGTCTCAGTAGCGACGGGTCTATTCTGGAGCACGTAATCCATGAGGGAAATCATTGCAAGCGCATGCGCCCTATCCTCCAACTGCCCGAAGAAGGAGGTGAGAGCGATGATCTTTTTCCTGGATAGTTCCTTCAGTGAGACGATGTTGAACATATCCGCAAAGACGTAGAGCTTTGCGTGTATCAACAAGAGTGGGAGGGCCTCGGTGGCGTCTTTGTCCCTTAGTGGGTCGTCGGAGTTGCTTTCAGCGTGTAGATAATCTCCAGAATAGCAGAACTCCATGAACCGGTGCACGGTGTCTGGGGATACGTGCCACGTCTCCATTCCGGCTTCCTGGCCTTCTTTCGTGTCTTTGTATACATGATTGCGCATTTCATCCGAGAGCCCAGCGAGAAGGTCTTTGTGAATGTGGAAGGCTTGGAGGTCAGCGCCTACCAGGATTGTGAAGATTTCTGAGGAGGCGAATCTGTGCGGATCAATACAGTGCTCACTTGAAGAGCAAGCTGAGTTTGGAATAGGAGCAATTACTTGTCAAAGGGAACCGGGGGGGATTGCCTGGAGGCCATTTCTAGGATCTTTCGAGAAGCAGCTGGAGCTAGGGGGATACTAGGAGCCTCGATGGCAAGAGGAATGAGGCTTGAAGTTACTTCCCTCGTGGTTTGGGAGGTATCAGTAGCTGAGAAGGTAGTTGTAACTTGGGGTTTTTGAGAAACGGGGTCGTCAGATAATGCGGAGACAGCGGTAGTTTGGGGGGCACCAGGAGCTTGGGGGGTGGGAGAAAAGGAACCGTCAGATAATTCAGCGGTGTCCGGGGGCGGGGAGCTTGAGAGACCGCTGGAAGTATCAGACGCTTTTTTTCCCTTCAAGACTTTTTTTCCCTTCAAGACTTTTTTTCCCTTCAAGGTCTTCTTTCGAGAGACATGAGGCTCTATTCCCAAATCCATGAGGCGAGGGGAAGTGTTTGTTGGCAAACTCTGGCAAGTGAGAATTTCTTGGTTGTCAGACCCGGCAGCCAGTTACCCTTATTAACCGGCTGCCGGCTTCCCAAGCCAACCAGAACCCTTCACTCTGACAGCCAAACCCAAATAGGAAACTTTCAAGTAGTTTACTTGTTGGCTGCTCGAGTACTGTGCTGACCATCCCAGTTTCCTCATATCCACCAATCAGCATCTATCCGGGGGGCCTAGGAGGCCGTCTATGCTCCAACAATCAAAGCCGCTGCAAAAGGTGAAACGACCAAAATTCCAATCAAGGCTATGGGGTAATGGCCAAGGACGGCAGTTATAAAGCTATACACTGACAGGTGTACTGTATATATATGTTTTGCGAAAGATAGTCACCATTGATCATAATGTTGTGCGGGGCCGTGTGTCTTCAAGTCCGGAGTCGCTAGTTAAAATCTCGGGTGATAATCTATGGATGACTAGCGATTCCTAGAGAGCAATCGACCTCCAAAGGTGGCGCGTTTGGGCTCCCAGGAGAATGTAACGTAATCGCAATTAGCGGAGCCCAGGCCGAATTAGTGGTGCTTCCCATCAGATGAATACTGCGTGTCCGGCATTCAAGTGCGAATGACGGAAACGGGAGGACACTATAAGCAACCTGTATCGAGTGCCAAATGGGCGGTTTGTATGATAATTCCTATCACACTGCCTAATTTTCCATGATAAAATCGTGTGAAAACACCTCTGGGAAGAATAGTCCAGGAAAGACATCCAAATCAACAAGCAAGAAAACTCTATAACGAAAACATCATTCCGCATCAATCCACGGCGCCTCGCCCTCCCCTGCCTTCACCAACTTGCAAAACACCTTAAAAAAGCTTTCCCGCGTAGAACCTGCCAGAACCGCATGAAACTCCGGATACCCCCCAAGCTTCTCGATCAAAAACCCAGCATACCTCTCCAAAAACTTCACCAGCTTATCCGGCGTCTCAGTAGTGACGGGTATATTATGGAGCACGTAACCCATCAAGGAAATCATCGCAAGCCCATGCGCCCTATCCTCCGACTGCCCGAAGAAGGGGGTGAGAGCGATGATCTTTTTCCTGGAATAGTTCCTTCAGCGAAACGATGTTGAATATATCCGCAAAGACGTAGAGCTTTGCGTGTATCACCAGGAGTGGGAGGGCCTCTGTGGCGTCTTTGTCCTTTAGTGGGTCGTCGGAGTTGCTTTCAGCGTGTAGATAATCTCCAGAATAGCAGAACTCCATGAACCGGCGCACAGTGTCTGGGGATACGTGCCCCATCTCCAGGCTAATTTCCTGGCCTTCTTTTGTGTCGCTGTATACAGTACATAATTACCACACCTCAATGACACTTTAGAAGTTTTTGATTTGATCATCATGTAAAGTTATCAACATCACCTATCTCGGTTTCCCTCGATTGAGCTTCATAGCGCAAAGAGAAATCCCAATTCTCACCACGTCCTTCCCATGTGTGCTATGCATAACCGTCCCAAGGTTCCTGCCACTCCGAGGGAGTGCTCGACAGCTCAACTGTACTTTTTCCAATCATCACCATTCTACAATGCTTTTTTCCACCACCCCGGATGCCATGACTAGTATATCATATTCCGAGATAGAGACACGAATTCGGCAAGCAATTGTGAGACTAAAGAAAGAAAGAAAAAAAGAAAGAAAGCCAGATATATCTGCGGCAGCTTTGAGGTGCCGGTACAAAGTCTTCAAGCCCCATGGAACGGCCGTCAATCCCGCCACAATCGACCTCCTACTAATCGGAAATTATTAACTAAACACTAGGAGGAGGATTTATGCCAGTATCTCAGTAAACTAGATCAGGCTTCATAGAGTTTTATTTTATATTATTCGGCGTTCAATTGTTAATGTTTCTACCCTAGTTTAGTAAAAGTAATGCCGAGCTGTTGGGCACCACCCCCTTAGAGTGCCGTCAACTTCGATAGCCGCCTAGCATTCTTCGAAGTATCGTAGCCGGAACCTTGGCGCGGCTAGTGGGGGGCTACCCGCCGACTATACCATGACTAAATCCCTGACCCTTGTGCCGTATTAGACGGCCCCCGACACCTCTCGCTCGGACAACCAAACCCAAACAAGAAACTCTCAAGTGGTTTATTTGGACGAACTGTGGCTACCGCACTGACCGCCACAGTTTCCTTATACCCTCCAATCAGCATCTTCCCAGACGCCAGCCTGTCAGCCCCAACAACCAAAGCCGTTGCAAAAGGTGAAAGGACCGAAATTCCAAAGAAGGCCATGGGGTAGCAGCCAGGGGTGGCAGTTCGAAAGCTAGAAACACTGACAGGTGTATACCGTATATAACAGAAGTGTTTTGTGAGAGATAGTCACCATTGGTCATAGTATTGTGCAGGGTGTTGTGTCCGACCTTCTGTTGGAACCTGTAGTCACGAGCGTGCTCTCTTCTTGGCTGTTGCTATGGTTACGAGTGATACCTTGTGACCACTTGCGTCACCCCTTGTCCCCTCTCAGAATCTTCGCCCCTCTTCTCTCTTCCTTCTCTGTTTCTTCCCTTCTTTCTTTTTCTCTCCCAATCCTCTTCTTGTTCAATAAGCGATACAAGTCGCTCGCTTTCTCCGGTAACCGCTCTCCTTTTGAACTTGTGGAACTACTCGCTTCCACTCCTTCGCACCTGATAGCTCTCAACACCTTCGAGTCCGGAGTCGCTAGCTAAAATCCCAAGTGATAGTCTATGAATGAGTAGTTATTCCTAGAGCGCAATCTACGTCCAATGGGGGCCCCTGGGCTCCTGGGAGAATGGAATGCAACCGCAGTCAGTGGAATCCACACTGAATTAGGGATACTTCTCATCAGATAAACACTGCGTGCCCCGCGTACGAGAGTGGACGGTGGCATGGGAGAATACTAGAAAAGCTCTCTGGCGGTTAAAACATAATCAGCTTATATCGAGTATCACGCGGGCGGTGTGTAATTCTTATTGCCTAATTTTCCATGATAAACCCGTGTGAAGCACCTCCTCTGGAAAAAATAGTCCAGAAAATACATCCAAATCAACAAGAAAATTCCATAACAAAAACATCACTCTGGAAAATCCCACGGCGCCTCGTCCTCCTCTGCCCTCAGACACCTGCAAAACTCCCTAAAAAAGTCTTCCCGCGCAGAACTTGCCAGAACCGCATGAAACTCCGGATACTCCCCAAGCTCCTCGATCAAAAACCCCGCATACCTCGCCAAAAACTTCACCAGCTTATCCGGCGTCTCAGTAGCGGCAGGCATATTATGGAGCACGTAATCCATAAGGGAAATCATCGCAAGCCCATGCGTCCTATCCTCCAACAGCCCGAAGAAGGGGGTGAGAGCGATGATCTTTTTCCTGGACAGTTCCTTCAGCGAAGCGATGTTGAACATATCCGCCAAGACATATAGCCTTGCATGTGTCAACAAGAGTGGGAGGGCCTGAGTGGCGTCTTTGTCCCTTAGTGGGTCGTCGGAACTGTTTTCAGCGTGGAGGTAATCCCCAGAGTAGCAGAACTCCATGAACTGGTGCATGGTGTCTGGGGATACGTGCCCCACCTCCATGCCATCTTCCTGACCTTCCTTCGTGTCTTTGTATACATAAGTGCGCATTTCATTCGAGAGCCCAGCGAGGAGGTCTTTGTGAATGCGGAAGGCTTGGAGGTCAGTGCCGACGCGGATTGTGAAGATTTCCGAGGAGGCGAATCTGTATGGATTAATAAAGCACTCATTTGGAGGGCAAGCTGAGTTTGGAACAGGAGTAGTTACTTGTCAAAGGGAATCGGAGGGAATTGTCTGGAGGCCATTTCTAGGACCTTTCGAGAAGCAACAGGAGCCAGGGGGGTACTAGGAGCCTTGGTGGCAAGAGCTATGAGGCTTCAAGTGGCTTGGGGGTTGCGAGAAGAGGGGTTGTCAGAAAATCCGGAGACAGCGGTTGTTTGGGAGGTACCAGGAGCTTGGGGGCGCGGGGGAGGGGGCTGGAGTGGATCGCAGCCTGGGAGGTACTACCGGCAGTAGCTTGGGGGATGGGGGAAAAGGTACTGTCAGATAACTCGGAGGTGTCGGTATCTGGGGAGAGATTCGGGGGGCGCGAGAAGCTTGAGGGGCGGAGCAAGAGGCAGCGAGGCGACGAAGTATCTTATCTCTCTTTCTTTTTTTGTCGGGAACATCTTTCCAACAGCCATGAAGCAGGGCGAAGAGGCTGTTGGCAAACCCTAGCAAGCGAGAATTTCTTGGCTGCCAGAACTCGCAACAAGTTACCGTATTAGACGGCACCCCAGCAAGCAAAGCCGTTGCAAATGGTGGAGTAACAACCAAGGGCGGTAGTTCGGGAGCTATTCACGAACATATATACAACAGAAGTACTTTATGAGATATTTGCCGTCAATCATAATATTGTGGGAGTGTTGTGTCCGATCTTCAAGTCTGGAGTGGGGGTGGTTAAAGACCCGAGTGATACTCGATGAATGAACGACGATCCTTAGAGCAATTGACCTCCAATGGCGGACTTTGGGCTCCCAGGAGAATGGAATGTAATCGAAATTAGCGGAAACCACATTGAGTTAGGGATACTTCTCATTAGATAAATACTGCGCACCCTGCGTACGAGTGTGAATGGTGAATACGGGAGGATATTATAAGCAACCTGTATCGCGTATCACGTGGGTGGCTTGTAATTCTTATCTAATTTTCACGATAAAACTGCGTGAATGTTGAGTGCGGAGTCGTGAGAGATGTTCGTCGATGTCTAGTTGTATATACAAGAGAGGAAGCTATTTAGGACGGAGACACACATGCCAAGCTCACTCCCTCACAACCAACGATAGACCTAAACCCAAACGCAGACAGACTCTAGTCTAACCCAAAGGCATGACCTAAGTGGGTAGCCATATCTCTGCATATATATCTAACAATGAAAACACCTCCTGTGGGAAGTTAGTCATCCAAAACGACAGAAAACCCCCTAACGAAAACATCATTCTGCATCAGCCCACGGCGCTTCACCCGCCCCTGCTTTCACCCAACTACAAAACACCTTAAAAAAGGCTTCCCGCCTAGAACTTGCTAGAACCGCATGAAACTCCGGATACCCCCCAAGATTCTCGATCAAAAACCCAGCATACCTCGCCAAAAACTTCACCAGCTTATCCGACGTCTGAGAAGTGACGGGCACGTTATGGAGCACGTAATCCATGAGGGAAATCATTGCGAGCCCATGCGTCCTATCCTCCAACAGCCCGAAGAAGGGGGTGAGAGCGATGATCTTTTTCCTGGACAGTTCCTTCAGCGAAGCGGTATTGAGCATATCCGCCAAGACGTATAGCTTTGCGTGTGTCAACAGGAGTGGGAGGGCCTCGGTGGCGTCTTTGTCCTTTAGTGGGTCATCGGAATTGTTTTCGGCGCCGGGGGCGTATAGGTAGTCTCCAGAGTAGCAGAACTCCATGAACCGGTGCATGGTGTCTGGGGATACGTGCTCCATCTCCATGCTAATTTCCTGGCCTTCCTCCGTGTCGCCGTATACACAAGTGCGCATTTCATCCGAGAGTCCAGCGAGGAGGTCTTTGTGAATGTGGAAGGCTTGGAGGTCAGTGCCTACACGAATTGTGAAGATTTCCGAGGAGGCGAACCTGTATGGATTAATAAAGCACTCATTTGGAGGCCAAGCTAAGTTTGGAATAGGAGCAATTACTTGTCAAAGGGAACCGGAGGGAATTGTCTGGAGGTCATTTCTAGGACTTTTTGAGAAGTGACAGGCGCCAGGGGGGTACTAGGAGCCTTGGCGGCAAGAGCAATGGGGCTTGAAGTAGCTTGGGAGTCGCGAGAAGAGGAGTTGTCAGATAATCCGGAGACAGCGGTAGCTTGGGAGGTACCAGGAGCTTGGAGGACACCAGGAACGAGGGCGGGGCGAATTGTAGCTTGAGAGGTGCTTCCGGCAGTAGCTTGGGGGGTAGGAGAAATGAGGTTGGAGTGAGTCGTAGCTTGGGAGGTACTACCGGCAGTAGCTTGAGAGGGACCAAAGATGTTGGAGCAAGTGGTACCTTGGGGGGTGGGGGAAAAGATGGAGTGAACCGCAGCTCGGGAGGTACTACCGGCAGTAGCTTGGGAGGAACGGAAAAAGGAGAAAGTGGTAGCTTGGGAGGCACTACCAGCAGTAGCTTGAGTCGTGGGAGGAAAGGAGCTGTCAGATAATTCGGGGGCGCCCGCAGCTGGGGGGGTAATGCGAGATTCGGGGGTGCGAGAAGCTTGAGGTGCGGAGGAAGAGACGTCGGGGTGATGAGATATTGCTCTCTTCCCTTTTTTCGGGGCCATCTTTCCACAATTATGAAGCAAGGAGGAGTGCCCCGAACTCTTACTGAGGGGCCGCCCCAGGGGAATACAAAATAGTTACTCGGAGAAGTTAGCACAAGGGTTAGGGTTGTGCCGCCCACCAATGTGTGATAAGAGGCCACTATCCTGACATCAACGACTTATTCTCTCTATTGAAGATTTGGGACTGGTCACAAAAACAGCATGGATGCCAACTGGCACTTGATAATCTGGAACAATACTGTCTGTTCTGGGGTTGCCACATTTTTGACAGTCTGATTGGTCTAGAATCTTTTATGGCGCCTTCTGCACGAGTACTGGACCTGACACTGCTGCACCTGTGCTGGGGGAGACAGTGCAATCGGGGGTCATTGCCAGAATACTGGCATCCAGTGTTTGTTGGCAAACTCTAGCAAGCGATAATTTCTTGGCCGCCAGACCTTGCAACAAGTTACCGCACGAGTATTAGACGGCGCCCCAAGCCACCGGCCACCTCCCACCCGGACAGCCAAACCCAAATAATAAACTTTCAACTCGTTTACTTGGGCGAACTGTGGATACTGTGCGACCGCCCCAGTTCTCTCATACCCGCCAATCAGCATCTGCCCAGATGGCCGCCTGTTTGCCCCAACAAGCAAAAGCCGTTGCAAAAGGTGGAACGACTGAAACATCAGCCAAGGCTATGGAGTAACAACCAAGGGCGGTAGTTCGGGAGCTATGCACGAACATATATACACAACAGAAGCGCTTTTGTGAGAGATATAGTAGTTACCGTCAATCCTAATATTATGGGGGTGTTGTGTCCGATCTTCAAGTCAGGAGTCAGTGGTTAAAGGCCCGAGTGATACCCTATGAATTAACAACGATCCTTAGGGTAATTGACCTCCAATGGCGGCGTTTGGGCTCCCAGGAGAATGGAATGTAACCGAAATTAGTGGAAACCACACTGAATTAGAGATACTCCTCATTAGATAAATACGTACGAGTGGGAATGATGAATACTAGGGGATATTATAAGCAACCCGTAGCGCGTATCACGTGGGCGGCTTGTAATTCTTATCTAATTTTCCACGATAAAGCCGGGTGGAGGTTGAGTGTAGAGAAGTGCGAGATGTTCGTTGATGTTCAGTCGTATCATACAAGAGAGGAAGCTATTCAAGACGAAAACATATATGCCAAGCCCACTTCCGGACAACCAATGATAGACCTAAACCCAAACGCAGACAGACTCTAGCCTAACCCAAAGACATGACCTAAGTGGGTAGCCGTATCTCCACATATATATCCAACAATTAAAGCACACCCTGTGGGAAGTATAATCCTGAAAGACATCCAAATCGACAAGAAAACGCCATAATGTAAACATCATTCTGCATAAGTCCATGGCGCTTCACCCTCCCCTGCCTTCAGACACCTACAAAACTCCCGAAAAAACTCTCCCCGCACTGAAATTTCTACTACATTATGAAACTCCGGATACTCCAAAAGTTTCTCGATCAAAAACCCGGCATACCTCGCCAAAAACTTCACCAACTCATCCGGCGTCTTATTAGCGACCGGTATATTGTGGAGCACGTAATCCATAAGGGAAATCATCGCAAGCCCATGCGCCCTATTCTCCAGCTGCCCGAAGAAGGGAGTGAGAGTGACGATCTTTTTCCTGGACAGTTCCTTCAGCGAGACGATGTTGTACCTATCTGCCAAGACGTATAGCCTTGCGTGTGTCAACAGGAGTGAGAGGGCCTGAGTGGCTTCTTTGTCCTTTAGTGGGTCGTCGGAGTTGTATTCAGCATGGAGGTAATCTCCAGAGTAGCAGAATTCCATGAACCGGTGCATGGTGTCTGGGGATACGTCCATCATCTTCATGCTATCTCTCTCGCCTTCCCTCGTGCAGCTGTATACACAAGTTCGCATTTCATCCGAGAGTCCAGCGAGGAGGTCTTTGTGAATGTGGAATGCTCGGAGGCGATTGCCGACGCGGATTGTGAAGATTTCCGAGGAGGCAAATCTATGCGGATTAATAAAGCACTCACTTGAAGGGCAAGTTAAATTTGGAATAGGAGCAATTACTTGTCAAAGGGAATCGGAGGGGATTGTTTGGAAGCCATTTCCGAGATATTTCGGCGGGTAACAGGAGCCCTGCGAGTGCTAGGAGCTCCAGAGGTGCTGGTAGATCCAGAGGTGCTGGTAGATCCAGAGGTGCTGGTAGATCCAGAGGTGTCGGTAGATCCAGAGGTGCTGGTAGATCCAGAGGTGCTGGTATATCCAGAGGCGCTGGTAGATCTAGAGGTGCTGGCAGCTTCCAGATCACTTGCCCAAGCCTTTGGTGTCCCCCAAGTGTAGGCGGCTGGGGAAGGGGCAGGAGGAACGGAGTTCCTGTGCTGATAGGGTGCATATAATGGAGGGGGAGCAGTAGCTCGGGGGGTACCTGTAGGTAGCTGAGTACCAGTAGTCTGGGCGGCGGGGAGGTCATAGTATTTGCTATATAGCCAGGGGGCGGTACTGGAAATGAAGTTTGAGGGTGATAGGGTGGTACCAGCAGCTCTGGAGGCACTAGCAGCTTGGGAAGCACTAGCAGCCTGGGAAGCACTTGCAGCTTGGGAGGTACTAGTAGCTCTAGTGAAATTATCACGTCGGAATTGGAGTGGCTGCGCCAAAGCTTGGGAGGCCCTTCTAAGGGTATCTTGTGGGGTGGGAGGAAAGAGGGTGGAGTGAGTCGTAGCTTGGGGGGTACTACCAGTAGTAGCTTGGGGGGTAGGATAAAAGGAACCCCAATCTAATTTGCAGGTGTCCATAGCTGGGGAGCTACTGGAAGATGCGGGAGGGCTAGAAGCTTGAAGGGTGTCGGGAGAGGGGGAGAGGCCAGATATCACCGGTTTGCGGACCATCCCTCCAAAATCCATGAAGCGAAGAGAAGTGTTTGTTGGAAAACTCTACTATAGCAAGCGAGGATCCTGTGCAACAAGTTACCGTTATTATTTGTTCCAACTGCAAAATCACCGTTGCAAAAGGTGGACCGACTGAACTGTGTAAGAGAGACTTCGGGCGGGGGGGGGAGAGACTGAGGAAGGTAATTCTGTCAGAGAGAGGGTCAGGGAGACCCACTATTTATGCAGCGAAATAGCAACGTAGGACGCTAGTAGAAAAGAGATGGGGACAGAATTGCATATTCGGTCGATTGATCAGGCATGACATAGAAGAAAAAGTGGACAAGGTGGGCGAAACTAGGACAGCTTTAAGACGAGACTACAGAATGCAGATAGGCTCTGTCCCACTAAGGCGTAGAAAGCATATACATATCGTATCGGAAAGCGCTTGTACGATTTCAACAATCCCAGAATGAAATTAGAAACAAACACACTTTAAAGGAATGAGATGACTAAAGGAAGTAGCCACCTCAACACTCATCCCCTCCTACTCCTATGAACCTGTTTCTTTTTTGGTCTAGTGAGCACTGGTATTAGGTAACTTAAAATAAGAAATACGAACAACAGTCACACCCCGCTATCCCGGATCTCGATAATCAGAATACCATGCCCTCCCGTATAGACCTGCGAGAGTTCTAGATTTCTTTACACCAAAGCCTGACCTGTTGCCCCGGACCACCCGCTGTACCGGGCAGGCTCCTTGGATTTTGGCCGCCCTGGATAACGTACCGTAGCGCCACTATGCGGACATATATATATCCTACTTCAGTGACGTGCCGTAAGGCATTACGTGAAATGTTAACCTCCACGCACACAACTATATCCACAGTAGTAGGCAGGAAGCTCAGAACTTAACTGCCCCTTCTCGACAGTGACCAAACAAGTGCCAGACACCTAGACCTGGCCCCATTGTTACCATGTGAACTAGGAACTTGAAAGGAGCGATTTCAGATCCCAAGCCCGCCCTCCCCCAAGAGCGCACCGGTAGCCAAAGGAATGAAAACGCAGGGACCGCTTTTGGCAACCCATACTGAAATCACACAGCAGGGACTCTGCGGAAAGACTCTAGGCGTGAGATATGTGCTGTTCCGGATTAATCATACTGCTAAAAAATTTCCCTGCAAGAGGGTGACTGGTATTTTGGGACTCTACCTGTAATAGTAACGGAGCCATATATGTGGCTCTTAGCCTGATCTGATATAGCAGTCGTTGCCAGGTTTTAATGCCCCCAAGTCAGTCTTCCCCTTACAGCCAATTCAGCTATAGAACTCGAACCATGTTCAATCTCGGTAGCTTCCTGATAAAGCTACCTCGAGCTTAGTGTTTTCCCATCCTTCTCCCGATGTTCCCTCACAATCGATCGACTTATACAGCAATAGTCTGCCACCCGCTGTTTTGTATATGGGACACTGACTTTCTACCACCTCCCCACAGCAGAGGATTTTAACTGATAACTCAACTGCCTGCGACCATGGCGTTCAAGTCGCTACTTCACTGTAGCTACAAATCTTCACTGACAGCTTGACTATCCATACCACCGCCTCTCTGCAACTGAGGGTTTTGACCAATGGCCTAGCCGCTACCTACAATCTGTCAGGATGTCTGAATTATCGCCACCCGTGGCCGAGAATCCGAAAGACAAGTTAGTGTCCGCAGTGAAGATTTCCGATTACCCATCTATGAGGATCAATAACAGTATTTAAAGAATTGGCACTGGGGCTGGTGTAATTCCGCCTCACCATCATCATCATCACATCCCAACACAGCTATCACAGAAACCGACAGGAAGAAGATCCACCTAAACACGAATTCCAACACCCAAATTCTAGGCCAACACCCGGAGGTCGACCACTAGGATAACACCGTACTCATCCGGGAAGAAGAATGCACTCTCGCGGCCTAATTATGAACAGATGGGAATCCTTCCGGGCGCACCCAAAATCATTGGCGCAATCCTAGAGCAGTTGCCAAATTGAAAATCGGTACGCACAAAGCGTTCTCAGTACTGCACTGTACCATACATGTAGAGTAATGCAAGAGAGAAAGGGGAAGTGGGGGGGTATTACCAAAGATCCCCAATTGAAACACAGGAATATCGATAGATTATACTGTAATACTACCCAACCTGTCATGCAAACAACCAAGTCGCTCCTACAATCCTAACTAGCTCGGCTTTTCCCCAAGTATCCTCCATATCATCTCGTTTTACTACTGATCATGTACAAGCGTGGAAATAGAGATGTATGATACAATATTGCACATATCGTGCTAAGGTTACTTGCTCCCTTAAACCCTGTTACCACCTCGGCATTCATCCGGGAACCGGCCCGTGATAGGGAACGAGTCCTTGGATTAACCGCTGGTCATACCCGGCCCGAGAGCCCGCCATTGTTACCGGGTTCGGAGGAAAATACTGTGCATGACAACACCCACCACGGCGGCTAATTAGAAAATGATTTAAAAATCCAACTTAAGGTGCTTGTGCCTAGGCTCCCTGTACGAGTACATGGGGTTAGTTGCCGGCATCACGCAAGGGGGATGGGGCCGGCTGTTTCCACCGGTACTGCATCTCTAAAATGGGTGCGTAGGCTAATGCTTGGGGCAGTGAGTCCTTCGGGCCCCGCAGGATGGTTGCATCGAGTGCCCGGATATCAGGTAGAACCTGCCACTTCCTCGCAGGAAGACCATAGACAGCGCACTTGGAAGGAACAGTACAGTCGCACCTCGCTGTCCCGGATGGTCAAAATCCGGGGCAGACCATCCGGGACAGCGAAACATCCGGGAGAGTGAAATGGTAGATGAAAAAAGTGTTTACAAAAACTGAAAAAC